>Ga0105045_10002502_pt1 | contig 15532 bp, 14 predicted proteins | sample MAT02_FD_78089 | JGI IMG/M metagenome (GOLD analysis project Ga0105045, IMG submission 78089) | Freshwater microbial communities from Lake Fryxell liftoff mats and glacier meltwater in Antarctica - MAT-02 (megahit assembly) | ecosystem: Environmental > Aquatic > Freshwater > Ice > Liftoff...
CACGCAGTACTTCCAGAATCAGGGCGCCGGCGGAATCCTCGGCCTGTACGATCTGTTTTCCGGCGGTGGCCTGAGCCGTGCCACGGTGCTCGCCCTCGGCATCATGCCGTACATCTCGGCGTCCATCTTCGTGCAGATCGCCGGTGCGGTGCTGCCGCAGGTGGACAAGATGCAGAAGGACGAGGAGGGCCGGAAGAAGCTGACGCAGTGGACGCGGTACGCGACGGTCGTGCTCGCGATCGTGCAGGGCTGGGGCTTTGGATTGTTCACCGAGTCGCTGCCTGGCGCGGTGGCGCAGCCGGGGTTCTGGTTCAAGGCGCAGATGGCGCTGTTCCTGACCACGGGTGCGATGTTCGTGATGTGGCTGGGTGAGCAGATCACGGAGCGTGGGCTGGGCAATGGCGCGTCACTGATCATTTTTTTCTCGATCGTCGAAGGCTTCTGGCCCGGCATCTTCCAGACGTTCAGCTTCATGAGCAGCGGCGCCATCGGCCCGCTGGCGGTGCTGGTGCTGAGTGTGGTGATGCTGGCGGTGGTGGCGGGCGTGGTCACGATCACGATGGCGGCGCGCCGCATCCTGATCCAGATCCCGCAGCGGACGGTGAGCCGCGGGCGGATGCGACAGGAAGCCCGCAATTTCATCCCGCTGCGCCTGAATTCGGCCGGCGTCATGCCGATCATCTTCGCACAGTCGGTGATCGTCGTGCCGAGCGCGATCGCGCAGTTCAGCGGTAACGAGGGGCTCAAGACCTTCGCGGAATTATTCGCTCCAGGGTCGTGGCTCTACTTCGTGCTGAGCGGCGTGCTCATTCTGTTCTTCACCTATTTCTACACGTCGATCATCTTCAATCCGATCGACCTGTCCGAGAACCTGAAGAAGCAGGGTGGGTTCGTGCCGGGCATCAAGCCGGGCGCAAAGACGGCTGAATACATCGACCAGGTGGTGACGCGCATCACGTTGCCAGGGGCGCTGTTCCTGACGGCCATCGCGCTGCTCCCGCAGCTGATCGCAATCTGGATCAACGTGCCGTTCAGCTTCGGCGGCACCAGCCTCCTGATCGTGGTCGGCGTGGCACTGGACACGATGGCGCAGATGCAGCAGCATCTGCTCCTCCGGCAGTACGACGGATTCATGAAGAAGGGCAAGGTTCGTTACCGCGGACGGCAGGCAACCGGCGGCGTCTGACCGCCTCACAGCAGTAGCAACGCACGCGGTTTCTTCAGCCCATTACACGACACCCCGCTCGATCATGGTCATTGTCCTCTTCGGCAAGCCCGGGGCGGGGAAAGGCACGCAGGCGCCGCGGCTCGCCGCGGCGCTTGGCGTTCCGATTCTTGCCACCGGCGAAGCACTCCGCGCTGCGCTGCGAGCCGGCACCCCGCTGGGCCTCGCAGCCAAGGCGTTCATGGATCGCGGCGACCTGGTCGCCGATGATGTGATCCTTGGCATCATCAAGGAGACGCTCGCCGAGCCGGCCTACGCCAATGGTGCGGTGCTGGATGGCGTGGTGCGCACCGTGCCGCAGGCGGCTGGACTGGAGAAGGTGCTGGCAGACCTCGGCCGTTCGCTCGGCGCCGTGCTCGTCTTCGACATTCCGGACGATGAGATCATCGGGCGAATCAGCAGCCGGCTCACGTGCGAGAAGTGCAGCGCACCGTACAGTGGTGTGGAGCCGGGCGCATCGTGCGAGTCGGTGGGCTGCAGCAGCGGACGGGGCGGCGGCACACTCGTGCGCCGCAAGGACGACGAGCCCGAGGCGGTGAAGACGCGTCTCGATGCGTATCGGAAGTCCACCGAGCCGGTGCTCGCCTGGTACGAGAAGAATGGCGCCCGTATTGCCACCATCGATGCGGTTGGCGCCATCGACGACGTCACGGGTCGCGCACGGCTCGCCCTGGGACTGTGATTCAGCTCAAGTCGGCGCGGGAGATCGCCACGATGGCTCGTGGTGGCCGCATCCTCGCCGCGGCCCACGACGTGGTGCGCCAAGCCATTCGGCCGGGCATCAGCACGCTCGAACTGGATACGATCGCCGAGGAGTTCATCCGCAGCCATTCCGGCGCGGTGCCCGCGTTCAAGGGGCTGTACGGTTTTTCCGGCGCGATCTGCCTCAGCATCAATGAGGAGATCGTGCACGGCATCCCGTCGCCGAAACGGATCCTCAGGGAGGGCGACATCCTCAGCGTCGACATCGGCGTGAAGTACGAGGGGATGTATACCGACGCAGCCAAGACGCACCCGGTCGGTGCAATCTCGGCCGAGCACCAGCGACTGCTGAGCGTCACGGAGGCCTCGCTCGGCGCCGCGCTCGGGGCGTGCGTGCTGGGGAATCATATCGGCGACATCGGTCACGCCGTGCAAACGGTGGTCGAGGCGGCGGGTTTTGCCGTGGTGCGCGAGCTGGTAGGGCACGGCGTCGGCTTCGTGCTGCACGAGGAGATCCAGGTGCCCAACTACGGCAAGCCGAAGCGCGGCACGAAGCTGATGCCGGGGATGACGCTGGCCATCGAGCCGATGGTGAACATCGGCACGGCCGCCATCCGGACGCTGAGCGACAAGTGGACGATCGTCTCGGCCGATGCAAAGTGGTCGGCGCATTTCGAGCACACGGTGGCGATCACGGTCAATGGTCCGCGGATCCTGACGCTGATCGACAGCTGAGCGTCGGCGCAACCCGCTGCCCTTGCCGGCGGCCAGTCCAGCGTGCATGGTCCGATGGACAGCACTTCGCACGAGGGGTCTGTGTTGATTCGTCGAGTCTGGTGGGGTTCGGTAATGCCTGGAGTGCTGGCGGCTTGCGCGAGGCAGACGATCCGACCCGATATCGGTCCGGTCGGGACGCGGCCGGTCGATGAGCCGGGTCGAGAGGCGAACGCGACGGTCACCGTTCCGGTGCGGCCATTTGGCTGGACCCTCCGGGCTGAACGGTGTCGACGCGTCGGCAACCGCGTGTCACGTCGATCACCGAGGTGGACTTCAGCACGATGCGGACGAGCGCTGAACTGAATGTCTGGAAGGAGGCGAGCCTCACATTCGCCGCAGTGCTTCCGCTCAACACTCTGCAGTGCGGGAGCGGGCGCGACGGATTCACCATCGCGTTCCGCTCGACGGTCATCGCAACGGGCCGGCGCACCTACCGCGTGGACGTGAGCTGGTCACGGATGGTGGACGACCAGTCCTTTTTCAGGCAGTTGCACACTCGCTTCCCGGAGCATCTGCAGTAGATCCATGCGGTGACCGACAGCGTGCGCTACCCCGCGATTGCCGGCACGCAGCGATGAACGGCGCCAGTCGGATCGGCCTGTGCGTGGCGTTGCGATAGCGCGACGGTCGTTTCCATCCACTTTTCGGGGCATTCCTCAGCCAGGAGTCCAGATGCGGGTGCAGATCACCTTGGCCGCGGCCGGTCTACTCGCCGCCTGCGCACGTCCGATGATTCCGCCCGTTGCATCGGGCGGTACGTCGCGTGAGATCGATGCTCCATGCAGCGCCTCGAACGTGGTCTTGCGAGGCACGACCAGTCGCATCGATTTCGCACCGTTGCAGTTCGAGGTCCCATCCCGGTGGATCCCCGACTACAACTCGCTCAACGACGTCGGCTTCAACCTGCAGAAGACAGCGAGTGATCTGCGGGTGTGGAAAGGCGGCGAGTTCATCTTCAACCCGGTGTTGCCGCTGAATTCCGTGCAGTGCGAGTTGGTGCGCGGCGATACGACGATCACGATCCGGACCACCGTGCTGATGGAAGGGATCCGCAACTACCGCGTGGATGTGGCGTGGTCGCCGCTGATCGATGGCCAGCATTTCTACATGCAGTTGCAGACACGGTTCCCGGAACATCTGCGGGACGTCCGCGGCGTGATCGAGAGCGTTCGCGCGGCACCGCGCGCGACGGCAGCGCGGCCGTAGACGGTGCGTCCCGCAGGCTGTGCCGGTCAGCCTGCGACGTGCCCGACCGCCACCTTTGCCTGCTCGAGCAATGCGGTGGCGCGAGTGACGAGGGCGTGCGCCGCCTCGCGTGGGGCCGTTGCCAGTGTCGCGTCGCCGAGCATCGCGAGGTTCCCGCGCAGCAATCCGAGAGACGCGGTGATGGCGGCGTGCGCGATGGTCGCGCCGGCCCACGCGTCGGGCGCCGTCACGCGATCACCCTCAGCCGCCGCCTCAGCCGCGAGCGCCAGTACGTCGCTGGCAAGCCGCGCAATGCGGAGCGGAACCTCGCTCGCTCCCATCAGCGCGGCATCGACGGCGCGGAACCGGTCAGCCATCGCACCGGGGGTGGTGGCGAGCTGGCGGCGCGCCAGCACGACGGCGTTCCAGGCCTGCGCGTCGTCGCGCGCGGCGGCGTGCAGGTGCGCCTCGAGTATGCGCGACGTCTCGATCACGCACCGCATCTGCTCCGCCACGGCGCTGGCTGAGCGCGCCACATGGACACCGGCGGCGAGTCGCACGGTGGAAGATGCGAGCACCGCCGTGAGGGCCGCAGCCGTGCCACTGGCGGGGGGCTGCTGCAGGTCTGCGATCGCGTCCGCGGTGCGGCTGATGTCATCCGTCGGTGCGGTGGCGGCGATGCGCTGCTCGAGTGAGATGGTCTCACGACGATCGCGGAGCATGATGCGATCGGCAAAGCCCTGCTCGATGGCGTATTGTGGCGCGAGGCCGATGATCTCGCTGGACGTGACATCGATTCCACGTGCCACCGCAGCGCGTCGCACGGCATCGAAGGCGGCGTGCAACGACACCGCACCGAGATCGGTGACGTTCAGCGAGACCTGCGCCATCCCATCCACCACGAGGCCGAGTGCCTTCACGCCCGGCAGTCCGCCGCCGGCGGCGCGCAGCTCACGCGCGATGGCCTTCGCCTGCGGCAGGTGCGCCTCGTGGCCGATGTAGACGTTGAACGCGCCGAGGAAGTGCCGTGCCCCGATGGCGACGGCACCAGCCGTCGGATGCAGCGCGTGCGGGCCGGCATCGGGTGGACGCGTGGTCGCGATCTCCTGCGCGAGCAGGGCGGTGCCGCCATGACGGACGTCGGCGAGGTTGCGGCAGGCCTCGCGCTGCGCCGCGTGATCGTAGAGGTAGGCGGGAATCTGCAGCTCGCGCCCGACGCGCTCCGCCAGCGCGCGCGCTGCCTGAACGCACTCCGCGATGGTGCTGCCGTCGATCGGGATGAACGGCACCACGTCGGCGGCGCCGATGCGCGGGTGCACCCCCGTGTGGTGCGTGAGGTCGATGCGGTCGCGGGCGGTGCGGATGGCGGCGAAGGCGGCGCCCACCACGTCACGCAGGTCGGCGACGAAGGTGATCACGGCGCGATGATGCCAGGGGTCGAGCGAGGCATCGAGGACGCGGCCATTGGCCGCCGTGATCGCGGCCTCGATCGCCGCGATCACGGCCGGATCACGACCTTCAGAAAAATTCGGGACACACTCGATCAGTGGCATCGGCGACGTGGACCGGAGGGGCTCAACGGATGGTGTCGATCAGCCAGCGATGCATGGCCGGGTTGCCGGCGACGACCGACGTCAGCGCGGGGACCGACGGCGTGCCATCCTGATCGGTGATGACCCCGCCCGCTTCGCGGATGAGCAGGATGCCGGCGGCCACATCCCATGGCGCCAGGCGTGTCTCCCAGAACGCCTCGACGCGGCCACAGGCCACGTGGGCGAGGTCGATCGCGGCGGCGCCGGCGCGGCGGATGCCGCTGGTCGTCGCAAGCACTTTCGGGAGCTGCTCGAGGTAGCGGGCGATCTGTTCGGGTTTGCGGAAGGGCATGCCGGTCGCGATCAGCGCCAGCGTCGGGTCGGTGATGCGGCTCACGCGCATCGGATGTCCGTTGCGGAAGGCGCCGCCGTTGCGCACGGCGGTGAAGCACTCGTCGCGCGGCACGTCCACCACCACACCCGCGGCGAGCTCGCCATCCACCAGTGCCCCGATCGAGACGGCGTAGGCGGGAAAGCCGTGCAGGTAATTGGTGGTACCGTCGAGCGGGTCGACGATGAACGTGATGCCCGATCCGATCATCACGTCAGGGGCACTCTCCTCGCCGATGAAGGTCACGTCACGGCCCGGAGGGGCGAGCGCGGCGCGGATGCGCTGCTCGGTGCCGCGGTCGACGATGCTCACGAAGTCACTTTCGCCCTTGATGTCCCACGTCAGCGCGTCACGCTCGCCATCGTGGCTGCGGATGAAGGCCGCGGCGTCCTGCGCGACCCGTTCGATCTCGGCGAGGAGGGCGACGTCGCGGTGGAGGGGTGACGAATGGTCGGCGGATGTGTCGGGCATGTCCGAACGCTAACCGCTGCGCGCCGGCCACCGACAGTCTGCCGGCGAGATCGAAATCCGCACCGGGTGCGCTAACTTGGCAGCATGTCTCGCATCTTCAGTGGCATCCAGCCCTCCGGCGACCTGCACATCGGCAACTACCTCGGTGCCGTGGCCAACTGGGTCCGGATGCAGGAGGGCCGTGACGCCACCTACTTCTGCGTGGTGGATCTGCATGCACTCACGGGCACCTACGAGCCCGCCGACCTGCGCCGACGCCGGCACGAGATGGCGGTGTCGCTGCTCGCGGCCGGCCTCGATCCCGAGCGCTGCACGCTCTTCTTCCAGAGCGCCGTGCCGCAGCACACCGAGCTGGCGTGGATCTTCAACACCGTCACGCCGCTGGGCGAGCTGGAACGGCAGACCCAGTACAAGGACAAGAGCGCCCGGCTTGAAAGCGTGCTGACCGGGGTGCTCACCTATCCGGTGCTGCAGGCGGCGGACATTCTGCTGTACCATGCGACACGGGTGCCCGTGGGCGAAGACCAGGTGCAGCATCTCGAGTTGAGCCGCGAGATTGCGCGGCGCTGGAACGCCCGTTTCGCGGCGGAACTGCCGTACTTCGGCGAACCGCAGCCGCTGCTGACCCCGGTGCGCCGCCTGATGGGTCTGGACGGCCAGGCGAAGATGTCGAAGTCGCTCGGCAACACCATCGGTCTGCTCGAGTCGCGTGAGCAGATCTGGGAGAAGCTGCGTCCGGCCATGACGGACCCGGCGCGACAGCGGAAGACCGATCGCGGCACGCCGGAGATCTGCAACATCTACGCGATGCACCGCGCGTTCAGTCCCGAGCCGGTCCGGCAGGAGGTGGCGGCGAACTGCCGCAGCGCGGCGTGGGGGTGCATCGAGTGCAAGCAGGTGCTGGCGGCAAGCATGGAGGAGGTGTTGGTCCCGATCCGCCGCCGCGCGGCGGAGATCGGCGCGCGACCGACGTATGTCACCGATGTGCTGGCGGATGGCGCACTTCGCGCCCGCACGACGGCACAGGAAACGATGCGCCAGGTGTACGAGCGCATGGGACTCACCGACTGATGCGACATCCACGCCCCGCCCTCGGCGGAATCTTCGCGGCCGCCGTCACGCCGTTCGACGGTAACGGGACCCTCGACCGCGATGCGGCGCGCCGCAACGTGCGCGCGCTGCTCGACGCCGGCCTGCATGGCGTGCTGCTGGCTGGGTCGACCGGCGAAGCCGCGCTGCTGGATCAGACGGAGCGTGATGCGCTCCTGCAGGCCGTGCGTGACGAGATTCCCGCCTCGCGGTGTCTGCTGATGGGTGTCGGGACCGAGAGCACCAAGCATACGATCGCCCGTGCCAAGCACGCTGCCACGCTCGGCGCCGATGCGGTGCTGGTGGTCGGGCCGCACTACTTCACCTCGCTGATGACCCCCGCGGCACAGAAGGCACACTATCTCGCCGTGGCCGATGCCTCGCCGGCGCCGGTGCTGCTCTACTCGGTGCCGGCGTTCATGCACTATCACCTCGACCCCGACGTCGTGTGCGAGTTGGCGGCGCACGAAAACATCATCGGGATCAAGGACTCGAGTGGCAACGGGGAGTGGCGCGCAGGCTACCTGCGGGCTCGCGGGCCGGAGTTCGCGGTGATGACGGGCCATGCACCATCGTTGGCCCAGGCGCTTGGCGAGGGCTGCGCCGGAGCGGTTCTGGCGGCAGGGTGCGTCGCACCGTCACTGGCACTGCAGGTGTGGCAGGCGGTTCAGGAGGGGCACCCCGAGAACGCGGCCGCCGCGCAGGCCGGGCTGAAGCGGATCGCACTGGAGGTGGCTGCGGTCTACGGCGTACCGGGGTTGAAGGCTGCGGTGGACGTGGCAGGGATGGCGGGCGGCGCACCGCGCCTGCCACTGCTGCCGATCAGCGACGAGGGGCGTGCTGTGGTTCGTGGCGTGGTCTCGACCGTCATTCCAGTGCCTTCAGGGGTCTGAGCCGACATTTACTGGCTCGATGCAACGCTGATGCTGAAGTGATGAAATCGGTGGTTGTACCAGTGCCCCTCGGCCATCGCCGTGGGGCACTGTCCGTCAGTGCCTGTATTCGCCTCTACTTGACCCGTGGACAGGCGCTCAGTATTCTCTGTTTCGTACATACGAAACCCAAGATTCTGATGCCCACGCCGGCCTTGCTCACCCGTCACGCTGCTCTGATCGCCGCCACGCTGCTGGCGGCGGCCGCTGCCGGTGCGCAGGAGCCGGCCAGACGCCTCGTCGTCCGCGTGACGAGCGATGGCAGGCCGCTGGCTGGGGCGATGGTCAGCATCGGTGACGGCGGTGCCGTCGTCCGGAGCGATACGGCCGGACTGGTGCGAGTGCCCAGCGATGCCACCGGAGCGTCGATCACGCTCCGAGTCCGCGCGATCGGGCACGGGCCGCTCACGCATCGTGTCACGGGCCCGCAGGCGGCGTCCGACACCCTCGTGCTGTCGCTCCGGCCCAGCGCCTCGGTCCTGAACACCGTGGTGACCACGGCCACGCTGCGCGAGCGATTCATCTCGGAGTCGCCGGTCAAGGTGGAGCTCGTCACACCGGCGTTCCTGCAGCGCAACGTGAGCGGCACGCTGATGGACAACGTGTCGTTCCTGCCCGGACTCACGCAGCAGGTGGACTGCGGCGTCTGCTTCACGAACAACATCCGCATCAACGGCATGGAGGGGCCGTACACCGCCGTCCTGATCGACGGCACGCCGATGATGAGTGCACTCGCGACGGTGTACGGCCTGAACTCCATCGATCCGAGTCTCATCGAGCAGGTGGAGATCATCCGCGGGCCGAACTCCACGCTCTATGGATCGGAGGCGATGGGGGGCGTGATCAACATCGTCACGAAGGATGCCCGCCTTGCTCCGCGACTGAGCGTGAATGCGTTCGGCACCAGCGATGGCGAGGCACAGCTCTCGATCGCGGCCGCGCACGGCATCGGTTCGGCGACGTCGCTGCTGAGCGTCAGCGGTGCGCGCAACACGCGCTTCGTCGATCGCAACGGTGACGGCTTCAGCGATCTGCCGCTCGTGTCGCGCCTCTCGGTCATGAACAAGTGGGCCATCGGCACACCGGCCAGCCGGCCGTTCGAGGTGATGGCGCGTGTGTACGGCGAAGACCGCTTCGGCGGCACGTCGGCGTGGACGACTGCCGACCGCGGATCGTCCACCGTGTACGGCGAGAGCATCCGCACCGCCCGCGGCGAACTGCTGGCGACGTGGCGTCCGGGCGCGCCGGCGACCCCGCTGCGCGTCGATCTGTCCGGCACGTGGCACCACCAGAACAGTGTCTATGGCGACACCCCGTACCTCGCCACGCAGCGCACGGCGTTTCTGCAGGGCACCTGGTCGCCGCAGCTGGCGCGGCATGCGCTGGTGCTGGGCGGGACGCTGCGCCATCAGCAGTACCGCGACAGTTCGCGTGCGCAGCAGGTGACCGACGCGCGATTCATTCCCGGCATCTTCCTGCAGGACGAGGTCGCGCTGCACGCACGCGTCGTGCTGCTGGCGGGACTGCGCGTGGATCATCACGCAGCACATGGCGTGATCCCCGCGCCACGCGTGGCGCTCAAGTGGACGCCGGACGCTCACACGGCCGTGCGCCTCAACGCTGCCACGGGGTTTCGCGTGGTGAACCTCTTCACGGAGGACCATGCCGCGCTCACCGGGGCGCGTGAAGTCCGCATTCTCGATGCGCTCGATCCGGAGCGGTCGGCGACGGTCACACTCAACATCAACCGTGTCGCCGATGTGGGTGGCATCGAGGATGCGCTCACGCTCGACCTCGACCTGTTCCACACCCGGTTCGGCAACCGCATCGTGGCCGACTTCGATACCGATCCCGACCTGATCGTCTATCGCAACCTGCGAGGCTCCGCCGTCACGCGCGGTGCGTCGTTCACGGCCAGCTACGCGACCCTCCGCCAGCCGCTGACCGGCAGCGTGGGGCTGACACTGCAGGATGTGTTCGTGACACACGACGGCGCGCGCCGTGCCCTGCCGTTCGCCCCGCGAGTGCAGGGTGTCTTCTCACTCGGCTGGCGCGAGGCGCGGACCGGCTTGACGCTGGACTGGACGGGACGTGTGCAGGGGCCGACGACGCTGCCGAGATTCGATGGGCTGGCGTCACGGTCGCCGTGGTTCACCGAGCAGCACCTGCAACTCACGCACCGGCGTGGGACGGCGCCCGAGGTGTACGTCGCGGTGAAGAACCTGTTCGACTTCGTGCAGCGCGATGCGATCATCGATCCGTTCAATCCCTTCGGCGACCGCTTCGACACGGCCAGGGTGTATGGCCCGCTGCAGGGACGTCGCCTGCTGGTGGGTGTGCGGCAGGTGGTGGGGCGCTGACGCATGCGAGCCGCCTGGGCGCTCGCCGTGCTCGCAGGAATGATCGTGCATGCGGCGCGTGCGGGAGCGCAGGCGCCGCGGGCTCGGGACTCGTTGCCGACGGCAGACCTCACGTGGCCACTGCTCACGGTGCAGGGCGAACGCCGTACGCTCGAACAGTTCCGTGGCCAGGTGCTCGTGATCAACAGCTGGGCCACCTGGTGTGAGCCGTGCGTGGCCGAGCTGCGCACCTTTGCCGCGCTGCGCAGCGCGATCCCCGACCGCGGGTTGGTGTTCGCGCTGATTGCGTCGCAGCGCCGCGAGCCCGTGGCGGCCTTCACACGGCGCCGCGGTGTGACGTTGCCGGTGTATCTCGCTGCGGCCCACGCGCCGGCCTCGTTCCGGCTCGACGCCGTGCCCACGACATGGCTCGTCGACCGTCGCGGGCGGATCGTCCTGCGCCATCGCGGCGCCGCAAACTGGGACACGCCGGAAGTGCGCGCGCGGCTGCGGGCGCTGCTCGACGAGGCGCCCTGAGCAGACGCCGGACACCGCGTGGAACCAGCCGCGGCAGCGTGCGTAGGTTCCCGCATGAGCCTCGACATTCTACTGCTGATGGCCGCCGTGCTGGTCGGCCTGCTGATGATCCCGCTCGGCTTGCCGGGCATCTGGCTGATGCTGCTGGCGGGGGCCATACACCGGTTGCTCGTGGTGCCGGCCACGATCAGCTGGCTCACGCTCGCCGCGCTGGCGGGCCTGGCGCTGGTCGCGGAGTGGCTCGAGTTCTCGGTTGCCGGCCGGTACACGCGGAAGTACGGCGGGTCGCGCCGAGCGGCGTGGGGGGCGATTGCGGGTGGGCTGGTGGGGGCCTTCGTCGGGATTCCGGTACCGGTGATCGGGTCGGTCATCGGCGCGTTTGCGGGGGCGTTCGCGGGGGCACTGCTGGGTGAGTACTCCGTGGCCCGCAACAGCGACCAGGCGACGCGGGCTGCGACCGGGGCGCTGATCGGCCGCGCGGTGGCGACGGCGCTCAAGAGCGTGGCGGGCTGTGTGATCGGCGGGTGGCTGCTGGCAGCGGCCTGGGCCTGACCTTGATCGGCTCTGCGGCGCGCGTGGGGGCTTCGGGAACGCGCCGGTGCTGGTGTATCTTTGCTGCCGAGGGCGGTCCTGACGCCCGGAGCCGACGCCTGCCACCAACCTGGAGCCCGTGATGGAAGCCATTCTGTCTGCGATGTACGCCTTCGTGAAGGTCTACCTCGTCATCCCGTCGCTGGTGATGGATGCCGTCTACGCGATGGGTCCTGTGGCCGCTCCCCTGCTCGGGCTGGCGCTCTGTGTCGCATTCCCGTTCATCTTCCTGCGGGAGAAGCCGGACGCCTGATCCGCCGGCAGGGGTAGCAGGTCCCCGCCGGCACCGTAGTTTTCGCCAACGCCACGCGCCGCTCCTGCGCGTGGCGTTTTGCGTCCGGCGAATCCGCGCGAGCGGCCTCGGCGCTGACGCCCTGATCCGAGACTGCTGCGCGCCGACAGCCGGGCGCGCCAAGGAAGAGACATCCGATGTTCGACGCGTCGCGACGGACGGTGGTGGTGGTCGGCGCCCAGTGGGGCGACGAAGGGAAGGGCAAGCTGGTGGACGTGCTGGCGGAGCGTGCCGACTGGGTGGTGCGGTACCAGGGCGGCGCGAATGCCGGCCACACCGTGCACATCGGCGATCGCAAGGTGGTCCTGCATCAGATCCCGAGCGGGATCATGCATGCTGGTGTGCGCTGCGCGATCGGCAACGGTGTGGTGCTCGATCCGGAGAAGCTCTTCGGCGAGATCGACGGGCTGGTGGCCGACGGCCTGGATGTGACGGGGCGCCTGTACGTGAGCGAGCGTGCGCATCTCGTGCTGCCGTATCACAAGCTGATGGATGGCGCGAGTGCGTCGAGCAAGGCGATCGGCACCACCGGCCGCGGCATCGGCCCGACCTACGAGGACAAGGTCGCGCGGCGCGGCGTGCGCGTGCTCGACCTGCGCAACCCGGCGCGCCTGCGCACGCTGGTGGAGGCGGGTGTGGCACACGCGAACGCGCGACTGGCGCAGATGCAGTGCGACACGCGCGCCGACGTCGAGGAAACGCTCGCGACACTGGCGGCCATCACGCCGCGGCTGCTGTCACTCGCCGACGATGTCGGGTTGCAGATCCATCGTGCGCTCAAGACCGGGGCGGCGGTGCTGCTGGAAGGGGCGCAGGGGTCGATGCTCGACATCGATCATGGCACGTACCCGTTCGTCACGAGCAGCAACACGACCGCCGGCGGTGCCGCGATCGGCGTCGGCATCGCGCCGACCGCACTGCACGCGGTGCTCGGTGTCGTGAAGGCGTACACGACGCGCGTGGGCTCGGGCCCGTTGCCGACCGAATTCGGTGAGCCGATGCAGACGCAGATGCGCACGCTCGGCAACGAGTTCGGCGCGACCACGGGGCGGCCGCGCCGCTGCGGCTGGTTCGATGCGGTGGTGGTGCGGTTCGCAGCGCGCGTCAACGGACTGACCGACCTGGCCGTGACGAAGCTCGACGTGCTCGACACGCTCGATCAGGTCGCCATCTGTACCGGCTACCGCATCGACGGCGAGGTGCACGTGGAGTTCCCCGCCGACCTGGCGCTGCTGGAGCATGCCGAGCCCGTGTACGAGTGGTTCGATGGGTGGAAGCAGTCGACGGCGGACGTGCGCTCGCTGGAGCAGCTCCCGGTGGCGGCACGGGCCTATCTGGACCGCATCGAGGAACTGTGCGAGACCCGCATCACGTATGTCAGTGTGGGGACGCGCCGGGACCAGATGATCGGCATGGAAGCCGGGGTGACGTGATGGTGGACGAGGCGGTGAGTGCGGTGGTCATTGGTGGAGGCCCGTGTGGCCTTGCGGCATCGATCGCGATGCAGCGGGCCGGCGTGTCGAACGTGATCATCGAGCGCCACTGCCTCGTGAGTGGCATCGCGTCATACCCGACGGAGATGTCGTTCTTTTCCACGGCCGAGAAGATCTCGATCGGCGGAGTGCCGTTTGCGATCAGTACGCCGAAGCCGACGCGCAGCGCGGCGCTGGCGTACTATCGCACCGTCGCGCAGTACTGTGGCGTGAGGGTGCATCAGTACGAGACGGTGGAGCTGCTGGACCAGCTGCCGGATGATCGATGGCGCATCGTGTCGCACACCCGGTCAGGCGCGGAACGTGTCACCATCGCATCGTCGGTGGTGATGGCCACGGGGTACTTCGGCCTGCCCAACCGCCTTGGCGTGCCGGGTGAAGTGCAGCCGCATGTGCACTATCGCTTCCGCGAAGGGCACATGGCATGGGACCAGGACGTGGTCGTGGTGGGTGGTGCCAACTCCGCCGTCGATGCCGCGCTCGAGCTGTACCGCGCCGGTGCGCGCGTGACACTGGTGCACTTCGGGCCGGCGCTGGATGCAAACGTGAAGCCGTGGGTGCGGCCCGACATCGACGCGCGCATCCGCGACGGCGCGATCGGAGGGCGCTTCAACGCGCGCGTGACGGAAATCGGGCCGGACTGGGTGGAGCTCGAGTCCGAGGGGGAGCGGACGCGCATTGCGGCGCAGCATGTGTTCACGATGCTTGGCTACATGCCGGAGACGGGACTGTTGCGGCAGGTGGCGGCGCCGATCGATCCTGCCACCGGCATCCCGCAGCACAACCCCGCCACGATGGAGACGCCGCTGCCGGGGCTGTTCATCGCCGGGGTGCTGGCGTCAGGCTACGACGCGAACAAGACCTTCATCGAGAATGGTCGCTTTCACGGCGACCTCATCGCAGCCCGCATCGTCGAGCGGACCCGCGAGACCGTCGGCGCGCGGTGAGACGTCTCAGGGTCAGGGCACGTATGCCTTGGTCCAGATCACGATGACGGCGCAGCCTGAGGTCGTGTTGCGCGAACCGGCGCGCGCGCCGGCACCGGCGAACTGCGGCGGTGCATCGGCGGGGTTGGCGTACACTTCGATCCCACCGACGCGCCGGATGGTGAGCAGGTCGTCGGCGCCGGCGAGGCCATCGCGCATCGGCTGTCCATCGACGAAGACGGTGGGATCACAGCGCCCGCGCCCGCTGATCAGCGGGCGCGAGGGGTTGATCGCGTCCATGCCGTTGACGCGCAGTGACGGGGCACCGGTGAGCGCGGAGGCCACGTTCAGCGAGCCGCGTGCGTCGAGTGCGGCGGCGTCGAGGAAGTAGCCGGTGCCGGCGGCCCGACGCTTCTGGAATCCGCTGCGGTCGCCGGTGGCGGCGGCCACGCGCACCGAGTCGAGCGAGATGGGTGAGCGCACGATGGTGGCGTTGACCGTCACGTCGCGCCCGGGGCGGAGATCGACGATCAGTTGCGTGGGGACGTAGCCGACGGCCGTCACTTCGATGCCTCGCGTGCCTGCCGGAAGGCCGGCGAGGCGAAAGGCGCCGGAGGAGTCGGTGACGGCGACGACATCGCTTTCCCGGAGTGAGATGCGCGCGCCGGGCGTGCCGCGGCGGTCGGCGCCGGTGATGCGACCGGCAAGGCGTGCGGTGCCGGCACGGACACCGCGGGCATTCGCAGCCACGACGCTTTCGCCGGCCGAGGTGGCGATCAGGAAATCGCGGTGCAGCAGCGGCACGCGGGCCGCGAACTGCACCTGGATCTCACCGCTGGACGGCAGCGCACTGGCGGAGGAATCGCCGGGCGCACGGGCGAGCCGGGCGCGCACCTGCAGCGGCGCATCCGTCGGGACGCCGCAGGCCACATAGCGTCCGTCGCTGCCGAAGGTGGCGACGACCTGCGCCGGGACGCGTCGCACCCCGCCGGCGTCGACGCGCAGTTCGGCCCACCGCACCAGCACACTGCCGGCGGCCAGCGCGCTCCC
>Ga0105045_10002503_pt1 | contig 15527 bp, 9 predicted proteins | sample MAT02_FD_78089 | JGI IMG/M metagenome (GOLD analysis project Ga0105045, IMG submission 78089) | Freshwater microbial communities from Lake Fryxell liftoff mats and glacier meltwater in Antarctica - MAT-02 (megahit assembly) | ecosystem: Environmental > Aquatic > Freshwater > Ice > Liftoff...
AATTTCTGTACGAACATCTCTAAATTGAAAATCTTTATTGCCAATGGATCTCTTAGCCATATATTATGTTGCCTGTCTGTTGCTGCTACCAAATAATTTTTAAGCGCAACATCATTTGCTGCTTTCATTTTGTTTACCAATGATTTTGCGGTGTATTTTTCAAAACTATTTTTTGGTAGTTCTTTACCATTCATTTTCAACTGATCCCATAACAGGTGAATATGATTGGGCACTATTACATACCCATATATCCGCACCAGTTTGTTTTGTACCAGCCATTGTAAACTATTCATCACAACCATTTTATTGTCATCTGCACGTAACAAATGCTGCCACTTGTTGATGGTGATTGTCCAGAAATAAATTTCATTGAGTGCCGTATAAGAATTTCGATGGCCTTTAAATTTAAAATCACTTTCTTTCATTTTTGCAGTTTAGTAATTTACTCTCGAAATATCAACTTTTACTTAACCTTCCAATATTTCTTCTACTTTAGTTCGACACCACCTAATTTTTATTCAGGTTATTCTCTTTTTTTCAGATACCCCCTTAACATTTACACAGGTCGGTGAAGACACCGACCTTGGAGTCTGTGTGTACCTACCACGACAGCAACAGGTCATTCATCAAATAATCATTGCTGCAAAATGGCTCTCCTCTAAAAGCATTATAAGCACACATTAAAGAATATACGCCGGCATTTTTAACCGCAGATTTAAAAGCCGGTGTGTAGGTTTCCCAAAAGTCGTTATCACTTACGTTTACATTAAACCCACTTCTTCCTTCCTCGGGGCCGCTGTGTGCAACGAAATGTTTTATGGTGGCTATGGTTTTAAAATATGTTGGATTATTACCCTGCAGCCCTTTTATAAAAACATTGGCCATGCTGCTGGTAAGCAACGGGTCTTCGCCATATGTTTCCATTCGTCTTCCCCAACGTGGGTCACGAAAAATATTGATATTGGGTGTTCAGAAATTTAAACCGGTATAAATACCCCGTTGGTTGCTGTTGGCAAAATATTCATGCTTGGCTCTTGCTTCGTCTGATATGGCATTGGCAACTTTACTTATCAATATGGTATCAAACGTAGCGGCCAAACCAATGGCTTGAGGAAATACAGTGGCTTTGCCGGCCCTTGCCACTCCATGCAAACATTCGTTCCACCAATTGTATGCGGGTATTTTTAATACGTTACTGTCAATAGCGGTGCCTTCGTTCATCAGCAACTTTATCTTTTGCTGCAAACTGAGTTTTGATATGATATCATTTACCCGTTCATCAACAGGCAAAGCTGTATTTAAATAAGCAGGCTCCGTAGTTTGCGCAGAAATAACAAAAGGAAAACACCCGGCAATAACTGTAAATAAAACAGGTAGTATAATAAGCCGGATGTTTTTCATAATCATCTTTAATGTCAGATAAAGGAATATTTATACATTTTAAATAAACAGTTCTATAATACGCTAACCTCACTACGGTATTATTTTGATACAGTTGAATTGATATTGACAGCACCACCTACCCCCCATTTACCAAAGTGGATTTTGTACTAAACCCGGTGCAACACCTATTTCAATTTGTGATATAGGAAACAAATACATTTTAGTTTGAAATACACGATTTTCAACTGTTTGTGGGGTATAGGTAAACGCTCCCGGTGTTGTCTGTGCTACGTCAACTCCACGTATTGCTGTTCCCAAAGCAGTTGGGGCAATCATCCATCTGCGTACATCCCATGCCCGGTGATCTTCAAAAGCCAGTTCAATTCTTCGTTCATTTCTTATAGCAGTTCTTGCCTGTAATTGCGTAAGGCCGCCAGGCAACGGAGGCATTGCCACTCCCGCTCTAGTCCTTACTCTATCCACATAAATTTTGACATCCGCATTACCAGGGGCATATTCATTTAATGCTTCAGCGTAATTGAGGAAAATTTCTGCAAGGCGAAAATATATCCAGCTATGTACAGCCGTATTATTATTGGTAACGTTAACACTTTCGTTCACATACTTTCTTAAATAGTACCCTGTTTTGGTAGCATTGGGAATTGGCTTGCCATCTTTGCCTCCCTGCCAAATTTCAACATTTCTTGTAACACCAGAAACTGTTGAAAATGATGAATTATTTGTAACAATACTTGCCAGTAAACGTGGGTCTCTGTTGGCATACGGTGCAGCAGCATGAACAGGATTGTTCCAATCAAATGGCACCGCAGTTGTTGCATTTACTTTTACTTCGTAAGCATCTACCAAATCCTGTGTAGGTGTTGTTCCACTATTTCCTTTGTCAAAACCAATGGGAAAATTAGCTATCTCAAAAGTATTGGTTGCAGCACTTCTACCTGTAAAAATAATTTCACTGCTATTAAATGTGGTAAATAAATTTTTGTAGTTATTTGCCAATGCATAGCCTGTACCTGTTAAATCAATCACTGCTTTGGCAGCATCAGCAGCAGCCTTCCAACGGAGATTTCTGTCTCCTGCGGGTAATGATATTAGTTCGGTTTTTGCATAACCGCCAGCCCATGATGGAGTATTAAACAAATCGCTTGCAGCATATAGTAGTGTACGGCTTTTTAATGACAGCGCAGCTCCTTTTGTTGCCCTGCCTAATTCCCCTGTTGGATAAGTTAGTGAAAGCACAGCCGCTGTAGAATCACATTCATCAGCAATAAATTTAATACACTGCTCTAAACTGTTGCGTTGTGTAGTAGATATATCGGCTTCAGTTAATGTTTTTGTAATTAAAGGAACGCCCCCGTATCTTTTCACCAATTCAAAATAGAAATAAGCTCTTAAAAAACGGGCTTCATAACGCCATCTTGTTACTTCACCTAATTTTTGCTGCAGTGTTGTAGGGTTCGATTTAAATGCATCTAAATTCACTTTTTCGGAAGCTGCATTTTCCAAAAAAAAGTTAGCTCGTCTAATTGCCCGAAAGTAACTGCCCCACACATCTGCCGGATTACTTAACGCATTCCAGCTTCCCTGGTTAAATTGCTGTACCTGGTTTACCTCATTTGTGTGTTCGGCTTCATCGGTGGTAGAAGCCATCATAGCCTCATTATTTATCTCCAGAAAACCACTCTGGCTTTCGCTATAAACACCATTCAACAGGTTTTGTACATTCACAAAAGACCCGGCAATCTGTTCCTGGCTAAGATCAGTCTCCAATTCACGGTCTAGTTTATTACAGGAAAATAATCCGGCAATAACAAGTACAACAAGCAAATATTTTATTTTTTTCATCTTCATTAGTTTAATTTTTACGAACATTTTCTACGGAAAGATTAGAATTATAGCAGGCGGAAATTTACACCAAATGAAATTGTGCGTATTTGCGGATAACCATATAAGGCATCAGCATCCCCTTCTTTAATTTTATCTAAAGTGAAAAGATTGGTACCATTTACAAATACCCTGGCTTGCGATAACCGAAGCTTTTTCAGCATGTCGGAAGAAAATGTATAACCAACATCTGCAACTCTTAATTTAATAAAACTGCCATCCTTTTGCCAAAAAGAAGAGAAGCGATAATTGTTTTGATTATTATCTGATGATAACCTTGGGTATGCGGCACTTGTATTGTTAGTACTCCATCTGTCTAATGCAGCCTCGGTTATTTGTCCGTTATTTTGGAAAGCATGAAACCTGCTGCCGCTTAAATATTGCGTTACCCCACTCACGCCCTGAAAAATTAAGTTTACATCAAATTGCTTAAAACTTATACCCGCATTTAAACCATAGGTAAATTCGGGAATTGAAGTTTTACCTATTGCAGTTGCATCATTGCCATCAATTACACCATCGGGTACACCGGTGGGGCCGCCAATATCTTTATATTTAATATCACCTGGTTTAACATCAATACCAAGCGGTACAGCACTTCCGGCAATATCTGCTGCATTTTGAAAAAGCCCCAGCGCCTGCAAACCAAAAGGCTGGTCAATTGCAAATCCGGTTCTGTATACATTGGGATTAGGCTGTTGCGGTTCTCCATTAAAATCAATTTTATTTTTTGCATAGGCTGCAAATGCTTCAGCAAAAAACTGCAGTGGTTTCTTGGCGTCGTTGCTATACTTTACCGAAATTTCAAAACCTTTGGTAGAAGCTTTTCCGATATTCAAATCGGGCAAACCATTAAACCCTAAAAATAAAGGCAGTGTTCCATTTGCAGATGAAAGAATATCATACCTGCTGTTTTTAAAAACGTCTACGACAATACCAATGCGTTCTGCCATGTTCAGTTCTATGCCAATATTTGCTTTCTTTTCTTTTTCCCAAGTTACGTTTGTATTTAGCCTGCGGCCTTCGCCTAATGAATTAGCAATAATATTGCCAGTGCCTAAATAGTAAGCAGCAACAGAAGGGTACCGTTGTGCAAATGCAAAACGCTGACCACCTATATTTTCGTTACCTGAAAGCCCATAGGAAACCCTCAATTTTAAAAAGTCTATCAATTTACTCTCTTGTAAAAAAAGCTCTTTTGATGCAACCCAACCCAATGCCATGGCAGGAAAAAATCCATAACGCCTGGTATCCGGGAAATTTTCGGTTCCCATATAGGAACCAGAAAACTCTGCTATATACTTTTCATTATTTGTATAAGTAAGCCTGGTGGAAACACCGTTTGATTTATAAGGAAATGCCTGGTTGGCTGCATCCGTATTGGGCACTTGTTTGTCGATAATATAATTATCCGTGTTGTAAATTAGCAAGCCGCTAAAACCATGTACACCAACAATTTTTTTATAATTAAGCGAAGCCTGTACTGCATAATTTCTAAACTGAGAGAGTACAATTTCTTGCGGCGTTAAACTTGTTTTTTGCCCAAAGCCGGTGTAAACAGTATCGCCTAATGTATTTTTTACAATGCTGAAACGCTGGTATGCTTTTCTTTTATTAGAAGCTGCCTGATAAAGATTATTAAATGAAACAGCAACACTTGCACTGAGGCCTTTGGCAATCATATCTAACTGTTCTGTAAACCTCAATGATGATTGCAGGGTAGTAGCATTGGAAGTTGAAAAACCTGTGCTGGTTAAATTAGCCAGTGGATTGCCTGGAAATGTTGGATTACCACCAAAGCTTCCATTGGGATTGTATGCGGGAAAAGCATTGGGAGCCACCCTGTCTAACAAACTAATGTTGCTATTGGTATATAAATCGCCGGGATTTTTCTTATCATCTACACTTCCGCCAATATTTAATTGTGCTGATAATCTTTTTGTTAGTGTAACATCTACATTGGCCCTGAAATTATAACGTGTATAGTTTGGATTGCTGCTTTCATTAAAACTATTTCCAAATTTTTTATATAACCCCTCACTGGTTAACGTATTTAGCATAGCAAAAAATTTTACAGTGCTATTACCACCAGTAAAATTCAGGTTGTAGTTTGATAATGGCGCTGTATTTCGCAAAACGAGATCAGACCAGTTTACGTTTGGACGGAAAGCCGGGTCGCTTCCATTTTGGTAAGCATCTAAATCAGCCTGTGTATATAAGGGTGGTTTTCCGTCATTGGCCAATGCCTCATTAAAAAGGCTGGCATAATTATAACTATCTAAAAATTTGGGCAAAGCTGTTGCATCCTGTATGCCGTACTGTGCATTAAAGTTAACTGACAACGGTTGACTTATACCCTTTTTTGTGGTAACTAACACTACGCCATTGGCGCCACGCATGCCATACACTGCAGTTGCAGCGGCATCTTTTAAAACAGAAATTTCTTCAATTTCTTCTGGTACCAGTTGGGAGAAATCGCCTAAAAAACCATCAATAATAATTAAAGGCGAACCACTAAAGCCAAAGGTATTAGCACCCCTGATGTATGCAGTAGCATTATTATTACCAGGCTCGCTGTTACCCTGCACCATGGTTAAGCCTGGCAGCCTTCCATAAAGTGCATTGGTAATATTGTTGGTAAAAGCTTTTCGCAAATCCGTACCTTTTATAGTACTGATGCTGCTGGAAACAGTTAATAATTTTTGATTATCAAAACCGATATACTTTTCTATATCTGCCTTTATTACCGTAACAGTATCTGCAGACTGTGCATTCAGCTTATTGTTAAAACAAAAAAGGCAGAAGACTGGTAAAAATTTATAAAAAGGAGTTTTATTTTTCATTGACAAATCGTTTTCAGTTAAAAAATTTGAGCCGTTTGTTACATTATAATTTACCAACCCGGGTTTTGCTTTAGGTTACCTTTCAGCACTTCATTATTATCAAATGGATGCAAATACATATTCTTTTTAAATGTTCTTGTTTCAAAAACAAAAGGTTTATAACTAAATGCTGTGGGAAATGGTAGCGTGCTATTAAGTCTTGTAACTTCTAAGCCCAACATATTTCCCTGCATTACCCCTTCCTGTTCTGCTATCATCCAGCGGCGTATATCCCACAAGCGATAATCTTCAAAAGCCATTTCAATATCCCTTTCATTGCGTACTCTTATTCTAAACTCGTCTTTTGTTAATCCTGTTGGCAAGTCGGGCATACCCGAACGGTTGCGTACTGCGTTTACTGCCGCATACGCTTCAATAGCAGGTGCGCTGCTAAATTCATTGAGGGCTTCAGCATAACTTAATAGCACTTCATTCATTCTGAAAATTGGTGCATTTACTATTTGTGCTGCGGTTGGTATAGCATCTGGTATCCATTTCAGCATCCAAAAGCCACCTTTAGCGGTAGATTTGTTGGATGTTGTGCCTTCGTAAATAGGCATTCTTGTTACATTAACATGTAGCCTTGCGCCGGTATAACAAATGGTTTGTGCAAAACGAGGATCTAGTTGATCAAACTTCTGTAATAAATCATTTCCCCCGTTTACTAAATCCCATGTTTGAGGAGTGCCGTCTCTTTTTTCGTATTTACGTACAAAATTGAAAGTGGGTGACGGTGGTGTCCAGTTACCACCTGCGTTAGGTACATAATTATTACGCGGTAAAAAAAATTGCCATGGAAATGCACCATTGCTTTTTGGGCCACCAAATAATTTGCAGGACAAAATAGTTTCCTGGTTATCTGGCTGCTGCCATGACGTGCGGTAGTTGCCATTTACAATACCACCCGGCGCAAAAACAGGTATCCTGTTTGCCGGCACATCAATTAATGCAAAACCATTTAAAGCAGCCCAATCCAATACGGCTTTTTCAGCATCGGCAGCAAGCTTCCACCGGTTGTTGTCGGCATTACCATAACATATTAATTTATTATCTTCAGCACTACCAGCACTTAAATAGGGGGTGGCAGTATTAAACAATGTACTTGCTGCATATAATAGTGTTCGGGCTTTTAAAGCAAGTGCTGCACCCTTGTGAGCTCTTCCTGTAAAGTTGGATGGTTGTGTTTGTGGTAATTTAGCAATTGCATCATCGCAATCTTTTACGATAGCGTCAACACACTCTTCCACAGAACTGCGTGGTATTTTTGATTCGTCGAACGTAACGATCCTTTTGATTACTATCGGAAAACCACCATAACGTTTAAAGGTTTCGAAGTTATTTAAAGCTCTTATAAATAAAGCTTCGCCTTTTATCATGTCTTTATAAGCCTGGTCCGCATCAGGTATTTCATCGGCCCGTTCTAAAATAATATTGGCAACACGAATGGCCATCCAACGTAAAAAATAACGTTGATCCTCTCTTGATACAATATTAAGTGGCGTTACCGAGGCATTATTCCAGTCTTGTACAACAGCAAAACTTTCACTCTGCTCCCCTTCATCTGTTATCCCAATAGTAGCTGTATTCATATTACCATTAAAAGCCCCACCTGTTGTAGGAAACCCGGAGAATCCGGCATCTGCAGCCCGTAAAGGAAACGGTGCGTGTGTACCGAACTGATAGAGTGTGGCCATGTATAATTCCGTTTGCAGCTTTGCTGAAAAAATAACATTTTCATCTATGTCCACTCCCGGTGGCTTATCCAAAAAATCTGAGACTTTTTTACAGGAAAAGAAAAGTACGCTGCCCAGGCAGCCAATTAGAATAATTTGAAATTTCTTCTTCATATTAGCAAGTGTTAGTAATTAAAAATTAATGTTTACGCCCACGTTTACTGTGCGTACCAGCGGGTAGGGTTCTAAATTAGCACCAAGGTTGGGCGTTTCCGGGTCTATACCTGGCAATACATTGCTCCAGGTGTAAATATTATTTGCGTTTATATACAACCTGGTAGAGTTGACGTGCAATTTTTGCAACAATTTCTGCCTGAACGTGTACCCTAATTCAATATTTTTCAAGCGGACGTAGCTTGCATCTTTTATCCAAAAAGATGAGTTTACATAATTGTGCGTAAACCCATTGGCTCCATTTCCTACTGCAAACCGTGGATAATTAATTGGTAATCCTGCATCGTATCTTTCCTGGCTCCAGCTTTCTAATAAATATGAAGCGGCTGCTGCAGGATCGGCATCAAAAAATGCCTGGTTGGCTCTGCGGCTATAAGCGATAGAAACATTGGCGGCGCCTTGAAATAATGCAGAAAAGTCAAAACCTTTAAAAGATGCGCCTAGTGAAAAACCATAAATTTTTTGAGGAGTTGTTGCATAGCCAATAGGCACTTCATCATTAAAGTCTATTTTACCATCGCCATTTTGATCTATATACCGGATATCACCCGGCTGTAATTTATTGGCTCCAACAAAGGTAGAAACCGGTCTTTTAGGGTCGTTGATTTCTTCGAGCGTATTATACAAACCATCGGCTACTAAGCCAAACAATTGGCCAAACTGTTGCCCGGTGCGTTGTTGATAAGCAAAAGCCCTGGTAACTTCATCCTGAAACAGTACGGTGTTTTTTGCATAGGAGAAATTTCCTTTTACCCAGTAATTAAATTCTTTAAAACTGTTTCTGTAAGTTAAATCAATTTCAAATCCCTGGTTTTTCATTTTGCCGAGATTTTGTGCAGCCAATGAGGTACCAACGATAGAAGAAACTGTTTGCGGTACCGCCAGAATATTGTCTCGTGTTTCTTTAAAGATATCTACCACCAAATTTATTTTTGATTTAAAGAAATTAGCCTCTATACCAAGATTGCTTTTTAATGCTCTCTCCCAGGTTAGTATGGGATTGTTTGCTCGGCCTTCCCGTATGGCGTCGTACCGGGCATAGTTTCCACCTACAATACCCCAGTGATAAAATCCTGCCGAATTAAAAGGTCCGTTATTGGTAAATGCAGTAGGCCGGTACAGAAAGCGGCTATTGGGATTGGTTAAAAAATCGCCGCTTAACTGGTCGTTGCCAACTTCGCCGTAACTAGCCCGTATTTTTAAGAAATTGAGTACGTCATTTTTAGGAAAAAACTTTTCTGCGGTAGGTACCCATCCTAATGAATAAGAAGGGAAATAGCCAAATCGGTTACCGGGGGCAAAATTTTCTGTACCGTTATATGCAGCACTAAATTCTGCGAGGTAGCGACCTTTAAAATCATAAGTTGTGCGACCCACATAACTCTGGTAGCCATTGGGTACACCAAAAGCAAAGGAAGGATCAAAAGTTTTTATCTGGTTGTATAACAATAAGCCTGTTACATTGTGCCCACCAAAACTTCTTTTGTAATTAAGTGCAAACTCTGCTGTTATACGGCGGCTACGGTCGGGGTTTTGCTGGCTAAAATTAAAAGACTGTTCATCTAATTGTTTAATATAGGAAATCTCATTTGAAGGAAGCAATACTGCCTGATAAGTAACCAAAGGCTTACTATAAACATTTATTTGCCGGTTAAAATTTTGATAGGCTACAATGGCATGCGTACTTAAACCTTTGGTAATAAAGTCTAGCTCATGATCGAGGCGTAATGAGCCATTGAGCAAGTTTCTAAAATCTGTTTTATACCCTGCTGAATACAACCAGGTCATTGGATTACCAGCATTATTGCCCGTGGTGCCACTTGGATTAAGTGTAACAATTTTACCATCAATAATACCTGGTGCCCCGAGTGGGGGCGCAGCAAAAAGGTAGTTAATAACGGTTGCAGTATTTGCATTATTACCATTGCGGTTTTCAACCTGTGCAGATAAATCAAGCGCAACTTTAAAACGTTTGGTTACATCAAAATTAAAGTTACTCCTAAAGTTGTAACGCTTATACCGTACCTGTGCATCAAAGCCTGAAGCTATTTCGGTGTTTTTAAATAACCCTTCCTGGTTGAACGCACCTGCCGAAATAAAATATTTAACTTTATCTGTACCACCACGAATATTGATGTTATGTTGCTGTTGAATTGAAGTTTTTTTGGTCAATAAATCAAACCAATTTACATCAGGATAAAAAATTGGATCTTCACCGGATTGATATTTTGCCAGGTCGGCTGCGCTGTACCGTGGTGTATATAAACCCCCGGTAACATAGGTGTCGTTTTTCAATGCCTGGTTAAAAGATGTTGCAAAATCAAAACTATTCATTTGCTTTCTTATACCTGTAAAACTATTAAATGCATTATTAAAAGTATAGCTGATAACGGGCTTACCGGAACGGCCTCTTTTGGTGGTAATAATTAAAACGCCATTGGCACCACGAATACCATAAACGGCTGTTGAAGATGCATCTTTTAAAATAGTAACACTTTCAATTTCGTTGGCGTCAATATTATTGTAGTTATCTACCTGAATGCCATCAACTAAAATCAATGGACCCTGGTTACCAGAAAAGGTTCCCACACCCCTTATTAAAATTCTAGACTGGTCATTACCTGGTTCTCCACTACCTTGAGTAGCAAAAAGGCCGGGCATGCGCCCAACCAATGAATTACTAATGTTTGCTACCGGAGATTGTACCAACTCTTTTGAACTGATGGAAGATTGAGAGCCAACATTGGTTACTTTCTTTTGCTTGCCATAGCCTACAATCACTACATCTTCCAATTGCTTTTGATCAACCGTTAGTAAAATACTAAGTGAAGTACGGTTTCCTACCACAATCTCTTTATCACCAAATCCAACTGCGGTAAAAATCAGCACAGACTTGTCGGAAACAACATTAATGGTAAACTGTCCGGACACGTTGGAAGTGACCGTATGTTTTGTTCCCATTTCATTAATAGTAACACTGGCCAACGGCTTACCATCATCTGTGGTAACTATACCGCTAATAGTTTTTTGGGCAAACACATTGAAAGAACAAAATACCAGTGTAGCAATAAAAATAGCTTTTCGTAATTGTAAGAAATTCATATAGCAATCGTTTTAAAAATTATTATTAATTCAATATTATTGAATATTAATTTTATAATAATTAAAATTACAACTTTTTTTATAACTACCAAATAAAATAAAAACAAATATTTTAGCAGAAACATTTTTCATATTTAAACTACCCTGTATTTTTCTTTACACCAGAACATGATTAGTAAATCAGTACAATCTGAGAGAAAAAAAATATAAAAAGAAATGTGATTGTTAAATTCCATAATATTGAATATTGATTTTTAATTCATTTAAAATATGATACAGGTAATTGTAAGAGCAGTAAATATTTTGGAATTTGTTGCACAACATGAAAAAGAACCGGTTCCTTTATTCAAAATTGCCCTGCATGCAGGGCTCAGCCAGCCTACTACTGCCAATATTGTAAAAACTCTGATGGAAAAGGGCTTCTTAGAACAAGTAAGCCGAAAAGAAGGCTACCGCTTAGGTATTGCTGCTTACAGGTTAACAGGGAATGCCTCTTACGACCAGGATTTAATTACAGCGTCTAAAGAACCCATGGAAAATTTAGCCCATCAATTGAATGAAACCACCTTATTAGCGCAGATAAAAAATAATAAGAGGGTAATTCTTCATATACTTGAATCTGAACAGGCACTACAGGTAAAAGCCATTATGGTAGCAGAAGTGTACGACACGGCAACCGGCAGACTACTAATGGCTTATCTTCCTCCCAAGGAATTAGAAAACCTTATTAAAGCTTTAGGATTGCCTCAAAAAAAAACATGGCCTGGTACGCAAACTATGAAAGAACTTAATAAGCAATTACAGGAAATAAGGGAAAATGAATTTGTACAAACAATCTCTTTATCTCACACAGTTGGGTTTGCTGTGCCAATTTATAAAAGCGATAAGGTAGTGGCTTCACTTAGTATATTTGTACCACAAAGCCGTTACATAGACTCACACAAAGAAAAAATCTCAAAACTTATATATAAAGCAGCTAAAAATATAAGTGAGCGGTTAGAAAGTTAACTTATTTACTAAAATATAAACCGCTATTTTTTGAACTGGAAATTTAAGTAGCATCTGGTAACAAATTTAAATAGTGCATTATTGGAATAAATAATGATGTTGGCATGCTAAGTTTTTCCACTCAATTTTTTATATAACTACCACCAGTACTTCTATTCACTTCTTTAAAATATCCATTAGATACAACGGTATTTTATGGGCTGTTACTTGTTTTATTGCTGCTATCGCCCCATTGTATCTTTCGCCATTGATGTGCCACCCATGTAAACAGACCGGTGGGATGAATATTTTAAAATAATTTTGGTTCATTTTATATTTGAGATATTTTAAAGGCAAAACAAATATTGTAATGACTAACCGGAACCAGACATACTTTTAAGTGCGTTACCCCTTTGCAGCTTTTAATTTGTACACATAATGAGGCATAAAAAAATCTCTGCAAATGCAGAGATTTAGTTTGTCGGGATGACAAGATTCGAACTTGCGACCCCACGCCCCCCAGACGTGTGCGCTACCGGGCTGCGCTACATCCCGATACTTTCCTTTCCCCGGATGATTTGGTAAGGGATGGCAAAAGTAATAGAAATTTTCAATTATAAAAAGAACAACATATTGTAACTTAGCGCAACTTTTTTATTCATGAATGTTTTAATCAAACAAGCGGTTATTGTTAGTGCGTCTTCTCCTTTTAACGGGCAATCAAAAGATATTTTTATTACGGATGGTATTATTTCGGTTATCGCAGATGACATCAACGAACCGGCAGACCAACTGATTCAGCAGCCAGGTTTACATGTAAGCATTGGTTGGATGGATTTGTTCGCTCATTTCTGCGATCCTGGTTTTGAATACCGGGAGTCGCTGGAGTCCGGTACCATGGCCGCTGCGGCGGGTGGTTTCACCGATGTGATGATTTTTCCAAATACCAATCCGGTGGTGCATACCAAATCGCAGGTTGAGTACATTGTACAAAAATCAGCTACATCCGGTGTTAAGGTGTACCCCATTGGTGCCGTAACTAAAAATGCAGAGGGGAAAGAACTGGCGGAAATGTACGATATGGCCAATTCCGGCGCTGCTGCCTTTAGCGATGGAACCAATACCATACAAGATGGCGGATTACTATTGAAGGCTTTGCAGTATGTAAAAGCGATTGACGGAACGGTGATTCAGATCCCCGAGGACAAAAGCATTGGTAGTAATGGTCTGATGAACGAGGGTATTATTTCTACCCAACTGGGTTTACCGGGCAAACCAGCCATGGCGGAAGAATTGATGGTGGCAAGAGATATTAAACTCACCCGTTATGCCGATAGCAAACTACATTTTACCGGCGTATCGTCTGCCAAAAGTTTGGAATACATTAAAAGAGCGAAGGCCGCTGAAATAAAGATCACTTGTTCGGTTACACCGTACCATTTGTTTTTCTGTGATGAAGATTTGCAGCAATATGACACCAATTTAAAAGTAAATCCGCCGGTAAGAACAAAGGCAGACCGGCTTGCGCTGGTACAAGGTTTACTGGATGGAACCATTGACTGTATTGCATCACATCATATTCCGCAGAATTACGATAGCAAGGTGTGCGAATTTGAATATGCAAAAAATGGCATGATTGGCCTTGAGAGCTTATTCGGGGCAGTTTGGTCAATGGTGAATGGTGAATGGTCAATAGAGTATTTAATTCAAAGGTTAAGTATTTCACCAAGGGAAATTTTTGGATTTGCAATTCCTGAAATAAAAGTAGGAGCAGCGGCTTCGCTTACTTTGTTTGATCCTTCGGCAAACTATACTTTTGATGAAACAATGATCGCTTCTAAATCTAAGAACTCGGCTTTTATTGGCAAACAAATGAAGGGAAAAGTGATTGGGATAATTAACGGAACAAAAACATTTTTTAATTAGATGAAACTAAGAACACCTGCACAAAAAGGATTGGTTACTGGAGTCGGTATGGTACTTGCATCTCTTTTTTCTTTGTATGTTTTAAAGAATCCGGTAGAGAGCTATTTTCAGTTCATCGTTTATTTTATATTTTGCCTCGGCATTGTGTGGAGCTTGTTTGATTATTTGAAATCAGATACTGAGAAAAAATCTTTCAAAGATTATTTCTCCATCGGCTTTAAAACATTTGTGGTGATTGCATTGATCATGGCTGTATTTACCTTTGCCTATTTTAGTGACAATCCCGAATTCAGGGATAGTAAAATTGCAGAAAATAGCAAGCTGCTAATTCAGCAGGGCGATCATTTACCCAACGAAATTGCTGCCAATTCTGAGCAGTTGAAAAAAATGTTTATGCCGCTGATGATATCGGCCGCTATTTTTAGATACCTGATCTTAGGCGCACTAATTACCGTAATTGCAGCCGGCTTTTTAAGTCAGAAAAATAAGAGGGTAGCATAAATTAAAAGACTGGTTTCAGAATGTGTTGCTCAAAAATAAAAAGAACAAGAACCGGGAGCATCGCATAAATCTTACGAATAATTTAAGCATTCGGGAAATAAAAAATAGCATTCATCCAACTGATTTTGAAAAAAACTGCCACAACAAACGATATTGTTGCGACACAGAATCATCAAACAAATCCCTTTTATGGGAAGAGAACTTTTCATCATGGATATATCAATTATAGTTCCGCTTTACAACGAAGACGAATCATTGCCAGAACTGGCTGCATGGATCGAAAGCGTAATGCTTGCCAACAATTTCAGCTATGAAGTAATTATGGTAGACGACGGCAGCAATGACGGTTCATGGGCTGTAATTGAGTTGCTTCACCAGCGTAACAACTTAATCCGGGGAATCAGGTTTCAACGCAATTATGGAAAAAGTGCGGCTTTGAATGAAGGCTTTAAAGCAGCGCAGGGCGATGTGGTCATTACCATGGATGCCGATATGCAGGATAGTCCGGATGAAATACCCGGCCTCTATAAAATGATTGTGGAGGATGGCTTCGATATGGTGAGTGGCTGGAAAAAGAAACGATATGATAATAAACTCACTAAAAACCTGCCCTCTAAATTATTTAATTTCACGGCAAGCAAGGCTACTAAAATAAAGCTACACGATTTCAACTGCGGTCTAAAAGCTTATAAAAACAAACTGATTAAATCCATTGAAGTATATGGCGAAATGCATCGTTATATACCCGTAATGGCCAAATGGGCCGGCTTTAAAAAGATCGGTGAAAAAGTAGTAGAACATCGTCCCCGTAAATACGGCGTTACTAAATTTGGATGGAGTCGTTTTGTAAATGGCTTTCTCGATCTTGGTTCCATTTTATTTATGGGTAAGTTTGGTAAAAGACCAATGCATATTTTTGGATTATGGGGCAGCATTG
>Ga0105045_10002505_pt1 | contig 15523 bp, 9 predicted proteins | sample MAT02_FD_78089 | JGI IMG/M metagenome (GOLD analysis project Ga0105045, IMG submission 78089) | Freshwater microbial communities from Lake Fryxell liftoff mats and glacier meltwater in Antarctica - MAT-02 (megahit assembly) | ecosystem: Environmental > Aquatic > Freshwater > Ice > Liftoff...
CGGATTTTGGGCCATCAACTATGGCAGCCAGATCCTGACACACTCAAGTCCCTCGCTGCCACCCATTGGCATCAACGATCCCTACAACTCAATTCGAGTTCATTGCTGCACGCTTTTAAACGGCTTCGATTGGCAGCCCTTTATGATGCTTTCGGAATATCACACGACCATGGCTGCCATCCTTGAAAAACTTTTACCCTTGTTTTGGGCGCATAAAGAACAACAGAAATCAATCAATTAACGCCTAGTGCAACGATGGGCCGCCAATGCGGCCCTTTTGATCGTGAGATTTTGACGCGACGTCAACAGATGGCGCGGCGGCAACTCACCCCCTGAAGAGACAATAAATAGACGTGTAGAAGAGACTAATAGAGGACACACACTTGTGAAATTTTCAAAGCGAAAAATAGTATTGGTTGCGTCGATCGTGGTTGCCGCGTCGATCGGCGTCGCGTTTGCCTACCACAATTTACAATCTGAAACGGAAACTATCTTTATTGGCAACACGAATGGTTCGGCGATTCATCATTTGAATCCGAACGGTTCGGAACTTATTGTGCGCGCGTTCAAGATTCAGACAGAATTCGGTGCCTCAGCGTCCAAGCATGCTTTTACAGGTACCTTGCAACCTCGCTACCAAACCGCTATCGCGTTCCGAGTCGCCGGCAAGCTATCGCGACGACTTGTTGAAATCGGGCAGAGGGTCAAGAAAGGAGACATTCTTTTCCAGCTGGACCCTGAGGATACTGAGCACCAACTGCGAGTTGCTGAAGCCGATCAGATTTCGGCCGCTTCACTCCTGAAGCAGTCGGCTGCGGAGGAGTTGAGACTCGCGCAGCTTCGCACTTCGGGTTCCGTGAGCCAATCAGAATATGACGTTGCGTTGGCCAACCGCGATGTGGCGAAAGCACGTTTGGATTCCGCTAATCGTCGATTGGCGTTAGCAACTAACCAGCGAACATATTGCGACCTCATTGCGGATACGGACGGGATCGTCACGTCTTTATCCGCCGAAGCGGGGCAGGTGGTTAACATTGGACAAACGGTTCTGCAGCTAATGCAAACCGACGAACTGGAAGCTGCAATCAGTTTACCGGAAAGCTTCGTCGCCAACGTCAAAAACCTAAGGGCGACTGCTGCCTTTTGGTCTCAGCAGGATCTAAGTATTCCGGCAGAGTTGCGTGAGCTTTCCCCGATGGCGGATACTATTTCGCGTACTTATGACGCGAAGTTTACTCTGAAGGGCTCGACAGCGGATTTGGCTATCGGCATGACGGTAACGATCCTACTGAGCAACTCAGCTGAGGACGGTCTCTGTATACCCATCACCTCAATCTCCAGTCGTGATGACGCTCCGATCGTTTGGCGCATTGAGCCGATATCGGGCAGTGTGGAAGCGGTACCGATTGAAATCATTCAGTATCGCAACGAGACAGCCGTGGTCCGTGGTTCTTTTCGGCCTGGCGATCAAATCGTGAGCGCAGGTGTTCAACGGGTCGACGAACACTCCAAGGTTCGAGTTTGGGAAGGCAAGAAATAACAGATGACAACCTTCGACAACGAAACGGGCCCATCATCAAGTTCCCAGAATTATTCGTTCAATCTTTCGCGTTGGGCAGTGACCCATCCAGCGTTTGTTACTTTTTTGATCATGGCATGCAGTGCCGCTGGTCTGGTAGCTTACTTTCAAATGGGACGCGCCGAGGACCCCTCGTTTACCATTAAGACGGGAGTCGTATCGGCGGTTTGGCCCGGCGCCACTTCGGAGGAGATGCAGCAGCAGGTCGCGGACCTCGTCGAAGTGAAGCTGCGCGAGACTCCTTATCTCGACTTTTTACAAACCTACTGTTTGCCGGATCGAATGCTGACGTTGGTTCAGCTAAGGGACACAACTCCATCGCGCCTGGTCGCGGACATATGGTATCAAGTGCGCAAAAAGCTCGGTGACATCAAACCAGATTTACCTCAAGGTGTTCTTGGGCCTGAAGTCAACGATGAATACGGCGACGTCTATTCAGCTCTCTACGCATTCAAGGGGAATGAATACTCGCCAGCGGAACTCAAACGCATGTGCCAAGAGGCACGCAAACGATTGCTTCGCGTGGCTGACGTGGAAAAGGTTGATATCATTGGCGAGCAACCGGAACGAATCTACATTGAGTTCTCGCACAAAAAACTTGCCACGTTGGGGATAACACCTCAACAAATCTTCGACAGTGTTCAGAAACAAAACGTGTTAGTTCGCGCCGGCAGTATCGATACGGCCACCGATCGAATTCATGTGCGTGTATCGAGGGATTTCGATGGCATCGAACAAATCCAAGCAGTACCCGTGCAAGCCAACGGTCGAGTCTTTCGGCTAGACGACGTTGCTACGGTGAAACGAGGGTATGAGGACCCAATTCGTTACATGATTCGACACAACGGCCAGTCTGCGGTCGTGCTAGGGGTCGTGATGAATAAAGGCGGCAACGTACTCAAACTCGGCGAGTCTCTGGAGCACGAATTCCAGGTGATTCGAGCGCAGTTGCCGGCGGGTGTCAGCGTTGGCAACATTGCATTTCAACCGCACGTGGTTGAGGAATCGGTCGGCGAGTTCCTGCGTTCCTTCATCGAAGCTTTGGTGATTGTACTCTTGGTCAGCTTTCTGAGTCTTGGATTCAGAACTGGGATCGTCGTGGCGCTGAGTGTGCCGCTGGTTCTCGCCATCTCATTGGTCGTCATGAATACAATTGGGATGAATTTGGACCGGATCTCGTTGGGGGCTTTAATTCTGGCGTTGGGACTGTTGGTGGACGATGCGATTATTGCCGTTGAAATGATGGCAGTGAAAATGGAAGAGGGATGGGGCCGCGTGGACGCCGCGACGTTTGCTTGGACGTCAACTGCATTTCCAATGCTTTCGGGAACGCTCATTACGGTGGTCGGCTTTCTGCCTGTCGGGTTTGCTCGGTCTGCTGCAGGCGAGTATGCCGGTGGAATCTTCTGGGTGGTGGGAATTACCTTGGTTGCATCTTGGTTCGTTGCAGTTGTCTTTACGCCTCATCTCGGTGTTTTGTTGCTGCCCAACTTTCTAAAGAAGCCTGGGGAGACAAACCATGTGCCGTTTCAATCCCTGTTTCATCGGGTGCTGCGATCGATTATTCGAGTCTGTGTTCGTCGTCCATTGTTTGTTGTGACAGCGACTTTGGCTATGTTCTTCGCCGCCATACTTGGATTTACCCAACTTCAGCAGCAGTTCTTTCCACTTTCCTCTCGGACTGAATTGTTGGTCGACGTTCGGATGAACGAGGGTTCGTCTATCGAAGCGACCAATCGAATGATGCAGCAAATCGAAGAGTTGGTGCGACCGCATTTGGAGGTAAAAGAGGGCAACCAAAAGCCGCTGGTTGAACACTTTACAAGTTACATAGGAGCAGGATCTGCTCGCTTCTTTCTAGCGCTCAATCCCGATTTGCCGAATCCTAGTTTTGGCAAAATGGTGATTCAAACGACAAGTATCCCGGCGCGTGAGGCACTTCGAACCGAACTTAAGGACCGATTTGAACAGTCACCGCAGTTTGTCGACGCTTCCTTGCGTGTCATGAGGCTGGAATTTGGGCCGCCCGTTGGGTTCCCGGTGCAGTTCCGCGTTATTGGACCAGACGCAAAAGTAGTGCGGCAGATTGCCAGCGATGTGCGCGAAGTCATGCGTGCTGATTCGGCGGCAGTCGATGTGAATCTCGAATGGGACGAACCGGCCAAGAGCATTCACGTCGATATCGATCAGAACCGCGCTCGACTGATGGGGCTAGCACCTCAGGAGATTGAATTGGCGTTGCAAACACTTCTTAGTGGAACCACGATTTCGCAGTTCCGAGAGGGGACGGAAACCATCCAAGTGGTAGCTCGAGCCATCGAGTCGGAACGACTAAATCTAGAGCAGTTTTCCGACATGACGCTCTTCACTTCCTCCGGAAAGGTTGTACCGCTGAGCCAAGTAGGCAATATACGTGCCGGACTCGAGGAACCGATTGTTTGGCGACGCAATCAAGAGCGTTCTTTGTCCGTTCGTTGTGACATCATCGACGGTGCACAAGCGCCAGACATTAGCACTCGCATGGAGAGCGCGCTGACGTCCATTCGCGAAAAATTGCCGCCCGAGTATCGCATCGACGCAGGTGGAGCAATTGAGGAAAGCAAGAAGGCGAATACTGCTCTGTTTGCATTATTCCCACTTATGATTCTGCTCATGCTGACATTCTTGATGTCACAGGTTCATAATTTCAAAAAGATGATTCTCATTTTCGGGATAGCACCCTTGGGACTGATTGGGGCTGTCGCATTTCTTCACTTGTTCAACGCTCCGTTCGGCTTCGTCGCGTTATTGGGTGTGATTGCGCTGGCTGGCATGGACATGCGAAATTCTGTCATCTTGGTCGATCAAATCGAACAAGACATGAAGGGGGGCCTGAACGAATGGGACGCGGTGATCGAGTCCTCGGTGCGTCGAGCTAGGCCGGTTATTTTGACGGCAGCAACAGCCATCTTAGCGATGATCCCATTGACCCGAAGCGTGTTTTGGGGGCCGATGGCAATCGCCATCATGGGCGGCCTATCTTTGGCGACCTTCTTAACGCTGATCAACTTGCCAGCGTTATACGTTTTGTTTTTCCGTGTTCGTCCAATGGACTCGATCGTTGGTAGGTCTTCCGCCAATCGCCTGAAGTGAGATGAAGAATTTTTACGCTAATCCCATGCGCTCTTTTGGATCTTTCAACGCATGTTGCAAACGTGCAAGAGCTTCCGTTTCGATTTGTCTAACTCGTTCGCGTGTCAGCCCAAGTTCGGCGCCGATTTCTTTGAGCGTATGCGGAGTAGTGTCATCAAGTCCGAAACGCATCTTGAGCACAGTGGCTTCGCGCACGTCTAGCTTACCAAGCAATTCGATTGCGGTCTTCAAAACATCGTGATCGATCATGGCTTCGTCCGGGCTCTTGACCCGCTCGTCCATCACCATTTCGCCAAGCGACCATCCCGAATCTGATTGATCGCTTTGCGGAGTCGCGTTGTAGACTTGAATTGCCTTTTTGATGATTGGCAATTTCTTTTTGGGCAAACCGAGAATTCGTCCGATCTCTTCTTGGGTAGGCATTCGGCCCAACTCTTCGCTGAGTCGAGCGGTGGCGCGTCGCCATTTGCTCAGTAGCTCAACCATGTAAGCTGGTATTCGAATGGTTTTTGACGAGTTGATCAGTGCTCGCTTGATTGACTGCTTAATCCAGTAACTAGCGTAGGTGCTGAACCGCGTTCCCATGTTCGGATCAAATCCTTCCACGGCACGCAGCAAACCTAAATTACCTTCTTCGATGAGATCTTGGAGAGCAAGACCTTTACCAACGTAACTTCTAGCAATGTTGACGACGAGGCGAAGGTTAGCGCGGACCATTCGGTCGCGAGCCTGAGCATCACCTTGTGCGATTAGCCGGGCGAGCATTTGTTCATCTTCGGCGGTCAACAATTTAACTTCATTGATCTCGCGGAGGTAAGTCTCCAGCGGGGATTGTGGTTGAGGCCCATCCTTGGGACTTTTACGACGGGAAATCAGCTTGAGGTCTTCGTCCTGAGAATCCTCCACATCGTCTAGGTATGGGCTTGATTGAGCCATGAAGTCTCTTTGCACGGAGTGGACAATTGGAATGCGCCGCAAGCTGGGAAAGCCTACGTCGAAATGTAATGCGTTCGGAGCTTATCGTCTTGGAAATGCATGCAATTGCAGGAAATGCGAAACAGCGCCACGCTTAACGATTGTTCTGCGGGACGTAAACCCTTTGGCAGAATAGGTTTTCGTTGTACAATCCTCATTCGCGCTGCGAGCGGATTGAAAGGCTTGTTGAGAGCAAGTCGCATGATCCTGCCAACGTGCTTTTTCGGACGTGACACTTAACGATTTGCATCTGTTTACTTCTACCAACCCATCCAAATATGCTTTCACCTGCCATCGAGTTATCCGTGTCGTCGCCATCCGTCTCGTCGCCATCCGAATCCGTATGGCAAAGTCTTGCGACAAACGTTCTTGCGGGCCAACCTGTCACTCGCGACCAGGCGCTCGCCATCCTTCGCTCATCCGATGAAGAATTGCTCGACGTGATCGGCGCTTCGTTCAGGATTCGGCATCAGTATTTTGGCAAAACAGTTCAGTTGTACTTCTTGATGAACGCCAAAAGTGGTCTATGTCCAGAGGATTGCAACTACTGCAGCCAGTCCAAGATCTCGGACGCACCGATCCCCAAGTACAACATTCTCAGCCGCGACAAACTATTGGATGGGGCAAGGATCGCTGCGGAACGCCAAAGCAAAACCTATTGCATCGTGATCAGTGGACGAGCGCCAAACGAGCGAGAAATGAAGGCGGTGGAGACCATCGTTCCCATGATTAAGGAGCAGTACGGACTGAACATTTGTGCTTGTTTGGGGCTACTTGATGAAGAACAAGCGAAACGACTGAAAGCAGCCGGCGTCGACAAAGTAAATCACAACCTTAACACGAGCCGCGAATACTACCCAGAGATTTGCACAACTCACACGTTTGATGACCGGGTGGAAACACTCAAAAACGTGCGCAAGGCCGGAATGGAACTTTGCAGCGGCGGAATCATCGGAATGGGCGAGAAGCATGAAGATATCGTTCAAATGGCCTTTGAGCTTAGCGAGCTGTCCGTGGAGTCAATTCCTCTAAACTTTTTGCATTCCATCGACGGAACTCCGCTTGAACGCAAAGAGTATCTCAATGCTAGAGATTGTTTGCGTGCATTGAGTATGTTTCGATTCGTTAACCCAAAGAGCGAACTACGAATCGCGGGTGGCCGAGAGCGTCATTTAAGATCGATGCAGCCCCTGGGGCTATACGTTGCCAACAGCATATTCGTTGGCGATTATCTGACGACCGAAGGCCAGCCGCCGCAAGAAGACTACGAAATGATTGCGGATATGGGATTCGAAATCACCGGGAGTTGTGCAACAACGGCTCCCTGAAGTGGCTCCCTGATGTAAAGTTGGGTTAAGTGTATTCGCGACTCAATGGAAAAACAGCGTTTTGGGGCGTCGCAAAGGAATTCAGTATTTTTTCCAAATTAAATGCTTTACCTGCGAACCTTAGAAACGATACCATAGTCTGATTCATCGTTGCTGGAGAATTCTTCGGCAATGAAGAAGTGTTCGTTTCGAAGTTTTAGTTTCATCGTCATCTCTCAATCTGCGCCTAACGGTGTAGGGAGGCTGCCATGCGTAAAGTCAATTTTGCTCAACGTTGTGCCAATGTGATCGCTTCAGTGCGAACAAGCGCGATTGTGGCGGGCAATTTGGTGCGCCAGCTCCTCCTACACCTTCTACATGCGCTGACCGGTACGTCGATTAAATCGCCGGGCTATGAACGCCCCGAGATTTATTCGTGGTCCAGAGGATGGCTTGGTTTTATGGGGCCAATGATGGTTCCCGTCAGATCCAGCCAGTCCATAAGGCCCGCTAGCCAACGCGATAGTTAAATCGCCTAGCTAACCAAGAAACCTGCTGCATCCAACCGCCAAGCAAGTTTTCCAAAAAACGTACCCAAGGTGGTTGGCACGCGAAAAGTCTATGTGCTGAGTCGTTATTTGTCGCTTCGCCCTGAATAGGGAGGATTGGCAAACGTTACGCACTTTTCATTATTCAAGACAGCGAAAACTCCAAATTCGATTCGTCGGCACTACTTTGCAAACGGATCATCGGTTTTGGTAAGTCGATTTCTGTACTTGACATAGACCGCTCGCGTTGAACCCCGAAATTGTCCGACGATCCAGCTTCTCCTTGATGGCGATAGTTCGATCTGATGGACTCCAACGAGAGACGAATTGATCATGAACATGACTGCCGACCGAGACCACACCTACACAGACTTGAGCGAAACGAGCGTTGTTGACTTGGTAATCCAGGCTCAACGTGGTGATCGAGATGCCCAAGAGCAAATCTATCGCCGATTCCAACAACATGTTCTGTCGATCGCTTACAAGCGAACGGGAAACTGGGATGAAGCGCAAGAATTGAGCCAGGACGTTTTCATCCAAGCGTTTCGTCGCTTAGACCAATTGCAAGTTCCTGAGGCCTTTGGCGGATGGTTGCGACAGATTGTTCACCGAATGGCGATCAATCGCGTGACGCGACGACCAAAGCCGATGTCCGTGGATCACGAGATCCTGGAGGCAACGGTGACTTGCGATAGCGATCCGTTGGATGCAGTTCTGAGCGGTGAGCAGAAATTGCAAGTTCATCAAGGCTTGAACCGACTCGGAGATCTCGACCGACAAACATTGGTCGCGTTCTACTTGGACGGCCAGAGCTTGAACCAGATGAGCGATGCCTTCGAAGCACCGGTCGGAACGATCAAGCGCCGATTGCACGTCGCTCGCAAGCGTTTGGCAAAGGAATGCGAGATGTTGCAAGCTGTATGATTGTGCGAACTGTATAGCGACTAGTTATTCCAAAGCAAAGCCATTCCTTTCCGAAGTGCAGGGAATGGCTTTTTTCGTTGGTTGGATGATCGCCGGTAGAATAAAAAAACATTCCGTTTCAGGATGGTAACCTGCACTACGATTGGCGAGGTTTCTTTGAGTCAACTAAGTGGAGATAGTCTTCCAGCGACAAAGATGCGGGAATGTCTCGGCTCGCGCAGGGAGAGTTTGCAACCTGATTCAAGATTTCCTCATTGCTCAACAAGAGCAGTTTCTTTTTCGATGAATCACTTGGAGGTGGAGCGGGTTTTTGCATTTGGATGGTGATAAGGGCTGCCATGATTCAACGGACCTAGTGTATGATAAGCGGTGAAGAACGGTTTCACCACTATCATTGACCTGGCGGGCTTCCATTATGCTTTCGAAATCCAAAATCCTCGTCGCGTTGGTTGCTTCTGGAATTCTCGTCGCCTCTACGAGTATGCTGCTTTTTTAAAAGCCACTACTGAGTACACAGCCCGGTCATCTTGATCGAGTTCGATCATCAACGTTGCGTGGCCCCGTTTCGAGCCAACGCGGGACTATACGCATACCGTCGGACGTACCCCCCCCAATGGTAACGATCACGGCAAAGATATTGTGAAACAACATTACAAGCAACATGCTCACTGAAAACAAACCAACGAGACGTGGCGATGCCTTACTAGAGTTGATCGGCAACACGCCCATGATCCCGCTCTACTTCGAGGCAGAGCAAAGAACGATATGGGGAAAGTGTGAGTTCCTTAACCCTAGCGGCAGCATCAAAGACAGGCTTGCTCGGACTATCATTTTGAATGCCGAGAAGCAGAATCTCATCCATGACCAATCCACGATTCTGGAGTGCACGAGCGGAAACACGGGAATTGCTTTCGCGATGGTTGGTGCGGCCCGCGGATACTCGGTCGAGATTGTCATGTCGAAACGTGCAAGCGGCGAACGCAGGTTGATCATCCAGCATTTCGGTGCAAAGTTGATTCTGTTCGAGGAGGCGGGATACACCGCAGGCATTGATATGACGCGTCGAATGGCGTCGGTCAACAGCAACTATTTCCTCCCGTCTCAGTTTGAAAACCCGCTCAACGCCATCGATCACGAACACGAAACAGGTCCAGAAATCCTACGGGACGCGCCAGGCCCTATCGACGTATTTGTGACGGGATATGGAACCGGCGGTACTTTGGCTGGTTGCAGCAAGTCGCTAAAAAAGGCAAGGAAAGAAACCAAGGTCTATGCGATGGAACCGTCCGAATCTGCTTTGTTGGCAGGCGAAGAAGCGTGCTGCCATTGGATCGAGGGGATTGCGGGTGGATTCGTACCGCCACTTTTACGCGGTGTCGAAATCGATGGGACTTGCAAAGTTAGTAGCCCTGAGGCGATCGACATGACGTTGAGGCTGAACCGCGAATTCGGACTGCTGGTCGGATCGTCATCGGGGGCAAATGTCGCTGCCGCGTTGAGCTACGCCAAGGAATTGCCCAAAGAAGCTGTTGTCGTGACAATTCTCTGCGATCGGGCCGAGCGCTATTTTAGCACGCGACTATTCAACGCACCCAACGATTGGCCAACGGAGCCCCATTAGGCTGCGTCCCATTAATCAGTGTCCGACTTCCGGATCGGGGCGCTATCAACTACGGCTTTTCGAGACTTGGCATTCTGTAACAATAATGCTCTTAGTCCTTTTCGACTCACTCAACCTCTGAATCCATGTCCAGCGCACCTACAACACCCGCTTGCCCAACATCCCCATTGCCTCCATTGGACGAACTGCCAATCGATTCGATTTTGATCGTGTCGTTTGGTGGTCCGGAGGGGATGGAGGATGTGATGCCGTTCCTTGAAAATGTTCTTCGCGGGAAAAACGTTCCGCACGAAAGGATGCTTGAGGTTTCAAAGCACTATGAGCAATTTGGCGGAGTCAGCCCAATCAACGAGCAGTGCCGTGAACTAATCGCCGCCGTTGAAGTTGAATGCAAACGCCGTAACTTGATCTTGCCAATCTATTGGGGAAACCGCAACTGGAATCCAATGTTGACCGACACGCTCGGAACGATGGCGGTCGATGGACGTAAACGAGCGATCGCTTTCTTTACATCCATGTTTAGTTGCTACAGCGGTTGCCGACAATATCGAGAAAATCTGGCGGCATCCCAATCTGCGGTCGGCGACATGGCTCCGAAGATTGAAAAGATTCGAAAAGGATTCAATCACCCTGACTTTATTGAGGCCCAAAAGGATTGCTTGCTTGAGGCGCTGGCCAAGTTGCCCGAGGCGACCAGAAAGGACACGATCGTTCTTTTCTGTGCACACAGTATTCCAAAAGCGATGGCGGACAACTCTCGCTACGAGGAGCAACTGCGTGAAGCGGCCCGACTCGTCTGCAAAGCGGCCAATCATGGCCCTTGGGAACTTGTTTTTCAAAGCCGATCAGGTCCACCACAACAACCATGGCTTGAACCCGACGTTTGTGATCGGATCGAACAACTAGACGCCGAGCGGTTCGTCAAGCAAATCATCGTTCAGCCGCTTGGGTTTATCTCCGACCACATGGAAGTTCTCTACGATTTGGATCACGAAGCGGCCGATCTTTGTGCCGAAAAGGGAATCCAGTTTGTCCGTGCTGCGACTGTCGGAGTACACCCACGTTTTGTTTCCATGATTGTGGATTTAATTGAGGAACGGCTCTCGCCGGACACAGAACGTCCGTTTATTGGAGATTATGGACCGAGCCATGACCTTTGCCCGACTAACTGCTGCCTTTATCCCCAGACCGGACGCAGACCTTCGTAGATCGTGTTAGTTGATAGGCAGTTGAGCAGCAACCGTTTCCTGGCGACTACTTGCCACCGATCGCAATCGAGGCGAAAATCATTGATTGCTTGATGGGGAAAAGAAACACTTGCCGCGAAAGGACTGCTCCACTTATGGCCGCTGTTGGGCAGATTGATTTGCATGCGGCCCTGAATCGTTTTGGCCTAGAGGACTTTCGCAAAGGACAGCAGGAGGTCATTAGCCACATTATCGCCGGCCATGACTGTCTGTGCGTCATGCCAACCGGTGGTGGCAAGAGCCTTTGCTATCAATTGCCCAGTTTAGTTCGCCCTGGACTAACGATCGTCGTTTCGCCGCTGATCGCTTTGATGAAGGACCAGGTGGACTCTCTTTCCAATCGCGGCATCTCAGCGACGTTGATCAATAGCACGCTTTCAAACTCCGAACAAAACCAGCGTCTTGAGCATGTGGCCGGCGGCCATTACTCGATGGTTTACGTAGCCCCGGAGCGGCTGAGGAACTCGCGATTTCTAGACGCCATTAGATCTACTCCAATCCAGTTACTCGCCGTCGACGAAGCTCATTGCATCAGCGAATGGGGCCATGACTTTCGTCCCGACTATCAACGGCTGGGTAAATTTCGTGAAGCGTTGGGCGGGGTTCAAACGATCGCGCTGACAGCCACCGCCACGCCGAAAGTGCGACAGGACATTGTTGACTCACTCAAATTGCGAGTGGCCAAACACTTCATTACCGGCTTCGCTCGTGACAACCTCTATCTTGGCTCGATGCTGTGCATGGGAGATCGGGAGAAAGACAAACAGCTTCTTGAATTCATCAAGGATCAAGCAGGTACGGGCATTATTTATGCGGCAACTCGAAAGCGTTGCGAAGCGCTTGTCGAACAAATTGGCAAAGAACTCAAGATCAGCGTCGGCGCTTACCACGCAGGCTTGATGCCTGATCAGCGAAAGTTGATTCAAGAGCAGTTTATGGGCGGGCAGCTCAAAGTCATTGTCGCCACCAATGCGTTCGGCATGGGGATCGACAAGTCGGATCTGAGATATGTCGTGCATTACAACACGCCGGGAACTCTCGAAGCTTACTATCAGGAAGCGGGCCGTGCGGGCCGCGATAGCCTGCCCTCACAATGCGTCTTGCTTTACAGTCCTCAGGATCGGTACATCCAAGAGTTCTTCATTGAGAATGCGAACCCACCGCGAGAGCTCTTGGAGTCCGTGTACGATCTTTTGGTAAAGCGCACCGAAGATCCGATCGAGCTCACAGCCGAAGAGATTCGCGAACTTACGAATGCACCGGCGACCACCGAAGCGATCAATTCATGCCTACAGATTCTTGGTCGCACATCGGTAATGGAACGGCTCGAAATGTCGGGCGGACTGGCCATGTTTCGAATCGATAGCAAGCTGCCGACGCTGCTCGATTTCCTCCCCAAGGCTGCGAACGTTCAACGCAACGTATTGCGCGTGGTAGAAAAAGCGATTGGTGATCGGCGTGAAGAAGCGGTTTACATTCACCCCCGGTGGCTGCTACAGCAATTGCAAATGGACCGGGATGCGCTCAGTCGAACACTTCGCGAACTTTGCAAACTGGACAGCTTTGAGTATGTTCCGCCGTTCCGCGGTCGGGCCATTCACTTTCGGCGACGCGATGTTCCATTTTGCGATTTGAAGATCGATCACGAAACGCTTGCTGCTAGAAAGAAAGCCGACTACGAAAAACTAGATCGTATGGTCGCGTATGCCCAAAGCCGATCATGCCGACAAAAGACCATTCTTGAGTACTTTGGTGATGCGTCTGCTTCCAATTGCGGGATCTGCGACCGATGCCAAGGCAAGACGGGCTGGCCCAACATGCCTAAAGTTTCACCGACGGTTTTGGACGACAAGGAAAAAAAAACCAAGCAGAAATTGTCCAAAGAAACTTGGCTCGTGGAAAGCAATCAGGAAAGTAGCCCGCTACCGCATCGAACTACGCCCGCACTGATTGCGCCGAAGCTCGCAGCGGCGATTCCAATCGCTACCAAGCCGATCGAATTTATGGGCACCGCCATTAGCGCGACTGTGATGTCAGGTGTAAACGTGCTGCCGAATAAGGAGTCGTTTTCGTCAACTTTCAGCCAGATCAACGCTCCGGCCACAACACTGAGTGATCGCCCTGCGATGCCTGCTGGGTCTGAAGCGTTGAGCGTTTTGCTGCCAAGCGATGCCAAGCCAGCTTACGATCTGATCATAACGATTCTCAGGGCGGTCGATCGAACACATGGTTATTTGAGCAAGACACTTCTGTCTCAACACCTTTCCGGTGTCGAGAGCAAAGCTGTCCAAGGACTCCGATTGCATAGGTTGCCCGAATTCGGCATTTTGAAATCCTGGAAGAAGTCGCATGCCTCCGGGTTTCTCGACCAAACGCTTGACACTGGATTGCTTTGCCTGTCTGAATTGCGAGTCGGGAAAATGACTGTCTCGATTGCCGATCTTGGCAGCCAGTGCATCACGGGATCACTGCCCATTCCCGCTTCACTAATGCAGTTTGTTCATCAGTGTATTTCAGCTACTGCCAAGTTAGCCGAAACGCCATCAAAGGAAACGCCCAAATCGTCAAAGCAGTCCGATCGATCCGACTCCTCACCGCCAAGGTCCGTGATTGAAAAATCAGGGATTGAGAAGCGTGAGTTAGCGGAGCCAACTGCAAAACATACACAGCCCTTGCCCCAGCCAACGGACTTGCCACGTAAACACATTGCAAATGATTCTGTTGGTGACGAACTTGTTCGATCATTGACTGAGCTACCTGTTACACGCGCGAGCGATGCGAGCGCAGGTCGCGACGTGACCGCACCCATGATTGAGGACTGGCGATGGACTGTACGTTTGGTCGAGCATGGCTATCGCCTTGGCGAATGCGCATTGATCCGGGGCAAGACGCCAGATTCCATTCTCGAGGACCTGACCAAAGCGTTGCAGGATGGCAAGAGATTTACGATCGAGCAATTGTTTGATCGCCGAACGCAAATTGCTGTCAAAGAACTCAGGGACAGTTCGACAGGCACCGTGACCCCGCCGTCGATTTTTCAATCCTACCCGTCGCTTTGGCGATTCATTCAACGCTGGCTTGAACTCGGCCAAACGGGCACAAAAATCTAGTGCGTCCAGCCCAAAATCTTGGCATGGTCAACTTAGTTGCACGACTCTCCGCCGTCGTGACTGCTGCGACGCGGAGCGTCGCACAGGAAACATTTAGAAGTTTGGCTATTTGAGACGGGACTTTTGCCGCGTCTCTTCAAATGTATCCGGCATGTAACTTGAGAACGATGCATCAACTAGACTGCTTTCACCTTCACCTTCGACTTTGTCTTCGCTCGGGATCTTGTCTACTGTGCGTTCCACTGAATCAGGGTTGTTATTAACAGGCTGATTGTTTTGGCCATTTAGCCTGTTGATCAAGATCAGGATGTCTAACGGAGTTACTTCTCCGTCGCCATCTACATCAATATTCGGAATCGAGCCTTCGCCTTCACCGTTGCCGATGATGGGACCACTACCGTTCTTGTTGATGTGGTTGATGATGATCAATGGATCCAAAGGTGTAATCGCTCCGTCACCATCGACATCGTAGGGATTCTTGTCGTTATGGTGAGGTGTCATATCTCGTTCGACGGCGAACCTCAGATTTCCGGTGAGTCGTATCCCAGTTCGAAGCGATGTCGCAGCAATCGAAAGTTCAAGGAAACCAGATGCTGTTTCGCTGACACTCGTTCCGGCCTTTAGTTTGATTGTATTCCGAACGACTTCGAATCTGCTGTCACTGACGCCAAACGAATACTTCTCTCCGACGTCAGCATCCATCACGGACACAGTTCCAACGGCAACTCCAAACTCACCTTCTTTTACGCTGGAGACGCCAGAAATAATTAACCCGGTCGGCTGATCGTCCTGATCCGTCACCGTAACGGTCACTGTTTTCTCAATAGTGAATTTATCGGTGCCGTCTGTGGCTCGCACCGTCAAGGCTATCTTGGACTCTAGCTCGTAATCCAGCATCGCTCCTGGCGACAACCTTAATTCACCATTCACTATTTCGAAACGGCTATCGCTGACAATCCAGGTATAGCCTCCACCGCCATCTTGATCCAAAACAGTGAAGCGACCCAGAACGAGGTTTTTGGTTAACTCGGGGAGCTCGAATCGAGTTGGCGAAGAAATGCCAGTCGGAGGTTCATTCAA
>Ga0105045_10002506_pt1 | contig 15521 bp, 9 predicted proteins | sample MAT02_FD_78089 | JGI IMG/M metagenome (GOLD analysis project Ga0105045, IMG submission 78089) | Freshwater microbial communities from Lake Fryxell liftoff mats and glacier meltwater in Antarctica - MAT-02 (megahit assembly) | ecosystem: Environmental > Aquatic > Freshwater > Ice > Liftoff...
AAGTTTTTCTAGACTTGGTGGACAAGGCGTTCTGCCTGCCCCATTTGGCGGTCGCAAAAATCGCCCCACCCAAAGCGCATTTTGCAAAGGACTGGGTAAGGCTAGTGTAGTACGGCTCTCCTAGCCATGCCCGGATCCAATCAATAAGTTAGCCGCAAAAGAACGCAAAGAACACCAAAGGGAAGAGTACAAATCCAAAGTTCTAAGCTAATCAGAAGCAACGTTGGAAAGAACTAAACCCAAACCATTCGCAACCCGACGCGTAAGCGAGGGAACGGACGACTCACAAACCGCAGAGTAAGCCATGTATCAGACCATTCACAACATGAAACTCGATTGAATATGAATAATCCAGCTCTCCCCTAAAAAGGGGCGAGGGGAACAAACTCAAAAGATTTGGGGTAAACCCATACAAAACTAGCTCTTGATTTCAACCAAGAATGGTTCGCTCTCTTCTGCTGCCATCTTACGGATGTCTTCCGTAATTCGCATCGAGCAATATTTAGGGCCGCACATGCTGCAAAAGTGTGCGCTCTTGAACGTGTCCTGTGGCAAAGTCTCGTCATGGTACGCTTTTGCAGTTTCCGGATCGAGCGATAAACGGAATTGCTCGTTCCAGTCAAACGCGAACCGTGCTCTCGATAGGGCGTTGTCGCGGTCTTGCGCACCGGGTCGTTTGCGAGCCACGTCAGCGGCATGCGCAGCGATCTTGTACGCAATGACTCCTTGCTTGACGTCTTCACGATTTGGCAAACCAAGGTGTTCCTTGGGCGTGACATAGCAAAGCATGGCCGCACCGGCCCAACCTGCTAATGCTCCACCAATCGCGCTGGTAATGTGGTCATAGCCAGGTGCCACGTCGGTAACCAACGGGCCAAGGACGTAGAACGGTGCTCCGTGGCAGACTTCTATTTGCTTTTTGATGTTCATCTCAATTTGGTCCATCGGGATGTGACCAGGACCCTCGACCATGACTTGAGTTCCTTTGCTCCAGCCCTGTTTGCAAAGCTTGCCCAAGACGTCGAGTTCGGCGAACTGAGCGGCATCGCTCGCGTCGGCGATCGAGCCTGGACGTAAACCATCTCCCAAACTCCAGGTCACGTCATACTGCTTCATGATGTCGCAAAGGTCATCAAACGCTTCGTAAAGCGGATTCTGTTTGCGGTGAACCATCATCCATTTGGCGATCAGCGAACCACCGCGGCTGACGATACCTGTGACACGCGATGTCGTTAGGTGCAAATGCTCTAGCAAAACGCCACAGTGGATCGTCATGTAGTCGACCCCTTGCTTAGCTTGGTGTTCGACCATGTCCAAGAAGTGTTGAGCTCGCATGTCCTCGATGTTGCCACCGAGTTCTTCCAACATTTGATAGATTGGCACAGTTCCAATGGGAACGGTTGACGCAGCGATGATTTTGCTGCGGATGTTGTCGATGTCTTTGCCCGTTGACAAATCCATGACGGTATCGGCGCCATAGTGAACCGACACATGGAGCTTTTCGAGCTCTTCGTCGATGTTGCTGGTTACCGCTGAGTTTCCGATGTTGGCGTTGATCTTGCAGCTGGCTGCAATCCCGATGCACATCGGCTCAAGACGCCCTTTCAAGTGGACTTTGTTAGCGGGGATGACCATTCGACCTGCCGCAACTTCGTCGCGAATCAGTTCGGGAGTGAGGTTTTCGCGTTTTGCAACGAACTCCATTTCGGGGGTAATTTGCCCGGCAATCGCTGCGATGTATTGGGTCGTCACTCGTGGAAACTCCGTTGAATTATTGCTGGTTGAAGAAAATTTGAACGCGTTTAGGGGAGCGGTAGGTTGTGAGATACCTATCGAACGGGACAATGGTCCGATCCTACTAGGATGCCCTGTCGACATCCAGTAGTTTATAGCTAGTTCCAATCCTGGGAAACCGGAAATGTTCGGAAGTCATCACTTCCGACCGAGCAAACGGTTCATGTTTTTCTTGTACGCTTCAACTCCCGGCTGTCCGTAAGGATTGATCCCCAGCAAACGCCCCTCGACGACCGTTGCGAGCATCATCATTTGGAATAGCTGCCCCATATGCAGTTCGTCCACCTGCGGTATGTGCAAATTGGTGTACGGGCGGCCATCGTCCCGCAAAGCTTGATTGGTGCCCTCGATGGCAGCCTGCATGATTTCCGGCAGCGTTTTTTCAGCAATTTCATTGAGAGAATCGGCATCGGCGCTCCTCACTCCGATCGCCAAGGAGTCAAACCGATGCACGTCAGCGATGATATTGTTGAAGACCTTGTCGCGTCTGCCTTGCTGGTGCTGTTGGTGCCGAGAGTGCAAATCCCGCGTGTTCAAAGTGGTCAAGGGCGTGAAGCCCAAAAGGTTTTTCCCGAGGCTTTCGGCGGCCAATTGGTCGTACCAGAAGCCAAACGACTCCAAGGCCTTACTCCAAACGCTCATCACGCGAATGTTGATTTCCCGACGTTTTTCTAGCAAATGGTTGGCAGCCACATACTGTAGGACAATATTGTCCTTTGGTTTCGATTCGCGGAAGTGCGTCGTCATTGCCGAAGCACCTTGCAAAAGCTCGACGACATTGACTCCCAACAGCGCGGTAGGCACCATACCGACCGCCGAAAAAATCGAAAAGCGACCACCCACTCCTTCTGGCACAGGAAAACGATCCGTCGCTCCAAGTTCGGTCGCCATCGCGTACAACTTGCCCCCAACTCCCGTGACCGGAACCAATAGCTCAATTAGCTTCTCACGGTCGCAACCTGTGCTGGATTCCAGTGCAACTAAAAATTGTCGAAACGCAGCGGCGGTCTCCAAAGTGCCGCCGCTTTTGCTGATTACGACCAAAGCCCATTGCTCCAATTCGCTCGTGGCGGGCTTTTGTTTATGAGCTCCTAACAAATGAAGCAGTCCTTGCGTCGCGTCATTGTCGAAGTTGTTCCCATCGAAGTACATTCGGGGCCTGCTGCCACGATCTCCTCGCGACAATTCATTCCAGTAAGGTTGGCAGCACGAATCCAAAATCGCCTTGGCTCCCATGTACGAGCCTCCGACTCCAAGCACCACCACGCGATCAACGATCTTGTGCAAGTGCGTCGCCCTTTTGAAAAGCCGGCCGAGTTCGCTCCCCTGGCGGTTGGATTCGTACTCCGTGAGCAGCCGATCCGGCATTGTGAGAAAGCCCGCGTCCAACGGCTCCATCGACGCGGGGATAGCCAGCTTTCCTGCTAGCATGTCGAGCTCGGTTGTCATGATCTCATCGCGAATGCCACCCAACTGCGGCAGCAGATTCAGCCATTCCCCCTGGTCAATCCCGTGGTTTGGCAGCATTGCACCGGAGGGATCGAATCGGAGCGGTCGAAGCGTGTTTCGTCGCAGTTTCATGTTTTTCCCGAGGCAAGTTCGAATCGCGTGGACTTATCGTAGCGGAACTCGCCAAGAGTTTCGGTATCCCTGGCGACTCACCGTCCCTGGCGACTCACCGAAAGCCTACGCGGCTTCCGCGACGAGCATCCGGCTTCCGCTACGAGTTTTTGGAAAGGATAACGTTGAATTCCAAGTCAGAACATGCGATTTTGGCCTAGACCCAGCAGAAAGGAAAAGCCTACTATCGACAGCATTAGTGTCCTATTTCACGTTTTGCCCGGGAATTCTTTAGATGCAGCCACCGAAAATGAAGCTTGCGCTGATGTCCTCCCCAATCAGCTGGGGTGGGGGCGAGCAGGTTCTTTGGTCGCTGGGCGAAGGATTAATCAAGCGTGGCCACTCCGTACTTTGGGTCTGCGATAGAAAAAGCGCCCTACACGAACGAATCAAAGTTGCCGGGTACGAATGCGGTTGGATGACCGGTAGTATGCCGGGACCAAAGGCTTTGTTTGGACTGCGAAAAACACTCACCCAACATGGTACGGAACTCATCCATGCGAATGATTCCCACTCTCAAACCTGGGGTTCGCTATCAATGCTAGGCAGGCTTGGCATCAAACGCGTCGGAGTCAAACACACCGCTTTCCCGATTCGATCCGCTGTTCGGTACAACTGGATGCTCGATACCGTAGTATGCGTTTCGAATGCTGTTCGGGATGTTTGTATCAATGGCGGCGTCGCGAAGCGAAAAACACACGTTATTTACGGTGGTTTGGACGCTCCAAAGCTCGAACACTGGGTCGAACGTTTTTGGGCCTGCGAGAACCTAGGGATTGACCACCACGTTCCTCTCTTTTGCGCAGTTGGTAGCCTCATACCGTGCAAAGGGTACGAACGACTGATCGAAGCCGCCCACCATCTTCGTTGGCATATGGCAGAATTTTGCATTGTGATTTGCGGTGACGGCAAATCCAAGCCTGAGTTGGAACAGTTGATTCGAAAATACGATTTGCAGAACCATGTCAAATTGCTTGGTTTTCAAGAACGCCCTGAGCGTTGGATCTGTGCGGCAGATGCCTTTGTGCACACATCTCAAAGCGAAGGACTTTCGCTCGTCTCAATACAAGCACAAATGATTGGCACGCCAGTCATCGCCGCAGAAGTTGGCGGCTTGGCTGAAGTGCTTCGCGACCCACTTTCCGGTGAGCTTCTAGGTTGGGCCATCAAAGGCAACGATCCAGCGACCTTGGCAGATTTAATGAAGCAATCCGTAGTCGCTTCGCCAGAACGCGAACGAATCGTTCGATCGGCAAAGGCATCGGCAACCAAGCGTTTTGCATTGGACAAAATGATCGACGAATTCGAGGCTATGTATTCGCGAATGCTGTCGAAAGAGACGTTCAGCTCGATTTCGCAGTTGCAGCAATCGGGCTGAGGTTGGTTTATGACGAGTGGATTACAATATTTCATTGAATCGCAATCCTTCGAACGATAAGAATAATGAAGGCAACGGTCGCAACTGATTGCGGCCAAAAAAGGGATCCAAAAAGGGAACTAACGGAGTACTGTTTCGATGAAGCGACTTGGACGAACTTGGTTTCGAACTGCATTGCACTCCCTTGCTCTATCTGCCCTGGCATCGGGCACCCTTTTAGCGCAACAGCCCCCAACTGGCTTGACGGAGCCTGTCTTTCGAGTTTCCAAAAACGAAACCTCGAATCCAGCGAACCTCGCATCGCATCCTCTCGACCCTGCCATCCAGGTTGCTCATCAGAGCCTAGGACAGGTCCGAGCGGACCTCAAGGATTACACGGCTATCTTGGTAAAACGTGAACGCATTGGGGACGACGTCGGCGAGCAAGAATACATGTTCGCAAAGGTTCGCAATCGCAAGGTTCAAGACAACAAAATCGTTGTGCCATTTAGCGTTTACCTCGCGTTCCTCAAGCCGGCTTCGGTCAAAGGCCGTGAAGTCCTTTATGTAGAGAACCAAAATCAAGGAAAACTGTACGCCCACGAAGGTGGCATGAAGCGAATTCTCGGAACGCACTTGCTCGAAACCAACAGCTTCCTCGCGATGGCAGGTCAACGTTACCCAATCACCGATATCGGTATCGAAAACCTAGTAGTGAAATTGATCGAGCGAGGTGAAAAGGACAAGCGGCACGGGTTTTGCAAAGTCGAACTGGTGCCCGGTGCCAAAGTCGGTGGCCGCAATTGCTCCATCATCCAAGTAACCCACGATACACAACAGGCTTACTACGACTTCCACCTAGCTCAAATATTTATGGATGACGAGTGGAAGATTCCTGTTCGCTATGCGGCTTATGGTTGGCCAAAGAAAGGTGCTGCAATCGATGTCGATAAGGACGTCATTGAGGAGTACACTTACCAAAACCTGAACTTCAACGTCGGCCTAACCGACTCTGACTTCGACATCAAACACAAAGACTACAAGTTCAACGGCAAGTAGGCGGGTAGGTCGAGCATTGCGGGATAACGAGAGTAGAGCGATTATCCTCGATCGCTTTGTGTTTGCCTTAACTCTCCCAAAATAAGTCTAGTGCTTTTGTAGCGGAAGGGCGCGAGCGGCGCGAACCCTGCTGTGCCTCATTGTATTGAACATTCATCGGCCGGCTTGCGCCACTCCGCTAACAAAGTGAGTGCCGTTGCGCTGTGGCCACCGGAATAGTTTTGCCGCCCTCTGGGCATGCTTTTTGGCAATCATGTTCACGTTCAAAACTGAAAATCCGCACGAACCGCTTCGTTGACGGGCAAGTAACGATAATAGACTTCAAGTGTCAGACATGCCATCGCCGTTACATAGAGTCGCCCTCCAGTTTCGTTTGAAACGCGTACGTAACTTTCCTTTTCACTGGTGTTTTTTTTCAGATCAAACCACCAACTACCGGCCATGTGCCCTTCTTTTTCTTGGGTATTGATCAAATAATCCCGCATTCGGTCGTTCCAGTCTTTCCATGGCTTGCCGCCGAATTGAAAGAACACTTGAGTGGCATAGTAGTTGTAGTAGACGTCGGCGCGCGAAGGTCCTACGTCGCCTAAGTATTCGATGGCTTTCAGGATGGATGGGTCTGTTTTGGACCATCCCCGAAAAATGCGCACTAGTGTACCGATCGAAGTCATGCTTGGAGTCGGTGTGTTGGAACCATGCTTGTAGAAGAACATGTAGTCGTTCTTAACGTGCTGCCGTAGAAATATATCAACTCCACGAATGGTCTCGGCATTGACCCCAAGTTTTGCAGCGTTCGCGCTCTTCAATGCCAGCACCTGCCAGCCGACAATCGAAAGGTCTCCCGGCGTCTTTGGATGATAGCCCCATCCACCATCGTTGTGTTGGGCATAGATGATCTGATTGATGGCTTCTTGGCAGGGTTTGGTGAGTAGTTCCTTATCCCCGTTCATTTGCAGTGCTTCGCAGAGGGCTAAGGTTGCGATTCCATGTTCGTACATTTCAGACTCTGCAACGGACGTAAGCCATGTAGCTCGTCCGCTTTGCGACTTTAGATTCTGCACTAGGTAATAGACGCCGCGACTGACTTGCTCGCTATACTCCCCCTCTTGCAACGTGTGTCCTCGTCCCAGAAAGCAGAGCAATGCAAGACCCGTGGCTGCAATTTCATGCGGATCCAGTCTTTGGCCGCCATGATCGCATTGCCCTATGCATGGCCCATGGTCTAAGTTGATTGTCCAGGATCCGTTGTTCTTTTGATGTCTCGCGAGATAGGCAAGCGCGGCATCAACTGCATCCTCGCTTGGCCCAGTCGCGCCATTTTTTGCTCCTATTGCAAGTCGATTCTTAGCCGACCGGCCTTCGAACGAAGAGTTTAGGAAAATCGCTGCGGAACCAACTCCCTCAGTTCCTGATTGCCGAATCGTATCGGAGATCGATTCCGGCTTTGGAGAAACGTTTCCCGGAAGAGGTAGAGGATTCGGCTGAATGTCTGATGTCAAAAGGGAGCTGTTCACGTCAAGCGAGCCCAATCCAGATTGACTTGGTTGGTCGTCAGTATCCGATTCAACAACGACTGTTTCTAGCGAAAACTCTTCCCTGGTCAACACGCCAGATTCAATGGACAACCGGCGTCCCAGCCCTGTGCTGGTTATGGTCCAAATTGCCAACACCAGCAGAAGAACCAAATGGATGACAAAACTGGAGAGTCCAGCGATCCATGGGTTTTTGGACTTAGAAAGGTTCACGGATGACTCGCCAATGGTCAGGTTTCTCAGCTCGGAATCAACTCTATTCTAGCTTAAATGTTGAACTCGCCAAAATAATTATCAGAGCGATATAGTTCCCGTGCTTTGCGTTTCCCTTTAGCGGAACTCGCCAAGAGTTTCACAACTTACCAATCGCTATAATCGAAAGCCTTGACGGCTTCCGCTACCTGCTTCGGAGCAGGCTTAATTACCAGTTGCAATGCTTCGGAGCAGGCTTATTTACGAGTTGCGGCGCTAGCCAAATGGCACCCACTTCGTGAACCGAAAGCGCTAGCTTCGGGCCTGAATTGATGGAAAAGTTAACTAAAGTGCAGCCCGCGGCTAGCGCCGTCGGTTCACTTAACTCGAAAAGGAGTGCCATTGGTCGTTGCTGAAAAAATACTATGGCAAGGCCAATGCTGCACCGGAAATCACTTTAGCTTGCATTAGGGCTCCACGAAGGCTGATTGGCACAGGGCCGACGCTCCAAGGTGCACACGAGCCAGGTCGATAGTAGCCTAGTGAATATTGGCATTCGTTCATTGGATTGATCCCCATCTTGTAGGGTAGTACTACAACATCGCCAAAGAATCGAGCCGTGGAAATGACTGGTTGAACCACAGGTCCCAATTCATGCCCATAGCGTTCCAACTGAACGTCTTCGAAATACAAAGGCTTGTGACACGCACCACTGGCTTTCCATGTAACGATAGATTCCGTAAAATCGCGGCTAGGGAACGATCGATCATCGATCGAACAAGTGACAGGCAAGCCCCATTGCTCGCTCACGTAAACTTGATCGGCATCGCTTAGCTTATGGAGCAAGAAAGCGGTTCTAGATCCATCCGCTTTCTCGATGATGACCGACCCCAACTTGAGGTCGGCAAGTTTTCCTTCCGCAACGACTTGGCCATCGTAGGAAAGCCATGAACGAGTCGCAGCCTTCGCTATGACGCTCTCTTTTGAACTTTGCGAAGCCCTTTCTCTGTCTTTAAACCCCTCAACAAAGCCTGGTGAAGAGTCAATTTGGATGGACTTAATGTCCGTAGCTGCTGCAGAGGCTCGAATCGCATCGCAATCGATCGACGATCTGTCCTTTCGTCGAGTCGGCATCGGAGCTGGATCGTAGTTTCGCTCCCTGTTAATCTGCGGCGGCTCATCGTTGTCCGATGGAGACCGATCGTCCTTGTCTTTCTTCGGCAACTTCGAGTTTGGGAATGGGTTAGGTGGAGTTTCTTGCGTATCGTTTTCCAACAGCGACCTTCCGGGCTTGCTTGGCTGCGTTTGAGGTGTAGGAGCAGCGCGATTGACTTGCTCGTCTAGCGTCAGGCCCTTTGGCGATTGTGGCAAAACTGGCATCAAATCGTCGACTGATGGCAGGTTGGGGGCTTGGCTTGGTGCTTGACCAGGTGGCAAAAAGGGAATCGAGTTGGCAGATAGCGGTTCTTGAAACTTGGCCTTCTGCACATTGGTTTTTCGAGTCGTGACTTTGTCCGGGGAAACCGATTCGTTCGTCGAATTCCGATCGGACCAAACGCCAATCGTTCGCTTTTCTGGAGAGGGTGTGGGTGGAGCGTTTTCGGCATAGGAAGCGAGCTGAACGAGTGAAGGTTGCTGTGGCTCGTTCGCGGCCTGACGTACCACTGGGCTTCGAGTCTCCCGAGCTTCCAAATCGAATCCGCTGCGTGGCTCGGAAGTTTTTTGCGCCTGAATAACAGTGCCAGTGCCAGTGCCTGTTCCAACCGCAATGCGATGGCTTATGATTTGCGGCTGGCTGCTGTCTTGCGTTAACGCTTGCGAGTAGCTTTTTTCTGGCGTGGTTTGGCGCACCGATTTGTTTCCGATGCCCCATCGAAGCACTTCGTTATTCTGTGTCCCCTCGCTTTGACGAAGGCTATTCGCTGGAATTGCGGGTGTCTGCGATGAGGTCGCTTCGATGCTTGGCTTGGCGAAAGGTTGCGGCGACCAAGCAGTCGACTGCTGAGCATAGGAGACCGAGGTGGTCGCTAGCCCAAAGAGAACACTGCCAATAAGGACAGTGCTTGAAGATAGAGTATCGTGAAAAGATTGAAGAAAAAGGTGCCGGGGTGACCTGTCCGGGCATGCGGTCGAACTAGTTGTCCGAGAGAGTGGTGAGTTCCGAACTGTAATTTGGAGCTTCTTGCGTAATAGCGATGTCATGAGGGTGATTCTCGCGAACCGTTGCGGCCGAAACCTGGATAAAACGTGCGTCCCGGCGAAGCTCCGCGATGGTCTGAGTACCGCAGTATCCCATCCCAGCTCGTAGCCCGCCAACCAGTTGATAAACATAATCTGCCAACGGCCCTTTGAACGGCACTCGTCCCTCTACTCCCTCGGGAACCAATTTCGACAATTGGTCCTGTGAGCCTTGGCGGTATCGTTCGCTTGAGCCTTTGATCATCGCACCGAGTGAACCCATGCCTCGATAGGCTTTGAAGGTTCGACCCTGGTACAAAATAATCCGACCTGGACTTTCAGCTAAGCCGGCAAACAGGCTTCCAATCATCACACAGTTGGCGCCCGCTACGAGCGCCTTGGTGATGTCACCGCTATAACGGATTCCTCCGTCTGCGATGGTTGGTATGCCCGCTTGCTGGCACGCTTTGGTGGTTTGGTAAATTGCGGTGATTTGCGGGACACCGACTCCGGAAATAATTCGCGTCGTACAGATGGAACCTGGGCCGATTCCAACTTTGACTGCATCTGCTCCAGCTTTGGCTAAATCGCGTCCCCCTTCAAACGTGGCCACGTTTCCGGCGATGACATCGATCGACCACTGTCGCTTGATCTGCTTGACCGTTTCGATGACGTTGGCCGAGTGACCGTGCGCACTGTCGACGATGAGTACGTCAACACCGCGTGCAATCAGTTGTTCAGCTCGTTCGAAATCAAACATCCCGATCGCGGCACCGACTCTCAATCTCCCTAGCTCGTCTTTGCAAGCATTTGGGAAACTGCGGATCATGTCGATGTCTTTGATCGTGATCAGTCCTGTTAGTTTGTATTCATCGTCAACCAGTAAAAGTTTCTCCACCTTTTTATCCGTTAAAATCCGCTCAGCTTCCGCAAGCGTTACATTCCCCTGCGCCGTTACCAAATTCTCTTTCGTCATAACCGAAGAAATCGGCAAATCCGAAGACTCGAGGAACCTTAAATCTCGCCTGGTCAGAATGCCAGCTAAGCGACCGTCCCGTTCGACGATTGGAACGCCAGAGATATTTTGCTTTCGCATCATGTCCTGTGCGGTCGCAATGCTATCCGTTGGGACGAGAGTAACAGGGTCAGGAATGATCCCATTGGCGGATCGCTTGACCTTGGTGACTTCCTCTGCCTGAGCTTCGATGCTCATGTTCTTGTGGATGACCCCCAAACCTCCCACTTTGGCTAGCGCGATCGCCATCTGGCTTTCTGTGACGGTATCCATAGGAGAAGAGAGAAGAGGAACGGAAAGCCGAATCCTCTCTGTCAACTGACTGCTAACGTCAACCTGTGAGGGGAGAATCGCACTGTAGCGCGGCTCGAGAAGGACATCGTCAAAAGTGATTCCTTGGTAAGCGAGCTTGTCGTCCATTGTTTGTGTTTCCTCGATCGGAGCAGTTCTAGAGATTTTGAAGGATCTGGAAACCGTGAGATTATGGCTAAATCGGGCGAAATGACCAGGGCTGCTTAAAGCTGGACTTAGCGCTGCGGAACTCGCCAAAGGTTTCGGTTTTCCATTGCAATTCGCCGAAAGCCTATGCGGCTTCCGCTAGGTGTGAACCTCAGGCGCTAGCCGTGGGCTAATGCATTGACTCGGTTTCCGACGGAATACGCCCGAAGCTAGAGCTTTCGGTTCACAAAGTGAGTGCCATTTGGCTCGCTCGGTGTATTTACTGTTTTCATCTTTTGTAAAGGTTTAACGATATTAACGGCTATTTTGACTGTAGCGGTTGTGCCGAGAGCTCCGATTACAACGATGAAAGCGGGCTTGCGTCATTTTGACAGCCCGAGATTTGAACAAGGGAATTGGCTCGTGACAACACGTAAAACCTATCATAGCTCCAGTCGCCACATCCTTCGAATGGCTATTCTTGCCGCTTCACCATGGTTTGTCGGCGCTCATTCGCTTGCTCAATTGCCTCAGCTGCCCAGTTCGGCACAACCCACTTCGCCTCGCGACGGCGTCAATGCCTTCGCCAAGCCACAAATGCCTGGCAATCCAACTGCGTCCGGATCGCAACCCTTTTCCCTGGCACCACCGAATCCCGCGCCCGTTCAAGGTCAACGCTTGCCGTCTACGACGCCAAACACTTCTAGCCTGCAAGTGCCTAACGCTTCGGATGCCAAGCTGCAAGTTTACGATGTGCCCCTCGAATACGTTGGACAAGTCGGTGCCGCCATTCAATCTCAATTCGGTTCTGACAAGAGAGTTCGTGTTACAAACGAACCCCATTCCGGCCGCCTCATGATCTTGGCCCCCGAGCAAATTCAAAAGCAAATCGCGCAGGTGGTGGAAGCTTCACGTCGTCAGGTCGGAAGCCTTCAAGTCGACCAGCGCGGGAACGTTGTTCCTGGCACGATTCAACAAAATCAATACAAACTCCAACGCATTACTTGGCGCGAGTTAGAAGATGCGGTCGGGCGTTTGGCCGGAACGCGACTCACCATTTCGACCAGCAACAACGGCGAGCTAGCACAGCTCAAGCTCGTGTCCAAGGACTCCGTTCAGGAGGTCATGCAGGTTGACCGACGCAATAACGAAGTTCGTTTGCAAGGTACTCCCGTCAGCGTCATGGGCTGGACCCAAGTCATCACCGCGATTGACCTCGGCCAAGCGGACCCATCTCGACCAACCCAAATCATCCCGATCAATCCTGCAACACCAGAGCGCATTGAACGCGCTGTCAAGCTGATCAAATTCGCTTCCTATCAGCAATCAGGTCAAGACGACGAAGTCACTGGCTCTGCACAAATTCGTCCGCGCATGGGAGACGACGCACCAGCCACCATCGTTGCTTCTCCTGATTCCGTCGGCTCAGGTAGCGGACTGATCGGCGATGTCGATATCTCCTTCGTTCCAGAAATGGGCTTGGTCATTATCAAGGGCAGTAAACGAGATGTCCAACGCGTCCAGGAAGTCATCGAACAGATCAAAAAGCAAAGCGAAGCCACGAAACCTGAAATCGAAATCGTTCAGCTCAAGCATGTAAACGGACAAGCCTTAGAAGTAATCCTCAAGGATCTCAACACCAAGGTCTTCTCGCCACGACAAGGGCAGATCGAAATCACAGCGTTGGGCCAACCCAATGTTCTGCTGTTGATCGGTCGCCTCGAAGCCATGGCCGGCATCAAGGAGGTCATCGCTAAGCTGGACACTCCGATCGACCCAAACAGTCAACTGCGCGTTTTCAAACTGGTCAACTCGTCGGCAGTCGATGCCGAGGCCCTCATCACGAAGTTCTTTGGAGACGCGGCTACAACTCCTGGAGTTCCTGCGGCCGCGAACAATGCAAATGCGGCCAACAGTGGAGCGGGCCTAACGGTTCGAGTCAAGGCAGTTTCTGACTACCGTACGAACTCGCTCATCGTGCAAGCGTCGCCACGCGATCAAGCAGAAGTTGCACGTCTCATCGCCGACCTCGATACGGACGGTGGTACCGCTGAGAGTGAAATCAAAATCATTCCACTCAAGTACGCTCTCGCATCGGAATTACAGCCGATCCTGAGCGCTGCAATCAATGGAACACAGGCTGCGACGACTGGAACGAACCAGCAACAACAACCGCAGCAGCAAGGTGGAGCAAATGCCGCAACCACGGCCAAAATACCGAATAGCAAAATTTCGATCGGTTCGGGAAACGCTGGTTTGCTAACCGGTGTAGTCGTGAATAGCAGTGGTACAATCAACGCTTTGATAGTCCGAGCTCCTGCCAAAAGCATGCCGCTCGTTCAAGCACTGGTCGAACAACTGGATATTCCGTCCAAAGTTGAGGCTCGAATCAAAGTCTTCGAAGTCCGAAACGGTGACGCAGCTACTTTAGCAACTGCATTGCAGCAGTCATTCGGATTACCGACAACCCAAACCAACAATGTGAATCAACAGGGTGGATTTGGCGGACTCTTTGGCCTACAAAATCAGGCGGCGTTGAGCGGCGGGGCAGAAAGCGCGCTCGTTCCGTTGCGAATCGCAACCGAAACAAGAACCAACTCTATCATCGTTTCCGGTTCCCAAGCGGACCTCGAAGTGATCGAAGTTCTGCTGCTCCGATTGGACGAAGACAATGCAAAAGAGCGAACGATCGAAGTCATTTGGTTGCGAAACAGCTCTGCAACCGACGTGGCCACGGCGATCACATCGATGGTTACTCAGCAACGGACCTTTTTGCAACAAATTCAAGCCCCGCAGGGACTTGCCGGTCAGGTACAAGGCCAGATCTATAGCGTGATTGAGCGAACGGACCGCGAAGTTTACGTTGTACCCGAGGCGAACACAAATAGCATCCTCGTCAGCGCTATGCCTCGCTATATGCCCATGATTCGGCAGATCGTCGATCGACTCGACCGACAACAACCAATGATTGCAGTCGATGTTTTGATTGCTGAAGTCACGCTGGATGATAATTTTGAACTCGGCACGGAATTCGGGCTTCAGGACTCGTTGCTGTTCGATCGCAACAGTGCAAGCGGCGGTACACTGAGCAGTCCTGGGTTCAACCAGGGAATAGCCCTTGGTGCTACAAACGCGGCTACCCCCAACCGACGCTCTCAAAACGTTGCCGGCCAAGGAACCTCGGGTTTTGCTCTCGGGAGAACTAATTCAAGTCTCGGGTATGGTGGACTCGTTTTGGCTGCCGGCAGCGAATCGGTGAACATGCTGTTCCGTGCATTGCATGATGTGAATCGCGTGCAAATCTTATCCAGACCTCAGTTAATGACCATCGACAACAACATTGCGAACATTCAAGTGGGTTCGAGGGTACCCCGATTCAATGGCCAAACAGTAACCAACGGTATCGCCACAAACGACGTTATCGATGCAGACGTTGGCTTGCTAATGCAAGTCCAGCCGAGGACCAATCAAGACGGTCTAATCAACATGATCGTGGCGATCACCCGATCTACACTGGGACCAACTGCTTCTGGCGTTGCCGTTGGAACAGATATCAATGGAAATGCGATTTTGTCCCCAATCATCAACACCACACAAGCTCAAACTAGGGTGACAGCATATGATGGACAGACCGTTGTCCTGTCCGGTTTGATCACTAAAAATCGTTCGACCCGATCGCGACGGATACCTTGGTTGGCAGATATTCCTTTGGCTGGCGCATTGTTCCGATTCGATAGCCAAGTCGAGAACCGCACGGAGCTTCTCGTTGTCATGACCCCACGCGTGATCAATTTCAACAACGACGAAAAGCTGGAAATGATCAAACAAGTCGAGTCCTCGCGAATGAGTTATTGCCTAGCCGACATCCTCAATATTCATGGCGATGTGGGGTTATCACCGGGCAATGGACTATGGGGACCAGCGGCTTCACCAATCATCTATCCGGACCTCCAACCAACTGTTGACTTCGAAAATGGCGGAGGGCCGCGAAGTATGATCATCGGAGAGCCTGAACAAATGAACGGTGCTCCAGCCACGGAAATGATCGAGGGTTATCCGATCAACTCACCCGTCCGCTCCAACACGCGAGGGGCGAAGACATTGATTGATTCGGCGACAACCGAACCACCGGTTAACTCAGCTTCGCCGATCCAAAATTCTTCGTACCAGCAAGGAACGCAACAGGGGGCCTACGGCGTCGCGCCAGCAGGTTACCAACCCAATACTTACCAACCTAGCAACTACCAACCTGGCAACTACCAACCTGGCAACTACCAACCTGGCACGCAACAAGCCCCACGCTCTGGAAACGGACGCTAGTTGTCTTTCCCTCCCC
>Ga0105045_10002507_pt1 | contig 15521 bp, 17 predicted proteins | sample MAT02_FD_78089 | JGI IMG/M metagenome (GOLD analysis project Ga0105045, IMG submission 78089) | Freshwater microbial communities from Lake Fryxell liftoff mats and glacier meltwater in Antarctica - MAT-02 (megahit assembly) | ecosystem: Environmental > Aquatic > Freshwater > Ice > Liftoff...
CAAATCCCTCAAAACACACCATTCCGCCTCACTCAGATCGCCCCGGCTCAAGCTCGCCTCCAAAAGGAAGCCTTGAATCAACCACCGAGTCTCGCGTCAACCAATTTGTCCACGCCGCCTAGTGGTCCGATTCTGACATTTGCATCCCAATCCGGCTTGGGCTGGAGCAAATTCCTGAATCATCAGGACCACAGGTAATTATATGTTTCTAGAGGATTTCATAATTTTGACATTCGAAGGGGGACATGATTGCAAGCGGGACTCGAATTCCAAAATCAATCCACTAGCCGTGCCGCCGTGGCGCATCAGGTCTGACACGACCATCGTTCCCGCCCGATCAGGTTATGGCTACGGCCGATTTGGCCCAGGATGCGGACGAACATGATGGCTGTCGGCGCACCGTTGCGCGACTTGACGCTAATCCTTAACGCGCTCCCGGGCGTCACATTGGCGGGGGCCGACTGTTCGGGTTCGCCCAGCGCGCGTGCCAGCTCAGGTGCCATCATGGTGCTGGATGGTCGGCCAAGCCCTGAAAAAACCGTGAAATAGCGTTCAGGACATGCCAGGCCCGCCGATCCGGTCGGATTTGCGGCCAGCAGTTTACGCATGTCGGCAAGCGTGCCGGTCGTCTTTCTATGCGCGCGCTGGGCTGAAATTGCCGCCACGATCGCGGCCCTCGCCTCGCCTGCCACACCCAGTCCGCGCAACGCCCGATCGACCAAAGCAGGATCGGCGCGGTTGATATCGATCTTGCCATTTTCGCTGGTTACCGAAATGCCCAGCGCAATGCCGTCGATAGTATAGCGCCCGTTGGCAGGCAGCTGGTGCCACTGGCTGCGCGGACCGTTGAGCACGAGATCGGCGACGACCGTCTCGACTGCGCTTTCTGCGGCGAGCGTGAGCCTTAATTGCTCGATCCGCGCAGACTGGTGTTCGGCGCGGCGCAGTCCGATCAGCATCAGCATCGCCACGATGCTGCCTGCAAGCAGCAGAAACCACAGAACCGTCAAAAGGGCAAAGCCCTGTTGCCGCGGCTTGCCGGTCATGGCTGCTGCGGCGGTATGGGTGGGAACCGCGGGTCTGGCAATGACTGGGGTAGCGGGGGCGAATAGGATTCGAGGTTCTTGCCGCCAACCTGCTCGCGCCGTGCCTTTTCGACCAGCGGCTGAGTGAGATCGAGCCCGTCGATCAGCGCATCGACAATTGCCCGAGTCTCCTGCTCGGATCGGATGACCGTCGGTGTGAGCAGGATAATAAGCTCCGTGCGGTTACCCACCGTTTTTTGCTGGCCAAACAGCGCCCCGATGATCGGAATCTGGCTGAGCCCCGGAATACCGGACCGGGATCTGGTGGTCGAGTTGCGGATCAAGCCGCCCAAAGCGATCATCTGGCCAGATCGCGTCGCCACCGTGGTGGTCAGGCGGCGCTGCTGGATGGTGGGCGAATTGATGCCCGAACTGGTTGTGACCGCAACGTCGCTGACCTCTTGGCTGATATCCAGAATGATGGTGCCGCTGTCGTTGACCCTAGGGGTCACCTGCAGGATGACCCCGGTATCGCGAAGCTCGATAGTGTTGACGATCGGCGCGCCGGGCGTGACAACGCTTTGCGCCTGTTGCGTGATAATCGGCACTTGGTCGCCGACCTGCAATGTCGCGGTTTCGTTGTTGAGGGTTAGCAGCTTTGGCGCAGACAGCACCCGCACATTGGTCTTGGACTCAAGCTGGTTGAGCACCGCTGCGGCCGTGTTGCCGATGACAGACACAGAAAAGCCCGGGAAAATGGCGGCGGGAATACCACCCGATGTATTGCTCTGCGTAATTCTCGTTTGCGTCGAGACGCCATCGAGAACCGAAAAATTTACCCCGAACTGGAGATCGTTGTTCAATGTCACTTCAGCCAGCGTTGCTTCAATCAGGACCTGCGCCACCGGCTGGTCAAGCTTTTCGAGCGCCTCGCGCAGGAACTGGTATTCCTCACCATCGGCATAGATCAGCAGGCTGTTGTTCTGGTCGTTGGGCACAATGCGCGGGCCGCGCCCATCACCGCCTGCCTGTGGCGCAGCGGCGCTGGCGGCGGCAGGCTGGTCGCGCTGTGGTGCGGTAATGCGCGCCTCGTTGCCGCCGACATCAATCCGTTCGCGCGGTTCGCGGCCAGCAGCAGGGGCAGTCGCCGCAACATCGACGCTGCTGCCAAGCACCGACTGCAACGCGCTTGCCACTTCGCGTGCCCGGCCATTTTGAACGGCATAGCTGTAAAGCTTGCGTTTTCCTGATACGCCGCTGTCCAGCCTGCGTATCCAGGGCTCGATCCGCGCCAGATCGGCGCGGCTGCTGGCAACGCCGAGCACCGATTTCAGGCGGGGCAAAGGCGCTAGCCGCACGCGCGAACCCAAAATGTTGTAGGGAGGCTGGAAAATCTCTTCAAGTTCGGCAACCAGGGTATCGGCATCGACGTTATCCAGCCGGTAGATTTCAAACTGCATCGCGGCCAGATTGTCGACATCGAATCGCGCCACCAACCGTTTGGCGGCATCGCGCTCATCTGCGCTGCCTGCGATCAGCAGGCTGTTGGTGCCATCGCGCGTTGCCGAGGCAATGCCGTCGCCCAGGAATTCCTCAATCAGCTTTGCCAGATTGTCCGCGCTGGCAAACTGGAGCGGGACCACCTCCGATGCAAAGCCGGGACTTGAGGGAGCAAAGGTCTGCGGATCGCCTTCTGATCGCTGTGCGATAGCGACCGACGCACTCGCGCGGGCATTCTTGCGCGAAACAATACGATAGCCATCGTTGCGCTTGATGATCGCGGCATCGACGCCCGCCAGCGCCTCTTCAAGCAACGGAATCAGCGATTCCTCCGCAACCGGCTGGGCGGTGCGCAGCGTAATGGTGCCGGTTACGTCAGAATCGATTGTGTAGTTGGCGCTGAGCATTGAGCCCATCACCGCGTCGACTACGCGCTTTACGTCGGCATCGACAAAGGCCAGCGAATAGCCGTTTACTCGGTCATATTTGATACGTGATGAGTTGCCTTCGGTCTGGGCAACTGCTGCGGCGGTCAGCGACAGCGCCGGCGTTGCCAGGGCTACCGCTGCGAACATCGCTGATGATTTGGCTTTTCGAATCAAAGGTTTAGTGCCTTACTGTTGCGGTTGCTGGGCTGGATTCGGCGATATTGTTGGTGAGGCTATCGACGCGGTGGCGGAGCTATTGGCATTGCCGCGATTGGCATAGTCAAGCGACACTGTCTCGCGCCGCTCTCCTATGCTGAACACAGCCTCGTTGCGGCCAACACTCACCAGTTGCCAGCCATCAATCAACTGCCCACGGGTGAGCGTCTGATCCAGCCCGCTGGCTGCCTTCACGATGGCCGCTGCCTTGCCCCGCCTGCCGCTGATCACGCCAACCAGCCGGGGTGCAGGCGCCTGCTGTACCGTTTGCGCGGTTGCTCCCGGATCGGCACCCCCAGATTCGGCCAGAGCCACAGCGGGACTGCGGTCTGCATTGAACAGCGGTTTGGTCAGCAAAACGCTGATGGCGGGAACCGGTGCGACCTTCAGTTCGGTCATGACAGGCGGCGGCATGATTGTCGGCGGCTCGCTATCATCGCCCAGCAACCACAGCGGAACAGCGATCAGCATTAACACGCCCAGCAGGATGGGCCAGACAAACTGTGGGATACGCTCGATCATCGCGGGGTCCAGACCGACATGACACGCGCAGAAAACCGGACCTGCCCCGGCTGGTCTGACACCGGCTCCAGCCGCCAGTCGCGAAAGCGGACCAACGGTCGCCCTCCTTCGGCAGATGCGATGAAGCGCGTCACGGCTGTTTCCGGGCCAACCAGCTTGACTGATGCAGACGCTATTTGAGGGCTCGCTACCGCTTCGGCGGTCAGCGTCTCGGTGCGCAGCAAAGGCCCGGCTGCCACGATTATTTGGGATAGTCGCCCGACCAGCAATTGCGCCGCCTGATCGCGGGTCGTGGCGCGAATCAGCATCGCCGGATCGACCGGTGCCCTGCGATCCAAAACGGGCCTGGCTGCCAGCGCTTCAAGCCTTGCGCGTTCAAAGCGGCTGTCTTTAAGGCCCGACAGGCTTTGCTGCAACCCGCTGGCGACTGGCAGGATGATGACCTGAAGCAACACCAGAACAGCGAGCAGAAGCAGCGCAATCGCCAGGAATCTGCGGGTCAATGGCGAAAATTGTTCCATCATCGAGTGCGCAATATGACCACGGTGCGTTGCTGTGCCTGTTCAGCAGCGGCATTGGCTGGCTCGGCGCTGACAAAGCCGGGAAGATTGCCGATTGCTTGGGCCAATGCCTCGCTTTCGCCGCCCTCAACCAGCAGCTCTGCTGTGCTCCTGTCGAGTTGCGTTGCTCCTGCGAGCCATGCCGTATCGGGCAATTGTTCCGCGACCGGCGCCAACGTGGCCGAAACCATGGTTTGCGATGTCAGCGGCCGCAAATATCCGCGCATCTGCTCGTCGCGGCGTGCTTCGCGTTCAGCCACCAGCCGGGGGCGAAGCGTGTCCTGCAGCCGGGTGATCTCCGAATGGTTGAACTGCATCGCAATCTGCGCAGCTGCGATTGTGACAGGGATGATCATCAGCCCGCACAGCACCAGAAACAACCAAGCCTGTTGCACAAGCCGCTCGGCTTGACCCTGGCTGCGGCTAGGCGCCTTGCGCAGCAGTATCCAGTCGCCGGCATCTGTCTGCGCATAGACCGCAGGCGCGCGAAGACCCTGCATCGCCAGTGTCAGGTCAATCTTTTCGATCACCGATAGTCGCGCCACCACGACGTGTGCTTTCGCATGGCCTGCTTCATCGTCTAGTCTGTGACCCCACACGATATGCGACATTTGCAGCGGCAAGCGTGTTGCCAATTGCAAGGCGATCACCTGCTGTGCCCAGGCACGGCTCGCAGCCGGGATCTCGACCGAAACCGCCAGGCACTGGTGCGTCGGTAGGATAAGGTTGAACGGCTGATCGCCGATGATATCGGCAATACTTGTCCAGTCGCCGTCCTCGATCTGACCGATGGGCCGATCGGTTTCCCAGCGCACACCGCTTACACCCTCGACCTTGCTAAGCGACACACGGTCGACCAGCAGCCGCAGCGTGATTCCGCCAAGCGCGCTCGCCAGCTCAGGCTTTGCACGCGGCAGCAAATCGCGCAGTTCATGCTGCCACCAATCCAGAAACGCGCGAAGCGCGATAATCTGGCGATTCCCGGCAAGAGCGCTGCTCATCTGCATGCAAGTGATACCAGATCGAACTCACAGGCCGGGTTGCCCGACACTGACGGTGCAAAACGCATGGCAAATTTACGGCCCCTGGCATCGCGCAGATCAATCTGGACATGAGCTGATGCCTGCCTGTTGTCAGGGGTTCGGACCAGCCTTAGTTTTACATCGCGGCCTCCCGGGAACAGATCAACCGGCGGTGCCATCGCCGATGGCTCCCCCGCCGATGGCTCCACCGTCGATGGCTGCACTATGGACAACCTGATGCCGTGGTCGCCGGCAGCGCCGCTGGACCGCAGTTCTGCCAGAACCATACCGGCCCCCACCACCGATTGAGGGGGCGAGATGCGCATGCGGACAAACCCTGGTCCATCGGCAAGCGGCTGGCCGTTTGCATCCGCAAAGCTGCCTGTGGCGACCAGATGGCGCAACGCATAGGCATCGTCAGCCCAGCTGTGCACCGCGCCGTTCACCTGTTCGGTTTTAAGGTCCTTGCCCAGCCGCCCCACGGCCCAGCCCAGCGGAATGAGCAGCAAACTTGCCGCCAGCAGCGCCACCAGCACCTCGATCAGGGTGAAACCGCGGCTATTCACAACGCATTGGCCTCATCTGCAGGAAGAAATTTGCGGCGGCTCAGGCGAATAAGGGCGGGCTTGTTAGGCGGACCTGCGGTTACGTCATAGCGGACCAGCGTGAATATGCCGCGCGGGTCGCCCGCGATCTGCTGCTGGGTCACCGCCCAGGTGATATTGCCGCTTTTGCCTTTTAGCGATCGTGACTGGCCCTCCGCACCCAAAACGGTTTCAAGCTGTTCAAGCGCGACCAGCTCTGCTTCGGCCATGGTGACCGTGATCCGGCTGCGCTTTGCTGCGGAGACCGCGCCGTTCATCACGATGCTCAGGATCAGCGCCGTCACCACCAGTGCCACCAGCACCTCGACAAGCGTAAAGCCCTGATCTGCAGGTGGTCTGGTGGTCAGAGGGAATCCATTAGCGGACATTGCGCACCGCCCCGTCGAGCCAGCGAACAGCGATGGCTCGCCCGTTTGGCAGGGTTATGGTTCCACCGTTCGATGATCCATCGGGAAAGAATGCTGGCACCGGCTGCGTGCCCGTCGCTGGCTGAAGGGTCAGACCGTCCTCAAGTGGCACCGCAACGGTCTGGTTGCTCTCGATGGCGCGCAGGCGGGCCGCATCAAGGCTGGCGGACAGCTGTTCCAGTTGCATTCCGGCTGCACGCTTGTCGTTGCTGGCCAAATTGCCCACCAGAAGAACGGTCCCTAGCGCCATGATCATCAGGACCATCAGCAATTCGATCAGCGTGAAGCCTTCAGGGGATTGCGGCAATATCGGCATCTTCCCCGCTCCCGCCTTCGTTACCGTCTGCGCCGAGCGTTAGCAGCGAGAACGGTGCGTCGTCACCGGGCGACACATAGCGAAAATCCCGCCCCCACGGATCCTTGATCTGGCTTTCCTGGCGGACATAAGGGCCATTCCAGTTGACCTGTTCACCGGCCAACGACCACAGCACTTTCAGACCCTGTTCGGTGGTCGGAAAGGCCCCATTGTCGATCTCATAATAGCGCAGGCTATTCGAAAGGGTCTCCAGCTGCACCTTGGCGGCCTTTGATTTGGCGCTGCCCATTAACCGGGTGATCTGCGGGATCGCCACCGCAGCGATCAGCCCGATCACAACCAGCACGACCAGCATTTCCATCAGGGTAAAGCCCGTCTCGTGGCGCAGCTTGCGCTGTGTGCTCATCCGGCAAAATCCCCCAATGCGAATATTCCCAGCATGACGCCTGCGACCATCAGGGCAATGATGCCACCTAGCATTATCGTCGCAATCGGGTTGGCCAGCGACACGATCCGCTCGATCCGGGCTGAAGCTGACTGGTTCATGATCTCGGCGGCACTCAGGCACGTCTGCGCAAATGACCCGGTGCGTTCGCCGACCTCAATCAACCGTGTCGCCGTGATCGGAAAAACCGGTTGAGCCTTTAATGCCACCGAAAGCCTCTCCCCCTCGCGGACCTGTCGCTCGACGATACTAATGGCTTGCTGCCACCGCTGACTGGACACGGTCCGCCGCGCCAGAGGCAGCGCCTTGACGATGGTAACACCATTTTGGGTGAGCGTACCCAACAACCCGACAAAGCCTGCCGCGATGATCTGATCACGCAACGCCATTCCAGGGACCAGTCGGCTGATCTGCACACGCGTTGCCATGCTGATCTGACTGTGCAGCCCCAGCCAGATCAGCCCGCACAGGACCAGCGCGCCGCCTGCAATGATCAGGCCGCGATCCTGCACCAGCCGGGACAGGTCGAGCACCAGCACAGTCAATAGTGGCAGTTTCGATTCCGATCCGCGGAACAAGGGCTCAAATTGCGGGACCACCGTGGTCAGTACTATGACCATAGCGACCAGTGTCGCAATCAACACCGCTGCCGGATAGGTTAAAGCGGTGACCAGCCGCTGGCGCGCCTCATTGCTGCGCCTCAGCCGTTCGGCCACCGCTGCCAAAGCTGTGCCCAGCTTTCCGCCCAGCTCTGCTGACCGGATGACGCCGATTGCCCAGACCGGCAACACATTCTCGCGCTCCAGCGCTCTGCCCAGGCTGTTGCCGCCCCGTACATCATCCAGAATTCGCAACAGCATCTGCTGCGTCTTTACCCGGATTGACGAGTCGCGGATGAGATCGAGCGAGCGGTCAACCGGCATGCCTGCCTGGACCAGCGTCGCCAGTTGCGCCATTAACATCGTCTGTTCGGTGATCCCCAGCCGACGCGACGGACCAATCGGCTGGTTCAGACGCTCCACTAACGACATCGGGCCGCTGGCGATGGTCACCGGGGTCCACCCCTGCGCAGACAGTTGCGCGATGCAGACATCCTGGCTGCTGGCATCCAGCAGGTGCCATTCGCGTTTACCGGCTGCATCGATGGCCAGAACCCTAAATGCGGTCATTGGCTGCCCGTTACCCGCATCAACTCCGCCTGGCTGATCTTGCCATCCGCAATCAACCGCAGCCCGTGATCATAAAGCGTCCCGCCCGGAGCGGTCGGGAACTGTTCTGCGCTGCCCTCCCGGATCGCTTGACGCAGCGCCTCGTCCAGCTCAATAATCTCGATGATCGGTGTGCGCCCCTTATACCCGCTCTGGTTACAATCGGCACAGCCACCGGCACCAAATACGTTTTTAGGCACCTTAATACCAGTGCCAAGCAACTCGCCGGCCAGTGCATCATTGATCGGCAGCGCTATCCTACACTTGAGGCATAAAGTGCGGACCAGCCGCTGGGCAATCGTGGCAATGGTGGTCGAGGCGGTCAGATACGGCTCGATGCCGATATCTGCAAGACGCGTGAACGCGCCAAGCGCACTGTTGGTGTGCAGCGTGGTCAGCACCAGATGACCGGTCAACGCCGCCCGCAAGGCAATATCGGCGGTTTCCCGGTCGCGTATCTCACCAATCATTAGGATGTCGGGATCCTGACGCAGGAACGCGCGCAACGCCTTTGCATACGTCAGGTCGATTTCCGGGCGCACCTGCACCTGATTGACACCCTCGAGCAGAATCTCCACCGGATCCTCTACACTTAGGATCTTGACATCGGGGCGGCGCAAATGGCTTAGCGCGGCGTAGAGCGTCGTCGTTTTGCCGCTGCCGGTTGGGCCGGTCAGGAAGATGATTCCGTGCGGTCGAGCCAACGATTCCTTCAGGCGGACATGCGCATCGTCGCCCAGTCCCAAAGCGCCCAAATCTAGCGGTAACTCACTGCGACCGAGCAGGCGCAACACTATGCTTTCGCCGTGGGCAGCTGGCGAAGTCGATACTCTTACATCCACATCGCGTCCGGCAACGGTCAGCCGCAACCTGCCATCCTGCGGCAGGCGGCTTTCCGAAATATCGAGCTGCGCCATCACCTTGATCCTGGAGGCGAGAGCTTCTGCAAGGCCAGGCGGATGGCGCTCGATCTCCCGCAACGTGCCATCGATCCGGAAACGGATCGACAACGCCCGTGCCATCGGCTCGATATGGACATCCGAGGCCTTGCTTTTGACCGCCCGTGCCATCAGCCGGTCGACGAGGCGAATGACCGGTGCATCGGATTCACTGTCGGTGAAACGATCGAGGTCATCGCTGCTGCTTTCCTCACCGAATTGGGCACCGCCCCCCTCGATCGCGGCGAGATGATCCATAATATCGGAGCGCAACCCGATCCTGGGCACCACGAGGCGTTCGGTGGCAAAGGCAAGCCCCGCAATTGCATCGCTGTCCAGCGGGTCGGCCATCGCGACTTCAAGGCGATGGTCGTCCATGCCGAGCGGCAAGACGGCATTGCGTTGTAACCACCCCAGGTTGAGGCCGTCAATTTGCGGCATCTCTTCGGGAAAGGTTGAGGTCTCTGCCCGGCAAAGGCCGGTAACCTTGCCAAGAACGCCGGCGACCATCTCGTCATCGACCAGCCCCAGCTGCGCAACCATAAAGCTGAGCCTGCAACCGCGCGCTTCGCCCAGCTGCTGCGCACGGGCAATATCTGCTACCGCCAGACCAGTATGCTCTATCAGAGCGGTACCGAGGTCGATCACTTTGACAAGTCCCCGCTTTGCAAATTGATTCGTTCTGAATATGCCATGCGCTGCAATCATTTGATTGTCATTTTTACACACTAGACGCTAGCCTGTTCTCGCCGACAAATACAGTCAAACCGAATGGATTCAATCAGGTAAAACCCGTGTCCCAGTTGTTCGCCCCAAAAACCAATTGTGTACCATGGCAATAGCTCAGGTCGATAGCTGGTCAGTCGAACAGCGCAGCCGCTGGACGACTGCTGGTCTCGAGTGGCCGCTGGTGCAATCGCTGGTCATGCGCTCGCGTTTGCAGGACCGGCGCGCCCGTAAGCCCATCGCATTTGTCCTGACGCTGGTCGTGCATCTGGTGGTGCTGGTGTTTCTGGGGAACCGGGCACTGAATGTTCTGGCAGACGCGCCGGATCTTGAACAGCGCGTGATGTCGGTCATCTCGCTGTCGAACACAGTATCCCAAGCCCCCTCAGATGCCGAGCAGGCCACAGCTTCGGCGGCCCCCCCACAGCCAGTTACCCAAGTGCCACAACCCGTCATCGCGCCAGAATGGTCGGTTGCTAAAATCCGCATTGCAAGAATACAGGCGAGCAATTCTGCGCAAGGGCTGGCCGGAACCGACTTTGATCCTTCTGGATTGGGCGGCGGCGGGGCGTATGATCCATACGCCGGGGCCGCCCTGCAGAAGCTGGACCGATCGAGACTGGAGCCAGCCAACGCCCGCCCGGCAATTCTCCCGCAAGGACGCGAAACCGCGCTGGACGCGGCGGCACTAGACGGGGCCGCATTGGACCGGGCGGTTCAGAAACTCCGGGAAAGACTGCCGACGTCCAGAGGATCGATTGAGATTGAGGCAGACCTTGATGCAACAGGCACCGTCATCAAAGCCAGAATGGTTGGCGGCACCGCTTCGGCCCAGGTTGGCCTGTTTGCCTGTCAATGGCTCATCGGGAAGCGCATAGGACACCGCTCAGGCCAGCGTATCCGCCTGTCAACCGTGGTTTTGCGATGACGCATGACGACCGTTAATTGGATCAGTTGCCGCTCGATAGCTGGAAGCACAGGCCGTTCGTCGCAGTGCTGGACTTTGCCAGCAGCATCGGCGCTGATTGCGGCGCTGAAGCAATTGCAATCCGGACAGGAGTGTCCGCTGCCAGAGCAAACGCCAACTCCTCGTCGCTCACATAAAGCACGGTCTGGCCTGAACAACTTCGTAGCTCGTTTTGATTTAGCCCGGCCTGAACCGGCGAGCCAAAGATAAACATCTTTGGCGTCATTACCGGCTGTCCCGGTGGCGGTGGAAACGACGCTGCGCCAAGCAACAAACCAAGCGCGGCCAGAGGGAAAAGCGTCCTGCGCAGGTTTTGCATAGATCGGTTCCGTCTGATTGCTGGGTGAAAGGAAAACCGCTTCAGAGTCCTGAATTCGGATCGATAGGAATAATCGCAAACCCGTGCAGGGGCAGTACAACCACAGGCCTGGGCAATGAAGATGAATTGACGCTCCCGGTGACCACAACCCGGGTCCGGTTACCCGCATCGTCCAACTGATATTCAAATTCCAGACCATTGTTGGTCGAACCTGAGTGTTCAACAACAACCAGCCGCCCCAAGGCATCATAAGTGTACGTTACCGTTTCCGCCATCGCAATCAGCAATGACGTAGCGACCGGGAGCACCAAAGCTAACGATACAGACATTCAACACCTCAACGATTCTTACGGCAACGCCACTCTGCAGGTAAGATCAACGCGTGATAAACATAATTTGGGGAGCCGCAAACACTGGATTGGTCTGACACGTGGTTGTATGCTGTGACCAAAAGAATGTGACAAGCTTTCCTGTACTCAATGCCGTCAGCAAAAGCGAATAAAAGCGATCCTGCAACGCGGCATTGATCGATGGAGCCGAGCACCAACTGGGGCAAGATTTATCGGTGGTAAAATGGATATCACCATTATTTAGCAGGACAACATTGGTTATGGCTTCTGAAAAGCAATACTGGCCAGCATATGCAGGTGATGCATGTACGAGCACACCGGCCATAGCACCCAATAATAGTGTCTTTATGCGCATCACACGGCCCCCCTTGAACACAAATGCGTTAACGTCTGGTGGTTTTTGACACTTTTTAGCAAGGTTGCGCAAGGTTTTTCTGGAGTTGGGCGGCCTTACTTTACCCAACGGGTCCTATCCGCCAATCACCGGAATAGTGAACGCAGTGATTGTGCAAGCCGCCAGAGCGGCGCGGAACCAATCGAAGTGGTACCCCCTTCGACTTCGCCCAGAACAGATTTATCGCCGAGCAAGGCTTTGGCTTTGCGCAAACGTCGATCATGAGGGCCGCGCCTTTGTAATCGCTCATCTGGCCTTCGCTGAGAAGTATAATCAGGGGCCGGCCCTTGCCATCACAGTCTATCTGCAGCTTGCGGTTAAGGCCGCATTTGGTCCGCCCGATACGTCGGGGTCCATCCTGTTTTTTAGTAGGCTGGCGGCGGCGCAAAGTGCCTACAAACGCGTTGCATCGATCATCGACTGGTCAGGCCCTTCGCTCAGGCAGGCCTTTCGCCTTTGGCTGCCCGACCTGCGAAGATCTTTTTCAACACACCAAGTTCAACACACCAAGCCTGCTCCCGCGGATGAAATGGTTGCAGATTGCCTTGTGCGGCGCGTATCCGGCAGGCGCACTACACCACCACGCACCATTCCAGATCACGAAAACAATACAGCCGATAACCCGTCGATTATCAAGCCAACGCACGCCGCGTGACACAGGAAACTCCGGCTCAACCCGGCGCAACCGCGCCTGTTACAACCAAATCAAATCACTCTTCGCAGCCCCTCCTTGAGCTGTCATCGCAACAACCAATCAAACCCGATACTAGAAATTTTACAGGGCCTGACGCTGGTGGATTGATTGCGACATCTGCATCGATTCAACCGGATAGGTCAGTGGCAGATGTGAAAATCAACCCCACTCGATTGGCGGATAATCGCCCGGAAATCTGGAGGCCCGAGCCGGAATCGAACCGGCGTGCGAGGATTTGCAGTCCTCTACGTAACCACTCCGCCATCGGGCCGCCTGTGGGGAAGGACGCGGCATTGTGCGGATTTGGGGGGAAAGTCAAGCATCAACACAGGCGACAAGGCGCTGACGAGCCGCTCACAGCGGCCTGCCGCAATAGCGCCGGATCGGCGCAAATGCTGTATTGCCATAATAATACAGCCGTGTCATACCCTGTGCCGGGAGCTGTGATGTCGATTGCATTTTGCAACCGGACAGGTATCAAAGCAGCGCTCTTCGGACCGTTTGGGGCTTGCATCGCTGTTCGCATATTCTAGGGCGCTTGAACATGACCGACACACACACTCTTTCGCCGCCAGATTTTGCCGCTGCCCGCAGGCATATGATCGAAAGCCAGCTGCGCCCCAGCGATGTCAGCGACCCGGTGGTGATCGCCGCAATGGCGCTGACCCCGCGCGAAAACTTCGTCCCCGCAGGCCAGCGCGCGCTGGCCTATATCGATCGCGCGGTGCCGTTGCCTGGTGGCCGGATGCTGAATCCGGCGCTGTCCACCGGCCTGCTGCTGACGCGCGCAGCGCTTGCCAGCGATGACCGCGTGCTGCTGATCGGCGCTGGCACAGGCTATGCCGCCGCATTGCTCAGCGGGATCGTCGCATCGGTAGTGGCGGTCGAAGCGGATCGTGCCTTGGTCGAACATGCCCAAATAACGCTGGCCAGTGCCGCCAACGTGACCGTGGTCGAATCGGCTCTGGCTGAAGGCTACGCAGCAGGAGCGCCATATGACCTGATCATCATCGATGGCGCGGTACAGCAGGTGCCCGATGCGCTGGTCGCGCAGCTGGCCGATGACGGGCGGCTGCTCAGCGGTCTGGATGAAGACGGCGTTTCGCGGCTGGCCATTGGCCGCAAGCATGGCACTGCATTTGCGCTGGTGCCGTTTACTGATACCGATATTGCCCCGCTTGCGGCCTTCACGCGGCCAAAAAGCTACAGCTTCTGAAACATGAGCATTGCCCGACAGCAAGGGCGATGGACGACACGAGAACGGGATTGATGAAGACTTCGTTTTGGCTGGCCGGTTGCGGCGCAGCGTTGGTGCTGGGAAATGGCCCGTTGCAGGCGGAAACGCTGCGCGATGCGCTGATCGCTGCCTATCAGACAAATCCCACGCTCAACGCGGCGCGCGCCCAGCAGCGCGCGACCGATGAAGGCGTGCCGATTGCGCTGGCCGACGGACGACCAAACTCGCAGGCGCAGGCGCAATATTCGGAGAACTTTCTCATCCCGGCCAACGCGTTTACCGCACCGACCCGCTCGGTCAGCGGCACCTTGAGCCTGAACGTGCCAATCTATTCAGGCGGCAGCGCGCGCAACGCGATCAAGGCTGCAAAAACCCGCGTCGGTGCAGGCCAGGCCGATCTGCGCGGCACAGAGGCGAGCGTGTTCAGCAATGTCGTTGCCGCCTATATGGACGTGATCCGCGACGAGGCGATCGTCGGCTTGCAACGCCAGAATGTCGGCGTGCTTGATGTCAACCTGCAGGCCTCATCGGACCGGTTCGAGATCGGCGATCTGACCCGCACCGATGTCGCGCAGTCCGACGCCCGGCTGGCCATTGCGCGCAGTGACCTGCAGACCGCGCAAGCCAATCTGATCCGCAGCAAGGAGACGTATATCCAGCTGGTCGGCGTCGCCCCGGGCCAGCTTGAGCCGCCACCGCCGCTGCCCAATCTGCCCGAAGCACCTGAGGCCGCCGTATTCACCGCGCTCGACAACAATCCCGATCTGGAAGCGGCCCGCGAGCGGGTTGAGGCGGCCAATTTCGATGTCAAGTCAGCCCGTGGCACGCGCTTGCCGCAGATCGACCTGTTCAGCCAGGGCAACTACCAGAACTTCCTCGGCACCTTGGGCAGCACGCTTTTTGCGGGCCGTTTCGTGCAGCAGCAATCGAACGCCACAGCCGGCGTGCAGCTGACCGTTCCAGTTTATCAGGGTGGTCGTCCCGGCGCGCAGATCAGGCGGGCACAGGCGGTATCCGGACAGGCGATGGAGCAGGAAATCGAGGTCGAACGCGGCATCATCGCACAAGTGCGCGCTGCATACGCCAGCTTCAACGCATCGATTGAGGTGATCGAATCCTCGCAAACCGCGGTCGATGCGAACTCGCTGGCGCTGGAGGGCGTGCGCGCCGAAAACAGTGTGGGCAACCGCACCATCCTGGACATACTCGATGCCGAGCGCGAATTGCTCAACGTGCAGGTGCAGTTGGTGACCGCGCGGCGCAATGCCTATGTTGCAGGCTTTACCCTGCTGGCCGCGATGGGCAAGGCAGAGGCGCGCGATCTGGGTCTTGACGGCGGCGTGTTGTATGATCCTGAAATCAACTATCAACGCGTCCGCGACAAGATCAACGACTTCGATTCGGACAAGGATGCGTTGCCGCAATCGACGCGAACCGTTGACAGCCCGGCGCAAAATGCCGCACTGATAGGCCCGCCGAACCAGTAATCCGGGTTTATTGCAGGTTGCGGCCAATCGAATCGGGGGCGCGTTGCGGCATGACACGGGATATCGGCGAACCAAGCCTGGAAGAGATTCTGGCATCGATCAAGAAAGTGATCGCCGAGGATGGCCGCAAACCGCGCAAGCCTGCGCCCGCCCGC
>Ga0105045_10002508_pt1 | contig 15516 bp, 10 predicted proteins | sample MAT02_FD_78089 | JGI IMG/M metagenome (GOLD analysis project Ga0105045, IMG submission 78089) | Freshwater microbial communities from Lake Fryxell liftoff mats and glacier meltwater in Antarctica - MAT-02 (megahit assembly) | ecosystem: Environmental > Aquatic > Freshwater > Ice > Liftoff...
ATTTTTTAAATTTTAAATCGACCGCTTCGCGGTATGAATACTCTGCCACCCTATCGGGATGGCAGAGTAAAGTGTCAAAAGTATCGGAATGAATCAAAGGGTCAATCCTTAAGGCAACGAACTGAATATCCGTTTGCTCGGCGGATCTCAAACACACCGGCATTGGGACTACTGTCGAAGAATAGGTAGGCTGAGCTAATACCGCTAACCGTACTAGACCAGTAGATACCAAATGTTCCATCACTGCCGATTACATTAGAGAAGTTGCGGAAGCTAGCCATGGGTAATTTAAGTGGGGAACCAAACGCACCTGCAGCGTTGTTTGAGCTCCAAGATGCACGTTCTGTGTTAAGCTCAGGCCCAGTAGGTAATCGATATCCACTCGGACATGGATTATTCACCCCACTTACCCCTTGCCAAAGACCGTCGTTTTGTGGGTCGCGCCAATCGTTATTACCAGAATCGGCAGTGATGAAATTCCCATCCACTGGTGTATCTGTACTACTGAGAGTGGTGGTGGTGCCAGAGGTTCTGATCTGATGCCCATCCGTAAGTCTGCCCCACTGATAGAGATCACCATAACTAGCTCCATCCGTACTGCTGGTCGCCACTTGTGTAGCCCCGAGATTGCGATCTAGCCAGCATTTATTGTTTGCGCCAATTACTACCATGTAAGTGAAACCTCCATGGGTTATTGTTTCAAATGAACAAGCCGTTCTAAAGCTCACTTCAGTTCCATAACTCGTACCTGTAGAATTGGTCGCATAAGCACGCACATAATAAGTGGTAGATGCTGTCAAAACCGTAAGGGTACTTGCATATGTGCCTAGCCCAGATCCATTTGATGTAGGGCTATTGGAGATATTAGGATTTGGATTCGTACTATAACATACACCCCTGGCGGTGACAGGTGAGCTGCCCACTGCGGTGACATTACCACCCGTGGTGGCTGTGGTGGCAGTAATCGCGGTAGCTGCGGTGGTGGTCAATGTAGCCAAAATGATACCCGGGCTGAAAGCGCCCCCATTTGTAAAAGCACCATTAAAAGTACCTGTACCGCCATAGAGACCATTGTTGGTAAAGGCAAACGCTGAGCTGATGCTGCCTACAATGTCTATAGTACCATTGTTAGTAAAAGCAGCTCCCATAGTCAAAGCATGCTTCACATGGAGGATCGAGCCAGATGGCAATGGGTTGGGTGGTATAACACCATCCCATGTGCTGGCATTAGTGTAACTACCTGCCTGCACAGTAGAATAGGTGGTCTGTGCCGTAACCGTGCATATGCCCAGCATCATAATAAGTATGGTGGTCATCCACCCGTGGTTAAAGTTAAAATTGGTATGGTTCATGATCATTTGGTTTTGATTAATTTTACTAGATTACAAATAAAGGATCAAAGATAATAAGTATTTAATAACATTTAGTACAAATTTAAAAGTTTTTAAAGTACAAAATATAGTTGATTACAGTTTGTCCGCGCCTTTATTCTTATCGCACCTTTCAAATCATTTCGCCCCGCTACGTGCTTATACCAATAGCATATACAATATAGTCAAAAATAAAGAAAAATAGTTTCTATATAGATAATGATAAAAATTGAACTGATGGGAATTACGGAATTGATGACCTGATTGAACTGTCGAACTGTCTAATCGTTTTTAATGGTCTTTTAAAACCTATTAAGCTTCAGCATAATTCAATATTTGAAAGCATAAATGTGCAAATCATCTAACTTTAGGAATGCTACTTTTCAGTATATTGACCAAAGTGAGCGGTTTTATTTCAGTCATCTTTCTAACATGTTCTTCAACAGGTCAGAGACCGTGTGATATGGAATCGTAGCGATGACGTTAGGTCTAACAATCAATCTTTCGAATTGCGGAACTCCTCAAGAGTAGAGAAAATATAAACCCTTAAACTCTTACACATTTAAACAAAAAAAAACTCACCAAACTATCACAATACCTTAAAGTAATTTAAATTATTTACTCCAAAACCAATCCAATCGGACAGTGGTCTGAACCCATCTCTTGCTCTAGTATGAAGGCTTCTTTAATCTGATCTTTTAGCTGAAAATCTACTAAAAAATAGTCTAAACGCCAACCGATATTTTTTGCTCTTGCACCGAATCTTGCGCTCCAGAACGAATACTGTACTTCATCAGGATGGAGCAATCGGTACGAATCATGAAATCCTTTAGAAAGAATGAGGTCCAAACCATCAATCTCCGTTTGAGTATATCCAGAAGTTTTATTGTAGTTTTCCTTAGGTCTTGCGAGATCCATCGCAGTGTGTGCTACATTAAAATCACCGGTAACGATCACAGGTTTTTTGCTTTTTAGCCCAGCAAGAAAATCACTGAACACCTTGTCCCATTCGGCTCTATATTGTAGTCTCTTTAGCCCTTCACCACTATTGGGCACATAAACATTAACCATATAAAACCCTTCAAATTCAGTGGTCAATACTCTTCCTTCACTGTCGTGATCCTCCATTCCTATATCGTGAGTGATCGATAGAGGTTGTTCTTTTGAGATCGTACATACACCCGAATAACCCTTTTTCTCTGCCGAGTTACAGTGCACGTGATAACCTTCGAGTTTGCTCAATGCTTCTTTTACTTGGTCGTCCTGCGCTTTGGTCTCTTGCAGACATATCACATCTGGCTGAAATTGATCAAATTGATGATAAAAATTCTTACCTACAGCAGCTCTAATACCGTTTACATTCCAAGATATAAGTCTCATTAATTATTGTTTTTGTAATATATATAGTACAGTTATTAGTTAAATACCACAATGAGCGCAAGCCAATCAACTATACGATCATAAAATGAATATTTGACCACTAATGTTTATAATAACTGATATTTCGGTTATTTTTCTATATCTGAAATTCAAAAAACACTACTTATATCAATTATAATTGATTGCCAAATTAAACAACAATTACCACTATTAGCTGTTCTTTTCCCATCAAAGCGAAAGGGCACTATGCTGGATTATTTATTTAAATTTATCGTATTCATTGACAAAGCCTAGTATAAATATCGTATGGTTTAAAAGAGACTTAAGGTTAGAAGATCATGCGCCTCTAGCCCGAGCGATAGTGTCTGACCTACCCACTCTTTTGCTTTATGTTTATGAGCCCTCAGTGATGAATTTTCCAGATTACAGTGATCGACATAGGCAGTTTATACTAGAATCACTACTAGATATGCAAACGATATTAGCCAAAAAACAACTTTCTATCCTAGTGTTGCATGGTGAGTTTATATATATATTACAAGAAATATTGAAATTATATACAATTGATACAGTATTTTCACATCAAGAAATTGGAAACAATATTACTTATGTTCGGGACAAAGCTGTTGCAAAATTCTTAACGGCTCAATCTATAAACTGGATAGAGTCGCCTACCAATGGTATCATCAGAGGTATTAAAAACCGCAAAGACTGGGACAAGAAATGGTATGCAACTATGCACTCGCCGCAAACTAAAGTAGATTTAGGAATGATGAAGTCGGTAGATATCAAAATACTAGATGCGCTTCAGCCACTTTCTTTTGATATAGAAAAAAACAACCTTTACTCAGCCTATAAAACCCAAAAAGGAGGTTCATCTATAGCGAAAAAATATCTAGTTTCTTTTCTTTTTGAGCGACACAGCAACTACAGCCGTCACATCTCTAAACCAATGCAGAGCCGTATATCTTGTAGCCGAATATCCCCATATATTGCATTCGGTAATCTATCTATCAAGATGGTTTATCAAGCCACGCAAGAACGCTTAAAACAAGTCTCAAAAAAGAAATCACTTACGGATTTTTTAGCTCGAGTCAAGTGGCAAAGTCATTTCATACAGAAATTTGAAAGCGAATCTTCGATGGAGTTTTCAGCTTATAACAAAGGTCTTGCTAGCATTCATAAACCTAAAAATCAGACTTTAATCGATGCTTGGGAACAAGGTCGCACGGGAGTGCCGCTTGTAGATGCGTGTATGAGATGTGTAGTAGCTACAGGATATCTCAACTTCCGAATGCGAGCGATGGTGGTATCTTTTTTGACCTTCAACCTATGGCAAGATTGGCGTGATGGAGTGCATTTTCTTGCTCGACAATTTATGGATTATGAACCAGGCATTCACTATCCACAGTTCCAGATGCAGGCAGGAGTCACGGGTGTCAATACCATAAGAGTTTATAATCCTGTCAAAAACTCACAAAAGCACGATCCTGATGCTACTTTTATCTACCAGTGGATTCCTGAATTAAAAAACATTCCACCAGCTCAGGCACACGAACCTTGGTTGCTCACGTTGATCGAACAGGCGATGTACAATACAAAAATAGGGAAAGACTATCCACTGCCTATCATAGATCTTAGTGCTACTAGACGGGCTGCCTCTGACATCATGTATGCAGCTCACAAAACCAAAGACGTCATCACCGAAAATGTCAGAATCCTAAAAAAACACGTCAGACACCCTAAAAACCGACTCAAAAACAACTTTTAGTAAATGTCCAATAAATATACCAAATCTAATCTCCCTACCAAGATATGCGTCACCTGTGGCCTAGAGTACGCCTGGCGAAAAAAATGGGATAAAAACTGGGTAGAAGTAAAATATTGCAGCGAAAAATGCCGCAGATCTAAAGATAGAATACGAATAAATTGATATGATAATCAGACTTATTTTCGGAGATCAGTTGAATGCTAAGCACAGCTGGTTCAGCGCAATAAACCCAAATGTCCTCTATGTGATGATGGAGGTACGGCAAGAAACCGACTATGCTCCACACCATATCCAAAAAGTATTAGGTATATTTCTAGCTATGCGCACATTTGCACAGCAGCTTACCGCTCTTGGTCATAATCTGAAGTATTTTAAACTAGACGATAACGACAATCAGCAGTCTGTCACAACCAATCTACATCAGTTATTACTGCAAAAAAAAGCTACTCAATTTCATTATCTCATACCTGACGAATATCGAGTAGCTACTTATATGCAGTCATTTTGCATTAGTCTATCTATACCAACAGAAGTACTTAGTACTGAACATTTCATGTCTGAACCGAAGGAATTTGCAGATTTATTTGAAGGAAAAAAGACCTTTATTATGGATAGCTTCTATCGTTTTATGCGTCGTAAACACGACATCTTGATAGAAAATAACAAGCCACTTTTTGGCAAATGGAGCTTTGATGGAGATAATCGCAAAAAACTACCCAAAAACACTCCTATACCTGCTCCATTGCTTTTTCATAAAGACGTATCCGATTTAGTAAAACTTATAAGTAATCACGGCGTCAAAACGATAGGAACGGTAGCAGCTGACAATTTTATCTGGCCCACTTCAAACGATGAAGCACAACAACTTTTGGATTATTTTTGCAAAAACCTGCTGGTTCACTTCGGTACTTATCAAGATGCTATGGCTGTCAACCAATGGTCAATTTTTCATTCCCGACTCTCATTTGCGATGAATCTAAAGCTCATTTCACCTCATCAAGTGATACATCAAGCCGTCCAACATTGGAAAATAAACCAATCAACAATCGACTACCACCAGATCGAAGGGTTCGTACGTCAGATACTCGGATGGAGAGAGTACATGAGAGGATTGTACTGGACACAGATGCCAGCATTTGCATCCCTAAATTTTTTTGAGCACCAAAACCCACTTCCTCAATGGTTTTGGTCAGGAGAGACTAAGATGACATGCTTATCTCAGTCTATCAAACAGTCTCTGACCTATAGTTATGCGCATCACATTCAGCGACTCATGGTCACCGGCAATTTCGCATTGCTAGCAGGTGTTCATCCTGATGAGGTCGATCAATGGTATTTAGGGATATATATAGATGCATTTGAATGGGTAGAAATCACCAATACACGCGGTATGAGTCAGTATGCAGATGGTGGACTCACAGGCACAAAACCGTATATCAGTTCGGCATCCTATATAGATAAGATGAGCGATTATTGTTCTAATTGTTACTATGACAAAAAAGAAAAAATCGGATCGAAAGCCTGTCCGTTCAATAGTTTATATTGGAATTTTATAGATAACCATAGAGCAAAACTAAGTAGTAACCCTAGGATGACTATGATGTACGCAGTATGGGACAAAATGGATGCTAATACTCAATCTGCAATTTTGACAAAGGCCCAAATATACTTATCAAAAATAGATGAATTGTAGTTTTGTGTAAATAATTGAGCCGACCTTACAAAATATTGAATTTGTGTTCAAATGCCGATGTAGTCAGTAAATAAAGCTTGCGTTTGTCACTTACTCGTATTCTTCTATCTTTGACTACGTCTGCTGAGAGCCCTTTGATCTTGTAGAAAAGGTTGAGATAGTATTTGTAAGCGCAATATACACCAAGCCTTGAGGAGCGAGGCAGCTGAACTATGCCTTTGTATCCTTGATCAAAATCTCGTTGGATGTCCTCTTCTATTTCTTTTTTTTCTACCTCGGTGAAAGTTTCAAAATCAACATCAGGGAAATATACTCTACCCCTCTCTACGTAATCAGATTTCATATCACGCAAGAAATTTATCTTTTGAAATGCCGATCCAAGAGCTTGCGCCAATGGTGCTAGACGATCATATTCACCATTTTCACCATTAAGAAATACCTTGAGACACATCAATCCTACTACTTCTGCAGAACCGTAAATATAGGTATCCAGGTCTTTTTTATCATAGATAGACTTGTCGAGGTCCATCTCCATACTTACTAGGAAAGCCTCTATCAAATCTAGCGGAATCCCATATTGATTGACTACTTGTTGGAAAGAGTGTAGAACAGGATTGAGGCTGATTCTGGCATTAATGGCTTTGTAAGTATCATGTTTAAACTCCGCAAGTAGAGCACGCTTGTCACTGTCGTGAAAAGTATCTACGATCTCATCGGCAAATCTCACAAAACCATAAATCGCATAGATAGGAGTACGCAACTGCGTAGAAAACATCCTTATTCCTAAAGAAAAAGATGTACTGTAGCTATTGGTTATCAGCTTATTGCAATCAAAACAAACTTTTGAATATAAGTCCATACGATAATTTATTAACGGGTGATGCGTTCGTTTTTAATGATTTCGTTGGCTACTACTTGCCCAGAAATGATAGAGGGAGGCACACCAGGACCAGGTGTGGTAAGCTGTCCTGTGTAATACAAATTAGATACCTTTTTGTTCTTTAACTTAGGTTTTAGAAACGCAGTTTGCAACAACGTATTGGCCAGTCCATAAGCATTGCCCTTGAATGCGTGATAATCTTGCTTAAAATCTGTTGCGCAATACGACCTCTTGTATATGATATGCGGAGTGATATCTACTCCAAGCATAGTTTTGACTCTATCTACCATTATCTGAAAATATCGCTCTCTCGTTGCTTCATCATCTCCTTTGATATCTGGTGCTAACGGCATCAGTAAAAACATATTGGTCATTCCCACCGGTGCTATGCTAGAATCTGTCACAGATGGACAAGATAGATAAAAAAGCGGTTTACTAGGCCATTTGGGGTCCGTATAAATCTCCTCTGCATGTACATCAAAGTTTTCATCAAAAAACAAGGTATGATGGCTTACACCTCCTATCTTTGTATCTAGTCCTAAGTAATATAACAGAGAGCTAGGTGCCATCGTGCGTTTGTCCCAATATTCAGGCGTATATTGTCGATATTTTTCAGGTAATAAGTGTTGTTCTACATGGTGATAATCTGCACTAGCTATGATATAATCAAATGATATATCACCTTTTTTGGTAACCATACTTTTGATTTCAGAACCTTGCATGTTAAAGGCAGTAACCTCGGCATCGAGGATGAATTTTACACCTTGCTCTTTGCAGACTTTTACAAAACCATCGATGACTTCATACATTCCACCTTGTGGATACCACGTTCCTAATTTCAGATCTGCATAGTTCATCAGGCTATAAAGTGCCGGAGTATTCTCAGGCGTAGCACCTAGAAACAGCACTGGAAACTTAAGGATATTGCGCAAGCGCTCATCTTTAAACAACATATCGATTTGCTTCCCAATAGAGCTCAACATCTGCAACTTAAATAAACTTTTAAATACCCGAAAATCTGCAAACTCAAGTATCGAATGACTGGGTTTCCATACGAACTCCTCCATGCCGACTTTGTATTTATAAGCTGCTTCATCAAGAAACTTAGTGAGTTTAGTCGAACTACCCTTTTCTATAGATTCAAATAATGTACACAACTCTTCATAATCCGCAGGCATAGGTATGCGCTCTCCACCACTGAAAACTACTTCGTAGGACGGATCTAATCGCAATAATTGATAATAATCCTCAACCTTCTTGCCAAAGGTAGCAAAAAAATCCTCAAAAACTTCTGGCATCCAATACCATGATGGTCCCATATCAAAAGTAAAACCGTCCACCTCAAACTTTCGTGCACGTCCGCCGAGCGAAGTATTCTTCTCTATGACAGTAACATTATACCCTGCTTTTGCAAGTGTCGCTGCTGCAGCCAACCCCGAAAATCCTGAACCTATAACTCCTATCGTCTTCACCTTACTTTCTGTTTTACTTTAATGCAACAAAGACAACATTGCAAGGTTTAAAAATAGGTATATTATTGCTGTAAAAGAAATTATTTTGGATTAAAAGAAAATCTCTTTTTAAAACCTTAAAGATAGGCCGGTATGAGACACTGTTATAAACAAAAATCGCCCTAGTCGATGAATCAACTAGAGCGATAATTATGTTTAGAAAACTAAGACTAATCTTCTTCTTCTTCTGTTTTACCACCTTTAGAGTTATCTTGCCACTCTTTCAGTTTGTCCCACTCTCCATCAGCAGCCATCTGCGACTGCATAGGCCATGAAGTCGGGTCGTGCATCTGATATCTGCTACCTGCTGCGTTAAGGATTTCCTTAAGATTATCAGCCTCAGTCGCTGCTAACTCTGCAAAAGTATGAATACCGGCATCATTAAACAATTCTTGTATTTTAGGACCGATACCTTCTATTTTTTTAAGATCATCACCTTTAGCTTCTGACTTAGCTTCTGACTTAGCTTCTGCTTTAGCTTCTGCTTTAGGTGCTGGAGAGGGAGCTGCTTTTGTTACTTCAGCTTTAGCTTCTACCTTTGCCTCAGCTGCATTTCCTGCCATTTGCTCTTTCAGTTCAGAGAATCCTGCTATATCACCAAATGTAGATAACTCCACTTTTGCTTGGGTAGTTTTGATGGTTTTCTTTACCTCTTCTCTCTCCTTCACTATCTCGCCTTCTACGATGTCATCAGCTTCTCTTCTGATATCCTCCAAGTATCTAGCATGAGATACGATAATCCTCTTTTCGTCTCTGTTAAACTCTATCACTTTGAACGTAAGTACTTCATCATTAGAAGCAGTACTATTATCTTCTTTTTTGATATGTTTGATAGGAGCATAAGCTTCTAGGCCATAAGGTAATTGTACTACTGCGCCTCTATCGTCTTTTTTAACGACAGTTGCTTCGTGGTATGAACCTACTGGGAAAACATTTTCGAAAGTATCCCATGGATTCTCTTCTAATTGTTTGTGTCCTAGTGACAGTTTGCGGCTTTCCTCATCGATCTCCAAAATAGATACTTCTATAGTATCACCAACTTTAGTAAACTCAGATGGGTGAGAGTAGCGCTTAGTCCATGATAGATCAGAGATATGCACCATACCACCTATACCATTCTCAAGCTCTACAAATACACCATAAGGCGTAAGATTCTTAACCTCACCACTGTGACGTGAACCTACTGTATATTTAGCAGTAACTTCATTCCATGGATCTTGCGACAACTGCTTGACACTTAGTGACATCTTACGATCATCTCTATCGATAGTTACCACTTTTGCATCTAACTCTTCACCTAGTTTAAAAAACTCTCTAGCGTTGACAGGTTGATTAGACCAGTTTACTTCTGATACGTGGATAAGACCTTCTACACCTGGGATGATTTCTAAGAAAGCACCATAGTCCTCGATGTTAACAATTTTACCTCTTATTACACTGTTTTCAGAGATATCTGCTGCCAATACTTCCCATGGATGAGGAGTCAATTGCTTAAGACCTAAAGATATACGTTTTTTGTCTTCACCGAAGTCAAGTACTACTACATTGATTTTTTGGTTAAGCTCAAGCACCTCATTAGGGTGATTGATTCTACCCCAAGATATATCAGTGATGTAAAGTAATCCATCTACTCCACCTAGATCCATGAACGCACCGAAGTCAGTGATGTTTTTAACCACACCTTCTAATACTTGTCCTTTCTCTAATCCAGAGATGATAGCTTCTCTTTGCTCAGCTAGATCACTTTCTATTAATGCTTTGTGTGAAACCACGGCATTTTTAATAGCTTCATTGATTTTTACTACTTTGAACTCCATAGTTTTACCTACGTAGATATCATAATCTATAATCGGCTTGACATCTATTTGAGATCCTGGCAAGAATGTCTCAAGACCCAGGCAGTCCACGATAAGACCACCTTTAGTTTTGCTGATTACTATACCTTTAATAATTGTTCCATTTTTGTAAGAATCAACTAGATTATCCCAAGCTTTTAGTAATTTAGCTTTACGTCTAGACAAGATTAATTGTCCGCGGATATCCTCTTTGTTTTCTACATAAACTTCTACATAATCACCTACTTTAAGATCAGGTGTATCTCTAAATTCTGAAAGTGACACTAGACCATCAGACTTATAGTTGATATCTAATACTACATCACCTGAGTGAATAGCTGTTACGAGACCGCGTACTACTTCTAACTCAGATACTGAGTTTAATGATTGGTCGTACTCCGCAAAGTATTTTTTTTGCTCTGCATCTGAATATTTTGCAGTATTTCTTTTACCTACAGTCCAGTCAAAATCATCGTGTGCTGTAGTATCATGAAGAGGTGCCTCTTCTAGTTCGACATCAGCCATATCTTCTATATCTACGCCTGTGTCGTGTTTTGGATCTTCGATTAGATCGTTTTCATTTGCCATTTTGTGAACTTTTTGTATGCCGCGCACTTGTGCTAGGCAGGGTTTAATAATAATTAAAAATTTGAAAAGGAGCGCAAAGGTACATTTATTTTTATCTATCAATGACATAATCTGTCAAATAATTATTAAAAAATTTGCTTTTATATGGTAAAATACTTATTTTTTACTTTTTTGGTCTCAAAATAATCTAGTTACGTCTTTTATGAAAATATATAACTAGGTAAATCCACAATCCCCTTCGCCATCCTGCATTAATGATATATCATCAAGATTGACTTTATCTTTATAGTAATTTGCTAATCTATAGTTTCTTTGTATCCTTTTTGAATAAATAGGAACTGATGACTTGGAGGCTATGAGGCTTTGCGCCAAAACTGTATCATAAGTAGTGAACGTCTTGATCCCAAATTTGAGAATAGTCGATTCGATCAATCGCAAAATATCTGTGATCTCATCGTCATAATAAAAATAAGGTAGCTTGAGTGAAGTGTTTCTTTTACTAAAGATAGCTATCGCCTTGATTTTGGAGTTTTTATCTCTTACGACAAAAGTCAGATACCGAAAATCAAGATCCGAAGATGAAAAATAATATTTTGATTTATGCTTGTCGTTATGAGAAGTTGCATTTACCACCCATGGATTAGCGAGCATCCAATTGATCTCTTCGGCTGTACGTCGAAACACATCGTTTCGGTGATTGCTATTTATAAACTTAACTTCTTCAGGACCAAAAAAAATTATTTCTTCATAACTTATGGAATGCTTTTTTAATACTTTTTGACGCAAAGTTAATAAAACATTAAGTAAGGCATCAGCGACTTCTATTGCGTTACGAGTCTTTATAAAAAACGAATGCTTGGGAGGCAATATGGTCGCCAAGTCTGACAAAATATACCATCTCAAACCACGCTTACTATAGATCTCATCCATAAACAAGCCAGTATGATCATATATTTTCCGCGTAAATGGGACGTAATCACCTAGCAACATCTTGTTTTCACAAAGTTTAGATGCTTCTGTTAACAACTTTTCGCTCAAGCGTTGTCCTCTCCCAACCTCAGCCACCCATAGACAAGTGAGCCATGTGATACGTTCGCTACGTCCATCATCATAGTTTGCCATCCCAGGCATCATCCCCAGATAAGCTACCAGTTGACCTTGCTCCCTAATCAAAATCAGTAAAATATCCGCGTCCTCAACCAAAGGATTGCATAGCTGTGACGCTGCACGATGAGGCGTGATAGCAATATTATTCTCATTTTTGTAGTCATCACTACCGGTGTACTCAGCTAGACTTTGCCTATTTAAAGCTAGGATTTCATGCATCTCTTATGATTTTGTTTTTTCCCAAAATAGCCTTCATACCATAATACAGAAACTCGCGCTTCAGGATATCCTCAGCGCTAAATAATCCATCTTCCATCGGAATGCGCTGAAAGTGAAATGGAAATTCCTTATCTTTCATACCAGCACAGCCAAAGGATAGGTCGATTGATTTATCCTTTCTCAATGTATTAAAAAGGTCTTGTTTGACGCCAAAATCTGTAAAAGGAAACGAAAAAAGACTGTAATCTAACCCAAAATGTTGTTTTACGAACGCTATGCTTTGACGAGTTTGAGAAAGTTGTTGCTCGTGTTCTAGTTCATGATAGTGTGGATGATCTACACTGTGTCCCCCAAAATACCAATCTTGCTCCACCAAAGCAATTATCTGCTCGCTACTTAGATAAGGTTTAGTACACACTAAATACTGTCCAAAATCCAGTCCTAAAAGATATCCAATCTCATCTATCTCATCCGTGTCCTTATAACCCAACGAAAGTAAATATTTACTAAATCCGTCTAGCGAATTACGATTAGATATCAGAGAAAGCTTGTCCTTATTGCTGACCAAATGTTCGATAATCAGGCTTACTTTATATCTATAAAATAAGCCTTGATTGTCTATGAATCCTGAATTGAGAAAACAGACAGCAGACACGCCTTTCTCTCGAAGGATAGGCGCAATGACTTCATGCACTTGACTCAATCCGTCGTCAAAAGAAAGTAGAAAACTCGGCTCCGTGATACTCGTTCCGTTACGTACATGAGAGATAAGCTCTGCTGCAGTGATAGGCTTATAATGCGCCAATAAAAAATCAATATCCGCTCTAAACTGCATCATATTTTTGACTTGATACAGATGATCTATATGCGCTATCGGCTCATCACTCACTGCATGATAAAATGGAAAAATCAACTTATCACTTCCCAAACGCCGCAACATATCGAATGGTAAAAAACCAGCAATAGCATGAATAAAAGACTTAGTATAATCTCTAAAGTGAGCCATTAAATAATGTATATAAAACCTTCAAAAGTTAGGAAACCTATCATTTTATTAAAAATTTATAAATCCAAATTATTAAGGAAGTTAGGTATAGCACGATACAACAAAATATTTTAATTTGAAATACGGTTTTTATTAAATCTATAAATTATTAGTGGGTTTGGTGGCTGTAAATAGAAGTTTATAATCTTGATTCACCTACTTCATCCAGTACATAAATCTACAACCTTGAGATCATCGATCAGTTTGATTAGCTTCTTTATCGTATCGTGATCCATGATGGCTATTTTGGATTGCTGAGGGGTAGCGTGATTGCAGTGATTGCATTCTTATATTATAGATAACTATTCATGATATAATAATATTAGTTAACCCAATAAAGTCTCTTTGGCCATATCCAGAATAATACGCACCTCAGCAGATGTAGGAGCTTGACAGTAAACCCTCAATACTGGCTCAGTACCACTAGCACGCACCATTATGAACTCATCATCTGAAAGGTAAAACTTAAATCCGTCAAGATCTTCAGTTCTGATTACAGCTCGATTACCGATTGTGGTGATTTCACCATTACGGCATTTATTCATCACTGCATTCTTTTTGTCATTCGTCAGGTGCAGGTCATCTCTATCAAAATCAAATGTACCCACGATATCATAGATCTCACGGATGAGTTGCTTGATGGATTTGCCTGTTTTGGCCATGTACTCCATGATTACTAGACCTATCCAGATGCCATCTCTCTCAGGTATGTGACCTTTGACAGCTAGTCCTCCAGACTCCTCTCCACCTACGAGCACGTCTTCTTTGGTCATAATCTCAGCTATATATTTAAACCCAATCTTAGTTACTTCATACTCCAGACCGAAATGTTGTGCAAGTTTTTTCATCTTGTCTGTTACTGAAAAAGTAATGATCACCTTACCTCTCAGACCTTTGTAAATATAAAGATAATGCAACAAAAGCAATAGGATATGATGGCTATCTACAAACTTGCCGTCTTCGTCAAAAAGGCCAATTCTGTCGGCATCTCCATCAGTAGCCAAGCCAAGATTTATCTTTGGATCGTTGCCTACCAATTGTGAAAGTTCTGTAAGGTTTCTACCGATAGGTTCTGGCGCTTGACCCATGAATGACGGATTATAATCGCAATGCAGTAGATGAGCATCTTTAAATAACCTTCTTATTACATTTTGTCCAGCACCATACATGGCATCATAAGCCAATAGGATACCTGACTCCTGTATCAAATTCAAATCAAAATTCGATTTGATATGATCTATATACATTTGCTCTAAGTCCAAGTACTCCACTAAACCAGTTTTCTCTAGTTCGGCCTTTGATGGAAATGATGACAATGCTGTGTTGGGTATCAATGATTCTACCTCTTCGACCTCTGCGGGTGAGGATGGCCCGCCGAAAGAGGACTTAAGCTTGTACCCATTGTACGAAGGAGGATTATGAGAAGCAGTGATCACGATACCTAGGTCGCTATTGGTTTTTACTACTCCCAGCGATACCATGGGCGTACTGGAGAAATCGTTAGATATGATACATTTAATACTATAATTGCCCATTACAGCCACGACAACATCTGTAAACATTGGCCCACCAAATCTACAATCGTAACCGATCACTACTTGTTTCATTCCTTTGTTGAGCATCCATTTAGCAGTGCCCTCAGCTACTCGCTCTACGTTTGCTACTGTATAATCTAATGCGATAATGGCTCTCCAACCATCTGTACCGAATTTTATCTGTGACATTTCTTTAACTTTAAGGTTAATTTTATATCTAAAAATATAATAATACTTACATTGGAACGTAAAGTTATAAAATAAATTTGATAGAATAAAAGATAAATGAAAATGTTTCTAAACCTATTAAATCAAAAACTTAAATCTTGTCAAAGGTGTAGTATTTAAAACACTTTTTGTGAAATAAATATAGTAAAAAAAATCTATAATTCTAAAAATATAGATTTGCTAGATAGTATTGAATTTAATTCCTAATTTTGTTGTTTAATAATGATGATGTATAGACCATTGATAAGTTTTGATTGGGCGATCAAGCGGCTTTTGCGACAAAAAGCTAATTTCGGTATATTGGAAGGATTTTTGACTGTATTGTTAAAAGAGGAGATTACTATATCTCAGATA
>Ga0105045_10002510_pt1 | contig 15512 bp, 16 predicted proteins | sample MAT02_FD_78089 | JGI IMG/M metagenome (GOLD analysis project Ga0105045, IMG submission 78089) | Freshwater microbial communities from Lake Fryxell liftoff mats and glacier meltwater in Antarctica - MAT-02 (megahit assembly) | ecosystem: Environmental > Aquatic > Freshwater > Ice > Liftoff...
GGCCGGCACTTGGTGCAAACCGAGATCGCCACGCAGTTTGGCGTTTCCCGCCTGCCGGTGCGCGACGCGCTCAAGATTCTCGAGAAGCGCGAGCTCGCGGTCACTCTCCCCCGGCGCGGCATCATCGTCCGCCCGCTCAATCCCCGCGAGGTGATCGATCTTTACGAGTTGCGGACGCTGCTGGAGAGCCACGCCTTCGCCGAGTCGGTGAAAAACCTCGGTCCCGCCGACATCGCCGAGGCCGACGCGATTATCAAACAGCAGGAAGCCCTGCAGATGGATCACTTCCTCGTTCTCCTCAACCTCGACGAAAAATTTCACACCCAGCTCTGCTCGAAATGCGCGAACGCCGAGATCAAGGGCTATCTGGCGAAGATCTGGAGCCGCATCCGCGTGCTCCGCTCGCTCGAGCGGGACTGGCAGGACTGGAACAAGAACTCCATCAAGAGCCACCGCCGGATTCTGGCCGCCATCCGCGCCGGCGATTTCAAGAAGGGCCGCCTTCTGCTAGAAGAAGGCATCCAGGCTTCGCAGGCAAAAATTCTCGCGACGGTAACCCAGCTCGTCCCGCGCCCAGCCGCGGATTCAGTTAAGGGCTGAGCGCAGCGGTTGACGGGTCCGGCTGAGTCTTTCTTTTTGATCATGTCCCGCACCTTCAGCCCTCCCCTCCGCGGCCTTTTCTGCGGAGCCGGTCACTTCGCAAAAATTCAACTCGATGCCTGGCGGGCCGTCCCCGACGCCCGCATCGTCGCGCTCTACAACCGCACGCTCGACCGGGCGCAGCTCATGCAAGCGGAGTTCGGGATCGAGGCGATTTCGGCGGATATGGACGCCCTGCTCGATTCGACCCGCCCGGACTTCGTCGACATCTGCACTGCGGTCGAAACGCATCTCCCGCTGGTCCGCGCCGCCGCCGCCCGGGGGTTGCCCGTTCTCTGTCAGAAACCGCTGACCGCGCGCATCGCCGATTCCGAGGAACTCGTCGCCGTCTGCGCGGCGGGAAAATCCCGCCTCATGGCCAACGAGAATTGGCGTTGGCAGGGCTGGTATCGCGAACTCCGCCGACTCATCGATACCGGCGCCATCGGTGCGCCCCGCCATGCCCGCTTTGTCCAGCGACCGGGCGACGGAGCGGAAGAGGAGCCCTATCCCCTCCAACCGTTTTTCCGCGATATGGAACGTTTTTTGGTTCTCGAGGTGGGCGGCCACTATTTCGATACGATGAGCTATCTGCTCGGCCCCATCGAATCGTTGCACGCCACCCTGCGGCGCCGCAATCTCCGCATCCGCGGCGAGGATGCCGCGCTGGTTTCCCTGGAGTTCGCCGACGGTGTGACCGGGGTCTTCGATGCCGACCGCACGGCCTGCACCGAAAAAGTCCGGTCCCCCGTCAACGGAAACGCCTTCATCGAGGGTGAGCACGGCAATCTCCGGCTCGACGAAAACGGCGCGATCTTCATCCAACGGCGCGGTGCGCGCGAGGAACGCCACGCCTACGATTTGCCGCCGGGCTACCGCGGTGGCAGCGCGGTCGCCGCGCAGCGGCATTTCATCGAGAAGTTGCGGACGGGCTCACCCTTCGAGACCGAAGGCCGCGATTACCTCGCGATCGAGAGGGCGGTCGACGCCTGCTATCGCTCGGCGATCAGCGGCGCGACAGTGAGGCTGAAGGCGACGTCTTGAGTCCGCAGGCATGACCCTGCCACCGTCGCCAAGTCCGTCGTTCTGAATGCCGGCGCCGAGCAGACGCCCTTGGCGGTGCGGCAGATCGGCTTGGTCGTGGGCTCGGGGCTTTTTCTGATCACGTTTTTTGTCGCGCCGCCCGAAGGGATGAGCGCGCCGGCGTGGCGGGTGTGCGGCCTCGCGCTGTGGATGGCGGTGTGATGGATGAGCGAGGCCATGCCGTTGCCGGTAACCGCGCTGCTGCCGCTGGTGATTCTGCCCCTGGGCAACGTGATGCCGCTGAAGAAAGCCTCGGCGAGCTTCATGGCCGATCTGATTATTTTGTTCCTCGGAGGATTTATCCTTTCGCTCGCGATCCAGAAATGGCGCGTCCGCGAGCGGATCGGGCTGGGCATGATGCGCTACGTGGCGTGGAGCGTGCCGAGCCTCATCGCGGGATTCATGGCGGTGATCGCCTTCCTGGGGATGTGGATGAGCAACACCGCGGCCGCGATGGTGATGATGCCGATGGCGCTGAGCGTGGCGGCCCTGATCACCAAGGACGGCACGCCGAACCCTTCGGTGAAGAAGGCGTTCGTTCTGACCGTGGCCTACGCGCCCTGCCTCGGCGGGCTGGCGACCTTTATCGGGCCGCCGCCCAACGCCGTGTTCGAGGGCTTCGTGAGCAAGACCTACGGAGTGAAGCTCAGCCTCGCGCAGTGGATGGCGTTTGGCGTGCCCATCGCCGCGTTCCTGCTGATCTGCTGCTGGCTGTTGCTCTATTTCACGCTGCTGCGCGGCACGCCGAAGGTCGCGGGCCTGCCCGCGATGATGCGGAACGAATACGCCAAGCTCGGGGCTTTCACCAAAGGGGAGATCACCACGACGGTGATTTTCATCGGCTGCGTGCAGGCGTGGACCCTGGGGGATTTCTGGTCGGGGCTCATCGGCGGTCGACATCGACGATGCGGTGATCGCGATCGTCGGGGCGTTGTTGCTCTTCCTGACGCCGCTGGACCGGCGCTGGGAACGCACGGTGATGACATGGAAGGACACCGCGAAGTTGCCCTGGGGCATCCTGATTTTCCTCGGCGGCAGTCTCAGCCTGTCGACGGCGCTGACCGAGACCGGCGTGACTCGATGGCTCGGTCAGGAACTCCAGGTGATGCACAACGTGCCGGTCTGGATTGTGGCCGTCGTGGTCGTCGCGCTCATGATGGCGGTCTCCGAGATGATGAGCAATTCGGCGACGATGACGGCGTTCCTGCCGATTCTCGCCGGCCTCGCGGGCGGAATGGGAATTCACCCCTTCCTGATCATGATCTCGGCGACGCTGGCGGTGAGTTGCGCGTTTATGATGCCGGGTGCCTCGGCGCCCAACGCGATCGCTTTCGGCACCGAGGCGCTGAAGGTCTCGGACATGATCAAGATCGGGCTGTGCCTGAACCTTATCTGCGCGGCGGTGATTCTGCTCGCGGGGTTCTACTTTATACCGGGAATCACGGGCTTCGATCCGCTGGTGGCGCCGGCGTGGGCTACGCCGAAGGGCCCGTGAGGGTGGGGCGGTCGGCTTCTGTGGTAAGCTTGGACGTGGTGAACGCGAACGCGGGCGGGAGGCCCGGTCTTTCGAGGCGCTAAAGGTTACCGAAGCGGCGGTTGTCGGCGAGAAACGCGATTTCTTCGATTACAGAAGGGCCGGATAGCAGCGATCCGGTCCGGCGGGTTCGGCTGGCCATGCGACCAACCGCCCGAGTTTCTCGGGTCCGACGCCCGCCTCCTGCAACGCTTGTGGCAACCGAACCTCAAGCCAGGAAAGTCAGCTTGTGCCGCGCTCGCCGTAAGCGGTCTGGCACGGCGCCGGTTGGCATCGAGCGGCGGCAAACTGCGCGAGCGTTTGCGCTGGTGGCGCGTTGGTTCCCGGATGCCGGAAGCCGGTGGACCCGCTCCAGTTCACTCGGCGCGAAAAAACTCCGGTCCCCGTGCTTGTCCGCATCGGCCTAAAGGGAAAACTTCGGGCGCCGTTCACACCGAGCGGCGCGAAACCCGGCTTTGCCCCCTTGATTCGCGCCGCCCTGGCACCTTCGCCTAGCGGCCGGTCAACCCCTTTCGTATCTGTGAACGCAATCATCGGTTCGGTGGGGCGCATGGAGCGCCTCCTTCTCATCGAAGTCCGGCCTTGACTCCGTCCCTTGTGAATACTGTATCCGGTGATACCGCTCGCATAGTAACGTTAGCGGCGTTTGGCTCTGCAACCCCTCCCCATGAAAAATCTGTCCGACCGCCTGCTTTCGCTCGCCCTCGCTGCCGTCGCTTTGCCGGTCAGTGCCCAAACTCCCTCGTCCCCGCCGCCGGACCAAATCGTCAAACTCTCGGAATTCACCGTCGAGTCTGCGGTCACGAAGGAATACATGGCGACGAACTCCGCCAGTGCCACGCGCGTGAATCTGCCCCTCAAGGAAGTTCCGTTTAACCTGCAGATCATCACCGCGGCCATGATCGAGGACACCGCCGCCTTCGCCAGCAGCTACAGTCGGGGTCCGGGTGCCCAGCGCGAAGCGGTGAGCTGGTCGGGTTCGGTCGACGACAAACGCGTGCGCGGTTTCAATACCCGTGAGTTTCTCCGCAACGGCTTCCTTCGCTACACCGACAACTCCGCGTTCAACATCGACCGCGTCGAAATCATCAAGGGTCCGATCGCCATCCTCGACGGCATCACCTCGCCCGGCGGCGTGATGAACGTGGTCACCAAGCGGCCCGAACCCGCCAAGCAGTTCTTCCGCACCAAACTGCTCGCCGGCTCCGCCCCCTACGATCGCTTCTCCGCGGTCGTCGATTTCAACTCCGATGCCGGCCCCGCGCGAGATCGCGGCAAGCTCCTCTCCTATCGCCTGATTTCCTCCTACGAAACGCAAACCAACGGCACCCGTTACGGCAGCCGTGAAGTCGGGGTGATCAACCCGACGCTGCTGTTCCGCCCCACCGAAAACACCACGATCCTGTTCGACTACGAACGTTGGCAGCTGAACGGGCAGCGCGACAACGAACCGCACGGCAGCCAAATCTTGGAGAACAACATCCCGCTCGCCGTGGCCTACGGCATCAGCCCGGACATGAGCTGGGGCGGACCGGACGAGAGATACGAGGAGACGGCCTACGATTTTTACACGAACGCAGATCATCGCTTCACCGACAACTTCAGCGCGTCGTTCGCCCTCAACACCAACGATCGGCAGGGCCCCTGGCCGCTCGCCGTGACCGGCGTGCAGGTGGCCACCGATCCGGCCACCGGCCGCCCGGCGCTCCGCCGCGATTTCGAACGCCGCGTGCCCCGCTATCGTCCTGTCTTGGGCTATCGGTTGAACACCCTCTTCAAATTCAATCTCGGCGCCAGCGAACACAAGTTGGTCTCGGGCTATCAATTTCAGGATGAAACCCAGGAGGAACAAACGCAGCAGCTCTTCACGCCCGACGGCACGGCCCGCTTGCGCCAGTTCTTCACCATCACCGACCGGAATCCGGATCTGCGCGGACCGACCAACTTCTCCCTCCGCCTCACGTCCAAGAACTACAACACCGCCGAGCTGCGCTCCTACTACGTCACCCACCAAGGCAAATTTTTTCGCAACCGACTCGTGACTTTGGCCGGTGCGTTCTACTCCGAGATCGCGACCACCGACAGCGTGCTCAACGGGCCGACCAATTCCTACAAAAACAACAAGGTCCTGCCCCAGGTCGGAGCCGTCTGGTTTCTCACCGATGACATAGGATTCTACGTCAACCATTCACGCTCGATGATCCCCAACACCCGCAGTCGCGACGGCTTTGACCGGCCTTTCGACCCGACCTTCGGCGAAAGCTACGAGGTCGGATCAAAGTTCAGCCTATGGGGAGGGAAGCTGAACGGCACCACCAGCGTGTATCAGGTCGCGGAAAAAGACCGGATCGTCTTCGATCCCCTTGCTCCGAACAAGGACACGGTCGCCGGCGCGCCCAACAGCCCGCGCGGCGCCAACGTGGCCGTCGGCGAAATCGAATCCACCGGGGTGGATCTGGATCTCTACTGTTATCCTCGGGAGAACTGGAGCGTGATCGTAAGTTACGGCTACAACCTCGCGGAAATAACCAAGGACGCCGTAAGGGCCAACATCGGCCGAGCCGTCAACAACAGCTTCGATCACAAAATCACCCTCTGGAACAAACGCTCGTTCACGCAGGGCGCGCTGAAAAATCTGGTCGTCGGCGGCGGCGTCATCTGGCGCTCGGACGCGCTGCGCACCTATCGCAACAACAGCCCCGCCTACGCCGACGGCTATTTCCGCTTGGACGCGATGGCCGGCTACGCCTTCAAAATCGGCCAGACCGGCTACCGCGTGACCCTCAACGCCAAGAATCTGGCTCCGGTCAAGCTCGGTCCCTTCGGTTTCAAACCCGGCACCAACGACGGTTACTATTTCAAGACCAAGCCGGAGTTCATTCTGTCCCTCGATATCGATCTCTAACCCGTGACGCGCCAGCCCATGACAACTGCCCCCGCCCCTTCGACCCGACGAGCCCTCCTTTGCCTGCCGTGTTTCTTCCTGGCAGTTGCGCGGATCAGCGCCGCGACCTTCGGCGCTGCGACCGATTTCACCCCCGCCACCCAAGCCGAATTTGCGCCCTACTATCGGGAAACGGGATCACCGTCGGCCTCGGAACACGGGGTTGCGATCGACACGGTGAAACATCACGCGAAGCCGGCGGCAGCCGAGATGGTGTTTAACGGCACGACGGGAACCTATGACGTGACGCTGCTCGCCGTCGCCGAGGAAGACGGCGAAAGCGTCTACCGATTGGTGATTGACGGTCGGGACCATGGAACGCGGCGGAACCCGGCTCAAAGCGCGAAACGCGTCCCCGTGCTGCATCGCTGGACGGGAGTTTCCGTCTCCTCCGGAGCGCGCGTCCAACTCGTGTTTACGGGGCACACCAACGGCAAAATCCCCGAAGGCTCCGGCACAGCTTGGTCCCGCGGCCGTTGGCGCGCGCTCACCCTCACCGCCGCTTCGCCGCCAACACCCCCCGTTCCCCAAAAACCGTCCCTCTCTCCATGAAAACTCTCTCCAAAGCTTGGTTCGCCCTCATCGTCGCCCCTCTGGTTGCCACCGTCCACGGTGCGGAATCCCCGCTGCCGCATCCCACACCCACGACGGCCGAAGCGATGCATGTCGTGAGCGAGGGGTTGGTCGTGATCGAAGCCGAATCCGGTGTGGGCAAATGGGAACGCATACAAGACCAAGGCACCGCCGCGATCCGCTCGGTGCCCGAAGCGCAGATGCGTTACCAAGTCCGCTTTCCGGAAGCGGGAGTATATTTCGTGCACCTGCGCTGTCATCACACACTCGGGATGAAAAACGCCGCCGGTGAAGTCCTCAAAGGAGAATCCACGAACGATGCCCTTTTCACGGTGGGTGGAGTCCGGCTCTACGGAGTCGACAACCTGACCCGGCCCGAAGGCATGCGCTGCCACAGCGCCGACTTCCGCTGGTGGAACCTGCCCAAAGGGCCGGGGGCCCACACCCCCGAGCCGATCAAGCAACACCCCGTGCATACCTTTATCCCCGGGCCCGGCGTCTATGAGGTGATGATCGGCTACCGCAGCCCCGGCTTCGTAATCGACAAGTTGGCATTTAGCCGCGCGGTGCAACCGGACCTCGACGCTCCTCCCGATTCCAAGCCCGGCAAAAATCTCTAGGTTGGATTTTTGGCGATCCTACGCTCGACCTCACCCCGATCCGTGCGGTTGGAGCCCAAATCATTTCTTGCAGGCACGGAGCCAGCCACCTCAATGCTGGATACGGTATTATCGTCCGACATAATCCACTCGCCTCTTGTCCTCTTCTCCGTCCCCATCCGGCGCCCCTAGAATCGGGCTGATCCACGCGACCTTGGTGGCCGTGCAGCCGATGGTAGCGGCGTTCCGCGAACACGCGCCCGCTGTGAACTTGCTCCATTTCCTCGACGAGGGTCTGCTCCCGCTGGTCAATCGCGAGGGCCTGACGGCCCGCGCCGTCGGCGAACTTGAGCGGCTCGTCGTCCGCGCCGCCGACTCGGGCGTCGATGGCATCTTACTCACCTGCTCGGCGTATTCTCCGGTCGTGCCGTCGCTCCAAACGCGTTGTTCGGTGCCGATTCTCAGCGCCGACGACGCCATGTTACACGCCGCTCTCGCCATCGGCCCGCGGCTCGGCGTTGTGGCTACCGTTGAGGCCGCCGGCCCGACCACCGCCGCGCTGCTGCGCGACCTCGCCGCCGGGTCCGGCCAAATTCCCGCGGTTGAAGTGCGCGTGGTGCCCGCCGCCTTCGCCGCGCTCAAGGCGGGCGACGGCGCGTTGCATGATCGGCTCGTCCGCGAACAAATCATCGAACTGCTGCCGTTCTGCGACGCCATCGTCCTCGCGCAAATCTCCATGGCGCGCGCGCTCACGGGCGCACCCGCCTACGCCAAACCGGTGCTCACCAGTCCCGAGGTAAGCATCCGCGCTCTTCTCGCCCGTCTGCCCAAGCAGCCCGCATGAAACTTTCCTACCCCATCGCCACCCCCGAAGTCCGCGCCGCCATTTTGGGCGCCAAAGGCTCCCCCGACGAAATCCTCCCCGCGCTCCGTGACGCCGGTTACACGGCTATCGAGCCGTTCGTCGGCGATCCGGACGCCTTCGATTCGTCAGCCTGGATTACCGCCGTGCAGCGCAGCGGCCTCGCCGTCGCCGCGCTCGGCACCGGCCCCGTCGTGTTCGACCACAAGCTGACGTTTACCGATCCCGACGCTTCCGTGCGCCGAGCCGCCATCGCGCGCACGAAAACCATCGTCGATCTCGCCGCGCGCCTCGGCACCCAAGTCAACATCGGGAAACTCCGCGGCGATCTCGCCGCGGGCGACGCCGCTCAAACCAGCCGCGACCGGATGCGCGCCGCGTTCACCGAGGTCTGCGCCCATGCGGCCGCGAGCGGGGTCGTCGTCACGCTGGAACCGCAAAATCGCACGATCATCAACAACCTCAACACCACCGCCGAGTCGCTCGCGTGGCTCCGCGACCTCGCGTTGCCCAACCTCAAGCTGATGCTCGACGTGTTCCACATGGACCACGAGCGCGAGGATATCGCCGCCGGTCTCACAGCCGCCCGCGAGGTTCTCCTGCACATCCACTATGCCGATACCGCGCGCCGGGTGCCGGGCGACGGCGGTCTGGATTTCGTCGCGATCACCCGCGCGCTCCGTGCGATCGGCTACGACCGCGCCATCACCGTCGAGATCAAACAGGAGCCCGACGTGCTGACCGCCGCCCGGCGCTCTGCGGCCTTCCTGCTCCCGCTGCTCAACGCATCCTGAAGCCCTATGCACATCGGAATTCTCAAAGGCAACGGCATCGGCCCCGAAATCACCGCCGCCACCCAGCGCGTGCTCACCGCCACGGGCCGGCCGTTCACGTGGGTGGACATTCCCATCGCCGACGAAGCGATCGCCTTGCACGGCCATCCGCTCCCCCGGGAAACCGTCGAGGCGCTGAAGGCCGTGCGCGTTTCCCTCAAGGGCCCGCTCATCGTGGACAAACTCCAGGGCCGCCTCACCTGCGTCCACCGCGACGGCAGCGAGCACACCTACCCGTCGCTCAACAACGCCATCCGTCGCGAGCTCGCGCTCTTCGTCAATCCCCGCCCCATCCTCGGCATGGGCGCGCTCTCCGGCCGCCACGCCGCGCTCGACATGGTCATCATGCGCGAGATCACCGAGGATGTTTATATCGGTTGGGAACACCAGATCGGCGACTACGCCGCCGAGGCGATCAAGCTCACCACCCGCGCCGCCTCCGAGCGCGTGGCGCGCTACAGTTTCGAGTTCGCCCGCCAGAACGGACGCAAGCGCGTCACCTGCGTTCACAAGGCCAACGTCCTCAACTATACCGACGGCCTCTTCCTCCGCTGCTGCCGGGAAGTCGCCGCGCAGTTCCCCGACATAGCCTTCGACGACTGCATGATCGACGCCGCCTGCTATCACGTCGTCAAGAACCCGGCGCGTTTCGACGTCGTCGTCGCGTCCAACCAATACGGCGACATTTTCAGCGACCTCGGCGCCGGCCTCATCGGCAGCCTCGGCCTCGCCCCCGGCGCCAACATCGGCCCGGACGCCGCGGTCTTCGAAGCCTCGCATGGTGCCGCGCCCGACATCGCCGGCCGGGGCATCGCCAACCCCGTCGCGCTCATCCTCTCCGGCGCATTGCTCCTGCGCCACGTCGGACTCCCGACCGAGGCGGCGCGCGTCGAACACGCCGTGCGCGAGGTCGTGCTCGCGGGCGAAGTGCTCACGCCCGATCTCGGCGGCTCCGCCACCACGGAGCAAGTGACCGACGCCATCTGCGCCCGATTGAGTGGCGCGTAAGTTTTCATGATCGGCGTGGTCGCAGACGATACGACGGGGGCCAACGACATCGGCGTGATGTTCGCCAAGCACGGCTTCGTGGACCAAATCGCGACGTGGCAGGACGGCGAAGCCCTCGTCGATCCGCGCGCCGAGATCGTCGTCATCGATACCGACAGCCGTCTGGACCCACGCGCCCTGGCTTACGAAAAAGTTTTCGCCGCCACGCGCCAACTCGTCGCGCTCGGCTGCACCACGCTGCACAAAAAAACCTGCTCGGTCTTCCGCGGCAACATCGGCGCCGAGTTCGACGCGATGCTGGATGCCGCGCGCGGCCGATTCTGCGTGGTGAGTCTCGCCTTCCCAAAAAACGGCCGCCAAACCCTCCATGGCGTCCACACGCTCAACGGCCGCCGGTTGGAGGATTCGCCTTTTGTGCACGATCCGGTGCATCCCACCCGCGAATCGGACCTCGTCCAAATTCTCCGGGCCCAGACGCAGCGTCGCGTCGGCTTGGTTATCCTCGAGGAAGTGCGGGCCGGCACCGCCGCCTTGCGCGCCACCCTCACCGCTAGGAGCGCCGATTGCGACTACTGCATCGTGGATGCCATCGAACAGGCGGACCTCACGGCGCTCGCCGCGGTCGTCCATGATTTTCCGTTTCTCGCCGGCAGCTCCGCCCTCGCCGAGGAATTGCCAAAATTTTGGCCCCGCCGAGCGCAGCGCGATCTTTTGTCTGGCCGCAATTTTTCTGATCCTCACGGCGTGCTGATCGTCTCCGGCAGTCTCACGCCGCAGACGAAGGCTCAGACCTCCGCCCTGATCGGCTCGGGCATGCCGGCCATCGTGCTCGATTCCCGATCGGTTTTTGACGACGCCGCACGCCGCACCGAAATCGAGCGGGCGACGCAAGCCGCGCTGATCCCGCTGCGCGTCGGGCGAGACACGCTCGTCATGGCAGGTCAGGAGGACGACGTCGTAAGCGCCACCAAAGCGGCCGGGGAACGGCACGGTCTCGACCCGCTGGCCGCGAGCAAAGTCGTGTCTGCCGCGCTCGCCGAGGTTGCCCAAGCCCTCGTTGAGGCGACGGGGTTGAAGCGCCTCGTGGTCGCGGGCGGCGATACCAGCGGCACCGTTTGCCGGCGGCTCGGCATTCGCGGAAATCTTGTTCTCGCCGAGATCGCGCCCGGCTTGCCGTCCGGTTTGGCGCTTGGGCGCGACCTGTTGATCGTGCTCAAGTCGGGCAGTTTCGGCGGCCCGGATTTCATCTCCAGTGCAGTCACCCATCTAAAAACCCTAGGCTCCTCCTCGCCATGAACTTTCCCGGCCTCGTAGAGATGCATGTCCACACCGCGCCCGACGTCCGCCCGCGACGCCATACCGATGCCGAGGTCGCGCAACTCGCCCGCTCGGTCGGGGCAAAAGCCGTTGTGCTCAAATCCCATCACGTGCCGACCATGGAGCGCGCCCGACAGGCGGAGCTGGCCACGCCGGGCGTAAAAGTCTTCGGCGCGATCGTGCTGAATCTTCCGCAGGGCGGCCTCGACCCGGCCGTGGTTGAAAGTGCGCTCAAGCAAGGCGCCCGGATCGTTTGGATGCCCACAATCCACGCTGAAAACCACCGGCGCAGAGAGGGCCACAACGACGGCATCGTGACCGTGCGCGCGGGACGGGTCGTCGCCGAAGCCGAGGCCATTTTCGCGCACATCGCCGCCGCCGATGCGATTCTCGCCACGGGTCATCTCAGTGCCGACGAAGTCCCGGTCGCGGTTGCCGCCGCCGCGGCGTGCGGCGTGCGCAAGATCGTGGTGACGCATCCCGAACATCAGGTCGTCGGCATGGACATCGAAGCGCAGCGCGCGCTCCTCCGGAATTTCCCGGTCTATTTCGAGCGGTGCTACGCCCAGCCGCTGGGCGGCGGTCGCTACGCGGACAATCTCGAAACCAACTTGCGCGCGATCCAAGCGCTCGGGGCCGCCTCCACGATCCTCGCGACCGACGCCGGCCAGTTGGAGAACCCGGCATGGGACGAATGCTGGGCCAACATCCTGAACTACCTCCGGGAGGCAGGCGTGAGCGAGAGCGAGCTCACAACGATGTGCGTAGCGAACCAATCCTACCTCCTGGGTCTCGCCGACTGACCGCTCATGCGCCGACCCAGAGCCGCTTCTCCGGTGTTCGCCCTCGATCCGGCCGGCTACTTTACCCGGCACGGAAAACGGGTGATCCCGGTCGGCGCCAACTATTGGCCGGGGTCCTGCGGCGCGGAGATGTGGCAACATTGGCCTGAGCGCGAGATGCAATGCGATTTGGATCTCGTCGCCAAACTGGGCCTCAATTGCGTGCGATTTTTCCTGCGGTGGCAGGATTTTGAGCCGACGCCCGGACGCTACGACCGGCGGATGTTCACCCGGCTGAGGAAATTGCTGCGCTGGCACGAAGAACGCGGGTTGCTCGCCCATCCGTCGCTCTTCGTCGGCTGGATGAGCGGCGGAATTTTTTGGCCCGAATGGCATCGCGGACGGAATGTATTTTCCGACGTCGAGCTTCGCCGGAGGGCCTTCGCGTTCACCCGCCGCAGCGCGGCGATCTGCGCGGAATTTCCGGAGACCGTCCTCGCGGTCGATCACGGCAACGAGTTGTGCTGCCTGCCCGACTGCCTTGCCGCCCCGCCCGCCGCCGTGGCGAGTTGGTGCGCCGGAGTCAGCGCTTCCGTCCGCCGGAGTTTTCCCGGGGCGCTGGTCGTCTCGGGCAACGAACAGACCCAGGTGAACGCGGATGCCGGCTGGCGCTTCGGCGAGCAGGCCGGCTGCGATTTTTATTCGATGCACGCCTACCCGTTCCCGGGTTGGCATACGCTTCCGTTCGACGGCATGGCCGATCCGCTCGGGCAAAGCCTGCTCCCGTTCTACGTGAAGTGCGCCCGCGCCTTCGGACCGGTGATGGTCCAGGAGTTCGGGACCCTGCTCACCGGCGGCGTGAAGCAATGCGACAATTACCTGCGCGCGGTGCTTCCCGCCTGCCGCGACGCCGGCGCCAACGGCTATCTCTGGTGGTGCCTGCGCGACATCTCCGCGCGCACGCATCCCTACGACAAAAACGCCTTCGAGGCGTCGCTCGGTCTCGTGGACGCGAACGACCGCGTGAAACCCGCGCTCCGATACTTCATCGAGTTCGCCCGCGCGCTTTCCGGTGCGCCCACCCCCGGCAGCGCAAACGACGATTCCGTCGGACTGCTTTGGCCCGACGAATACTATCCCCGCGACAATCCCGCCAATCCGGGCAACCAGCCCGGCGAACTTTCGCGTCAAATGGCCTTGGCGCATTTCGTCCTGCGTTCGCTGGGTCTGGCCGTCCGGGTGGTCCGCACCGGAGATTTAACCTCCGCTTCGGCCCCGCGCACTCTGGTGATTACAGGGGCAAAGCCGACTTCGCACGAAGTGCTCCGGCTCACGACGTGGGTGAAATCCGGCGGGAGACTCGTCTGGCACGGAGTGGACGCGCTCACTTGGGGCCCCGAAGTCACGACGCTCGTCGGCGCGACGCCGGTGGATTTTTGCGCGCCGAGCGCCCGGGGTATCCGCGCGTTTGGCCGGCGTTGGGACTTCTGCGAGTTCCCGCGCAACGTCTTGCTCGAGGTGGTTCCGGTCGGCGGTGCCGTCGTGGCCTGCGACGACAGGAAGCGCCCCGCCCTCCTCGCGCATCGGCTCGGGCGAGGCCTGACGGTGAGTTCTCTCGCCTTACCCGAAGCGACATTTGCGAAGCAAGGCGACGACCGAAGCCACCGCCTAAAATGGAGGCGGTGGTTCCGCGGTATGCTCGACTTGGCGGCCGGCTGAACGCGCCGTTCCGCCCGGCGGTGATTCCCGGCCGCCCCTTCCCCTTCCCCTTCCCTTATGGCCAAAACCTCGGATTCCAACGCGACGCGGTCGGAAGATCGCGTCGCACTTTCCCAGAAACTCGCGCTCGGGGTCGGTGGTTTTCCGTTCCTCACCGGCAGCATGGCCGTGCAATACATGGCCCAGCCGATCTACCAGATCGGCCTCGGTTTGAGCCCGTTGCTTTTCGGTATCGCGATGACGATTCCCCGTCTCTTCGATGCGTTTTCCGACCCGATTATGGGCGCGATCTCGGACAATTTCCGCTCGCGCTGGGGTCGGAGGCGTCCGTTCATTTTCACCGGGGCGATTCTCACCGCGCTCTTCTTTATCTCGATCTGGTTTGTGCCTCGCGGTGCCGGCACCGCCGTGGTTTTCTCCTATCTGCTGGTCACGACGCTGCTGTATTTCGGAGCCTTCACGATCTTTTCGATTCCGCTGACCAGTCTCAGCTACGAGATGACGCCGGACTACCACGAGCGCACCCGCGTCATGGCGTTCTGGGGCTTCTTCGTCACCTGCGGGAATTTTGCGATCAACTGGTATGCCCCGGCGGCGCACTGGTCGGTTTTCGGCGACCCCTTGACCGGCGCACGCTGGGTCGGACTGTTCGTCGGCGTCGTGGTTTTTGCCGGCCTCGGGGTGCTGCCGGCGATTTTCACCAAAGAGCGGTTCTACGCCAAGGCGCAGACCCAGGTGAAGATTTCCCTGTGGGTGGCCGTCCGGCAGGCGGTGAGTTCACGACCGATGCTGATGCTCGTGTGTATGCTGCTCTCGCTGAATTTCTGCGCGACCATCGCGGGCAGCATGGCGCTCTACATCGTGATCTACCACGTGTGCGGCGGGGATGTGAAAACCGGCCTCTTCCTGAATTCGCTCAATGGCACCGGATTCGCCGTCGTGGGCTTCGTCTTCATTCCCGTCATCGCTTGGCTTTCCCGCCGTCTGGGTAAGCGCAATGCGATGTTCGCCGTTCTCGGCATGGCCGCTCTCGGGGGAGGTTCAAAGTGGTTTATCTTTACGCCGGACCAGCCCTACCTGCTCCTGCTCGACGCCGTGCTGAACGGGCCGGTCTGGGTCGCGCTGGGGATCATGGTGCCGTCGATGCTCGCCGATCTTTGCGACTATGACGAACATCTCCACGGGCAGCGGCGCGAAGGCGTTATCGGCGCGGTGTTCGCGTGGACCACCAAGGTGGGGTTGTCCTTCACCTTTCTGTTTTCCGGCGTGGCGCTGACGTTGAGCGGATTCGACGAAAAGCTGGGGGTAGCGCAGCCGGACGGCACCCTCACGACGATGCGTCTGCTTTTCACCGTTTCATCCGTGCTGGCTCCTCTGCTCGGCATGGTCTGCCTTTGGTTCTACCGGATCACGGAGGAGCGCGCCCACGAGATCCGCACGGAATTGGAGGCGCGTCGGGGCACGGTCTGATTCACGGCGGAGAGCGAACAGACAGGGTGGGGGCAACCCGGGACCGGCGGGGCGCTGCACGATCGACGGCGGTTAGGAGACCAAGGGCCCGCGAGAACCGGTCTCGTGGAGCGGGAAACCCAAAGCGGATTTGCGAACGGGCATAAAGA
>Ga0105045_10002512_pt1 | contig 15511 bp, 11 predicted proteins | sample MAT02_FD_78089 | JGI IMG/M metagenome (GOLD analysis project Ga0105045, IMG submission 78089) | Freshwater microbial communities from Lake Fryxell liftoff mats and glacier meltwater in Antarctica - MAT-02 (megahit assembly) | ecosystem: Environmental > Aquatic > Freshwater > Ice > Liftoff...
AATCGCGTTGGTGTTTCTAGGCGCAACATGAGCAAACATATTCGCGCCACCAGCGATCTTTGCAGAAAGCGACAGATGTAATCCACCAGATAAACGCGCCATTAGGCGTATCGTTTCAGGAATCGCAGTGTCGGCATACTTACCTGCCGGTTGGTCTCGCCCCAACGAATCGGGCATCACAATGTGGGCAAGCCCCACCAACTTGAGCTTTCGTTCAAACAACGCAACACCGACACACGAACCTAGTAGCGTGCGTAACGTTCCACGATGTTGTGCTACACTTATTCCAGCCATCGCTACTAAAGTATCGTCTCCCTCAGCGAGCTTACTCATGATAGGATTCCCGCCAACTGTTTCAAACTTTCTGCATCAGGAATGAGCAAAAGTCGCCACTCAACGGGAGTGCCATCAATGATAAATTGAGTCTGAACGACAAGAACCGTGTCTAATTCGGATACCTGATCGACCATCGCAAATTCCATAATCGATGCGGCAAAATCTCTTACAAAAACGGGAGGTGTCGGAATCCAAGTGGAGTCTTCCTGAATTAGTTGGCCTTCAGGGATAATCGGGAAAACTTGGGCGATTGCGTTCAAAAAAGCGCATCCAACGATGTTGGTCGTTTCCATCGCAGCTGACATCTCTAGTTCACCCCACTCCGTTGATTTCGTTGGACGCAATAACAATGCATCGCAAAGCATTAGTCCGCTAGCGTCGTCGAATCCAAAGAGTAGCTGCCCATGGATTCCTCCTGAGACACGCATACAACATGCGCAGACCGTCATGTCCCCAGGCCCTAACAGTTCAGTAGCCATCTCGAAAGGAACTTGATTGACTTTTTCAACTGCGACTTGGACGTCCCGCTGGAGCCAGTTGGTTAATGCCCGGGAGGCATCAGACATACCGACTCGAACGATCGATGACAACGCATTCAATTGCTTTTCGCCTAGGATGTTCATGTCGTCGCGGTGGTTCGATGAGGAGAGCGTTCGCGTAGCCGCTGCCGTGCCAATTCTAAACATGAAACCACGTCTAGTAACAGGCAAACAGACCCATCACCAAGAATACTTGCACCTGCTAAGCCGCGAATATGTGTGAAGTTTTCGTCCAGAGACTTGACCACAATGTCTTGACATCCTTTGAGCTCCGAGACAACCAAGGCCATTGACTTGGTACTTGATGTCATAATCAAGGCGCTTGTTGCATCAATTCGAAGATCGGACTCGGCCGCGATACCCTCAGCATAGTTATACTGCATTTGGTGCCAATCAAACACATCGTCGATTCTCACGAGAGGAATGAATTCGCCGCGTACTTCAATGGAGTCGCGGCCATGTACCGATAAAACGTCTCGATTGTTTATAGAGACAATTTCACGAACATTTTCAATTGGAGCGGCAAACGTTTCTTGGTTGATCTTGAAAAGTAGGCTCCGAATGATTGCAAGCGTCAGGGGTAGTCGGATCACAAACTTGGTACCCGCACCGATCGTCGAATCTACTTCGACGGTTCCATTAAGTTCTCCGATACGTGTCTTGACGATATCCATCCCGACGCCTCGACCAGAAATATCTGAGATGACGTCTGCCGTGCTAAATCCGGGAGCCCAGATAAATTGTGCGATTTCGTGATCCGACATCATCCCAGCCTCAGCGAATGTGACGATTCCTCGTTCAATCGCTCGACGTTTAACCTTTTCAGTAGCGATGCCACCGCCATCGTCACCGATGGTTATCAGGACATTGTTGCCGCTGTGAACCGCTTCAAGTGTCAGCGTACCCGCTTGAGGTTTTCCTCGGCTACGACGGACCGACTCAGACTCAAGCCCATGGTCGATCGCATTGCGAACAAGGTGTACCAATGGATCGCCAAGTTCGTCAATCATTCGCTTGTCTAACTCAGTGTTCTCACCACGGATTACTAAGTTGACTTTCTTCCCCAACTCATTTGAGATATCGCGAACGGTACGCTTGAATCGGTTGAACATCGGCCCGACGGGAACCATTCGAGTTTCCAAGACACCCCGTTGAAGGCGGTCAGAGACTCGTGAAAACTGGTCTATTGCCTCATTGAGCTGCAGGAAGCTACGTCGTCCTCGTTCAAGAACTTGCAACTGCTCTTCAAACGCAAGTACGGTAACTTGTAATTCACGATGTTGTTCTCCGTCCATATCATCATTTCGTTCCGACGATTCTAGGGAAGGTGTAGCTAACAGTTGTTCGCGAAGGGCCTCGCACAAATCGCGCAACTGTAACAATAGTCCGGACTTTTTGAAAGTCTCAGTCATCTGTGACGCTAGCTGCAGAAATCGAGCGCGGTTGACGACAAGCTCACCCGCCAGATTCATTAGCCGATCGAGCCGTTGAATATCAACTCGAACTGTTTCAATAACTCGAGAATGCTGTTCGGTTCCAGTTGATTCAGTAGTTGACTCTTCGACCAGTTCGAGCGAAGCCGCGCTGGTTGTCTCGACCAATTGCGATAGTGGTTCCAAAGATTCAACGAGTTCTGAGTAATCGTCGCCATCATAGTTGTCGATCTCAATGAGATCAACTCCGACAATATCGGCAGCCGTTTTTAGTGATTCGTCATTGCTTGATGATTCTAGCCAAACTTGTAGAGTTCGTAGTTCGACTAGGCTTGCAAAGTCCTCGACGCTAGGGCTGGTGCGAGTGATTACCGCCAGTTCGCTGAGTCTCGCCAGGATTAACTCAGACTTCAACTCAGGAAGGTCAATGCTGCGATCTAAGTATACGACCATTCGCTTCTGAACCCGATCATCATCGTTACTTGCCTGAGTCCTATCACTAATAGTTTCGATAGTTGGATTCGCGATCACTGGGACCCGCGGCGATACGGCTTGTGGACTGGTACTGTCGGCCACGGCATGGGAAAGCTGCTCAATCAACTCCGGCGCGCTGACCAACGGACGCCCCTGTCGGATCGTGTCAATCGAGCTACGAAGAAAGTCGACACATCGAAGAATTAGATCCATCATGGAACGGTCGAGCGTTTTGACACCCGATCGCAAACGCTCAAAATGGTTCTCGAGATGATGAGTCAACAGCGAAATGCTATCGAGCCCCATCATGGCGGCAGCTCCTTTAATCGAGTGAATCAATCGAAAAGATTCATTTAAATGACCTCTACTGTCCGGAGTTGACTCAAGAATCAGAAGAACTTCTACTAGCTCGTCTAGCTGTTCCGATGTTTCGTCGACGAACATCTGGAGATACTCAGCCATATCGTCGGAGGGCATACCTGTCGAAAAATTAAAATCGTCAGTCACTTTTAGATCCTGGATTATGGCTTCTGATAGAGGAAAGTGCCACGTTTGCGGAGCATACCAAGCATGTCGTACACGCCCTCGGAAGGCCCGACGACTAAATACCCACCGCTCGTAAGCGATCGGACAAGGTTGTTGATCACTTTCTCCTTCGATTCGCGGTCAAAGTAGATCAATACATTTCGGAGCCAAATGCAATCAAACGGAGATTCATTGATCGGGCGTAAGAGATTATGGTGCTTAAAGCGAACCATTTCAGCGATAAGCGGGCGCAGTTTGTAGCAATCCGTTGACTCTTCCATAAAGTAGCGCCGTATCCTTGACTCGTCGAATTCCTGCATTGTTCGTTTGCGATATAGCGCCGTTCTGGCCGACTTTAATGTGGACTCACTGATATCCGTGCCAAGGATCTCGATCGACCATCCACGCAAAGGAACGCTCAACTCTGACAAGCACATGGCAATTGAATACGGTTCTTCGCCTGAGCTACATGCTGCCGACCATACACGCAGTGACGCCGCTCGCTTCCCGTCAGCCTTCTCTTTGAGAAGTTCTTTCACATATTCGTTCTTGAGCCAGTCAAAATTCGTCGGTGTCCGAAAGAATGAGGTTTCATTCGTCGTGATAGCATCTAGAAAATTTGTTACTTCAGCTTCCCCCGCCTTAGACGTGAGGAACCGATAGTAGGAATCGAAGTCTGAATGAGAACTAGCGGAGAGGCGCCTGCGAATGCGGTTACTTACAAGCGTGACCTTAGAAATGTCGATCTTGATTCCAGATCGATCGTAAATGAATTTCTGGAACAACTCGAATTGTTTTGGTGTAAGTCGTTCCACTTCCATCATGGTGTTGGTCCGCCGCATTAGATTTTGAATTTCGCAACAAGGTCGCGTAAGCCTTGTGCTTGAGCGCCAAGTTGCTCTGCACTGGCAGCCATTTCCTCAGATGCCGCTGCATTGGATTCTGTTGTGTCTGACACACTTCGTATCGCGACTTTGACTTCTTGAGCACTTGCGGCTTGAGCTTCCGTTGACGCCGCGATCTGTCCAATCCCTTCGGCCGTGTCGTCTACCGATTCTAAAATCCTTTTCAGCGACTCCCCAACCTTCTTAGACAAGCTTGCACCCTCCTCAACTCGACGAGAAGACTCTTTTATCAGCTTCGTAATTTCTTTGGCTGCCTCGCTCGACCGTTCGGCTAACTTACGGACTTCATCAGCGACGACGGCAAAGCCGAGGCCATGTTCACCGGCCCTGGCTGCTTCAATCGCCGCATTAAGTGCCAATAGATTCGTCTGACTCGCAATTTCGCTGATCACTTGAATAATCTCGTTGATTTGCTCGCTGGACTTCTGAATCATCTTCATAGCGTTCACCGCTTCATCGACGGTACTTCCGCCACCCTTGGCAAGTCGGGAAGTCTCCATCGCTTTGGATTTAGCGGAACTCGCATTCTCAGAGATAACCTGCATCGAATCGATCATTTGCGCGACGCTTGCTGTCATCTCTTCGACCGATGCGGCTTGGGTTTGTGCCCCCTCGCTTAGATTCGCACTACTCTCGGCAATCGTGCGAGCACCTTCGTTTTGTTGCTGCGCGGCCGCCATCACTTCCCCGATGATCGTTCGAAGATCACAAATCATCTTTCGAAGACTACTCCCGAGTCGCCCCATATCGTCTTCGCCCTGGACAGCGACTTGCTGAGTCAAATCGCCTCGAGAGGCTGCGTCGACATTGATCGACAACTCGTTCACCTTGCTTTCGAGTTCATGCTTGTCGTCGGATTGTTGTTGCTGGATCGCGTCTTCACGTTCCTGAGCGCGAATTTCTCGTAGCGCGTCTTGGGTCACGTCGACAGCGAGCTTCACGATCTTGACCGTGGTTCCATTGGCATCAATGACAGGACTATAGGCTGCTTGAATATAGACTTCACGGCCCGCTTTGCCAAAGCGTTTAAAGCGTGCCACTTTCGCGATACCTTGCCCCAGTTCGTACCAAAAGTCGCGATAAGCCTGCGAGGTTCGATATTCGGAGTCAACGAAAAGGCTATGGTGCCTACCACGGATCTCGTCCAGCGTGTAACCGATTGTACTGAGAAAGTTTTCGTTAGCCCATAGTACCGTACCATCCACGGTGAACTCAATCATCGCCATGGACCGACTAAAAGCGTCGAACATGACATGCTTGGAGGTGTGAGCCTGGATTTGATTTGTCGTATCGACCTCGGGGCTAGTCGTTCTTGGGCGACGGGTCGCTGGCTTAGTCGTCGTTTGCTTTTTTTCAGTGGCCATCGCGGTGGGAGCTCCGATTAGATATGTTAGAAATGAGGATTAAAAATCTTATGGTAAAATGACACTTCTCGCTGATCGCCAGCGATTCGCTTCTTTCCCATAGAGAACGAAGATGAGAGCAAGGCGGGAGGGTAAGGCTCCTGCCGAACCATGTCGCCGCAAGCTCGGCAGGAGCCTCGTCCTCCCATCGTTTTTCAAACGATTAGACAATGCGAAGATGTTTACAGGGGTGGCCTCGCCCTCCTGATTGCAAATCAATTTTACGCATTGGCGATCAGTTTCTAGATTCATTTTTGAGCTAGGTTTTTAGGAAATCTAGGTATGGATATCTGGCTGACCTGTTCTAGCTTCTGAGGATCCAGCAACTCATCCACTTCAAGAAGAACTATCAATTGGTCTTGGACCCGAGCAAAACCAAAGATGTAGCTGGCACCGTTTCCAGTGACGGTGTCTGGGGCTGCGTGAACATCATCTTGCCCAATACGGACAACCTGTGTTACTGTATCCACCGTGCACCCGATAACTCGATTTCCAACGTTGACAACGATAGTCCGAGTATCCGCATCGATTGCCTTGGGTTCGAGCCCGAAAAGCTTCCGGAGGTTTACGATCGGAATAATCGAACCGCGTAGGTTGGCGACGCCTTCCACATACTCGGGAACTTGAGGTGTCCGAGTTATTTGGGTCAGGATGACGATCTCTTGAATCTGCTCTATCCGAAATGCATACGTTTGTTCCTCAATTCGGAAAGCCACGAACTGAGCAACGTTTCGCGAAAGCGTGTTCGTAACTACGTTGGAGGTTTTCACAGTTGTAGCAACTCGGTCTGAAAAAGGGTGGCGTTCCAAAGGCAGTCGCGTCATATTGGAACCGTTCTAGCATAGTTCGTCAGGATGCTATCTCAAGAACGAGAAGCCTTTTACGCCAAAAGTTTCTCGCCACGGCAAGAAATAGTGAGGAGATATCCTCCAAGAAAACGAGATTTTTTTACGTCGTTTTAGAAGTATTGGGCATAGTCTAAGTATTGGGCAGAGTCTAAGTATTGGGCAGAGTCTGATGTGGCATCGGCTTTCACCCCACCGAGCCGAGCTCTAGTTTTGCCCCGTACTTTCCGAAAACTTGCTGTCGGATTAGATTCCAGCCCTCCGAATCGAGCTGGGGATCGTTTGCAATAATTGCCCTTGCGATTTGGTGAGTATGTACAACAACATCTGCGTCGCGTTGCAAGTCCGCGATCCGAAATGGTGGCAGCCCACTTTGCGATGTTCCGAGCAGATTGCCCGGACCGCGAAGTCGCCAATCCTGCTCGGCAAGCTCAAAGCCATCGTTGGTCGATGCGAGAGCGGCTAACCGAGCGTTATCCTCGGCGGTGACTCCTGGCGAAGCGAACACGCATAGATAACCAGGGTGACTGCTCCGGGAGATTCGCCCACGGAGCTGGTGCAACTGAGCCAATCCCAAACGCTCGGCATCGAGGATTGTCATGACGGTCGCGTTGGCGACATCAATCCCTACTTCGACCACGGTCGTTGTCACCAAGACATCGATTAGCCCTTGAGAGAAGGCAGCTAGCTTTTGCTTTTTCTCGTCTGTTGACATGCGTCCATGGAGCAATTCAATACGAGATTCCTTGAGCGGGCCTTCCTTTAGGGCTTCCCAAGTTTGCGTCGCTCCAGCAGCGTCATCGTCATCCTCAACGGAGACTCTCGGTGTCACAACGTAGGCTTGGCGACCTTGGCGAACCGCTTTCATCACGAATGCCCACCAGTGGGATTGCTGCTCAGGCTTCCCCAGATAGGTATGTACAGGAGCACGCCCAGGTGGCTTGTCGCGAAGAATCGTTACGTCCAAGTCGCCCATTGCGGTCATCGTCAACGTACGCGGAATGGGCGTTGCAGATAGTACTAAGTAGTGAGGCTGGATACGGCTAGAGCAGAGCGCGGCGCGTTGTTCAACACCAAATTTATGTTGTTCATCAATGACAGCTAGTCCTAAGTTCGCGAACGAAACATGTTCGCTTAGCAATGCCTGAGTCCCAACAACAATGTCGACAGTCCCTAAGGCGATGCGTTCCAAAAGGTCCGATTTCTCTCGGCCGGCCATTCCCCCGGTCAACAGCTCTACATCGCACGATGATCCCTCAAGATTTGCACGAAGCCGGTCTGCATGTTGCTGGGCCAGGAGCTCTGTCGGTGCCATGAAAGTCGCTTGATATCCGTGGGCAACTGCCAGTAACATGGCATACTGTGCGACCAATGTTTTTCCGCTACCAACATCCCCCTGGATCAGTCGATTCATTGGAATGATTGCCCCCATGTCATTGGCTATCTGATCGACTGCTTTCTTTTGGTCTTCAGTAAGTTCCAGCTTTAAACGCTTTAAAATACGAGCATGAATTTGACCTCCGATCGGTAACGCTGGTGCAGGCCGATCGTTCCTTAAGCGGTGACGCCGAGTAGCCAAAGCGAGCTGATAGACGAATAGCTCTTGGAAAATAAAACGATATCGCGCTTGCTCGACCTGCTCTATCGTTTCAGGGACATGAATCTGCTTCAGCGCATCCTCTATTGCCAGTAACCGATTCTCATTACGAAAAGATTGCGGGAGAACATCGACAACCTGTTTCAGAAGCGTGGATAACACTCCTTCGATAGCACTGACAACATGTCGCTGCTGCAACCCATCGGTCAGCGAGTAGATGGGAAGCGGCTTCCCATTAGGTGCAGCTTCCCCAGCGATCAATATTTGAGTCTCGGGATGGCGCATCTCCCACGAGATGCCAGTGGGCATTACGACTCCAGTAGCGATGACTCGCATTCCGCGGGCGAAACTATTGCGACGATAGGGTTGGTTGTACCAAACCATTCGCATGAACCCTCCCCCTTCCACGGCCAACAATACGCCTAAGCTACTTCGGCCATCGTCATAAGTTCTAGCATCTATTCCATCCACCACGCCGATGACTGAACATCTTAGGTCTTTTGCGAGATCGGAGACTGCACAATAGGGCGCAACGTCCTGGTAAGTCCTTGGGAAAAAGAACAACAAGTCTTGTCCACGTGTGAGTCCAAGCTTGCCAAGTAGTTTTGCCTTGGATTCTCCGACCTTGGGAAACAATCGCAGCGGCGACTTCAGTAGAAGCCCTATTTCAGGTTGATTTCTATCAGCGGCATTCGATACAGAATCCATCGTGAGCCATTCACTGGAACATTAAACTGATGCTATGCGTACAAACAACTAACATAATGAACCGGAGCGACCGTCGGCAACGACGGACATCCCGTCTACTTTAAAAGAAACTCTTTCACAAAGAGGATGGTTGCATAGAATTGAAGGTCTGCGTTGCTTTTCTTCCGAAAACCGTGCCCTTCATCCTTAGCCATCATGTACCATATCGGACTTCCGTTCGACCTTACTTGCGCTACCATTTGTTCAGCCTCACTGAGCGGAACACGAGGATCGTTGCCGCCTTGCACAATGAACAGCGGTTTTTTAATCTTCTGTGATTGATTTAAAGGTGCGATTCGATCAAAGAATTCAATCATTTCAGGAACTCGCTCATCGCCATACTCGACGCGACGAAGATCTCTTCGATACGACTCGGTATTCTTAAGGAAAGTACCAAAATGTGAAATTCCAACGACATCCAAAGAGCATCGAATTCGGTCGTTATACTCAACGGCTGTCGCCAGCGTCATGTAGCCTCCGTAAGATCCGCCGGTCACCATAATGCGGCTAGGGTCCAAATCAGGTTGTGTCTGAATCCAATCGATCAACGCTCCAATATCTTTCACCGAGTCAAAACGCTTGAGGCCATTATCCATTTTTAGGAATGATTTTCCGAACCCGGCAGAACCTCTGACGTTGGGATAGATGATAACGACGCCCAGTTCATTTAAATAATAATTGTTGCGGCCCTGAAACAGTGGTCTCGACTGACCTTCTGGCCCACCATGGATGTTGATGATCACCGGACGAGGCCCCGTAAAGGAGCTTTTTGGACGGAAGTAGAAGCCCGATATCTCTAGCCCGTCAAAGCTCTTCCACTCGATTCGCGTTGGTTCTTGCAAGTCCGAAGCCAGAAGCCCGCCTAGTTCACTATGCGTCCAACGCGTAGTGGTTCCATTGACACTGGACCATGAGTATACGTCCGAGGTACTATCATACGAATTAAGAGTGAAAGCAATCTCACCGCTGTCAGGTCGCCACGAACCTAACGCGATAACTCCTGGCGGTATACCCTTTATTTTTTCGGTTACTTTCGATTCAATTTCATATCGATATAGAACAGAATTACCAGCTTCATTCGCCGAGAAAACGATGACTTTTCCGTCGGGGGACACATCCATGTCCTCAACATCCCAAGGGATCAATAGTGAGGCCGAGTCGACCTTTCCGTCTGAGAGCCTCAGTTTCGCGAGCTGCAGAAACTCCGAACCAAGATCCGTCGTAATCCATAGTGACTTGCCATCTTTAGAGAACTTTGCGTTAGTGTAAGAGACCTCGTCGTCAAGCTTTGTGATGGGTGTTTTCTTGCCACTAGCGACGTCAGTAAGATAGAGGTTGCTTTTATTTATCGATAGACTCTCTATCAAAATGACTTGTTTGCCGTCTTCGGACCAATCCGCCACGGACCAACCTCCACCGCTGTTCTCTACAAGTAGCCGCGTAGTATTGGCACCCGAACTGGAAGGTTCCAAGATCCATATATCGCGGTCTACTTTATTTCGTTGCGTGGAAGCGTAGGCCGCGGCGGACTTCTGCTGGTTCCATACCAAACCACCGTTCTGAGACCTTGCTCCGTCGGTCAGCAATTGAATTGCCCCATTTGAAAAATCATATTGAAACAACTGCGAGAACTCGTTCCCACCAGCGTCCCGTGAAAAGATAAAGTAGTCACCCTTCTTCGGATCGTAGCTGGCATAAGCCACAGGCTCATCAAAGAAAGTCAATTGTTTCCTCGCGCCACCTGGCATCGAGATCTCGTGGACTTGCTGCGAGTTAGAGAAACGTGTTCCAATCAACATTTGTCTTTTCTCAGGGTGCCAATCGAACGCCGTTGCTCCTCGAAACTCGGTATACCTTCGCACTTCATCGGCAAGAGACTTCGGAATCGCTGGGATACTCTCGATTTGAAGGCTTTCAGGAAAGACAACGAAAGGCTCTTCTGCGTAAGTCGGGATCGATAAATCAATCGCGATGATCGCCGCAATAAAGCATAGCCTTAGTTGAGAGGTAATCTTGAATATTGCTAACTGAGAACGGGTCATTGCTTGTCTTGGTATGAAATTTTTTTAAAAAAGTACTGTCATTGGTTGATTTGTCTTGTTCCTAGCCGGACTGTTTACTGAGTAGGAGGACAAAGAACCAGCCATTCAACTTGAAAGCGTACGTGTAGGGTACTTTGCAACAGATAGTATTTCGTTGACGACTAATGATACCGCATCGACCATCCGCGATGTCGGCATACTCGCGAGCGACTTACCGCTTCCGGGTACTTGTTGCGTTGTCAACGGAAGATGAATGAAACCTACCAGGGGTTCTTCGCCGTGACGCCGATGCTGAGTGTACCAATGGTGCGAAAGATACATAACGGCGTTGCAGAGATAGGTCCCGGCATGGTAGGAAATGTGAGCTGGAACGGCTGACTGATGAAGTAACGCAAGCCAACTACCTAACGGAAATTGCGTTCGGTACGCTATGGGACCGTTTGCTAAAAGCGGACCATACTCCTCGCCTGGTGCAGTCGTCATACCGGCAACATTGATCGCGATCGCTTCAAGCGAAACTTGTGATGCACCGGGGCGTTGTCCGAGGTGCAGTACTGCGTCAAAACCTGTAGCGAGATCTCGGTCTAACCTTTTCTTCAGTTCCATCAAATCGACAGGGTAGCGGCGAGTGACAAGCGAAGGACTGGCGCCGTGGACTCGCAGGTATTCGGTCATCACTTCCCAGCTGGAGTTTTGTTGCCAGTCTTCGTAGGGTTCAAAGGCGGTTAAAAGCAGTCGCATGAATGGCTAGCTACCTGTTGACTCGAATAAAAGCGATCCAATCCGAACGATCGACGAGCCCTCCTCGATGGCTGACTCAAAATCACCGCTCATTCCCATTGACAGGTGATTCATCTCGAATTGGCTACCGAAACGAACGAGTGTTTGGTCTCGAAGCTCCCTTAGTTTAACAAAATCTGTACGAGGATTCGGCGTTTGCAACCCCGCCATTCCCATCAAACCGCAAAGTTGAATTCGTTTCAAACTCGCGATCGATTCCAACATATCGGGTAGCTCTTGTAACAGAATCCCCGTCTTGTTAGTTTCACCTGAGATATTTACCTCGACAAGTGCACGCACGCGAATACCAAGGGATTCCGCATCTCGATCCACTTGCTGTGCCAGACGAATCGAGTCCAGAGAATGAAGCATCGTTAAATTGGAAATCGTTTTTAGCGACTTATTCCGCTGAAGATGGCCAATGAAATGCCAATTAATCTTTTCGTTTGCCAGGAGATTGGGCGAGACCAAAGCAGCCTGCTTTTCCCATAGACTTTGCGGTCTGCTCTCACCTAAATCTCTGCAGCCCGCGTCGACTAGCCACTGACTCGTCGCGGCGTCGACATACTTGGTAACTCCGACTACGCTCACGTCCTTCTCGGAGCGTCCCGATTTTTTACACGCCTCGGATACTCGCGACCGAACCGCCGCCCACTGCGTCGCAACGGATTCCGGCGAGACCCTATTCCTAATTGAGGATGGTTCAGTAACAGGGTCAATCACCAGAATCTTACTCGCATTGGAATTGACAAAGGAAAAAACGCTTATTCATCCGAATCGATTTCGACGATCGCCTCAAACTCTCCGTCGGAAGGATCAAATCGAGCGGCATAAAATTCGCTGTTGATATGAAGGCCCATGGCCGAACGTCGAATGGTTTTGGCGAGCGATCGATAGAATATCAATTGATCCTTTCCAACCTGTACGCGATAAGCTTGGGCTGTCTCACGCGATTGAATCTGTAGATCTTCCGCCACCGTCAAGTGCCTCCATGTGTAAGGTTGATTCTTGGACGGTTTACGGGGAACAACCACCAAAGGGCTCATCAACCTTGTGCCGGGTGACTCCTGCGAGAGGACTAGCTGGCCGGCGATTTGTTCGAGTTTTCCCAAACTTGGGGAACGTCGCCACTCGGGAAGGGCGAGGGGCAGCAAAAGAGCATGGCGACCATCGCCCATTCCCTGCGTTGATGAATCACGATGATGCAGTTCTGCTTCGTGATGCTTCTTATCGTGGCGTACTTCGAAGTCGGGCGATACGCTCAGCATACTTTTCAGTCCCCAAGTGGCAGACTTTTCCGCGAGCAACGTATCGCAGAGAAAGATCAGCGACTCGTCTCGAATCAGCATCATCTGGCGCTGAATCCGAACAACTCCCTCGACTCCGCATTCGATCTCTAGATAATCGACATCGTCATCCGAAAACCAGCATACATCGGACCAGCCAATATCCGTGTCCAGTGCCTGGCCGTCTCGCGTAATTTCGAGATCCCAGTGGCCGCTAATGATTCGCTTCCCTTCCGCACTCAAAATGTCCAAAGACATTGGCTCCTGCGAGTAGTCGATCGCCATCCGAACGCCAGGCTGATCCCAAGCCTTGCGCATGCTTGCAAGTTCGGCTTTCTCCGAGTAGAAGCCTAAACTGGGTAGTCGAACGATATCCGACTTCGAGACCCCTTTACTACTTCGAGACGCCGCTTTGTCACTGGCAGACTTGCGTTTACTAGCCGAAGCGAGTTTTTTAAGGCCGCTTAGGTGCAGTAGCCGCTCAAGTTTTTTATTCGGAGAACAGATTTCTGAAATCGCTTCCCAAAGGCCGAAATCATCACTTTCGATTTCGCTTTCGTTCAGAAGTGAATTACCAGAATTGTCACTGAACCGTACTGCAACTTCGATTAGTTTTGAAATCGACTTTCGTTGTGGAGCATGGAAACCTTTGACTCCGAGGGCGACCATCGACCAGTGGCATCGCACGACGCATGCAAGTAACCCTCGCAATTGCGATCCGCCGGACTTTAACCAAAGCTCGGGCGTCGACTCAGCCTCTTTTAACACGCGGTTTAATCGGTCCGTCGTCTCAAGGACCATGCGGTCTTTCCCTCCGAGGTGGGAAAGCTTGGTTGCTAACGCGAGTGGTATTTCGCAAGCCCAAACCAGCCATGGGAATAAGTCAGTAACGTTTTCCTCTTCCCAAGCTCGATCAACTTGCGTCAAAATACTCTGAAGGGTTTCTAACCAGAGCGATCGCGATAATTCCGCTCCCAAATCCCTCAGCCCGTGGATCCAAGTGGCACTAACTAATGCAACGTTTGCATCGAACCCATGGACGGGAAGACATTTAACAACCCAACTTGAAAAACTTTCTATCGACTTAAGCCGTTTTGCAGCATTCATATCGATGGGCGGCGACAAGGTGGATATCCACACTTGAAGGACTCGAGACAACACGTCAGGCCCCTCCTCGATATCCGTCCTCATCGTGGCCATTCCCCACTGCATGGCAGTCACCAGGTGATGCGCTCCAATGTGTTTTGACTGACGTGCCTTCTTGCGTTCCAAAGGCGTTGAAGATTTCTGAAGCGATGGAACATTGTCATGGCATATTTTCTCAAGCCAAGTAGTTACCGTTGCCAAGCGATGTCCCCTATCGATTGATGACTGCTGGTCTTCCAGTTCATCCATTTTTGTTTCTGAGCTAGTCTTCGATGAAATTGACTTATCCGCCGTATTCACGGTATTCGATGCATTGGGCAAGTGTCCTACAGGCAACTTCGCGGACTTAAGGGCGTTCGATTCTTTAGAAAGTTCACTTTTGGGTGGTACCCAGTCCATAGGTCTATCGTCCTGAGAGGAAGCATTTGGTAGAATTCATTCTGTCGAGTCGCAATTGTTGTTACTGGCGACGGAGATGCAAGGATTCTTCCCTCGTTTTTTCAGATTCTTCAATTATGTATCCACCTCGAACGTCATATTTTTTTCTATGCCTCGCCCTTTTCCTTGCCACAACCATGGCTGGAATTCATGCATACGCAGAAGGGATGCAAACACGAGAAGAGCTTCTGGCAAAAATCAAGACCTTATTTGGCGAACCCAAGAACGCAACCAGGCTTGTGCAGGATGGACATATCTGGGTGGATGCAAAACGAGGTCTTGTGATTGTAGATGGATACGTGACGCTTCGACGAGGGCAATTAGAGATGTTTGCATGCCCGGCCGGAACAAAAGAACATGAGTCGATCGTCGCCGTTTTTGCGGCGGCACGGCATGTTCATGCGGGTTTGCTTGCGGCTGGTGCTGAGTCGGGTGGGCCTACACAATTTGATCCCTATCGACCTGCTTCAGGAACAACGATCAAGGTAAGCGTGCTATATCACGACGAAAGTGGCAAAAGACATATTGATCGTGCTCAGTCATGGATTCGAGATCTTCAGTCGAAAAAAGAGATGCCTTTCGATTGGGTTTTCGCTGGCAGCACTTTTTACAAAGACATTGACACCGGTGAACCGCGTTATTTGGGAGACGCTGGCGATCTTATTTGCGTTGCGAATTTTCCAGCTGCCACTCTCGACCTTGCTGTTGAAAGTGCGGCTGCTAACTCTGGATTGAACTTCGAAGCCATGACGGAAAACATTCCGCCAATGTATACGCCCGTTCGGTTAGTCCTCCGAGTATCCAACGAAGAACCTAAACGAAGTAGCGACGGCAATACCGCCAAGTCAGTAGCTGGAGACGCGGGGCAACCCTCCAGCTCGGTACCGGTCGACAATGCGAATAAGCCCGAAGAGGTTGACAACGTGTCTGAGATCACCTTATCGAAACCTAAATCGCTTTCAGAAAGCGCAGTTTCAGTAAAGCCCGCGCTTCCGGAAAAGTCTAAGAATTCTGC
>Ga0105045_10002513_pt1 | contig 15510 bp, 9 predicted proteins | sample MAT02_FD_78089 | JGI IMG/M metagenome (GOLD analysis project Ga0105045, IMG submission 78089) | Freshwater microbial communities from Lake Fryxell liftoff mats and glacier meltwater in Antarctica - MAT-02 (megahit assembly) | ecosystem: Environmental > Aquatic > Freshwater > Ice > Liftoff...
CCGAAACAAACTGGGGAATTTTCGTTCGCCACTTCTGGGGAGAATTCAACCGCCTTTGACACCAGTCCAGCGGGCAACTGCTGTTCCACCTGATCAGCCGCCTCTACGAGCAGACCTCGGTGATCGTGACCACGAACCTGGCCTTTGGCGAATGGCCGAGCGTGTTCGGCGACGCAAAGATGACGACGGCCTCGCTCGACCAGCTAACCCACCATTGCGACATCGTCGAGACCGGCAACGAGAGCTGGTGGTTCACGAACAGGATCTGAACACGCATCGCCCTACGGTGTCGCCCACCCGTCGCCTACGGCGCCGGGCCGACGGACACCGTGGAGCGATGCGCACTGGAAAGGGGGGCCCTTTTGGACGCCGATGGGGGGTTCTTTTTGGGGGCCGATTGACACCTGGTCCACGCGCCCGATCTCCCAGGAGGGCGCTTCGCCTATCTGTTGGCCATGTACACTGACTGGCGCGTGCTCTCAGGATTTGCATGCGGCGTTGTCGCAAGCGTGACCTGGGCACTGGCACTTGAGCGCACGCCGATCTCCTACTTCTATCCCTTCATGGCCCTCAGCTTCGTGCTGGTGCCGGTGGCAGCGGTACTGCTCTTTGGCGAAAGCCTCTCGACGTTGCAGATGGTTGGCATCGCGTTCGTGGTGGTAGGGGTTTCGCTGACGGCCTTCAGCGGCTGATGCCGTCCAGGGCATCTGAATTTGACTGAACGAAGGTGAAACTGCCGGTCAAAGCAGGCTGACCTCGGTCAGCCGATTCGCGCCAGCCAATCCGCGAGGACGGTGCCGAGCGTCTTTTCCCAAGGCACAGCCGGCGTCCATCCCAGGACACGGTTCGCGGCAGAGGAATCGCCCTGGGTCCGCAGCACGTCAGTCGGCCGCAGCAGCGCCTCCTCCGCCTCAATCGAGGCCTTAATGCCGGCAAGGCGCAGCAGGTCATCCAGGATATCGCCCATGCGCCGCGGCAGGCCGGAAGAGAGATTAAACACCACGCCAGGCTCCAGCCGATCCGACGCCCGCAGAACCGCCACATAACCCGCGCAGACATCGGCCACGTCGAGGAAATCCCGCCAGCGCTCCAGCGCGCCGACACGCAGAACAGGCGCCTGCCGCCCTGCTGAGATCATCGCCACCTGCCGCGCGAAAGCTGGCACCACGAACGCGTCCGTCTGCCCCGCACCGGTGTGGTTGAAGGGGCGCACGCGCACCGCGCGCAGGCCACGCAGTGCCATTTCCCCGATGGCCAGGTCAGCTGCCGCCTTGGACGCCGCATAGGGGTTGGCGGGACGCAGGGCCGCGTCCTCGGCCAAACCCAACCCGGACTGGAAGGACAAGCCATAAGCCTCGGCCGAGGAGACATGGACGAAGAGCGCATCGCGCGCCTGCGCACGCACGGCCTCACCCAGCGCCAGGGTCCCGAACAGGTTGGCGCGCCAGCTTGGCAGCGGGTTGGCGAAGCTTTCCCCCACTGCCGCCAACGCGGCGAGATGCAAAATCGCATCAGGCGCGGCCTTGGCGACGGCAACCGTGCAGGAGTCAGGGTCAAGAAGGTCAAGTGTTACCGCCTCATCCCAGCCGGTCACGCTTTCCCCCCGCGTCGCGGCGATCAGCCGCGCTTGGGGGAAGGCATCGTGCAGGGCCGTGCGCAAGTGTTGGCCAACGAAGCCAGACGCCCCCGTCACCAGAATACGACGCACCCGGATCAGCCCATCCGCTTGCGGTGACGAGCGAGGTCGGCCTCGACCATTTCCGTGATCATTTCCTCCAGTGTCACCTTCGCTTGCCAGCCCAGCTTGGCCCTGGCTTTGGAAGGATCGCCCAGCAGCACATCCACCTCAGCGGGGCGAAGAAATTGTGGGTCCACTTTCACAAACTTCTGATAATCGAGCCCGACATGCGCGAAGGCGATGCGGCACACGTCGCGCACAGTGGCGCTCCGCCCGGTGGCGATGACATAGTCGTCTGGCGTGTCCTGCTGGAGCATCATCCACATGGCGCGCACATAGTCGCGTGCATGGCCCCAGTCGCGCGCTGCATCGAGATTGCCCATGCTCAGCTCACTCGCGAGGCCGAGCTTGATGCGGGCCGCGCCGTCGGTGACCTTGCGCGTGGCGAACTCGATGCCGCGCAGCGGGCTCTCATGGTTGAACAGAATACCGCTGGAGGCGTGCAGCCCAAAGCTTTCGCGGTAATTGACCGTGATCCAGTGTGCATAGAGCTTGGCAACGGCATAGGGGCTGCGCGGATAGAAGGGCGTCTTCTCGGTCTGCTGCGCTTCCTGGATACGGCCATACATCTCGGAAGATGAGGCTTGGTAGAAGCGCGCGCCCGGAACGGCGATGCGCATCGACTCCAGGACATTATGCGCACCCATCGCAGTGACATTTCCAGTCAGCAACGGCTGCCCCCAGGACGCTTTTACGAAGGATTGCGCACCAAGATTGTAGATCTCGTCGGGCTGCACCTCCTGCATGGCGCGGATCAGCGAGGAGAGGTCTGACAGGTTGCCGTCCACCATCCGGATCTGCCCGGCGATGCCGAGCCAGCGGAGGCGCTCATCAAGCACATCGGCCGAGGCGGAACGGCGCAGAAGCCCGAAAACCTCATAGCCTTTTTCGAGCAGCAACTGGGACAGATACGCACCATCCTGGCCGGTGACTCCCGTGATGAGGGCTTTACGCATTCTCGCTTCCTGTCATCAACGATGTTATTCGGGCAAGCCGGGGGTCGTCCTCAATGCGGTGGAGCCGCCGCCAGGCAAAGCCTCGAACGCGGACCAGCCAGCCATCTTGATGGTGCAATCGTGCTGCCATTGGCGAAAATGGCGGTTTGGACGGTTATCTTCGTGGCAAGGGCGCTTCTCAATGTTGGGTTTTTGTCAAATGGACGGAAGGGTGACCAGGGAGAGATTTCGCTCGAGGTTTATACTTACAGGCAACGGCCAGGGAGTGGCCAGCGTCCGAATATTTTCGCCCATGCTGCCGGTGGCGACTGCGACGTATCCAGTATGACAGACATTGAATTCCCCCCTGCGTTCGCCAATTACCTGTGAAATGACCAGCACGCGCTTCGATGCAACATCAAGCCATCCCGGAATGTAGACTTGAGGAGCCCGGAAGGGGATCAGCGCGTTGAATCCCATGCTCCCAAATCCAGGCGACCCTTCGACGGGTGGCGTCACTGACCCAGGCCGCAGGCCGACGGTGGTGACCCCACTGGCCTCGACGCCCCCTGAAGTGCACAAATGGCCGCGTCGGAACGCCACCGCCGCGGACAGGTCCGAGGTCCCTGCGGAGGCAAACCGCGCTGGCAGCCCTTTCAAAATGGTACTCTCGGCCAACCAGCTGGCATGGACTGGACCAAGTAAGGCGCGCGCTGCTGGAAAGGCGGGCTCGCTGCCGCAGGTCCAGATCCTGCTGGCAACCTACAATGGCGCTCCGCATCTCGCCGAACAGCTACAGAGCCTGGCTGCGCAGCAGGGCGTGGAATGGTCACTTCTCTGGCGCGATGATGGGTCCACCGATCAGACCATCGCCATCCTCGATGATTTCGCCAGCGCCCATCCTGGCCGCGTGGCGCAACTCTCAGGCGACGGACGGCTCGGCGCCGGCGCCTCTTTCATGCGGCTTCTGGCCGAGGCCCCCGACGCTGAGTTCTACGCCTTCATGGACCAGGATGATGTCTGGCTCCCGGGCAAGCTCGCACGGGCCATTGCAGCCCTGGCGCATATTGACCTGGTGTGCACGCGCCTGAGGTTCGTCACCCCCGACCTCACGGACATGACCCTTTCGCCCTTGCCCTCGCGGCCGCCATCCTTTGCTACGCTGCTTGCTCACAACATCGCCGCCGGTTGCACGATGGTGTTGACGGCACGTGCGAGGGCATGGGCGTTGGCGGCCCCCATGCCACAGGGCGGGCTGCATGACTGGTGGTGCGCCCTGGCCGTGACGGGATGTGGCGGGCGGCTCGCTTTCGATCCGGAGCCCAGCCTGCTCTACCGCCAGCATGGCGGTAATCTGGTCGGCGGTGGGGTGGGGCGTCTCGACCGCATGAGACGCATGGTGCGGCGCGGTGCCGCGGGCTTCTACGCGCCGCTGGCGCGCCTGATGGTGGCGCTGCCTGCCTTGCCGCTGACCCCCCATGCCCGTGCCGTGCTGCGCGAGGCGGAAGGGTTGCGTGACGTCTCACCCTTCCAGCGCCTGGCGGCGCTGCGGCGCGCCGGGATCGCGCACCACGCGAAGCCCGGTGACGCGTTGCTCAGGCTGTGGGTTCTGCTTGGGCGGATGCCTTGATCCTGTTGGCGGCATGGCCGGCTGCCTCCGCGAAGGCCTCCTCCAGCCGGCGCTCGATCGCTGTGGCGGAGAAGCGGTCGCCCACATAGGCTCGCTGCCGGGCGGCCTGGGCGTCCCAGGCGTCGTCATCCGTCATCAAGCGGAGCACCCTTGTGGCGAAATCCTGCGGATCGTCGGTGACGTCGCAAGCGGCGTCAACGCCTTCCAGCCCCTGCGCGCCGATGGTGGTGGTAACCAGCGGCACGCCCGCATGCAGCGCCTCCACCACCTTCAGCTTCACGCCGGCGCCGAAGCGCAGTGGGCAAACGACGACACGCGCCTGTACGTAGCGGCGTGTCAATTCCTCGTCGGAGATGAAGCCGGTGACCTCGATGCCGGGTGCTTCCAGCGCACGCACTCGCTCCGTCGGCTTGGAGCCGGCCAGCGTCAACCGTGCCTGAGGATGGCCGGCGCGGATCAGAGGCAGGATATCGGTGACGAACCAGCAGGCCGCATCCTCGTTTGGCGGATGGCCAAATCCGGCAACAAAAAGCAGTCCCGTGCGTCCTACAGAGCGCGGCGCCTCGGCTGGCAGGGGCGCCAGCGCGTAGGGGGTGATGGCACCGACCGGAACCCCGGGCTCAATCACGCGGACGGCTGCCACTTCCTCCTCCGAGAGGTAGAGGCTGAGGTCGGCGGCGCGCCACACCGCGCGTTCCTGCTCAAGAAGACGCGCCGCCTCGGCACGCAGCGTGGCCGAGCCGACCAGCGCCGCCTCGCGCTCGGCGCGCGCATGGTGCAGGTCATGCCCGTAGAAGATGATAGGCGCGCGGGTATGGGCGCGGATGTCGGCCAGCGTCTCCGCAGCGACGTGCGGGCGGGAGACCAGCACCTCGTCGATCTCGGCCCCGTTGGCCGCAATCCACGCGGCGAAGCCACCCGACCATGGGCCGTGCAGCACCTCAACGCCGCGCGCCTGGAGCGCTGCGGTGTAGGCGGGCGTCTTCTGGCCGTTGAAGGGCCAGAACTTCACCACGCGCCCACGCGCCTGCAAGGCATCCATGACGCCGATCATGCAGCGCGAGCCCGCGTCGCGGTCGGGCTCGGGCAGGTTGTTGTCGATAACGAGGGCGATCTTGCGGTGCAGCGCACGGTCGCGCGCGCGCATCAGGCGGGTGCCGTGCGGCAGGTGCTCGGCCGAGAGCGTGTCGGCCCAGCGCGCGCGGAGCTTCGCGAAATTGGTGACCTGGTGGGCCTTGAGCCCCTGGGTCACATCCGTGCCATGCGAAATGCCCTCGTGATGGATGACGATGGCAGTGGGCTGGTAGAGTACCCGCCGCCCCACCGCCCGCACGCGGAAGGCGAGGTCTGTGTCCTCGCAATAGGCCGGCGCGTAATGCGGATCAAAGCCGCCGAGTTCGCGCCAGAGCGCCATCGGCAGCATGATGGCGGCACCCGAAATGTAGTCGGCGTCGCGCATGTAATTATAGGCGGGCTTTCGCGGGTCGTCATTGTGGCCATGGTTCCATGCGGTGCCGTCGCTCCAGACGATACCGCCCGCCTCCTGCTGCCAGCCATCGGGATAGAGCAGGCGCGCGCCGACCAGACCAGCTTCGGGATGCGTGGCGAAAGTGTCCAGTAGCGCATCGAGTGCGCCCGGCATCACTTCGGTGTCGTTGTTCAGCAAGAACAGGTAGTCGCCCCGCGCCTGCCTCGCTGCATCGTTGCAGGAGAGCAGGAAGCCCAGGTTCTCGGTGCGCTCCGTCAGGCGCAGGCCGGCGATGGCGCGCAGTTCCACCACGCGTGGGTCGCCCGAGGCATCGTCCACCACCAGCACCTCAAAGGCCGTGCAGGGCGGGTGGGCCGCGATGGAGGCCAGGCAGCGTAGCGTGTAATCCACCTGTCCATAGGTTGGGATGAGAATGGACAGCACCGGCTGCGCTGAACTTGGCAGCGAGAGTGTGGCGGCCTTTGGTGTTGCCATTTCCGGGGGGAGGCCAAGCCGTTCTCGCAGATGCCTCCGCATGCCCAGCCGTTGCAGCAAGGCTTCGACCGCGTAGTCCCAGCGGGCGCGGATCAGGCCACGCCGATCGCGAAGCTGGCGCGGCAACTGGCCGGTGACCGTCCACCAGGCGAGTTTGCGGACGCGGCCCCATTGGCGCGCCGCAAAACGCGCCCGACGCGAGGGGGGTTGGTCGCTCGACATGCAGGAAGACGCCTCTCCAAAGGGCTTGTTGCTTTGGTTAAGCATTTGCTGCGTAGCAGGCAATCCAATCGCCCAAAGGGGGTTACCGGCCAACGGCGATGTAGGCGATGCGTTTCATCTCACGCCGAGTATGGGTGATAGCGTTGAGGACGATCCCCACAGTGAATGAAAGGAATGCCACAAGTGTCAGCGTTGAAGCCAGGACGGCGGTGGGAAGACGCGGCACGAGGCCGGTCTCGAAGAAAGTCCAGATCACCGGCAGCCCCAGGATCAGAGAGAGCAGCAGAAGAAGCGCACCCAGCGCGCCGAAGAACTCCAGCGGCCGCTCGCGCTGCACGAGGACCCCCACCAGCCGCAGGATCAGCAGGCCATCGCGCCAGGTGGCGAGCTTGCTGATGGAGCCCTCGGGCCGCTCGCCATAGGGCGCGCTGATCTCACCGATGGCCGCCTGCAACTCCAGCGCATGGATCATCAGCTCGGTCTCGATCTCGAAGCCCGCACTCATCGCTGGGAAGCTTTTAACGAAGCGGCGCGAAAACACCTTGTAGCCGGAGAGCATATCGCTGGTCCGTGAGCCGAAGATCAGACCGACAAGGCCCGTCAGCATCCGATTGCCAAAGCGGTGACCGCGGCGATAGGCCTTCTCGCCGGTTTCCGCTCGCGCCACGTTGACCATGTCGTAGCCGCCCTGCATGGCGGTGGCGAGCAGGCGCGGGGCGGCGGAGGCGTCATAGGTTGCGTCGCCATCGACCATGATGAACCAGTCGGCCTCGACATCGGCGAACATGCCCCGCACCACGCTCCCCTTGCCGGGCCGGGATTCGAAACGCACCTCGGCACCGGCTTCGCGCGCCAGTTCGGCTGTGCCGTCGGTCGAGTTGTTGTCGTAGACGTAGATCGTTGCTTCCGGCAGCGCAGCCTGGAAGCCACCTACCACCTCGGCAATCGTCAGCGCCTCATTGTGGCAAGGCACGAGCACAGCGATGCGAGGGGCTGCGGGGGACATTCGGGAACCTTGGGTATGGTGGCGGGAGACTTGCGTAAATGAGCGTCTGTGGCAGGGCAACCCCTGCTTGACGGCCGCCAGTATGGTGTGTGAGGGGCGTATCGATATATTTGGCAGGCCTTAGAGCATGGTTTCCACGATGGCCCGGAGAATCCTCATCTTTGCAAGGCGCGGTGATGTTGACCTGGGGAAGGGTCCCGGCCTTGTTGTTCTGGTGTTTTTTCTGCTGGGGGGCGGCGCCCTGTCTGTGGCGATGGGTACCGACCGGAACTGGGATTTACGCAACTATCACGTCTATGGCCCCTATGCCTGGCTGCGCGGGCGCCTTTTCTTCGACCTCGCGCCGGCGCAGGTGCAGAGTTTCTTCAACCCCACCCTCTATATCCCGCATCAGGCGTTGTTTTTCGCCCTCCAGGGCGCGCCTAGGCTCTTTGCCTTTTTGATGGGCCTGCCCGCCGGTCTGTTCGGATTCATCATGCTGCGCATTGCCTGGGATCATGCGGCACAGATTCAGGGGCGCGGCGCCTTGGCATGGGCCTCAGCCGCGGTCGCGGGGGCCTTGGGCCTGACCGGCGCGGCCGTGCTGCCCGGTGTCGGGCTCAGCAGCTTCGATGTCCTGGTCGCTGTGCCGCTCGCACTCGCGTACTGGCTTGTCCTGCGCGAGACGCTCCGGCGAGATGCCAGCCAGGGGCTGCGGTTGCGTCCGCTCGTCATTGCAGGCGTCACGGCGGGGCTGGCGGTTGGGCTGAAACTGACTGCCTTGCCCTTCGCCGCAGCCATCGGGCTGATGATCCTGGCGCTGCTGGGCCTGCGGGCCGCGATCGCGGCGGGGATTGCCATGGCGGCCGGCTTTCTGCTCGGCTTTGGTCCCTTTGCATGGCACCTCTGGCAAGCCACGGGCAACCCAGTCTTTCCGCTTTACAATAACGTGTTCCGGTCGCCCGAATGGCTGCCGCAGCATTTCGCCGATGAGCGATTCCTGCCCCGTTCCTGGTTGCAGGGCATCTTCTATCCTTTCTGGTGGCTCACCACGAATAGCGGCCTGGTGACCGAGTTGCGGATGCGCGACCCACGAATGGCACTCTGCTACCTCGCCTGGGTCGTTTTGGCGGTGGTGTTGATCACGCAGCGCCGGTTCAAGGGCGCGCGCGCGCTCTGGCTGGCGCTGGGTGTCTCTGCGCTCTCGTACGCCGTGTGGGCAGGGATGTTCGGCATCTACCGCTACATCGTCTTCCTGGAGGCCCTGGCCGCCGTTCTGATCATGCTGGCACTGATCCTCGCCCTTCCGCGGCGACCTATTCTTCGCCTCGCCTGCTTTGCTGCGCTGACTGCCGTGGCCATTCCCGTCACCGTGCATCCCAACTGGGGCCATGGGCGACATGGCGCGCGAATTTTGGATGTCGAGGCGATGCCGGTCCGCCCGGGCGATCTCGTTGTCTCCGTGGATGATGCGCCCATGTCCTATCTCGTACCGCTCATGCCACCCGATATCCGCGCCATCGGGCTCGCGTCCAATTTCGTGCGGCCAGGCCAGGAACATGGAGTCATGCGCCGGATACGGTCGGCCCTTGAAGAGCATGGCGACCGCGCAATCTGGTCGATCGCTGAGGGCAATACACCCTCGGAAGACCGCGACAGGGTGCTGGCTGCCTACAACCTGGAACTGGGTGGTTCCTGCATCATGCGCCGTTCCAGCTTTGAGCCGGCGGGGCATCAGTTCTGCCCTGTGCGAAAGCGGGGCTGAACGCTTCGCTTGACGTCCGAACCTCCGCGCCATACGGCTTTGAGCCTCATGTCCTGGGTAGTGGTGTAGCAGCGACAGAGCCTGGGACATCGTGATTTCCGCAAATGCGGCTATTCTTGATGGAGGCGGCTGACTTCGCGGTGGCTGCGCCCACAGGCGCACTCCCTGCGAAACAGTTTGACGCAGATGAACATGCGGTCCCTGGCTGGCAGGAACAACAAAAGCCCCTCAAGGTGGCCCGAAGAGCCGGGTTACGCCACGCTGGAGGGTGACCTGCCAGGTGATCCAAATGCTTCTGTAAATTGGGTAGCCCGGCCGACCATACGCCAAGCGTGGGACAAAATCCGAATGGCGTCGGAAAGGGAACAGGTAGCAGAAACTCTCTGGCCCAAAGCAGCCACCAGGAGACCAGTCATTACCTTCTCGTCATCCAGTGGCGCCAGCACCATATCAGACCCGCAAGTTAAATGATGTGGGCGTCGCATTCGCCACGTAATCGCCGCTCGGGCCCACGGCAGAAGCGTCGCTGTCAGGCAGAAGATTCACTTATCACGCTCACCGATTTTCCCGATCCACCTCTGCGCGAGAGGATCGGCCGCAACTTGTGCGGCCGATCCAGTCAGTCAGGCGATTAAAGGATGAAGTCACTGGCGGTCAGTACATGGATGCCAATCAGCGCGACCCTCATATCGGACACCCCGCCGGCATCTACCCCGGCAATTACAATAGTGTTGCCGCCGGAATGGTAGTAAAAGATTTCGCCTGCATCCGCCGAATTCGGCCCGGCCGCAAGGCCACCAAAGGTGAAGGCCTGATCCCCGGCAAGGCCGCTGTTCGCATCAACAGCGGAAAAGTCCATCAGGTCGCCCAACGCCCAATCATTGATGACATCGCGCCCCGCTGTGTCGTTCGTACTATCGCTGACGCTGTTCCAGACGAAGCGATCGTCCCCCGCTCCACCCGTCAGCGTGTCGCGATCCGCGCCTCCGATCAGCACATCGGCCCCGGCACCGCCGAACAGCTGGTCGCGACCAGCAAGCCCGTTCAATCGGTCGGCGCCATCCGTGCCTGTCAGCGTATTTGATCTGTCAGTTCCGGTGAACACGCCGCCGACACCGACGAAGCTCGACAACGTAAAGCTGTGGGCGCCGGTAAACTGGACCATAAAGTCTCGCGTGCCGTCGCCGTCGACACCGCCCATCAGGAATGTGTTGCCGCCGCTCGAGAAGGAGCGCAGTTCACCGGCATTGACGGGTGCCGAGCCCGAACCAGCGCCCAAGAAAGTGAAGCCCTGGGTGCCAGCGAGCACACTGTCGGCGTCGAAGCCAGAGAGGTCGATCAGGTCGCCGACCGCCCAATCAGTGATGAGGTCGCGCGCGGTCGGCGAGGGCGCGGATTCCGCGGCCGCCGTCCACACGAAGCGATCCGCACCAGCGCCGCCAGTCAGCGTATCTTTGCCGCCGCCGCCCACGATTGTGTCGTCACCCGTACCGCCGACGATCGAATCTGCCCCATCGCCACCGAGCAGCCTGTCAGCATCGGCCCCGCCATCCAGCGTGTCGTTGCCGATACCGCCCGACAGCGTATCGTTGCCGTCGCCGCCAAGCAGGCGGTCATTGCCGGCCTCGCCGAACAGCGCGTTTGCAGCGGCATTGCCCGTCAGCACGTCCGACCCGCTTCCGCCGATAACCGCCTCGATCATGCTCAGGACGTCGCCAGCCGCTTGGCCACCAGTAACCACACCGGTCGCCAGGTTCACATTGACTGATGTGGAGCCGACGTAGGAGGCCGTGTCGAAGCCGGCACCTCCGATGAGGGTATCCGCCCCGGCGCCGCCGAGAAGTGTGTCATCGCCATCCGCGCCGTCGAGCAGGTCAGCGTTGGTGCTGCCGACCAGGCTATCAGCATGGCTGGAGCCAACTACACCCTCGATCTCCGATAGCTGATCACCCTGGGCATCGCCTCCCAGACCCGTGCCAAGGGCGAGCGACACCTGCACGCCGGCCGCAGAGCCCACGTAGCTGGCGACATCGAAACCACCATCACCTGCCAACTCGTCAGCACCTGCGCCACCTGTCAGGGTATCGTTTCCATCCCCGCCCGAGAGCACATCATCGCCATTCGCACCGATGAGAAGATTTGCCGCCGCACTGCCGTAGATGAAGTCGGTCTCTGCGGTGCCAATCACACTCTCGATCGAGACCAGGCTGTCATCGCCGTCGCCGGAAGCCGTGCCCGCGGAGAGATCAACGACGACGCCGCCAGCGACACCGGTAAAGTCCACCGTATCAAAACCTGTGCCGCCATTCAGCGTGTCGTCGCCGCCGCCGCCAATCAGCGTGTCGGCCCCGACGTCGCCGCTAAGGCTGTCCGCACCAGCACCGCCTGTGAGCGCGCCGCCCAATGCCGACACCCCCAGCGCATAACCAGCAGATGCGGTGCCGAGATTGCCGGCCAGGTCGATCGCTCGGGTGGTGATGGCGCCGGTGGTCACCGGGGCTCCAGCATACTCCAAGCTCCAGTTGCCGCTTTCGTCGGTGTCCGTCGTGCCGAGCGAATTGCCGCCGACGAACACCTCGACAGAGGCAGCACCCACCGACGTACCGGAGACTGTCAGGTTTCCGCCGGAAACCGAGGTGAGCACCGTAGCGGTCAGCACCGGCGCGGCCGGAGGCGTCGTATCAATCGTTACAGACAGCACCGCCGAGGTTTGCACGTTTCCGATCGCGTCCTCCGTGGAGACGGTGAAGTCGTAGGTGCCATCGCCCAGCACGCTGCTGGTGATGGTCCAGGTGCCATCGAGCGCCGCGGTGGCGGTGCCTACCACAGTGCCACCGGCGAAGAGCGTGACGCTGGCGCCAGCCTCCGCCGTGCCGGAGAAGCTTGGCGTAGTGTCGTTCGTCACTTCGTCCTTCGAGGAGGCCCCGGTGTCGGAGGCTGCGGCGAGGTCGAGCGTCGGCACGGCACTGGTCGTGTCGAGCACAAAACTCGTGTCCGCGGATGCGCTGGCACCGGTGCCATCGGTCTGCGCGACGGTGACGGTGACGGTGCCATTTGACAGCCCAACTGGCGGAACGGCCGACCACGTGCCGTCAGCAGCGGCAACTACGGTGTCCGTGAAGGGGGTCCCGTCCACCGTCCACGTGACCACGACATCGGTCATTGGACGGCCGGTGCCCGAGACATTCCCAATTTGTGTAACGCCGTCGGCAAGGCCGGTGTCGGTGGTCAGTGTGACGGTGAGAACCGGCGTGAGGATCAAGGTGAGGTCCACCTCGTCGACGCCCACGATTGCGGTCTCAAAGCCGGTCAGGGAATCGACGCCATCCACGCCAGTGGCCGTAATGGTGCCATCGAAGTTGCGCAGGAAGGTGGTGGCGCCGCTGAAGACCGCCGTATCAACGCCACCAAAACCGCCCAGCGAGTCGTTGCCCGCGCCGCCGATAACCGTGTCGTCGCCCAGGCCGCCGAAGAAGGTATCGTTACCGGCACCGGCATCAAACAGCACCGAACCGGTGGCCATGCCTTCGATCTGGACGCGGTCGTTGCCGCTGGTGCCATCAACCACAGCGTCGTCCGTGAGGTTCAGCAGAACCTCATTGGTGCCGCCACCAAGCCGAACGATACCAGAAGTCACGGTGTTGTCCGTGACGTTGACGCCCGTATAGACGACGGGGCCAAAGGTCGCGCCATCATGCAGATCGCGCAGGAGGATGGCGTTAAGGACGGCCGACACCGTGTTGCCGGTGATGGTCACATCGACGGTGACGCCGGTGACAACCGGTGCAGTGCTACCCGAATTGATCAGGATGCCGTTTGTGGCGTTGTTAATCGTGTTGTTCGTGATCTCAAGGTCGATGACGCTGCGCTGGCTGAGCGTGAAGATGGCCAAAGCCGTGTTGCTCACCGTATTGCCGGTGACCGCCAGGTCGGAGACCGCGCGTTCAGACATTCCGATCTGGATACCCCACGACGTACCGGTGATCGCGCCGAAGTCGAGCGTGTTGCCAAAGATAAAGCCATCCTCGATGCCATCAAGGTTGATGCCGCGGCGACCGCCGAAGGCAGCCAAATCATGGTCTATGGTGTTGCCTGTCAGGGTCAGGTCGGTGATGTTGAACAGCACCATCCCGGTGGCGTTGTTGCCCACAAGGTTCGTCACGAGGTTATCAATTACCGACCAATCCTCGCTGCCGATTCCGCCGCCGAAGCCGAAGCCCATCAGGATCGGTTGGGCGATCTGACCGGACATCACGTTGTTGGCGATGATGATTTCGCTGTGGACGGACAACGAACCTGCACCACGGATGGCGGAGCCCAGCGTCCCGCCGCCGTTGATCGCAAAGCCGTCAATGACAATCCCATCGGCTGCCAGCACAAAGGTACCGTTCAGCGTGCTTTCCGCGCCGCGCGTCCCGGTGCCACTGACGCCGTAATTGGCGCCCAGCAGCGTTAGGGCCTTGTCAATGGTGACCGTGCCGCTGGAGGTGCTGCCGGCCGCGACCATGATGGTATCGCCGGCGGTTGCCGCCGCAATCGCCTCCTGGATGGTCGCGTAGCCGCCATTGCCGACCAGGTGGATGCGCCCGCCCGCGTGGCTGACGACATTGATGCTCGACAATGTGTCGACGTCTCCGCCTAGCGTCACAGTCCAGCCGCTGCCGGTGGTCGTAACGTTGGCTTCCACAACCTCCGTGCTGTAGGAGGCGACGTCAACGCCGTCACCGCCCTCCAGCGTGTCGTCGCCGCCACCACCTGTCAGCGTGTCGTTGCCGCCGAAGCCACGGAATACCGCGTCTTCGGCGCCACCGATCAGCACGTTCGCATCGTTGTCGCCGGCATAGCCGATGGCAGACACCGTGGCACCGCTGAAGTCATTGCCGCTCAGCAGCGGCGGAACCGTCGTGGAATTGGCATTCTTGTCGCCGCGATAGACCACGCCGAAGGGGCTGTTGGTCACCGTGTTGTCGGTGATGGTAAGGCTAGTGAAATTCTGCGGCCCCAGCACCGAAATCGCGCCGCGGTCGGGCGAGCCACTCAGCACCGTGTTATTGAATGTGTTGCCGTCGATGGTGACATCGCCCATCGCCCCGGCAACCTGGATGCCATGCGATTGGGTGTTCAGCACCACGTTATCGGTGAAGGCGAAGGTCGAGATACCATTGGCGTTTACCGCGGCGCCGCCGGCACCCGTGCCGTTGAACAGGTTGCCCGCGATAGACACACTGCTGCTCGCGGAACCGTTCACCTGCAGCCCGTTGGCGGTGGTGCTGGCGATATAATTGCCCGTGACCGTGACATTGCCAAACCCACCGGCCGTGCTGATGAACTGGTTGCTGCCGCCGACAATGACATTGTTGGAGAACACCAAGCCCTGCGTCGGAATGCCGGGATTTACGTTGAGTGCCTGTGTGTCCTCGAAGCGGAAGCCGTCTATTTTCACCGTGGCTCCGCTCAAAACGGTAAAGCCGCCGGTCATGACGGTCTCGCCGGTGGCGTCTCGCGCTGCACCCGTCAATTCGAGCACCGTGAACCCGAGCACGCCATGCTTCGCGCCCAGGATGGTCAGGCTCTTGCCGATCGCCGCCCCGCCGAACGAGCCGTCAGCCACCATGATGGTGTCGCCGTTCGCCGCCGCGTCAATCGCCGCCTGGATGGTGGCGAAGCCTCCACGACCGACGAGCAGGATCTTGCCATCACCGGCGCCATCCACGATCTCGAGATTGAACAGTGTATCCGTGCCCTCGGACGCCACGATCCAGTTGCTACCTGAAAGCGTTATGTCGCTGGCCGCGACGGCGTTGGCATAGATTGCGACGTCAACGCCGTCACCGCCATCGAGCGTGTCCGTGCCCGCCCCGCCGATCAGGGTGTCCCCGCCCGCCTCGCCCACGAGCGTATCGTTGCCGTCGCCACCTGTCAGGAAGTCATTGCCATCGCCGCCAAAGGCCAGGTCGTTACCGAAATCGCCGTTCAGGGAGTCATTCCCGGCCTCGCCGAAAAGTGTGTCATCCCCATCACCGCCCAGGATAAGATCATTCCCACTGGAAGCAAACAGCAGATCGTTCCCGCCGTTGCCGTTGAGTTCGTCATTCCCGGGAGTCATTCCAAGGATGGTTTCGGCCCCATCGGAGCCGATCATCAAGTTGCCGGTGAAGGCGGTGCCCGTCTGGTTCTGGAAGAACATGCCACGGCTCTCGCCGCCCCCAGATTCGCTGAGAGTATTGTTCTCGACAGTCGCGCCATCGCGCCGCATCCGCAGCGCGTTGCCG
>Ga0105045_10002514_pt1 | contig 15503 bp, 13 predicted proteins | sample MAT02_FD_78089 | JGI IMG/M metagenome (GOLD analysis project Ga0105045, IMG submission 78089) | Freshwater microbial communities from Lake Fryxell liftoff mats and glacier meltwater in Antarctica - MAT-02 (megahit assembly) | ecosystem: Environmental > Aquatic > Freshwater > Ice > Liftoff...
GAAGGATGTGTAAGAAAAGAGTTTAGGTTCATCCTATAAAAAATATTAAACACAAAAAAAGGAGCTAGTTTCCTAACTCCTTAATTGTTGTCCCACTAGGTCTCGAACCTAGACTCTTCTGTACCAAAAACAGACGTGTTGCCAATTACACCATGGGACAGTTTCACAACTGACCTCCGAATAAGAAACCTTATTGCGGGTGCAAAGTTATAGATATATTTTATTTTGCAAAGGAATTGTCCAAAAATTTTGTGTGTTTTTTTTTAAATTCAGCTTGATTTTAAGAGTTTTTGTCATTTTTTGTCAACTTAACACTAGTTCTCTTGCTTAATATTTTTAAATTCGCATCTAAAAATAATCGACCATTGTACATGGTTGAATTTAAAACACGTTTATGAACTACAAGAAAATGAACATCTACCTTGGCTGGGTAGTATTTTTAATAGCGACAATCGTTTATTTCATTACTATCGAAGACACGGTGAGTTTGTGGGATTGTGGTGAGTACATCACTGCGGCATATAAGCTCGAAGTTGGACACCCACCTGGTGCGCCTTTGTTCATGATTCTCGGTCGTTTATTCTCCTTTTTTGCAGAACCAACTGAGGTTGCAGTATGGATTAACCGTCTTTCTGCGCTCTGTAGTTCAGCATCGATTCTGTTTATGTTTTGGTCCATCAATTTATTGGTGCGAAAAATGATTATGAAAACGAAAGCTGAATTGAGCTCTGGAGATATTATCGCAATTCTTGGTAGTGGACTTGTTGGTTCTTTAGCTTATACATTTACAGATTCATTCTGGTTTTCAGCCGTGGAAGGTGAGGTTTATTCAATGGCTTCGTTGTTTACGGCAGTTATTTTCTGGGCAATTCTTAAATGGGATGAGGAAATGGAATATGTCCAAGCTGGTAAGTTGACCGAAGAATATGCTCCAAACCGTTGGTTGATTTTAATTATGTTCCTGTTAGGCTTGGCAATTGGGGTCCATTTATTAGGAATCCTCTTGGTACCAGCAATTGGCTACGTTATTTATTTCCGTTATTGGCAAACAGTTACTCCTGTAAAATTCGTTTTAACAGGTGTTTTATCTGTCGTGATTCTCGGATTTATTCAAGAGGTTATTATTCCTGGTTCAATTTCTATGGCTTCATCGTTTGAGGTTACATTCAGAAATTCGCTTGGTTTACCTTTCTTTTCGGGAGCAATATTCTTCTTTGTTTTATTAATCGGAATCGTTGTTTTCGGATTGAGATATGCAAGAAGAAAAAACAAAACAATTTTATATAATTCCTTGATGGGATTAATCGTGCTTTTGATTGGTTATGGTTCATTTGCCGTAATCGTGATTCGTTCAAATGCAAACCCGCCATTGGATGAAAACAATCCTGAAAACTTAGTGACTTTGCATTCTTACTTGAAACGTGAGCAATATGGTTCTTCACCAATTCTTAAAGGTCCGCATTGGAATTCTAAAGAAAATGGTGGTGTTATCGATGAAAATGGTCAATGGAAAGTTCAAACAACGGATGAATGGGGTTCTCGATCTCCATTTTATTTAAGAAGATTCGTTGTTACAAAAGGTGAAGCTGAATTAAAAGCATTTATCGATGAATCTCATGCGGCTAAATTTGCGAAAGAAAATGGCGCTGAATATGAAGAGCGATATTTTGAATCCAATGAAGGATTTAGGGAAAATGTAGTAGCAACTTATTCGCAAACTACCTTCTTTCCAAGGATGTTTAATTCCGATGAACCCCGAAAAGTACAAGGATACAAGGACTGGTCGGGATATGATCCAAGTGAGGTAGGAGAATTAGGAAGCGACGGACTGCGACTTCCAACGATGGGCGAAAACCTAACTTATTTCATTGATTACCAATGTAATTGGATGTATTTCCGATATTTTATGTGGAATTTCGCTGGTCGTCAAAATGACTATCAAGGTCATGGCGATGCGATGCGTGGAAACTGGATTTCTGGAATTTCTGCTATTGATAATGCACGATTAGGAAATCAAGATGAAGCTCCTTATTATACTACACACAATCCAGCAAATAATAAACTTTTCTTCTTCCCACTGATTTTAGGGTTGCTTGGGCTCTTTTTCCATGCTTATAAATCTCCGAAAGATGCTTTTGTCGTTTTCCTAGGATTCTTGTTCACAGGTTTGGCAATTGTCGTTTACTTAAATCAAAGAACATTTGAGCCTCGTGAGCGTGATTATGCTTACGCAGGGTCATTCTATTTTTTCGCCATGTGGATTGGGGTAGCGGTTTACGCCATGTATTATGCCTTCACAACATTTACCCGAAAACATTTCATCAAAGGATTTGCAGTGTTTGGTGCGGGTTTATTGTTTTTCTTAATCGTTGACACGGGAGCTGAAGTTTCCATGCCAGCAACGATGTCTTGGATTTTTATAGGTGGTATAGCGCTCGGTTTGCTCGGACTCATGTTCGCACTAAGGAAAGTTCTCAAAAAAGAACTTCATGGCGCAGTCGTTGCAACGTTAATTGCGCTTATTGCGCCAATCGTAATGGGAATGCAAGAATGGGATGACCATGATAGAAGCAATAAAACTACAGCTCATGATTTAGCTGCCAATTACCTAGATTCTGTGTCTGATAATGGAATCATCTTCACAAATGGTGATAATGATACGTTCCCACTTTGGTATATGCAAGAAGTCGAGGGATACAGAACGGATGTTCGCGTTTGTAATTTATCATTGATGCAAACGGATTGGTATTCTGATGAAATGAAAATGCGCGCTTATGAGTCAGATCCGTTGCCAATTAAATACACAGAAGATCAAATATTGATGTACGCTGGTGCTACTGATCAAACTCAATTTATTAAAGTAAATGAATTGTTTATGGTTGAAGGTTTGAGTGAAAAAACGATTAAAAAAGTTATTGATCTTCATCTTAAAAATAATAAACAAGCTGCATTAACTGCTATAAATGGTTTTGCCGCAACAATGAATTCTGTTGTTGCTGGTATTTCGGTTTCACAGCCAAATGCGCAAGCGCGAGTTGCAAAAATAAAAGCACAATTGACATCTGTTCCTACCGATTTAAATGCGCTTGGAAACGATATTTACACAAAATACCGCGGAATATTTGAAATTTTCGGGGCGTATCAAAATGGTATTGTTTCGATGGAACAACCCATTGCTCAAGCGCTTCAAAAATCAATTGAAACATTGGCTGCAGGTTGGGAATCTGTTGATTTAAAAGATGCGATGGATTTTGCTCGGGATGATGCGAATCTGCACGCTTCTCGTGGACGTATGATTCGATTTATTCCGTCAAATAAATTTGATTTAACAGTAAACAAGGAGAACGTCTTGAAATCTGGAATCACGAAGGAAAAAGACAAATCTAAATTCAAATCGAAAATTACCTTCTCGTTTGATGTGTCAGGAATAACACGTGAAGAATTGATGATGTTAGAAATTATAGCTAACAACGATTGGAAACGAGGAATTTATTTCTCAAGCCCAGGCGGAAGTAAATTGTCAACGGCATTATTTTATGGCGGAGCGATCCGACAAAATGGAATGGCATTTATGTTGAGTCCGATGAAAGAGGTGAGTCAAGTTGCGGCAGATGATATGTATGACAACATGATGAATAGCTATAAATATGGTAAAACGAGCGATCCAAATGTTTTGACAGATTATTACGCTCGTCGTCATACATCACAATATCGATTACATTTTGCGACTTTAGCTCAATATTATGTGCAACAAATTTTGAAAACTGAAGATGTCATGAGTCGTGGACCTCAATATCTTGAATACTTGAGATCTGTCGGTCAAAATGATAACGCTGACGAAAGTGAATACATGCTGAAAAATGGAAAAGCAATTGTTTCTCAAAGTAAAAAACGTATCAGCGAATTGCTCAAAAGATCATTGGAATTGATGCCTCCAGCAATTGTTTTGGATAATGGCGAGCCTTCGCAAAAAGGTGGCAAACCCATGAACGTAAATGGTGTTGATTTTGTACAATATCAAGATGGAACATTGACTGACTATGTTGATATGCTATACAGAGCTGGCGATAAAAAGACAGCTGGTGAACTTGGTTTGGAATTGACTCGTCAATACGAGACGGTTATTAATTTCTTTTTGAAAAGCACGCCAAATGTTGCAATGGATGCGAGAAATCACGCAGATTTGTTAGCAGCAGTAAATAATTACATTGAAATTGTGGTTTCTTCAAATGATGAACAATTAGGCGATCCAACAGGTAAACTAGCGAAAGAGAGTAAATCTTACATTGTTCAATTATACGCTGCGAAATTGAAAGGGTTGTATGCCGAAATCGAACAAGTTGTGCATGATAATGGTGAAACTGTTCGCAGTGGTGGATCAAATCCGATTGCAACGAGATACTTAAGATTGCGCGACAATTTGGATGCCTTAGGCTCTTATTATGGAATAATTCAAGGCAAGGAAGTTGCACCACAAGAAATGGATCCGATGGAAGGAATGGATTTGAACCAATTGTTGGAGCAACAACAAAATGCACAACCAATTGAAGATTCTGTGAATAATTAATATTCTAATAAATGTTTAGATCCCCCAAAATTCTACATTGGCTTTTTCCAGGGAGAGTTTGGGGGATTTTTGTTTCTAATCCAATTGTTTACTTAACGTTTGATGATGGACCAGATGCCGAAATTACACCGTGGCTTTTAGATTTCCTGAAGGAAGAATCAATTGTTGCAACGTTTTTTTGTGTCGGCACGAACATTAAAAATCAACCAGAAACCTATCAGCGAATTTTATCTGATGGACATTCCGTTGGAAATCATTTAATGAATCATGAAAACGGTTATAAAACGAATGATGTGGTTTATTTGAAGTCAGTGGAAGATGCTTCCGAATTGATAGAATCAAATTTATTTCGTCCAGCTTACGGCAAATTAAAAAAAAGTACTGAACGAAAGCTATCCAACAAATACAAGATTATTATGTGGTCTTGGCTATCGTATGATTATGATAAGAATGTTCCAATAGAAAAAATAATTCAGAAATCAAAAAACATAAAACAAGGAGATATTTTAGTATTTCATGATAATAAAAAAACGAAAACGAGATTAAAAGAAGCGCTTCCAATTGTCGTTGAAATGCTAAAAAAAAGAGGATTTAGATTTGAATCTCTAAATTCAGGTCTAATGGATTAAAACTGATCAAATTATTAATCATTTTCAATCATTTAATGACATGAGATGAATCAACTATTCGTAAAGATGCATTTTATTACGTTTCTACAAATGTAACAGGGATCCCTTTTTGGCGTGTGTTTTTGTTTGAACCAAGAAAGTTAGCCACGAAGTTAAACCATGCCAAAAAGAACATCTTATTGATAATCCAAATTAACACTTACAACCCTTTTTTTCGCTTATAAATCGGAACTGTAGAACAAGGCTCGCCAAACATAATTGAACTTGCAACTTTTTGAAAATGAGCTAGAAAAGTAGCCATTGCATACTCTGGCGAAGCAATATCAGAACAGCCTTTCACAATGATTTTCGTGTCTTGATATTCACTTAAATCAACGCTTTCGATGCTATGTTTAATGAGTGATTTTTGTAATTCGTTTTTTGTCCCGACAATTGAAATCGCATTAATTTCAGCCAATTTTGAAGTGATTAACATATATGCCCAAACAGGAACAATAGCATCAGCTGAGCAGAAAATAAATACAGCCTTTTTTTGATATTCCGACCAATCATGTTCCTTGATCCACAGTCGAAAATCTTTTTCTTTCAGTATTAATCCTTCCCAAAGTTGCGGCGCTATATCAATTCCAACGATTTCAATCGTTGGTTTAAAATTGGCTAAATCCATTTGCAATAATCCGCTTTCTGCTACTTTGTTCTTTATTTCTTCCATGGTGAGACAAAGATACGTAGATTTTAAAATCTAAAAAATAATTAGTGGCAATGATTTTTTTGTAACCTAAAGCAATATTCGAAGTACTTTAAATTTTACAAAGTGAAAAATGTATGACAAATAACCGAGGTTTCCGGGGCGCAGACACAACGATTTTCGTTCCAGAAATAAATTCAACGAATGTTAGTTTTTTGGCAAATCCAACAAAGTGGAGTAATTCCATTAGAAGTATTTCTTGAAAACACTTCAAGCAATGCAACGAATATTGACTGGTTTGCAAATGGAGACCCTTTTGGTACAACTTTACCAAACCTTATTTTGGACCAAGAAGGAAATTACCTTATTCAATTAGTTGGGCGGAATACCGATATTTCTTGTTCAGATACTGCTTTGACAACAATTTTTGTTTCTTTAATTGTAAACTTGCCCAATGTTTTTACGCCAAATAATGTTGGTGTAAACGATACCTATTGTATTCAGAGCTATCAAGCAATTCAACTTGAATTTAACATTACAAATCGATGGGGAAATGTTGTTAAAATGCAGAATTTGAATGTTGTTGAAGGAATTCCAACTTTGCTTTGAGATGGCTCTTCTATAGGCCCATTGCCAGTGGTTTAAGGCGTCTATTTCATTCGAATAAAGATTGCGACATCGAAAAATGAAAAAGTTGAAATGAACGAATTTATCACCTTGGAACGATAATGAATCGCTAGAAATGTTCAAAATTAGCCGTTAGGAAACGACTATGAGAATCCAAGAATCTCGAAATCTGAATTTAAGCTCATTTCTGACAAAATGTCTCGCTTTTACCTAAGGCATGAGTTTTGACTTCAATCCTGCGTGAACAAAAAATCAGATCCATTTGGCTCAATTACTGAGTCGATATTCTATGCAAGCATTGTTGTCATAGCAATGTGGTTAGTGTATTGGGCTGAACACTTATATCGGTTTCCATTTCATCAATATGGAGTTTTACCTCGCTCAGTCGAAGGATTGAAAGGAATTCTTTTCATGCCATTATTACATGCTAAGAACGATATCAATCACATCATTAATAACTCATTTCCAACTTTCGTTTTGCTTGCTGCAATCGTGTATTTCTATCGGGATGTTGCGCTTAAAGTGTTTTTGTTATTATGGTTCGGGACTGGATTGCTTCTATGGGCTTATGCACAAAATGTGGGTGCTTATCACATCGGCATGAGTGGTGTTGTGTATGCAATGGTGGGATTCGTTTTTACTTCTGGAGTGCTTCGAAAATATTTACCACTTCAAGCTATTTCGCTTTTTGTGGTATTCGTTTATGGAAATCTTGTTTGGGGAATTTTCCCGATGAAAAATGGCGTTTCTTGGGAAGGACATTTTATGGGATTAATCGTTGGAGTGATTGTGGCTTTTGGATATCGTCGTGAATCTGTTCAACGACCAAAATTTCAATATGAAATTGAAAAAGAAATGGGAATCGAACCGCCAGATTTAGAAGGAATCTACAATGAAAGAGTCCGAATTCTGCAATTAGAAGAAGAAGAACGTCAACGTCAACAAAGCGGTCACGTAATTGTTTACCATTATTTGCCAGATCAAAAAGCTACACAGCAGAACGATAACGACGAGCAATTACTCCAGTAGATTTACTTAATTCGTTCCAGGAATCTAGCTCAAAAGTCAATTCAATTAATTCTCCTGTCGCCAATATAATATCAGAATCACATAAGTAATTGACCAAATCAGAAATCCCAAAATTATGTCCAATTAAAAGGATGTTTTTGGTATGATTTAGTTGACAAATAAGCTCTAAAATTTCGCCTGAAGAAGCAAGATATAAATTCTCCCAGGAATGAATAGGAACATTTTTGAACGCATGTTCGATTAATTTAAAAGTTTCTTGTGTTCTTTTTGCACTAGAAACATGAATTTCGGCGATTCCAAAATCAGTATTTTCAAAGTGTTTTTTTAAATCATTTGCTTGCGCAATACCCCTTGGGAGAAGACTTCTATCATAATCTGAACCCGATTTAGAGATCTGATTTGTTTTGGCGTGACGTACAATTATTAACTTGAGCATTTTCAAATATACATTTTTCTGAAAAAATCCCAACCATTCTTTATTATCAAGCGTTTAGTTAGTGTTATTCTTTTGGGAATGATAATAAAAATGAAACAGAGTTTAATGGTTTAAAAAAAGTGCGTACCTTGCATAGTAACAATAAAGTAATAAGTTTGCAAAAACCGATGGACATCACGCAGGAAATACTGGAAAAATGCGCTCGTGATGATCGTAAGGCTGTCAAATGTTTGTATGAACATTGTTTTGAAGCGCTTATGCCCGTTTGTTACAGATACCATATCAACGAAGAAGACGCTCGTTCTTCCTTTAACCTTGGCTTCATTAAAATTTTAAAAAGTTTGAAAACAATCAGCGGAGATTTCAATTTCGGTGGTTGGTCAAAAAGAATTATGATTAATACTTTGATTGATGAATATCGTAAGGTGAAAAATTATAATTCACATGTTACTTCGAAAGAGACAGATCGCGAGCTCGAATTTACTAGTTCATCGCATGATAATGAAGGGGAAAGTAACATGGGTTATGAATTAATAATGAAATTGGTGATGGGGTTACCAGAATTTACGTCCAAAGTTTTCCAGTTGTACGTAATTGATGGATATAATCACAGAGAAATAGGTGAATTGCTCGATATGTCTGAAGGAACATCTAAATGGCATTTGTCAACTGCGCGAAAAGCATTAAGAGAAAAGTTAGATGAAATTGAAAACACAAATAAACGATTAGTAGTATGAGTTGGACAGATGAAGAGTTAGACGCTCTGGTGAGAGAAGCTGCTAATGAAAAGCAAGTAGCATACAAAGACGCTTATTGGCACGAGATGGAAGCCATGCTTGGAGCCTCTCCTGCACGAAAAATTTCAGGTTGGTGGTGGTTTAACGGAATCGCTTTCCTAGCCATAACTATTGGCGCAACGTTTGTGGCTTCAAGCAGTGGTTCCCCAGAATCAAACAACAATAAATTAGCACTTTCGTCAGAATTAAATGAAGCTAATTTGTCGAATGATTTAAAGAATCCGATGAATGTGAATTCAATTGTTGAATCGATAGAATTAAACGATGATTTAAAGCTTAATCAAAACGAAAATATAGAAATAAAAGCGAAATCAACAAAAACGAAAGTTATAAATAATGAATTTAAAAGTACAAAATTAGCAACTTTAACTAATATAGCTCAAGCATATAAGCCATCACGAAGCGAAAATGTAATTGAAAAATCAACAAGTTTCAATGAACTCAATAATGGAAAAAGGATAGTTTTTGAATCCGAAAATAATGATTTTATGGGCGTTAAAAATGATTTGAGTCAAAATTCAGATGAGAGTTCAGGTGTGAATTCAGTCGGAAACAGCGCGTTTCAAAACATTGCTGTTTCTGAATTAATGCTAAAAAACTGGCACTCAAATCCTACAAGCTTTTTTGATAGAACTCCAAGCAATATTCCATATTTAGCGAATAAAAGAGTTGGTTTTTATGCTGGTTTATATGGCGGTCTCGGCCATTCGTATGCTACAACAGAATCGAAAAATGCCTTATTTCAACTTGGAGTGAGTGGGGGCGTTGAATTTTTTGTTAGAAAATGGTCATTCGGAGTTGGACTTGGCTACAGACAACAATTTGTAAGAAACCTTGAAATTCGCAGCCACAAACAGTATTACACATTTGGCTTGATGAATGTAAATCAAAATCTTGAATATGATCAATTACTTTTCGCCGATTTAAATTTAAATGTAAATTATAGTTTTGGACGCAGTGAAATCGGAATTCAAGCGTCACCAACCTACATGTTAGGCGTAAGATTAAATTACTCTGAAAACCGAGAAGAAATTTTTGGTGATAAATCAATTGTTACTTCCGTTCCTGAGAAAAACAACCAATACGTTTCTTCAAATAATTTCGAAACTTTGAGCATGAATGTTGGGCTAAACTATAGCTACGCAATTCAAAAAAATATACTGCTTAATTTGAATTTAAACACAAGAGTGGGTGGAAGTTTGTTGAAAAATTCTTTCGCTGGAAATGAAAGAAAAATGCCTCTGATGCTCGAATTTGGGATAAAGAAAAGATTTTAAAACATAAATATGACAAAATATAGTTTTTTAGTACTCTTTTTACTGACTCTGGTGGGGTGTAAAAAAGAAGAAGTGACTCCTGATTCACTTGCGAATGAATTGCCCGTTTTTATGATTATGGGGAACATAGATGGTGAGCCAGTTAATTTTCAAGCTGGCGTTAATGGTGCTTATCTCTCAACTCATTCAGTTATTACTGCAGGTGTTGAACGGTTTTCTGGACGCATTGTACAAGGTGAAAACTACTCAGAATTTGGACTTTACAACGGTAATTTACTTTTGCCAAATAGTAATATTACGCAAGTAGGAACAAAAATTAGCCTTTCTAGTCCACCAAATGTAGCCTTGTTTAATTTGAATAAAGAATTACTAAACAATTACAGTAATATTGAATCCATTGATATCAAAGTAAACGGAAAACCTTACGGCAAGGCGGTTACAATTTATGAGCCTGGAATTTATGAAATATGTGTGGATGTTCATTTCCTAGATGCGCAGCAATCATCAGCTACAATTTGTAATACCATTGTTTTAGGATATAAAGATTTTGGTGCATTTAAAATTCAACATTCGACTTCAGGTTCAGGTCAAGTTCAAGCATTAATTATCACTGCAGGGCAAATAGCAAATGTGGATTGGTTTGTTGACAATGTTTATGTTTCGAGTGGAAATAATTTTTCTGGTGCGATAAGTGAAAGTGGACATGTTCTAATGGCTGAGGTAAGTTTCGCTAATGGTGTTTTGATAAAACGTCAAGTTTTTGTCAACGGATTTGATGAGAGTGTGTTTGTTGAAGATATGATGAATTTTAAATTGTCTCTGGCTGAAACATTGATGCGTGATTTTAAAGCAGATTTCTCCATCTTTCGAAATGGGATTTTATACACACACGTGCCATCGGTCGCTCAACCTGAAGTGATAATTACAGGCTTTTCTTACTACGGATTAAATACATCAGGCAAAGAAGTTTACAAGCTAACTGGAACAATTAGCACACAAATGAAAAACAATACAACATCAAGCATTGTTAATGCACAATTTAATGTTGCAATTGGTATTGAAATTCCTTAACATTGTCAAAAACTTTAATTCATGAAAAAAATCCTTACTTGCTGCGCTGTTTTGTCGCTTTTTACATCTTTTAGTCAAATTACAATTAATTCAACAGATTGCGCAACTGCGGGCAATTCTGTCCTCGTGAATCAATCAAATGATTTGATGTCGGATTTTCAAACTACTGGGCCTAATATAACATGGAATTTTTCGAATCTAACTTCGGCTTCGCAAAGCACGCTAACATTTGGAGGAATGACAGGCCTGTCTCCCTTAATCCTATTTAATTTTGGGACTTTTGCACCAACAAAATACAAAGCAACTTATTGGTTGCCAACAAATATTCCGATTGATTTATTGTCGGGAATATTGCCAGTCGAATTTAGTGATATCAATCAATACACCCGTTTAACGGCAGACTCAATGACCTTGGTTGGACTGTCTGTTATGGTTTCGGGTTTTGGAGTGCCAGCGCAGTCAGATACCATTGAAACACGCTTAAAATTCCCTTTGAATTTTGGAAACACGCATTTTTCTCGTGGTTACACAGCCATTGATTTAAACCCAATAGCCGATGGTGCTTGGTCTCAAAACCGAACACGAACAACAACAGTTGATGGATGGGGTTCTGTAACAACACCTGCAGGAACGTTCGATGCGCTTCGCGTGAAACATGAAATTTCGGAAAGCAATTCGATTACGTATCAAGGATTTACAATTCCTGTGCCAGCAATAAATACCGTGGAATACGAGTGGTGGGCAAACGGCAAGAAAATTCCAGTTCTAAAAATGACAACAATTGATATTCTCGGCAATGAGCAATTAACCGCTGTTGAGTATTTGGACGGACAGCCAGCTGGAATTGACGCTAATTATTTTGGTGAAGTAGTTGTTTATCCAAACCCAACAACCAACTTATTGACGGTTTCAAGTCAAGAAATTCCGGATTTAATTGAGCTTATTGATTTACTTGGAAAAGTCGTTATTTCGGATAAAACACCGAATATTTCAAACAACTATTCATTAGAAAATTTGAATAATGGAGTTTATCAATTGAGATTGACAAAGGATGGTAATTCGCAATCAACACGTGTGATAAAGAATTAATTCCATAATCATCCAATATTTTTCTTGTACCTTTGTCCAAAGGCAAATCGGTCTATCGCTTTTGGGCATTAGTTCAGAAGAGGAAAGTCTGGGCAACATAGGGCAGCGTACTTCTTAACGGGAAGGTCTGGATGAAGAAATTTGTGCAGAACAGAAAGTGCCACAGAAAGGAAAACTACCCATTTAAGTTTTACTTAGTTTGGGAAAAGGTGAAAAGGTGAGGTAAGAGCTCACCGTGCGTCGAGTAATCGAGGCTGCAAGGTAAACCTTACGCGTTGAAAGACCATGTAAACCAAGGATGAAGCTGATTTATTAGTTTTGAGAGGGCGGCTCGCTTAATCTTGGAGGGTAGGTTGATTGAACCTTCTAGTGATGGAAGGTCTAGATAAATGATAGACACTCATTTCGGTGAGTACAGAACCCGGCTTATAGATTTGCCTTTTTTTCGTTTTTTTGGAGTAGCTTCATTCAAATTCTAGAGAAATAGACAAACGTTGTAAGGTTTTAGTTTGCCCTTCGCAACTGAATTTTCTTTGATCTGCCCAAAATCGACAATCGAACAAATTCTCATTGTTTTTTCTTGCCTTGATAGAGTTAAATGAATCGCTCAAAAGATTTATAACTAAATATAAAAAAAATGAAAGTTCTCATCATCATCCTTGATGTGTTAGTCCTCGTTTTTATTGCTTCACAAATATTTGCAATGATTACCCAACGAAACATTGAAACATATCCTTATTCTGTGGAAAAAAAATACCACGACTTTGAAGTGCGCAACTATGAGGCTACCTTATTTACCACGGTAAAACTTGCAACAAAAGACTATAAATCGTCGTCAAGTAGAGGGTTTTCTATCCTCGCCGGTTATATTTTTGGTGGAAACGAAACCAAAGAAAAAATTGCAATGACATCACCCGTCGCAATGTCATTAGAAGATTCAATGACTGTAATGTTTATGGTGCCAAAGAAATTCAATAAAGAAACACTACCTATACCAAAGGAATCGCAAATTATATTTCGGGAAGAGCCAGCAAAAAAGGCAGCTGCAATTACCTTTGTTGGTTGGGCAAATGATGAAAAAATCAAAAAATATAAAGAGAAATTAATAGCTGTCCTTGATGCAGAGGGAATAAGCTACACAAATCGGTTTTATTTTTTGGGCTACAACCCACCGTTCGAAGTTTTTAACCGTAAAAATGAGGTGATTGTAGAATTGCAAAAGGAATGATCTATAAATTTGAGTAACTTTAGAAATAAGAGGTATGGAAAGCGTATCCAAAAATAAAAAAAGATTTTAGCACCAAAACGGAATTCAAAGTTGGATTTGATTTACAAGTCAAAAAAATAAACAAACCCAAAATCTCCTAAAACCTTTCAGCGCATTAATTCATTCCTTTTTTTAATTTTGCTCTCAAATAAAATAGATTTTATGAAAGCATACGTTTTTCCAGGTCAGGGAGCTCAATTCTCAGGAATGGGCAAGGATTTATACGATAATTCAGAGTTAGCGCGTGAATTATTTCACAAGGCAAATGAACTATTAGGTTTTGAAATCACTAAAATCATGTTTGAAGGAACAGATGAGGAATTAAAACAAACCAAAGTCACTCAACCAGCTATTTTTTTACATTCAACAATTTTAGCAGCTTGTTTGGGAAGTGAATTCAAGCCAGACATGGTTGCCGGGCATTCCTTGGGCGAATTATCTGCTTTGGTTGCAAACGGAGCTTTAAAGTTTGAGGATGGACTGAATTTAGTCTATAAACGTGCGTTGGCAATGCAAAAGGCATGTGAAGCTGAACCATCAACTATGGCAGCAATTCTTGGATTAGAAGACAATATCGTAGAAGATATTTGTGCTTCGATTAATGGAGTAGTGGTCGCTGCAAATTATAATTGTCCAGGTCAATTAGTTATTTCAGGTGCAATTCCAGCAGTGGAAGAGGCATGTGAAAAATTAACCACAGCGGGAGCGAAAAGAGCTTTATTATTGCCTGTCGGTGGCGCATTTCACTCCCCTTTGATGGAACCAGCTCGAGAAGAATTAGCAGCTGCAATCGAAGCAACTGAATTTTCAACACCAACACGTCCTGTTTATCAAAATGTAACAGCAAAGTCTGTTTCGGATCCGATTGAAATCCAAAAGAATTTAATCGTACAATTGACAGCTCCAGTAAAATGGACTCAAATCATGCTTCAAATGATTGAAGATGGTGCTACGGAAGTTATAGAAGTTGGTCCAGGTAAGGTATTGCAAGGATTATTTAAAAAAGTAGATCGAACGTTTCCTACGAGTAGTGCTGAGATTTAACTAAGTGTTTGAGATGCAAAGATAGAGTTGATTAATTTTGATTTGAAAATGGTTTTCACTTTTTAGTGGGAATCATTTTTTAAGCAATACAGTCAAAAGTTAGGATAAAAATTATGAAATATTAATAATTTTTATTATCTATATTAATTAAATTTATCTATTTTTATCTCCATGCGAATAGTTGCGCTTTTTTTATTTTTTGTTTTCTTTGGCTTCAATGCTGTGCTGAGCGCTTCGGTTTTGTGGCAAGATGATGATTCTATTTCATCAGTTGTGCTTCAAGAAGAAGAAGAAGAAGATGATGAAGCTGAATTAGTTAAAAATGTATTTTTACTTGTAGCTACGAAAGGCGATGAATTCGCAATCTTACTGAATAGAAATCACTCACGTTCATTTAAAGTTGATCAAAAAATCGGTCAAATTTACCAGCGTATTCTCTATGCTCCTCCCAAGAAAACAAATGAGTAGTTGTTGGTGTTGAAGCTTTACATTCAGCACAATTTATTTATCTCACTTCGCACATTTTATCAAAATAAAAAAGTTAAATGAAAAAATATTTTTCGAGCTTAGGGCGTGATCTTCCCGCAAGTCTTGTTGTATTCCTTGTTGCGCTGCCCTTATGTTTAGGAGTAGGATTGGCATCAACGGATGTAAAAGAAATTATCGGATTGCCGAATGTTTTTTCGGGAATTATTGCTGGAATAGTTGGTGGTATTATTGTTGGTGCGCTTTCTGGAAGTCGAATCGGTGTTTCTGGTCCGGCCGCTGGATTGATTTTAATTATCATTGGTGCTTTAACTACTTTAGGTAGTTTTGAAGCTCTTTTGTTAGCAATAGTGTTTGCTGGAGTTTTACAACTCATAGCTGGTTTTGCTGGATTAGGAATCATCGGGAATTATTTCCCTTCCTCGGTCAGCAAAGGAATGTTAGCAGCAATTGGAATAACATTAATCCTAAAAGAGATTCCGCATGCCGTTGGTTA
>Ga0105045_10002515_pt1 | contig 15502 bp, 15 predicted proteins | sample MAT02_FD_78089 | JGI IMG/M metagenome (GOLD analysis project Ga0105045, IMG submission 78089) | Freshwater microbial communities from Lake Fryxell liftoff mats and glacier meltwater in Antarctica - MAT-02 (megahit assembly) | ecosystem: Environmental > Aquatic > Freshwater > Ice > Liftoff...
AAATATTTTGCAAAAGATCATCCCTGCTGAAAACTATGTTGGGACTTTTGGATAAAAAATAAAGCAATTCGAATTCTTTTTTGGGTAAAATAATGATTTTCCCTGATTGGGACACGGTGTAGCTGCCTCTGTCTATGATCAGATCGCCCGCGGTGATTTTGGATAATTCCTGCTCTTTTTTAGTTTCCCTTCGGAAAAGGGCCGCTATTCGGCTTAGCAATGCACGTGGTTTTATAGGTTTGTTGATGTAATCGTCTGCTCCCACATCAAAGGCGGCTACTTCGGAATATTCCTCTGATCTGGCAGTCAGGAAAATTACAAACGTATTTTTAAGCTCCGGAATTTCTCGGATTTGTCGGCAGGTTTCCACGCCATCCTGCAAGGGCATCATGATGTCCAACAGTATGACATCAGGGACAAAGGCAATGGCTTTGATCACGGCTTTGATGCCGTCCATGGCCGTTTCTACCTCATAGCCTTCCTTTTGGAGGTTATAGGTCAGTATGTCGATGATGTCCTGTTCGTCATCTACAACCAATACTTTGATTTTTTGTTGCTCACTCATACCTTGGGGCAATAGTTATTCACAGCATGATAATTTTACCGCAAAGGTAACAAATACTTAAAACAAGTTGTCATGGCCAGGGCTGAGGTGATCTTCCGATCGGCGTCTCATCCGATGTGTTACCAAATTGTTATCCGGAATTTTTATCAAGCTTTGCTTTACGGATTCCTCAGACCAATGGCTTCCGTTATTTCCATGTCCAATGATCCCACAACTAAATCAGCTTTTATCCTTACAGGAATCCTGTTTTCATCATCAGTTATCCAGATCTTGATCGGCCGCTCCCCGCTGAAAAGTTTGTTGGAAGGCATAATGGGAGAAAATATCCGGGTTTCAAAGGTGCCGATTCTGGTCTTTAACCGCTGGGTGCCCTCATATATTAATTTTAGGTTATATATTTTTTTGTCAAAAAATCCGCGGATGGTAACCGGTTCTCCTTTACCCAATGTACCAAAATCCAAGGTGCGAAGCAGGTAATATCCGCTTACGATATCCTGTATGTTGGTGGGGACACGGTAACTTTTGGTTTCCACTATTTTTTGATTGTCCCGGTCATATTGCTTTAGCAGGGCTTCGTTTTTTTCATGGTTAAAATCAACAACCTCATGTTTTCGGTAATTTCCTTCTTCGATATGCCGATAAGAGCGGTAGGGGATGATACTTGCGGTATCCAAGTAGGTGCCCCAATTGTCTTTCACATAGAAAAGCCTGAAAATGCTCAAGGTTCTTCCATACACATCAATTTTGAAAGAGGGTTTGTTTTGGATATAGTGGATGTTATCGTGAATCACCATTCTAGCCTCAGCGGCATTAAAAAACAGGTACTTCACCCGGAAGGTGAGTTCTTCCCCCTGGGTAAAAGCTTGATTTTTCCTCCTCGGCTCGGAGTCGGGCAAATTGAAGGAAAAAAGCAGAAACAGGAAAACTGTTTTTACATGGAGCGTCATGGGCATCTTGTTGATTACAATTTACTGACTCAAAAGCTGTATCAGTATGAAAACCAAAGCTATCAAAATACGATCAGAATAGGAAGAACGGATTTATGAAACTATGGTTATTCTTTTGTTGCGAATCCCCTGTCGAATGTTTAATTTCACATAAATTTTACTCGTTACTTTTATACTGTCCGATATATGAATGCGAATCCCGAAAAACTCAAAGCCCTTCAATTAACCATTGATAAGCTGGAAAAATCCTACGGTAAGGGTACCGTAATGAGACTTAGCGACAATGTTGTCGTGGATATTCCAGCTATTTCCACTGGTTCTTTGGGACTGGACATGGCATTGGGTATCGGGGGGATACCCCGTGGCCGGGTCATAGAAATATACGGTCCTGAGTCATCCGGTAAGACAACCCTCTCCATGCACTGCATTGCCGAGGCCCAAAAAGCCGGTGGGATGGCCGCTTTTATAGATGCGGAACATGCCTTTGATAAGGCCTATGCCGAAAAATTGGGGATAGACATAGAGAACCTGCTAATTTCCCAACCTGACAACGGCGAGCAGGCACTGGAAATTGCCGAACACCTGATCCGTTCAGGAGCTATTGATATCATCGTGATTGACTCGGTGGCTGCCTTGGTGCCAAAGGGAGAACTCGAGGGAGAAATGGGAGACAGCAAAATGGGTCTTCAGGCCCGTCTGATGTCCCAAGCCCTTCGGAAACTTACCGGAGCGATCAATAAAACAGGCTGCGCCTGCGTGTTCATCAATCAGCTGCGGGATAAAATCGGGGTCATGTTTGGAAGTCCGGAAACAACTACCGGCGGTAATGCATTGAAATTCTATGCCTCGGTGAGATTGGATATCCGGCGGATAGGTCAAATCAAGGAAGGAGCTGACAATATCCTGGGTAACCGGACCAAGGTGAAAGTGGTTAAAAATAAGGTTTCCCCTCCTTTCAAAGTGGTGGAGTTTGACATCATATATGGAGAAGGCATTTCCAAAGTCGGCGAAATCATCGATTTGGGGGTGGAATTTGAGATTATTAAAAAGGCAGGTTCTTGGTTTTCCTATGAAGGAAACAAACTGGGCCAGGGACGAGATGCTGTCAAGGCATTGCTACTTGACAATCCGGAACTCATGGAAGAGCTTGAATTGAAGATAAAGGAAAAGGCTGGGTTAAAATTGAAGGCATCCAAGGAAAAACCGGTCAAAGAAAAGCCGGGAAAAGAAGAAAAATAAAGGACTTAGCTGATTCATCTAAATATGTCTTTAACAAAAAAGCTTGCTGGTTGTACCACCGGCAAGCTTTTTTGTTCCACCTATTTTTAAAAAACGGTTGGTTGGGCATCCCAATTTTCGGTGTTGGAAATGCCAATTTTTTAGTACTTGTGGAATAGAATACACAGCGGTAATTATTGTTCATTAAGTGCTACGAATGGCCTCCACGGGATCGAGTCTTGCTGCCATAGAGGCCGGGATGATCCCGGCAAGGATGCCGATCACCGACGAAAGGCCTATTCCCAGCATAATGTTTTTGAAACTCAGTATGATATCCAAGCTTCCCAGGGGGACAAAGGTGCTTAAATATACCAATAATAAACCCGCAAGGCCCCCGATCAAACTAAGGAAGGTCGCTTCGAACAGGAACTGATACAAAATGAAAAAATTTTTTGCGCCCAGGGATTTTTGAATGCCTATGATATTGGTACGTTCCTTGACCGACACAAACATGATATTGGCAATACCAAAACCCCCGATCAAGATGGAGAATCCCCCAATTACCCATCCCGCCAAACTAATTACCATAAAGATTGCTCCTACGGCATTTTGGATGAATTCGGATTTATTCAGTGAAAAGTCATCTTCTTCGGTAGGTTTTAGTCCTCTTTTTGCTCGCAGTAGACCCGCCATTTCATTTTCCAAGGCGATTAGGTCCTGGTCGTCATCCATGCCCTTGGCGGCAATTACAGGCTCAACTCCATACCTTCCCACCGAAAATATTTTTGAAAAGGCCCCATAGGGAATTAATAGTGCCTCATCTTTGGAGGGGGTGTCGAAGAGTCCTTCCCCCTCTTCTTCAAAAATACCCACTATGGTAAACTTTAAGCCTTTTATTTTTAGCTCTTTTCCAAGCGCACTCTGCTGTCCCGGAAAGAGGGCATTGGCTATTTTCACCCCTACGATGCTTACATTCCTCGAAGCGGAAATTTCCATTTCAGTGAAAAACCTACCTTCCTGAAGTTGAATTTCATAGACATCCTTGTGGTTATACACAACACCTTGAAGTGAGGCCCGCTCGTAGGAATTGCTGGCCTGTTTCACGGTGGTTCTGGCTTGGGCAAAGATGGTGACAGCTTCAGCGTTTTTTAGCCGCTCGTTTAGAAAGGCATACTCCGCAAACGTGCCAGGCGGGCGACGGAAATATTTCCACCAGGGATAATTTTGGGGACCGGAAGCAAATGGAAAACGGTCTACCCGAACCACGTTCGTCCCTAAAAATGTAAGGCTGTTTTTGATGTTGTTCTCCAGGGAATCTACCAGGGTAAATACAGCAATAATGGCAAAAATACCAACTGTCACTCCCAAGAGTGAGAGTATGGTTCGCGTGAGGTTTGATTTCAGTGCCTGAAGGGCAAATCTGAAACTCTCCCAGAGAAGTCGAAGGAAGGACAAAGCTTAATGGGTTAATTTAAAACTATTTGGCAAGTTAATTACATTTAGGCAATATTCTTGCTATCTTTGCATTTTTTATGACGTAATCTAAGCAAGCATTCACCAGACAAAATACCTAATATCACACACATGAAATTATCAGATTTCAAATTTGAAGTTCCCAAAAAACTAATTTCCCTTTATCCTACGGAAAACAGAGATGAATCGCGTCTAATGGTGGTTCACCGATCTACAGGGGCCATCGAGCACAAGGTATTTAAAGATATCATCGACTATTTTGAAGAGGGTGATGTGTTTGTCACCAACAATACCAAAGTGTTCCCTGCGCGGTTATACGGAAATAAGGAAAAGACGGGTGCCAAAATAGAAGTTTTTCTGTTGAGGGAGTTGAACAGGGACCTCAGGTTGTGGGATGTATTGGTTGATCCGGCAAGGAAAATCCGGGTGGGAAACAAATTGTATTTTGGAGACAGCGATTTGGTAGCCGAAGTGATTGACAACACCACCTCAAGGGGAAGGACGATCCGGTTTCTGTTTGACGGCACAGACGAGGAATTCTTCAAGACGATCGATATCTTGGGGGAGACACCTTTGTTGAAAGACTTCATCGAGCGTGAAGTGGAAGCTTCTGATCGGGAGCGTTACCAGACCATCTATGCAAAGCACGTCGGAGCGGTTGCTGCTCCTACCGCCGGCCTTCACTTTACCCAGCATTTGCTTAAAAGGCTTGAAATAAAGGGAGTGGCTGTGACGCCAATTACTTTACACATCGGTTTGGGTACTTTCCGTCAGGTAGATGTAGAAGACCTCTCCAAACACAAAATGGATTCCGAAAACTACGATATTTCGAAAGAGACTGTAGACCTTGTCAATAAAGCGATAGACAACAAAAAGCGAGTTGTATCCGTGGGTACTACCTCCCTGAAGACCATTGAGTCTTCTGTCACAGCCAATGGACGGCTAAAGGAGAGTACAGGTTGGACGGACAAATTCATCATACCACCCTACGAGTTTAAAATTGCCAATGCGTTGGTTACAAATTTCCACCTTCCGGAGTCAACACTCCTTATGACCACTTCTGCATTTGGCGGGTACGATCTGATCATGAAGGCCTACCAGGAGGGCATTAAAGAAAAATACCGGTTTTTCTCCTATGGAGATGCCATGTTGATATTATGAGGCGCTTCAAGCGCCTTTTTTTGCTTTCAACTTCAACGTGTAGCGGAGAACAAAATGAAAAAAGCAGCTGTAATCGTAGCGGGTGGCAGTGGAACCCGAATGGGAGCGTCCATGCCCAAACAATACCTCCCAATTGGAGGAAGACCCATATTGATGCATACCCTAGACGCTTTTCATACCTTTGATCCATCGCTGGAGCTTATTCTTGTCCTTCCTGGTTCAGATCATGATACCTGGAAATTGCTTTGCCAGGCACATTCCTATCAAGTGATCCACGGCCTGGTCAAGGGAGGTAGTTCCCGCTTTCAGTCCGTAAAGAACGGACTTCTCAGCTTATCAGGAGATACGGATTTGGTGGCCATACATGATGGAGTGAGACCTTTTGTAGCCCAGGAGGTCATCAGGGAAAGTTTTGATACCGCCACATCAACGGGCAGTGCGATTGCTGTAATACCCTTAAAGGATTCTCTCCGTAAAATTGAGGATAAGGGAAATTCCACTCACCAGGACAGGCAACAGTTTCGGCTGGTACAAACCCCTCAAACTTTTCAGACAAAAAAAATCCTTCAGGCCTTTGAAACCGAAGAACTTCCACATTTTACCGATGACGCCACTGTCTTCGAGCATATGGGTTGGGAGGTAACCCTTATCCCGGGCAATTTGGAAAACATCAAGATCACCACACAGGAAGACCTGGCCTATGCGGCTTATTTGCTTCAGGAGCTGCAGCCTGGGAAGTGACATCCACCGGGTAAATCCCTTCGTTTACCGATTTTTTGGTCCGACTTACCTTTTTCTATTTGCCATCTTGAAACGCAAAGGCTATTTTTATTGCCTCAACCAATCCAGACACCTCATGAAAAAGAACAACAACAAAACACTTGGAATCCTGGTACTTATTATCGGGGTATTGCTTTTGCTCAAACAAGCCGGTATTTACTTCCCTTATTGGATATTTTCATGGCCCATGATTTTGATTGCCATCGGTTTTGTCATTGGCATTAAAAGTGGCTTTCGAAATACCGGTTCACTGGTTTTGCTAATTATTGGATCTTTTTTTCTTTTGAGAAACAACGATATTCTGCCAGATCATTTTGGAAGTTATCTGCTTCCGGTTGGGTTGATTTTGTTGGGAGTAATCTTGCTTTTCCGAAGATCCACTCCAAAAGGCCTAGATTGGGAGGGCAATTTTGATCGCTTTGAGAGGAAGCTAAGAACTGGCAAGGCAGGAAAAGTTCCTACGGAAGATTCTTCTGATTTCTTGAACGTGGAGGCCATATTTTGCGGGATCAAACGGAGAATGATCACCAAGCAGTTTAAAGGCGGGGAGGTAACCACTATTTTTGGGGGCACGGATGTAGACTTGAGCCATGCTGACTTCGAAGGCTCTGTAGTTCTGGATGTTTCTGTGGTTTTTGGAGGAATAAAACTGATTGTCCCTGCCCACTGGGATGTGAATTTCGAGGGAAGCAACATTGCGGCAGGAGTGGAAGACAAGCGTTTTATGCAGCGGGGTCCAGTAGATTCGGATAAAAAGCTCGTCATCACAGGAACAGTCATATTTGGGGGAATTGAAATTTCTTCCTATTGAGGGGCATGGAGAAGATGTCAAACGATTTGAAAAGCAAGCGTTTTAACAAATGGTTTTGGATGGGATCATTGGGAGTACTTATTGCCGGCATGAGTTTCCTGATCCGATATTACGGACAAGATTGGACGACGGCAATACAGGATAGCTGTGTGTTTGCCATACTTTTACTGGCAAGTACCCAGGTATTGCTAATCGTCTACCCATACGTGCGCCCTTCTTTTACCGGATATAAGGCAGCGCTTATATTCCCTGTTATCTTGACAGTTTCTGTGGTGTTTGTAGGACGTATGGTCCTTGAGTGGATATTCGGGGGAAATATTTCCTATCGGTTGTTCTTGGATCATTCACTCCCTCTGCGATTGGCTTTCGTACTCCTTTTCTTGTATGGGATATCCCTGTTGATTTTGGTGAGAAATGAAGTGGAATTGCAGTGGGAGCGTAAGGAACGGGAAACTATGACGGATAAAATGACCCGTGAGGCAGAGTTGTTTTATCTCAGGCAGCAATTGCAGCCCCATTTTTTGTTTAACAGCCTCAACTCAATCAATGCATTGGTTGGCAAGAGACCCGAAGAGGCAAGGGATATGATTCAATCTTTGGCAGATTTCTTTCGCCTGGCCATTCAGAAGGATACCGGAACCAGCGAAAGTTTTGCAAAAGAATGGGAACGGATCGTGTTATATTTGAGAATGGAAAAAATGAGGTTTGGCGATCGCTTGCAAGTAGACATGGACATGGAGGAAGGCACTGAGGTCCTGTTGCTGCCTCCCCTGCTTTTGCAGCCCTTGGTAGAGAACGCCATCAAGTTTGGCTTATATGGTGTGCTGGAAAAGGTGGTGATCAGTGTAAAGGCTACCCGAAGCAGCAACTTCCTTCAAGTAGCGATACGTAATCCCTATGATGCCGCAAATGGCTTACCCAAGGGGACAGGATTTGGATTGGAAAGTGTCAGGCGAAGGCTTTATCTGTTGTTTGGTAGGAATGACTTGGTAAAACACCAGGCACATGACAACTGGTTTGAGGTTATTATTAGAATACCCCAACTGGCATGATACGCGTGGCAATCATCGATGACGAACCTCTTGCACACGAGATCTTGCTGGAATATCTGAAAGACGCCGAGGATATAGAGGTAATAGGGAAGTATTTCAATGGGTTTGAGGGCATCAAGGGAATCCAAGAAACACAGCCGGAGTTGATTTTTGTCGACATTCAAATGCCAAAGATCAATGGGTTTGAGATGCTGGAATTGATTGACAATAAGCCAGGCGTTATTTTCGTGACAGCCTATGATACCTATGCTGTCAAAGCCTTTGAGGTGCATGCGTTGGATTACCTCATGAAACCTTTTTCCAGGGAGAGACTGGGTCAGGCCTTGGGGAAATACAGGACTTTTCGTCAGAGTGGCCCACCTGAACTTAGCCGTGTAACTTATGCAAGTGCTGAGTCGGAAATATTGGAAAGGGTTGTAGTCAAAACAGGGAACCGCATCGAGGTGATCCCCGTGCATGAAATTATGTACTTGGCAGCAGAAGATGATTTTGTTGCCATTCAAACCCCCAAAGGCAAATTTTTGAAGTTGCGTACCCTCAAAACTTTTGAGGAAATGCTGGATCCCAGGTACTTTGTCAGGGTGCATCGCTCATATATCATCAACCTAAGGGAAGTGACACGTATCGAAAATTATGACAAGGGGAGGCAATATGTTTGGTTAAAATCCGGGGCGCAGATCCCAGTTAGCAAACAAGGAGGGCATAGATTAAAAGCAGCTTTTGACAGCTAAGAAAAAATGGAAAAAACAAATACCCCTGACCAGTATTCAGGGGTAGATGATCAATATTCGTCTTCGTTGAAGAAGAAGTCGTCTTTTGTCGGATAATCCGGCCAAATCTCCTCAATATTCTCATACGGCTCACCGTCGTCCTCCAATTCCTGGAGATTTTCCACCACCTCAAGCGGGGCACCTGAACGGATAGCAAAGTCAATCAATTCATCCTTGGTGGCTGGCCACGGTGCGTCTTCCAGATAGGAAGCAAGTTCTAATGTCCAATACATATGTTTATGCTATTATATTATAATCCCCTCATTTGGGAGGCAAAAATATAAATTTTTTTTGATTTAAAACCTTAACGAATTAATTGTTTGTAAGTTCCTTTAAAAGATGATTTTTTACTTCCAATTTTCGGTTGAATCCATAAATTTTTCGCTGAATCATCACATCGAATTCTGCTTCATTACTTCGGAAGTTTTCCACGTTGTCCTTAATGGTGTCCAACTCCTTTTGATCCCGCGCTATGAGATCTTTGAGGATTCCAGCCTTGATGGTTTTTTGCTCACTTTTCTCCTTTTTATCAAAGTCCTCATATTTGGAATGGGACAGTTTGTCCAAGAAGGATTTTTCAAAAACCAAGTCCGTTGAGAATACGAAGGTGCGGATACTTTGTTGTGCGTTACGCGGCTTTTTTGGAGGAAGTTTTTTCCATTCTTCCTGCAGTTTTTTTGCTTCGTACATCACCGCAGGACCGCTGGGGCCGGCAGACAATAGTTGCATTTCCTGTGCCATTTTTTCTATCTTTTTGATCATCAGGCCGGGGCTGATGGTTGGGATACTTTGCATGACACGCTTGTATTTCGAAAATATCCGGTTGTTCAGTTTGGAAAACTCATCCCAAATCGGCTGTCTTTTATCCGCGGGCACTCTTCCAGACTCTTTCCATCTTTTTTGGATTTTCTTGCTTATTTCAAATGCCAGACGCACATCGGCCATATCATGCGCTTCACGGGCCTGATCCAGCAGGTTTTCATAAATCTTTAAATTTTGCTCCGCCTGCAAGGCAAGACCGTCAAAATAATTTTTCCGGTTCCCATAAAATACATCCAAGACATCTTGGAAAGCAGTTTCTATGTCTTCTTCCAGGTCCTTGCTTACCGGGCCCGTTTTGAGCCACTTCGCTTTTAGATTTTTTAATTCTTCGGAAGCCTTTTTCCAATCGGTACTGTGCATGAGTACTTCCGCCTCCGTGGTCAGTCCCCGCTTGAGTTCCAGGTTTCGTTCCCTATTAACTTGTATGATTTCTTCCAAATACGCCTCTTCTTTTTCCAATTCGGCAATAAGACTTGGAAAATCACCCAATGCATCATAAGCAAGTAAAGACTCCTTGAGATGGATAAGTTTCATGAGAAAGGACCCCTTGTTTTGATTCTCCTCAATATCCTTCTTCAGTTTTTCCACTTTTTGCCGGACCATCTCAAATCTGTCCTCAAAATACTTCATCGTGGATTCCTCACTTTCCTTTACCTCCCCGATGACCCTGTCCTCTTGGCCTAAAAATCCTCTGAGGTAAACGTTGCTGTCTTTAATATATCCAAAAGGGTGTTCCATGGGATGTTTTGGCTAGGTTTTAAAATAGTGGCTTTCCAAGCTGCAAATTAATTAAATAAGGGCCATTTATCCTAAGAAAGGCGATTTTTTACCATATTTGTTACCTATTGGATGTTAAATTAATAACACAGTTCTATGAGTAATGAAAAGATTATATTTTCAATAGCCGGGGTTTCCAAGATTTACCCTCCGCAAAAGAAAGTATTAAAGGATATTTATTTGTCGTTTTTTTATGGTGCCAAGATCGGAGTGCTCGGACTAAACGGCTCTGGAAAAAGCTCCCTCCTCCGGATCATTGCGGGCATGGATACCGAATTTTTGGGGGAAGTGGTGTGGTCGCCCGGCTATTCTGTCGGCATGCTGGAGCAAGAACCCCAGCTGGATCCGGACAAAACCGTCAAAGAAGTGGTGGAAGAAGCGGTAGCTTCCACCGTAAACTTATTGAAGGAGTTTGAGGCAATCAACGAGAAATTCATGGATCCCGCGCTGATGGATGATCCGGATGCCATGGATAAGCTCATCCAAAAGCAGGGAGAGGTACAGGAAAAACTGGATGCCTGCAATGCCTGGGAACTGGATGTCATGCTGGACAAAGCCATGGATGCCCTAAGACTGCCCCCAAGCGATGCTCCTGTCAAAAACTTGTCCGGTGGTGAAAAGCGCCGGGTTGCCTTATGCAGGCTGCTTCTTCAGGAACCGGATGTACTTCTCTTGGATGAACCCACCAACCACCTGGATGCGGAGTCGGTCCATTGGCTGGAACAACACCTGAAAAACTACAAAGGTACCGTCATTGCCGTGACCCACGACAGGTATTTTCTCGACAACGTGGCTGGATGGATTCTCGAACTGGACAGGGGAGAGGGCATTCCCTGGAAAGGAAATTATTCCAGTTGGCTCGACCAAAAACAGCAGCGGCTCAAGCAGGAAGAAAAGACAGAGTCCAAGCGTCAGAAAACACTGGAACGGGAACTTGAATGGATCCGAATGTCTCCGAAAGCCAGGCAGTCGAAAGGTAAGGCAAGGCTTAACGCCTATGATAAATTGGTAGGCGAGGAAGGCAAAGAGCGTGAATCCAAACTGGAACTGTATATTCCCCCGGGACCACGGCTCGGATCAAAAGTGATTGAGGTAAACGGCGTATCAAAAGCTTTTGGCGATAAGCTGCTTTTTGACAACCTGTCCTTTTCCCTGCCCCAAGGAGGAATCGTCGGAATTATTGGCCCCAACGGTGCCGGTAAATCCACGCTGTTTAAACTTATCACAGGTCAGGAAAAAGCCGATGCGGGTGATTTTGAAGTCGGGGAAACCGTACAGCTTGCCTATGTGGATCAGGAACATGATAGCTTGGACCCAAGCAAATCTGTCTATCAGATTATTTCTGAGGGAAGTGAATTCGTCAAGCTTGGAAACAAAGAAATGAATGCCCGGGCCTATGTGGGCAAATTCAATTTTGTAGGCGCTGATCAGGAGAAGAAAGTGGGCGTGCTTTCCGGTGGAGAGCGCAACCGCGTCCACTTGGCGATGACCCTTAAAAAGGGAGGAAACCTCCTTTTGATGGATGAACCGACCAATGACCTGGATGTCAATACACTACGGTCTTTGGAAGAAGCTCTTGAGAATTTTGGAGGATGTGCCGTGATCATTTCCCACGACAGGTGGTTTTTGGATCGGATATGTACTCATATTCTGGCTTTCGAGGGAGACTCCCAAGTGTATTGGTTTGAAGGCAATTTTTCCGATTACGAGGAAAACAAGAAAAAACGTCTGGGAGATCTTACACCCAGAAGGATCAAATACAGGAATTTGAAGTAACGTACTGAAAGCCGAAAAGAGGTGGGTTTGCCCATGGCTTTTCGGCTTTTTATTTTATACCGGTTTTCAATTTTGGTTGATTAAAAATTCCCTGAAGATCTGCATTTTTCATTTTAAAAAATTGATGTCGCTATAGGATACTTATGTGGCAGCAGGATTATGCTTTATAGAGTACTTTCAACGCATGTATGTAAATCTCACTTCTTTTTCCCAAAATATCCCCTGATTTTATTCGCTTTTTTGTTTCTTTGTACCCTGAATTATTGCTAGGAGAGATACTATGAGACAATTGCTGCTTAGGCCCGGTGCTGAGGAATTAAACTATGAAATTAGGGGCATTGTGAAAAAAGCCCGACAAATTGAACAGCTCGGTTTTGAGATTACCTGGGAAAACATCGGAGACCCCATACAAAAACACAACACCATCCCCGCCTGGATGAAGGAGATCGTTGCCGACCTCGTCAGTCAGGATCATTCCTATGGCTATGCGGATTCCAAAGGAATGATGGAGACCAGGAAATTTCTGGCAGCCATCAACAACGCCAAAGACGGTGTTAAAATCACTGCGGAGGATATCCTCTTTTTCAACGGCCTGGGGGACGGTATCGCAAAGCTGTATCAATTCCTCATCCCTACTGCAAGGATCATAGGACCCTCGCCGGCATACTCCACCCACAGCTCAGCGGAAGCGGCGCATGCAAACACCAGCCCGATTACCTATAAGCTGGATCCGGACAACAGCTGGTACCCGGACATGGAAGACTTATATAATAAGGTAAAGTACAATCCCACCATTGTGGGTATCCTTATCATCAATCCGGACAATCCCACCGGGATGGTCTATCCCAGAGAAGTATTGCAGCGCTTTGTAGAAATCGCCCGGGAATTTAAACTCCTGCTAATAGCCGACGAGATCTACCAAAACATCACCTACAACGGGTTTGAAGCCATTAGTTTGGCGGAGATGCTTGGCGATGATTTGCCGGGAATTTCCCTGAAAGGAATATCCAAGGAATTCCCTTGGCCGGGTTCCCGCTGTGGCTGGATGGAATTCTACAACAAGCACTCCTCCTTGGAATTTGCCAAGCTCTGCCAGACCTTGGAAAACGCCAAAATGATAGAGGTGTGCTCCACGATGCTGCCCCAACTGGCAATTCCCAAAATCATGAGCCATCCCTTATATGCCGCCTACCGAAAAGAAGCCAATGACAGAATTGGCAGAAGAAGCCAGTTGATGGAAGATGTGCTTGCGGGGGTCAGAGGCATCAAGTTCAACAAAACGAAAGGGGCTTTTTACAACACCATCATTTTTGATGAAAACCTGTTGGATGCCAACCAGTTTCTACCGGTTGACGATCGTCGGATCAAAACCCTGCTGGATGGCTGGCTTCAGGAGAAAGAGATGCCCCATGACAAGCGGTTTGTGTACAACTTGTTGGCATCAGACCAGATTTGTGTAGTCCCCGTATCATCCTTCTGCTCTGATTTAAGGGGATTTCGCGTTACCCTTTTGGAAGAAGAGGAAGCGGTATTTGAAGACACGTTTGTAAGGCTGGCGAAGAGTATTGAGTTTTACTTAAAATCGTCCCAACGCGTAGTGGTTGCTCTTTCGGAGTAGGAATAGGCCCCTTTCCCTGATTATCTTCGTTACGGATATTCTTGAGGTCTTCCAGTGGCTGAAATTTTTCCTCCTCTAAAGGGGACTTATCTTCGAAATCGTTCAGATCGGGTTGTCCGGCAAGTATCCATGCCGTATACCACATATCACTGATCATTTTGATAGCAGCCCGCATCTGACGCTCCACCTGTCCTTGCAGGGATTGGTGGTAAGCGATGGTAAAGCCTTTGGAATACACCCGGGTATTGATGCCACCGCGCTCTTCAAAGCTGAATTTTTTGTCGCTTGGGAAATTTTCGGCAAGTTTCTTCTCAAAAAACAACACTGAGTCAACCGCTTCGTGGGATCTAATAATTGCATCCCATAATGCCAACTGGGGCTGCTCCAGATAGGCCGCTTTACCAATCAAAAAATCATAATCCTCCGCCAGCAGTTCGGGGATTCTGCTTTCCCAAAACCCATGAATCCCATATTGCCCGGTTAACTGTCCGTTATAATTCATCGTGGTATGCAGGGGCACATGGATGTCTCCGATGTAATGGCCCAAGTCGGCGGAAAGCCTCAAAATAGCTTTCTTGTCTTTGGCCTGCATCGCACGGACGAGTTGGAGGAAGGTCTGATACGTACTCCAGGGGGCGATTCCGTGCGCCCTTAGGTGGTCTTCTCCGTATTGTTCTACAGCCGCCAGCCAATAGCGGGGGAGTAGATAAATGGCACTGTCCCCATAAGCGTCGGCATCCAAGTAGTGTTTTTCAGCCTCACCCTTTACGGCATATCTCCGACGGTCAGGATTCACGGCGTTTTCAGTCAGGTAAATAATGTTTGCCTTGAAGAAGCCGATTAGCTCCGGTGGCAAACTGAATACTGCCTGCCGGTTGATTTTTTTATGGGCAAAAAATCCCCATGCGTACAAAGGCTCCGAGAAAGCAATCAAAGCTAATAAGAGGGTTCCCCAAGTGAATCGCTGAAAACTTTCCATACTTTTAAGAATAATAAATGGCAGGTTAAGTTAGTATAAGTTGGGGTAATGAACAAATGAAAACCCCTCTGCCTCAAATAAATGTCTCCCACATATTTGCCAGATCTGAATGCATCGTGAACTGATTTTCTACCAACCATATATGGCACACCTTAGAAAACATACTTAATTTTTACTTTTTATTGGCTCCACCGGGTGACTTCTGCAAAATATTCAGCTTAAATTTGAATTATTTTTGTGGTTGAAGATAATTCCATTAAATTTGCATTCCAATTCTTAAATAGGTTAGTAATCAAGTAGTGTTTATATATGGCAAATCATAAATCGGCTCTTAAAAGAATTCGTTCAAACGAAGCAAAGAGATTAAGAAACAGGTATCAAGCCAAAACAACGAGAACATTTATCAAGCGGTTGAAAAACTCGGAAGATAAAGCTCAGGCCCAGGAACTGTTGAAGGAGGTAACCTCCATGTTGGACAAATTGGCAAAAAAGAATATCATCCATAAAAATAATGCGGCCAATAAAAAGTCAAAATTGACCAAGATGGTCAATGCCATGGCATAATCTCAGCTGTAAAAAAATATAACTTAAGCCCTTCCTTTCGGTTGGGCTTTTTTTGTTGGGTATTTTTTGATATTTTTATCCGGTGTCGTGGCATGGAAAAACCTCACAATGCAGGGATGCTAAAGTATTTGAACGGATTCCAGTTGCCACACAAGAAGAAGAGGTAATTTTAAAAGCCCAAATTTTTAT
>Ga0105045_10002516_pt1 | contig 15498 bp, 11 predicted proteins | sample MAT02_FD_78089 | JGI IMG/M metagenome (GOLD analysis project Ga0105045, IMG submission 78089) | Freshwater microbial communities from Lake Fryxell liftoff mats and glacier meltwater in Antarctica - MAT-02 (megahit assembly) | ecosystem: Environmental > Aquatic > Freshwater > Ice > Liftoff...
AAGCTGACGGGTATGTCATTCAGGGTTCCTACGCCTGATGTTTCTGTGGTTGATTTAACGGTTAGACTGGTCAATGAAACAACCTATGAAGAAATAAAGAAAGCCATGAAGGCTGCCTCAGAAGGAGATATGAAAGGCATTTTGGGTTATACCGAAGATGATGTGGTTTCAAGCGATTTCCTTGGAGATGCCAGAACATCAGTTTTTGATGCGAAAGCAGGGATTCAATTGAGCCCAACTTTTGTAAAAGTGGTAAGCTGGTATGACAATGAGTGGGGTTACAGCTGCAAGCTGGTGAACCTGATTGAGCACATGGCGACCGTTTAAAATTTTATTTTTTTTGAAAAGCCCTGTCAAAAACGGGGCTTTTTTATTTTTGAAATACCGATTTCTAACCATACTTATGGAAAAAGAAAATTCTAACTCCTTTGATAACTTTGATCAGTTCGCCACTGATTACAGGCAGATTCACAACGATAACATTAAACTGACAGGAGCCGACAGCCATTACTTTTCGGAGTTTAAGGTGAAATGGTTGAAAAATTATTATCGCAGCCAAAAGGTGGATCACATTTTAGATTTGGGTGCAGGCGATGGTACCTGCCTGAATTACTTCAGTCAATATTTTCCGGATGCCAGATTGAAAGGAATTGATGTCTCTGAACTGAGCATTGAGGAAGCAGCCCTTAAAAAAATTCCAAATGCAGAGGTCCTGGCCTATGATGGCAATGAAATCCCATTTAAGGACAATCAGTTTGACCTCATTTTGGTGGCCACGGTGATGCATCACATCCGTTTTGAATTGCATCCGGGCTTGATGAAAGAGGCATTAAGGGTATTGAAACCCGGAGGAAAGATTTTCATTGTTGAGCATAATCCCCACAATCCTGTGACGATGCACATGGTCAATACTTGTCCTTTTGATGAGGATGCGGTTTTGTTAAAGCCAGCTTATACCAAAAGTTTGCTGCAGAAAACAGGTTTTAGAAATGTAAAAAATCACTTTACCTTGTTTTTCCCAAGGGGCGGTTTTTTTAAAATGTTCCACTTTCTTGAAAAGTATCTTTCCCCGGTTCCCATTGGTGGTCAATATGTTGGAGTAGGGGAAAAATAGAAGACCTCGGCTTTTCATATCAAAACGGCACCCAGGCAGGATTACCTAAAATCAAAAACTGAGAAATCTGATTGAATTTTATTTTCAGAAGTGCTGAATTGTTTTTAGGCTTGCAATCTATTATCAAAGAAAGCGCAATTGGCAAAAGAAAAGGTATTGATCAAGCCTGGATCGCTCTTGCTTTCCGAGCCATTTATGCAGGAACCTCTTTTTGGGAGGTCGGTGGTTTTGATTTGCCATCACGATGCTGAAGGTTCCTTTGGTTTGATTCTAAATAAATCAGCTGCCAATCCATTTGATGAAGATGAAGAGCCGCATCCCCTAAAGGAATTTCCTTTTTTCGGTGGCGGGCCTGTGGAAATAAATAGTATGTTTTTTGTCCACAATCTCACATATCTTCCCGATTCAGTATTTCTTAAAGACGGAATCTGCTGGCAGGGAAATTATGAATCATTGTTGGAGGCTATTGAAGAAAATGCTTTCCGAAAAGACAATGGGCGCTTATTGGTTGGCTACACAGGTTGGGGGGAAGGTCAATTGGAGGAAGAGTTGGAGAGGGAAGATTGGATGGTTTACAATGGCCCGATTGCGGATATCCTGACCAGGGATCCTGAGCAAATGTGGAAGGAACTACTTCAAACCATGGGGCCTTATTATAAAATGGTTTCTAATTTTCCGACCGATCCGAATTTGAATTAGTTTTGGTTGCAAAGGATTACATATGATACGGTTAAGGAGATTGCAATCCCTGATCCGGATTTCAAATGCCTCAGTGGTCCGATCATTGAAATGGCCAATGGAAAGTATCTGATAAATTCCAATTCAGCTTTTTTATTTATTTCTTTGAACGGTGGAAAATAAGCAGGATTTTAGAAAAGTTTGAATGAAGCATTATTTTGTTGGTTTCTGGAGAAATAGGGTAAAACCTTTGATTTCAAAGTTCAAGCGCTTACAAAAGGCAAAGAAAATCTCCAAAGAGCTTTCTGAATATCGCCCAGACTCCAAATGCATTCTAAAAAACCATCTGATAATTATAAGGGTCGACGATATTGGCGATTACGTTTTGTTTAGGAATGCTCTGGAAAACATCCGAACCTCTGGGAAGTTTAGGAATTGGAAAATTACGCTGATCGGAAACCTGGTTTGGAAAGAGCTTTGCCTTAAACTGGACAATGCCTTTTTTGATGAAAGCCTCTGGATAGACAAAAAACAATATTTCCATTCTCCCGGATTTCGGAAAGAGTTGGCCAGACACCTGAATGAATTGGGTGCTGAGTTGGTTTGGATTCCAGCCCGAACCAGGCATTTCTTTTTGGAAGACTGTCTTGCCAGCCTCATTCCTGCAGAAAAAATTGTCACTTCCGGAAATAGTTTCTCACAATACCCTTCCAAAATAGAAAGAAATTTTATAGAATCACTTGGCTATGAGCCAATTGAGGTATTTGAAAATTTTCATGATTGGGAATTTAACAAGGAAGTTTGTTTCCGGTTTTCAGGAAGTACGAGAAAGCATAATTTTCTTTTTCCTGCCCTGGAGCCTTATCAACCGGAACTCAAAAAACCTTATGTTGTTCTTTTTCCTGGTGGTTCGGCCGGTAGTAAAAGATGGCCAGCTCAGGGGTTTACCAGATTGGCAAAAAACATTTTTCAACACTTTTCCGGAATGAGAATTGTTTTGGCCGGATCAGAAGCAGATTCTATGCTGGCAAATCAGATTGAAGATGGGGCAAAATTGGAGAAAGGAGCAGTTCTCAACCTTACCGGCAAAACCAACTTGTACGAGTTATGCCAGGTTTTGGCAGGCGCTGAAGTCCTGATTTCAAATGATACTTCAGCGGCTCACATGGCTGCGCTACTCAAGATTCCTGTAGTTGTTCCTGCCAATGGAAATAAATACGGTAGATTTTTTCCTTACCCTTCTACTTTTGAAAAGGTAAAGGCAATTTACCCTCCTGATTCTCTGAAAAATTTACCCTTCAATTTTCAGGGTCAGTTTTCCATTCGCACGATCGGTGAAGGGGTGGTTTTTAAGGCAGTTGCAGACCTTTTAAATGAAGAGAAATAATTCAGAATTTGGTGCCTTTGGGTAATCGATACACCTGGCGGCCACCGTTTTGCGAATCTGTTCCGCTGGTTCAGGATTCATTTTGTCTTCAACTGTTTGCCTGCACATTTCGCCAGTTGACAATTTAAAACAACATTGAAAAGCAAAAAAGTAGTTTTTCGGGCTTATTAATTCGAAGTTTAAATCACGATTGTTTCTGCAACTTTCTTAAGATCTTATATTTAAGTCGAACTTCTATTGCTGTCAACCAGGCAATTGTAAAACCGGCTTTTCCATCCAAAAAACCAGCTTTTAACAAATAGTCGCGTAAAAACCTGAATATAGGACTCAGCCAGGCTCTGGCTAAGCTGCTTTTCTTTCCTGCATTGTGGTATGAATGTGCACCTATTTCAGCAAAAGAAAGTAACTTTTTTTTATGGTCAGCAATGGTCTTGTATGACCAATGTAAAATCTCTCCCTTTAGTTTTACAGTTTTAATTCCTGCATTTTTTTCAAATTTATCATGTGGATTCATGCCTGTCCACTTCCCGTCCTTACTGTTAAAAAGTCTGGTTTTCATGTCTGGAAACCATGCCCCGTGCCTGATCCACTTGCCTGCATAGTTGTTTAACCTGTTGAATTCAAAAACCTGATTTTCAATTTTTTTGGTTTTCAGTTCTAAAATTTCAGCTTTTAATTCATCGTTTAGGGCTTCATCCGCATCGAGTGATAAAATCCATTGATTTTTGGCCTTCGTGACTGCAAAATTTTTCTGCTCCACATAGCCCATGAAAGGTTCCTGAAAAACCTGAACACCTAAATTTCTGGCTATTTCTACGGTATTATCCGTTGAAAATGAGTCAATTAAAACAACTTCATCGGCTATATCAAAAACCGAATCTATACATCGTTTAATATTTTTGGCCTCGTTGAAAGCTATGATAACTACCGAAATCCCAGGCATTGTATTTACTTCAGGGAAATAAAAAGTGCCCTGATTTTTGCCCAAAGGTAAGAAATACCAAAAGGCATTTTGGTTAATCTGGCACTTTCTGAATATGGGATACCCATGTTTAATACAGAGGAATAGAAATAGGAGGATGGAATGCCCCATTTTTTGGCAAATTGTTTTCGGCCATTGTTTTTTAACACTCTGGCAGTGGATTTCGACATAAAGTGATAAACCAATGAAGCACCAATACCTCTAAATTCACGGACGCCAGCTTGCCAGAGTTTCATTGAAAAATCGGGATCGGAATACATCCCCGGACTAAATTCTTCGCTGTATCCTCCCACTTTTTGAAAAAGTTCAAGCGGCATCAAAGAAGGCGGCCAGGAGGCTCCAAACCAATCGGGCCAATTTAAATTTGAAGCAAAAGAATCCAATTCCTCCCTCATAAAGTTGTTGGGATCTTTTCCGAAATCATGGGGTGAAATCACACAAATGGAAGTTGATTTGTTCCTTTCGATCATAGTACCTGATAAATACCAAAGCTTGTGGTCAAACCTTGAAGCCTGCTCCCAAAGAGCCTGATCCCAGTTTTTGCAAACATACATGTCATCGTTCAGGTAAAGAAGAAATTCGGTTTTCGCCATTTTGGCCATGGCATTTACTGAATAACAAACGCCTGCATTTAGCTCTGAAAAGGAATAATCCATTTTTTGCTCTTTTATCCATTCCAAAGTTCCATCCATTCCCTCGTTCACATGCACCACAATCTGATGATTAAATGTTGAATTTTCCCGGATAGATTGAATACAAAACTTAAGCATTTCCAGGTTGTTCCAACTTGGAATCAATATCGAAAAAAGAAAATCAACACCTATTTTTTCAGAAGGAAAAAAGGAAATTTCTGGTTTTGGAAAGGTGTACATATTGTCAGAAAAAGAGTATCCTTTTTTTGTGCAATTACAAACTTACCCCCCTTTTCCAGGGAATAAAATCATCTTGCTGAAGTTGGACTGCTTTTGGAATGATTTCTCCCGAAGCAACCTTAATGCAATAATCCAATATTTTTTCACCCATTTCAACAATCGAAACACCTTTTGAAATGACATCACCAGCATCAATGTCGATTATGTCACTCATTTTCAGCGCCAAAGCATTGTTTGTGGATACTTTTATCACCGGGCAAATCGGATTTCCGGTTGGAGTTCCCAGGCCTGTAGTGAACAAAATAAGTGTAGCTCCGGCTGAAGCTTTGCCTGTTGTGGCTTCCACATCATTCCCCGGAGTGCAAACCAAATTTAAACCTGGCTTTATTACGGGTTCTGTATAATCCAACACATCGGTTACGGGTGAAGTTCCTCCTTTTTTGGCTGCTCCTGCCGATTTGATGGCGTCTGTTATCAAACCGTCTTTTATGTTTCCAGGGCTGGGGTTCATATCAAAACCTGATCCAACTGCCTGAGCTTGTGCGGAATAGGCTTTCATCAACCTTACAAATTTATCTGCAATTTCTTTGGTTTCGCATCGGTCGGCCAACTCCTGTTCCACACCATTGAGCTCAGGAAATTCGGCCAGAAGGACTGATCCACCCAAGCCGACCAAAATATCGGCCGCATGACCCACTGCAGGATTGGCAGAAATACCTGAAAAACCATCAGAACCTCCACATTTTACCCCAAGCCGAAGTTTAGAAATGGGTGCTGGTTTTCTTTCGGTTTTGTTTGCCTCGATCAAACCAAAAAAGGTTTTTGAAATGGCTTCCTTGATCAACTCTTCTTCAGACTGACTGGTTTGTTGTTCGAAAGTGTAAACCGGTTTATTAAAATCCGGATTTCTTCTTTTCAGTTCTGACATAAAATCATCTAGCTGAAGGTGTTGACAGCCAAGGCTTAAGACTGTAGCTCCGGCCACATTTGGATGATCTACATAGCTGGCCAGCAGCCTTTTTAAAACTTCAGAGTCTTGCCTTGTTCCCCCACATCCTCCCTGGTGATTCAAAAACTTGATGCCATCCACATTGGGAAAAACCCTTTTGGTTTCAATCAGGCTTTCTTCAATTTGAGGTAAAACGGAATCTGTTAAAGCACCCATTTGATACAAATCCACCAACTGGTGGGCATATTTTTTGTATTTTTCAGAAGGGGCATAGCCAAGTTCTTTATTCAAAGCCTCTTTGATCGAATCTAAATTTCGGTTTTCACAAAAAACGGTAGGAATAAAAACCCAATAATTGGCCGTACCGACAGCGCCATCCGACCTGTGATATCCATTAAAGGTTCTGTTTTTAAATGCAGCTGTATCAGGAGGATTCCAGGAGTACTCTTTTTCCTTTCCAAAATACTCGCTGGAGGCATGTTTCAGATTGCCAGTGTGAATAAGTGATCCTGCCGGAATTGGCAAAATCGCCTTCCCAACCAAAACTCCATACATGTAAACAGGATCGCCGGTTTGTAGATTTAGGGTGGAGAACTTGTGTTTGGCCGGTATTTTATCAACAAGGGTGAATTTTTGCCCTGAGTAAGAAATGAGCTCCCCTTTATCTAAATTTTGCAAAGCAACAATCACGTTATCATTCGGATCAACTTTTAATACTTTACCTGTCATGTTTTTAAGTTTTGGTTTTTGTCTTTAAAATTAAGGCCTGCAAGTTGTAAAAGGCATTTCCCTTTTTCAAAAAATGATTCTTTTTATCCAACTTTAAATCTAAACCTCTTCAAATGGTAATCCTTGGTTTTCGTTTTTTAAATGTCAGTTTTTTAAATTTTGGGTAAAATTTTTGAGAAAATATTCTTTCTGAATCAAATTTCACACAAAAGACCTTTTTGTAATCAATTGAGGATCAATAATAGATTGAGGAAGTTCACTTTTGTATTGTCCAATGGGAAGAACCCATTTGTGTGTCAGCTCAAAGGTTTTCTTTAAGCTTTCATCCAAGTAGGCAATCTCCGGAAGACTTTATTCTTACCCCGTTTATTAAATAGTATGAAAAACCTGCTCAAATTAATGAGTAGGGTTCTGATGGCAGTTTTTTTGATGCTGTCTCTCGTCCTGGTTTCAAAAGCACAAACAGAAATTCTATTCAGAGGGTTTTCTGTAAAGCTTGAAAACACGGCCAAGGCATCAAAATCAGACTTGTCAAAAGAAGCACCCACAAATGCCGGTAGGCGATTTTGGATACTTCAACTTTCAGAACCCCAAACCGAAGTAAGCCTTAAATCTTTGGAAGCCAAAGGATTGGTTATTGGCCAAGCCATAGGAAAAGGCTGCTACCTGGCAAACTCACCAGCAAAATTTAATCTTTCTGAAAATAATGGAATTCTTGGAATTGCTGTTTACCAGCCGGAATTCAGGTTGTCGCCAGGCTTAAAAACAATCCTCACAAATTCGAATAAGTCCAGTTCGATTTCAATTCATTTGCTTCCACATTCCGGTTTTTCGGAAATCTTGATTAAGAAATTTTGGAAGGCGGATTGGGGTATCATTTCAGAAGTTTGGGATGGACCCGTCCAAAGATGGACAATCCAGGTAACTGCAGAGCAGCTTTTGGCTTTGTCTTTGCAAAACTGGGTACAATGGATGGAAGAGTCTGAGGGTGAATTGATTCCATTTAATCAAAAAACTTCAACCAATGCCAGAGCAACCTATGTTTCTGCTGGATTAAATGGCCTTAATGGTTCAGGAGTGACAGTTGCTGTGGGCGATGGCGGTATGGTCGAAACCCATGCTGATCTTCAAAGTCATCAAAAAAACCTGACTACAAACAAAATAGGTGCTTTTGGCGATCACCAGGACCATGTTTCCGGAACCCTGGCCGGAAAGGGTTTGCTTCAGGCAGATAAAAAAGGAGTAGCAACTGGAATAAATCTATATAACCTCCAGACCTCCAGCGTAGTTTCAACAGGTGCGGCTTTGCGACAAAACTATAATGTGAACCTGACCAACAATTCTTACGGGGTTAATTTAAATTGCCCAAGGGCAGGAAATTATTCAGCAACCTCATTCTTTATAGATGGCCAGGTCAACTCTTTGCCGGATCTTTTGCATGTTTTTGCAGCTGGTAATCAAGGTGGTTCGGCCTGTGGCGGATATCCCGGTGGTTATAACACGATTGCTGAAGGATATCCGGTTTCAAAAAATGTCCTGACCGTTGGCTCTATTTCCGGAAATGATCAGTTTGCCTGGTTTAGCTCCAGAGGACCTGTCAAAGATGGCAGGGTGAAACCAGAAATTGTTTCCAATGGAAATGAAATTGTTTCCACTGTCCCATTTGATTCTTATGCCGAAAAGGGAGGCACTTCCATGGCAGCTCCTGTGTTGACAGGTGTTTTGGCTTTGTTGACACAACAATATAAAATTTTAAATGGGCAACAACTTCCTGAGGTAGCTTTATTGAAAGGATTGGTCTGCAACACTGCCGAAGACATCGGAAATGAGAATGTTGATTATTCTTTCGGATATGGCCGGGTAAATGCACGAAGGGCAAGAAAGGCCATTCAGGAGCAAAATTTCCGATCTGGCACTTTGGTTTCCAATGGTTTAAACCAGATCAATATTTCTGCTCCTGCAAACGCAAAAGGCGTTAAAATAATGCTTTCCTGGCTAGACCCGGCTGGAGTGGTTGGTGCTGAAACAGCGCTGATCAATGACCTTGACCTGAATGTGGTAAATGGTTCAGGAATTACTTTTCAACCTTGGGTTTTGAATCCCGATCCTATATTTGTTAACCAACCGGCTATTCGGAAAATGGACTTGCTCAACAATTTGGAGCAGGTGACGCTTCCTGTTTCTGGAAATGAAGTTCTACATGTAAAAGTGAGTTCAAAGTCAATCTCCGGTTTGCAGAAATACTGGTTGGTTTTTGAGTGGCAGTTACCAGAACTAATATTGACAAGCCCAATTCCGGGTTTCTTTTCTAACACAAGCCAAAGTATTGAATTTCAATGGGATATTGCTGCTTTGAGTCCTACTGCCATGGTCGTGGAAAGTAGTTTGGATTCACTTTTTGGCTTTACCACTTTTGCTTCTGTATCGAATCTGATTTCAAGATTGCAAGCTGTTTTGATGCCCGTTTCTAATTTTGAAAAAAGATATTACCGATTAAAAGCGAGCGGTTCTTTTGGAACTTTTTATTCAAATGTTACCGGTGTTCTTGTCTCAAATAAACCAATCCTAAGTGTCAATTCCTGTCACGAGACTGCACAACTGAATTGGAATTCAATTCCGGAAGCCACAAAGTATGAGCTTCTCAAACTTGATCTGGAAGCCGGAAAGTGGATTTCCAAAGGTTTTTCCACTGCCAATTCTTTTATAATCAATCATTTGGAAAATAGCATCCGGCATGGATTTGCGGTTAAGCCTTGGTTTGGAAACAACCCGGGCCACCAATCAGATGGAAAAATTGTAACTCCGGCGCCCGGAAATTGCCCATGGGCTGGCGATTTAGGAATTTCAGAAATTTTAAAACCAGTTTCTGCCCGATTGAATACCCCCGGAACGGTAAGCCAATTGCCAGCTCAGGTTGTGATCATGAATTATGGAAATCAAGCCATTGGTTCTCAATTGATAGCAGTCCGTTATCGATTGGACCAAGGTCAGGAATTTTCGAGCAATCATCTTATTTCCCTGCAACCCGGTCAAAGTCAGACACTTGTTTTGCCCAATGTGGCTTTAACAAATCTTGCAGGTACTTTTAATTTTAAGGTAAATTTAGATTTTACGCAAGATCAAAATCCGGGAAATAATGAACTGGTTCAATCTTTTATTCAGTTGCCCAATCCGGCAATTTCAATTCCCTGGGCTTTCAATGTCGAAAGTCTTGCCATTCAAAAGCAAGTAGAAAATAAATTTTCAATCAGTCAGGCGGATTTTCTGGAATTTAAAACCGGAAATGCAGGCAGGTTTCAAGCCACAAGGTTCAATCCCATTTCATCATTTGGTTCAAAATCTATTGTTCTTGATAAGTCCAACATAGATGGAAAAACCAGTGTTTCTGAGCTTATTTTTCATTTGAATCTTTCCAATTACTCAAATTCAGATCAATTAATTTTAGATTTCGATTGGCTGCCATTGGGCAACATCTCTTCCGGAAACGGGCTTTGGGTTCGTGCTTCTGAAAACTCAGAATGGAAGGAGGTAAAGCAGTTTTGGCAACAGGTATATTCTATCAATCAGGTGATGTCATTTGCTGGAATCAACCTTGTTAACTTTTTAGGTTCTGAGGTTTTAAGCTCATCTTTTCAACTAAAATTTACTTATTCAGGTCAAAAGCCATTTGACATTCCAAACGGAGGCGGATATGCCATAGATAACCTTTTGCTTTCCATTCCCGAAAAGGATGTTGTGGTCAGAAAGCTTCTTGGACCTGAGACTGGTTGTGTTGGCGCAAACGTGATTAGAAAAGTGAAAATCAGGTTATTGAACAACTCTGATTCAGGATTAAGTCAGATAGCTGTCGGTTATCAGATTTCCGATGCATTTCCGGTTCATGCAGTTGTCCCATTTATTCCATCCAATGATTCTATTGATTTTACATTTGAGGATACCCTTTCAACCGATTTTGTTGGAAAACTGACTTTTAAAATCTGGGCGAGGTCACTGACAGACAATTATCCAACAAATGATACAATCAGGAATTTGTCTGTTTTTATTTCGCCGAAGGTTTCGTCTTTTCCATATTATGAAGGTTTTGAGGCAAATGATGGTAAATGGAATGCCTATGGAACCAAAAGTAGCTGGGAATGGGGCGTTCCGGCCAGAAATCTTTCCGTAATAGATACTGCTGCGAACGGAAGCAATATTTGGGTAACCAATTTTTCCGGAAATTACAATGCCAATGAGCTTTCATATCTCGAATCGCCTTGTTTTGATTTTTCGGAAATGGATGAAGATTTTCAGTTCAGTTTTAATGCAATCCATCAACTGGAAACAGATTATGATTTCGCATATCTGGAGGTGAGTGAGGACGGAATTTCATGGAAGAAAGTAGGCTGGAAAGGAAGTGGAACCAATTGGTATAACCATGATTCTGAGCAGTGGAATGGCACTTCCAACCAATGGAGCGTCCGCAGCAATAAGTTAACTGCCACAGCATTTTCAGACAAAAAAAATATCCGTTTTCGCTTTGCCTTTAGTTCAGACATCAGCCTTTCTTATGAAGGAATTGGGATCGACGACATCCACATTGAACCGGTAATTTCCATTTATAACGATTCCAGTTTTCAGCAAACGGTTCCTAAAAGTGGAGGAGGAGAGTGGGTTCATTTTTCAAAAGGAAACGAGCTGGTGGCAGAAGTGGAACGCAGGGCTGAGTTAGGCGGAATTTCATTAAACATGAAAAAGAACATGGCGGATCTTCGTTTTTCGGAATACACGCCATATTTGGACCGTAATTTTTTTATAAAGCCTGATGTTCAGCCTACTGAGCCAGTGAAAGTCAGACTTTTTATAAAAGATGAAGAGCTGAAAAAATTACAATTGGCAGACCCTACTCTTGAATCATTTCAGCAATTGGGTGTGTATAAATACGATGGCCCAAATGCGGATATTGCCCTTGGCAACAACTCTCAGGAATTTGGCAATCACGAGTTTATCAGATCAAATCAAATATTAAAAGTTCCAACCGCGGGCGGATATTTCCTTGAATTTCAAATTGCTTCTTTTTCCGAATTTTACATTGCCAGCCAATCCTTAAAAGGGGGAGAAGATCCTCTGCCTGTTAAGTTGATTTCGTTTTTGGCAAAAAATTCTGGCGTAAAAGGCCAGGTTGATTTGGAGTGGAAAACTGCCTCAGAAGTGAATTGCGATCGGTTTGAATTAAGTTTTTCATGTGATGGAAAGCGCTTTGAAAAAATCAAAGATTTTTCCCCGATGGGTGCACAAAATCTAGGTTATACATATCAGTTTTCACACCTTCCAGGAAATTGCTTTGCAGAAAATTTTATTTATAAATTAAGCCAGTTTGAATTGGGACAATTTGAGCCGGCTCTGGAAGTGAAAGCAATCTGTAAAAACGTCAATGCCGGAATTTCTAAAGTGAATCTCGTCAATCCGGCAACTGGAAAGCTTATCGTTTCTGGTTTATCAGAAGGGTCACAAATTCAAATTTTGGATATGTTGGGAAGATCTGTCGACTCTTTTGTAGCTGAAAATTCTGACCTTCAGCGGGATATAAAATTTCTTTCGCAAGGAAACTATATTGTTAAAATCAAAAGTGTAGATCATACTGAGTCTTTTCGTCTGATTAAAAATTAAAAAAGCCAATCCCGTTTCCGGAATTGGCCTCAGTTTTAAGCAGTAGTTGATATTATTAATGTGAGGCGAGATACTCGGCTACACTTTCTCTGTTTTCTTTCATTGCGTCTTTGCCTTCATCCCAGTTTGCAGGGCATACTTCACCAAATTTTTCATGGTATTGAAGAGCCTTCACCAATCGAAGGGTGTCATCAATATTCCTTCCCAATGGCAAATCGTTTACAATTGAATGTCGGACAATACCTTCTTTGTCAATCAAAAATGTGCCTCTTAAAGCGAGAGGAATACCAGCAAACTCCATGTCTCCTTCTTCATTGTAGCCATACTCGCCACCCAAAACTCCAAAATTGGAAGAAATGGTTTTAGACGTATCAGCTACCAAAGGATAGGTAACACCTTCAATACCACCATTTTTCTTTGGGGTATTCAGCCATGCCAGGTGAGATTCCACGGTATCGGTTGAGCAACCAATAACAGCGACGTCCCGGCTTTCAAATTCAGCCAGTTTTTCCTGAAAGGCCAAAATTTCAGTTGGACATACGTAAGTGAAATCTTTTGGGTAAAAGAAAAACACCACATATTTTTTTCCTATAAATTGATCCAGAGAGAAAGAATCTACGATTTCGTCTCCATTGATCACGGCACCAGCCTTAAATGAAGGTGCTTTTTTTCTAACGATACTCATTATATTATTGATTGATAAAAATGAAATTTGATTAAGATAAATAGGACCTGAGCATCCAGGCCATTTTTTCATGATTTTCTAAAAGACCAGTCAGAAAATCTGCGTTTCCGGCATCTCCCAAAGTTGTAAGTACATCTACATCAGAGCGATATTGCCTTATTATGGTTTCATGGTCCTTTAGCAATTGGGCCAGCATTTCATGGGCATCGGTTCCGCATTGAGCTTCAGCAAGTCGCGTTTTGGTTAAAAACTCTTGTAAACTTCCTGGGGCTACACGTCCAAGTTGACGGATTCTCTCCGCTGTTTTATCTATGAAATCGTCCAGTTGGCTGTATTGATTTTCAAAAAATGCGTGCAATTCTGAAAAATTCAATCCTTTCACGTTCCAATGAAAATTCCTTGTTTTCGTGTAGAGAATATATTGGTCGGCCAGGGCCAGAGAAAGGATTTCTCCACTTTCGTTTCTTTGATTTTCTGTTAGACCTATGTTAATGTTCATTTATAAATCTCTTATTTAGGTGTTCCAATAATTTGAATTTCAATATTTTTTACCTCAAAATTGTCGCCCACTTCCTTGTTGATTAGCGCCTTTATTTTTTCCAGAAGCAAAGGTTTTTCCAAATCGGTGATGTATTGGCCTGAAACCAAATGCAGGTGATCACCTCTTTCCCACTCATATTTTTTAACCTGATTGGGTGATGCCACCAAACGTAGCATTCCTGCCAAACGCATGTCTTCCAGATTTTTATAAACCGTTCCAAGAGAAAGCCCCGGGAGAATAAGTTTTAATTCCTGAAAGAGATCTTCCGCTGAATAATGGGCATTTGGGCAATCCAGTTTCTCCAAAAGCAAAAGCCTCGCACTTGATGCTTTCAGGTCTTTTTGATTGAGGACTTCTTTATAGTTTTCCAAAGTAGGAATTATTATTATTTAATAAACTTTCGCAAAACTATATCCATCTTTTTTGTGAACCAAATTTTTTCCTCCACAAAATTGAAAAAACTTGTAAACCTTTGCAGAAATTGACTTTAAGCAACAACTCCTAAATGCTATATCTTGTTCCAACTCCGATTGGCAATCTAGAGGATATCACCCTCCGGGCCTTAAAAATCCTGAAAAGTGTAGATTTAATTCTGGCAGAAGATACCCGCACAACAGGAATTTTGCTAAAGCATTTTGAGATTAAAAAACCAATGGTCAGTTTCCACATCCACAACGAACACCAGAAACTTCAGGATTTTATCAGGCAACTAAAAGATGGTCAGAATGTAGCTTTGGTTTCTGATGCAGGAACCCCAGCCATTTCGGATCCGGGTTTTTTATTGGTGCGGGAGGCACTAAAAGAAGACCTTGAGATTCAATGTCTTCCCGGCCCAACTGCCTTTGTGCCCGCTTTGGTTGTGTCTGGCTTTGCAACTGACAGGTTTATTTTTGAGGGATTTTTGCCCCAAAAGAAAGGCCGTCAAACAAAATTGAGGGAGGTAATTGAATCTTCCTGCACAGTCATTATGTATGAATCGCCATATCGGATTGTAAAACTTTTGGAGGAATTGAAAACACTTGGTCTGGCCGAAAGGAAAATATCGGTTTCCAGAGAAATATCTAAATTTTATGAGCAAACCGTTCGTGGAACTGTAGAGGAAGTCTTGCAACATTTCAATGTGAAGGCTCCGAAAGGTGAGTTTGTCGTTTGCCTTGATGGTAAATCAGATTGAGGATTTTTAAAAAACCAATCCAGATCAGTTAGATTCTATAAAGCTTTGCAAGTCATCTACTTGCTTAATAATAACCTTAAAAAACTGATTCCTGATTTTTTCTGCTGTTCGGCTGACCTGGGTACTTTTAGAAATTAGATTGTTCATCCAAAGTTCGTTTTGATGATTGAAAGCAGGATTTCCGGTACTCATAAAATTGAAGGTATTGTAGCCCAGAAATGAGTTTTTCCTTTGGTTGGTGTGCACAAGTACGCAGTTGTTCCCGATCATTAAATCGCTCACATAGCAAACAAATGGTGTACTACTAACCGATCCGCCTGGTCGAATTTTCAGCCCCAGGTCGCATTGCTTTTGAAGTTTTAAAATCAGATTTCTTAAATCTTCTATGATTTCAAATGCATCATCTCTTTTTTCAAACAGGCCTGCTTCGTGGTAAAACTTGATTTGCTTTAAAGTACTGGCGATGGTTTCCTCAGTCCATATTTCTGTACTTTCTACCTCAGAATAAGCCAGACTTGCTTTTTCGGCAAGGTCCAGCAAGCCCTCGTCAAGCTCTCCGCCTCTAAATTTCAGGTTTTGCAACTCAGTATGGTTTAGAATGGTTTTCCTCCAATAGAAAAATTTGAAATCACTTAATTTTTTAAAAGCATACAAATGAAAAAGGGGAATGTCTTCTGCCGCATAAAAAACATGCTTTTCTTCAAACTGGCTGATGCCTTTTATCTGCATCAAAAAATATTG
>Ga0105045_10002517_pt1 | contig 15497 bp, 10 predicted proteins | sample MAT02_FD_78089 | JGI IMG/M metagenome (GOLD analysis project Ga0105045, IMG submission 78089) | Freshwater microbial communities from Lake Fryxell liftoff mats and glacier meltwater in Antarctica - MAT-02 (megahit assembly) | ecosystem: Environmental > Aquatic > Freshwater > Ice > Liftoff...
CGCATGTCCATCCAGGCCGGCGCGCATGCGCTCGAGAAGGCCCAGGGCGGCTCGGGCGTGCTGCTGGGCGGCGTGCCGGGCGTGAGGCCGGCCGAAGTGCTGGTGATCGGCGGCGGCGTGGTGGGCATCAATGCCGCGCGCATGGCGATGGGCATGAACGCCCGCGTCACCATCCTGGACCGCTCGCTCGGCCGCCTGAAGTACCTCGACGAACTCTACGGCGACAAGATCACCACGCTCTACTCCACCATCGACGCCATCGAAGAGCTGCTGCCGCAGTCCGACCTGGTGATCGGTGCGGTGCTGATCCCCGGCGCCGCGGCGCCCAAGCTGGTCTCGCGCAAGCAGCTGGGCCTGATGAAGCCCGGCTCGGTGCTGGTGGACGTGGCGATCGACCAGGGCGGCTGCTTCGAGACCTCCAAGGCCACCACGCACCAGGAGCCGACCTACGAAGTGGACGGCATCATCCACTACTGCGTGGCCAACATGCCCGGCGGCGTGGCCCGCACGTCCACGTTCGCGCTGACCAACGCCACCCTGCCCTACGCGGTGAAGCTGGCCGACGGCGGCGTGCAGGCGATGCTGGACGACGAGCACCTGCTCAACGGCCTGAACGTGCACGCCGGCAAGATCACCTACGAAGCGGTCGCCAAGGACCTGGGCTACGACTACGTGCCCGCCGCCCGGGCGCTCGCTGGCTGAGTTCGTTTTTCCCGGCCCCGGCGCGCGAGCGCCGGGGTTTCTTTTTCCAGGGACACCCATGACCCACGCTGCCGCGACGCGCCGCATCCTGCACTTCATCCAGGGCCAGGCCCGCGACGGCGAAAGCGGTCGTTACGCCGACGTCTTCGACCCGGCCACCGGCCAGGTGCAGGCCTGCGTGGCGCTGGCCTCGAAGGCCGACGTCGAGGCGGCGGTTTCGGCGGCGCAGGCCGCTTTCCCGGCCTGGGCCGCCACCACCCCGCTCAACCGCGCGCGGGTGCTGTTCAAGTACCGGGCGCTGCTGGAGGCGCACGCGGATGAGATCGCCGCCTGCATCACGTCCGAACACGGCAAGGTGCTGGCGGACGCTCGCGGCGAGCTGACCCGCGGCCTGGAAGTGGTGGAATTCGCCTGCGGCGCGCCGCACCTGCTCAAGGGCGAGCATTCGATGAACGTCGGCCGCGACGTGGATTCGTGGACCGAGTACGCACCGCTGGGGGTCGTGGCCGGCATCACGCCCTTCAACTTCCCGTGCATGGTGCCGATGTGGATGTTCCCGGTGGCCCTGGCCTGCGGCAACACCTTCATCCTCAAGCCGTCCGAACGCGACCCCGGCACGCCGATGATCCTGGCCCGGCTGCTGAAGGAAGCGGGCCTGCCCGACGGTGTCTTCAACGTGGTGCACGGCGACAAGCAGGCCGTGGACGCGCTGCTGGACGACCCGCGCGTGCAGGCGCTGAGCTTCGTCGGCTCCACGCCTATCGCGCAATACATCTATGCCCGCGGCAGCGCCAACGGCAAGCGGGTGCAGGCCCTGGGCGGCGCCAAGAACCACATGGTGGTGCTGCCCGACGCCGACATCGAAGGCGCCACGAACGCGCTGCTGGGCGCGGGCTACGGTTCGGCGGGCGAACGCTGCATGGCCATCTCGGTGGCCGTGTGCGTGGGCGACGCCACCGCCGACGCGCTGGTCGCGCAGCTCAAACCCAGGGTCGAGGCGCTGCGCGTGGGCCCGGGCTGCCAGGGCGACCCCGACATGGGCCCGCTGGTGACCGGCGCCCACCGCGACAAGGTGCGCGACTACGTGGACGCGGGCGTGGCCGAGGGCGCGTCGCTGGTCGTGGACGGGCGCGGGCTGAAGGTGGCCGGCGCCGAAGCCGGCTTCTTCCTCGGCGGCTGCCTGTTCGACCACGTCACGGCCGGCATGACGATCTACCGCGAGGAAATCTTCGGGCCCGTGGTTTGCGTAGTGCGCGTGCCCGACTTCGACGCGGCGCTGGCCCTGGTCAACGGCCATGAGTACGGCAACGGCACCGCGGTGTTCACCCGCGACGGCGACGCCGCGCGGCAGTTCGCGCATCAGGTGCAGGTGGGCATGGTGGGCATCAACGTGCCCATCCCGGTGCCGATGGCCTTCCACAGCTTCGGCGGCTGGAAGCGTTCGCTGTTCGGCCCGCTGCACATGCACGGCCCCGACGGCGTGCGCTTCTACACGCGCCTCAAGACCGTCACGGCCCGCTGGCCCACCGGCGTGCGCGCGCAGGCCGAGTTCACGATGCCCACGATGAAATAGCCGGCAACCACGACGGACCGGTGACCCTCGTCCCGGCGGTGCCTTGCGGCAGGAACGACGAGTGGACTGACCTCCGAAGGGAGCACTCCATGTCGAACTCAGATACGCCGACCCTACCTTCCAGCACCGACCTCGCCTTCACCCGCACCACGCCCTACGGCAGCCAGGCCGAGCCGACCTATTCGGGCGCCCTGAGCTTCCTGCGCCGGCGCTACACCAAGGACCTGCGCGGCGTGGACGTGGCCGTGGTGGGCGTGCCCTTCGACCTGGCCACCACGAATCGGCCCGGCGCCCGCCTGGGGCCGCGCGCCATCCGCGCCGCCTCGGCGTCGCTGGCGTGGTGCCCGCCGTATGCCTGGGACTTCGATCCGCTGGAGCGCCTGAACGTGGTGGACTGGGGCGACGTGTACTTCGATTCGGGCCGCCCGCACGAAGCGCCCGACGCCATCACCGCCGCCTACGCCGGCATCCTCGCCCACGGCGTGGTGCCGCTGACGCTGGGCGGCGACCACTTCGTCAGTTTCCCGGTGCTGCGCGCGCTGCACGCAGTGCACGGGCCGATGGCCCTGGTGCACTTCGACGCCCACAGCGACACCTGGCGCGACGCCGACGGCCGCATCGACCACGGCACGATGTTCTTCCATGCGGCACGCCTGGGCTACGTGGACCCGTCGCGTTCGATCCAGCTGGGCATGCGCACCCACAATCCAGAGACCCACGGCTTCCAGGTCCTGGACGCGCGCGAACTGCACGCCAAGGGCGTGGACGCCGCCGTCGCGGCGATCCGCGAGCGCGTGGGCACGATGAAGTGCTACGTCACCTTCGACGTCGATTTCCTGGATCCCGCCTTCGCGCCCGGCACCGGCACGCCGGTGGTGGGCGGCTTCAGCACGCACCAGGCCCTGCAGCTGGTGCGCGGCCTGGCCGGCCTGGACATCGTCGGCATGGACGTGGTGGAGGTCAGCCCGCCCTACGACACCAGCGAGATCACCGCGCTGGCGGGCGCGTCCGTGGCCCAGGAGCTGCTGGCGGCGCTGGCGTCTTCGCGGGTACGCGGCCCCGCTTGAGCCTCGGTCTGTGTGCGTCTGCGAACCGACGCTTCCCGGCGCGCCCTGCTAAACCGGACAGGATGAGCGAACGGCTGCGACGCCGGGAGCTTCCCCGTGGGCAGGATGCTGGATGGCAGGCGACGCGAGCAACGGATTCGCCCTGGACCCGCACTGCGGGCTGGAACTGCGGCCAATGCGGCGCCACGACGATGCCGCGCCGCGCGCGCGGCGTGCCGTACCGACCCCCACGCCAGCCTCGACACCGGACCCGTCCGTCCGGACCTTGAGCGCGGACCGCGCGGCGGCAAGCCTGGCTTTGCCGCCCGGCCCCCGCGTGCTGCTGGTGGACGGCAACGACCGCAGCCGTCATCGCCTCAAGGCACTGCTGGAACGCCAAGGTTTCCCCACCCTCTGCGCCCACCGCCTCGACGATGCCCTGGCTCAGGCGCGCGCACAGCCACCCGACCTGCTGCTGCTCTCCGCGGGTCCCGCCGACAGCGACCGGCTCCAGGCGGCGTGGGAGCACGACCCCGCCACCGCCGCGATCCCGGTCCTGCTGGTACTGGCGCGCCTGGACGCCCGGTCACGGATCTGCGGCATGCGCGCCGGCGTGCAGGAATTCATCCGCCGGCCGGTGCATCCGCACGTACTGGCGCTGCGCATCCGCAACCTGGTCGAACTCAACCATCTGCGCAAGACTTCACGCGGGTTGCCCACCGCCATCGCGCCCGCTGTACGCCAGCGCACCAGCGAACTCGAGCGCTTCCGCAGCGCCATGGACGGCGCGGCCGATGCCATCTTCCTCATCAACCGCGCCACCATGCGGTTCGTCGAGGTCAACCAGACCGCCTGCAACCTGCTCGGCTACACCCGCGACGAACTGTTCGACATCGCGCCGGCCATGCTCTGGCCCAGCTCGGGCCAACCGCTTGAAACGGACTTCGACGCCATCATTGCTTCGCGTGCCGACACCGCGCCCATGGACGTCTGCATGCGCCACAAGGACGGCGCGATGCTGGACGTGGAAATCCACCAGCAGGCGCAGCGCTGGGGCGAGGAGTGGCTGGTGGTGGGCATCGCGCGGGACATCACCGAGCGCAAGCAGTCTGAAAGGAGCCTGCACCACCTGGCCCACTACGACGCGTTGACCGGCCTGCCCAATCGCGCGCTCTTCTACGCAACCCTAGAGCGCACCCTGTCCCAAGCGGTGGTGCAGGGCTGGGGCGTGGCGGTGATGTTCATCGACCTGGACAACTTCAAGACCGTCAACGACACCCTGGGCCATGCCATTGGCGACGAGCTGCTGAGCCAGCTCGGCCATCGCCTGGTCCGCTGCGTGCGCACGCGCGACGTGATCGGGCGCCTGGGCGGGGACGAGTTCGCGCTGATCCTGGTGATGGAGGACTGCCGGCAGGGCGCCTCCCTGGTGGCCTGCAAGGTGCGCGCCGCGCTTCAGGCACCGTTCCGCCTCATGGGGCATGACGTCACCGTGACCGCCAGCATCGGCATCACCATCCACCCCGACGACAGCAGCGACTCCACCACCCTCCTGCGCTACGCGGACATGGCGATGTACCGCGCCAAGCAGTCCGGCCGCGACGGCGCGTGTTTCTTCACCGCCCAGATGAACGTGGACCTGGTGGCACGCATGGCGCTGGAGGCCGCGCTCCGCGCCGCGGTGGAGAACAACGAATTCGTGCTGAACTTCCAGCCCAAGCTGGCCCTGGCCGACGACCGCATCACCGGCCTGGAAGCCCTGCTGCGCTGGCAGCGGCCCGGCCACGGCCTGGTCGGACCGCAGGAATTCGTGAGTGTGCTCGAGGACACCGGCCTGATCGTACCCGTGGGCCGCTTGGTCATCCAGGCGGCCTGCCGCCAGATCGCGCGCTGGATGCAATCGTCGGTCGGGCCGGTGAGCATCGCGGTGAACATCTCCGGGCGCCAGTTCGTCGACGGCAACCTGGCCGACGACGTACGCCAGGCCCTGGACGAGAGCGGCATCCCCGCCCACCTGCTCGAACTGGAGCTGACCGAAAGCTCGCTGATGGAAAACACCGATCGCACCATCGCCACGCTGGTCGAACTCAAGGCGATGGGCCTCAGCATCACCATCGACGACTTCGGCACGGGCTATTCCAGCCTGGCCTACCTGCGCCGGTTCCCGATCGACAAGCTCAAGATCGACATCGCGTTCATCCGCGACATCGCCACCAGCGAGGACGACGCCACCATCGCGCTGGCCATCATTTCGATGGCGCACAGCCTCAAGCTCACCGTGATCGCCGAAGGCGTCGAGACGATGGACCAGCTCATCTACCTGCATCGGCATCGCTGCGACCAGATCCAGGGCTATCTATTCAGCCGGCCGCTGCCGGGGCCGGAGATGGAATGGATGCTGCTCGACCGCGCGCGCGCGCCCACGCCGCTGCAGGTGGCCTTGGACAAGCAGTTCCCCCAGGCGGCCGGCTAGCGCCCCGGGCGCGGGGAATTCCTACAGCGTGATGCGGCTGACGCCCGAAGGCGCGCCGGCGGCGCGTCGGTAGTTTTGACCAGCCGGCGGACACCCTGCCGGCCCCCGTCATCACTTCCGAGGAACCACCATGAGAATCGGTTTCGCCACCCTGCTCGCCGCACTCGCGCTGTTCTCGGCGTTCGCGCCTTCCACTGCCCGCGCCCAGTCCCCGATCGACTGCAGCAGCGGCTGCTACATCATCACCTGCAATGCCCAGCTGTGCTCGCTGTGGCGGTGCGACGCGTCGGGCTGCCATTACGTGACCGGCTGGGACCGCGAGGTGGCCGAGGGCCCGCTGTCCGCGGGCCGTGCGGCCAAAGCCCCGGCATCGGCGCCGGAGGTGGCCTATGCCTCGGTCTGCCCGCCCGGCAAGCGCTGCAGCCTCTACGAGATCACGGCCACCGAGGCGCTGCGGCTGGGCTCGTTCGACAACGTCGCCGATCTGGTGAAGTACCGGGAGTCCATGCGCGGCGAGGCCGTTCGCCAGGAGTAGCCGGTGCCCGCGGGCAGGCGGGTTGTGCCGGCCCGCGGGCAGCGTTACCTGAGCTTGCCCGGGAAGGCATTCAGCAGCTTTTCCACCTTGGGCATCGACACGAACTGGATGTAGGGCTGGCCCGGGTTCCTCGCCGCGTAGTCGTGGTGATAGGCCTCGGCCACGAAGAAGGTCTCCAGCGGCTCGATCGTGGTGGCCAGCGGCGAAGCGAACACGTTCGCCGCCGTCAGCTGGTCCATGTAGGCCGCCGCCACCTCGCGCTGAACCGGGTCGGCCGGGAACAGCGCCGAGCGGTACTGGGTGCCCACGTCGTTACCCTGGCGGTCCTTCTGCGTGGGGTCATGCGCCACCGCGAAGAACACCTTCAACAGCTGGCCATAGCTGATGCGCGCGGGGTCGTAGAGGATGCGGATCACCTCGGCATGGCCGGTACGGCCGCTGCACACCTGCTTGTAGTCGGCGGTGTCGGCGCGTCCGCCGGCATAGCCGGGCTGCACTTCGGTCACGCCCTCCAGCCGGCGGAACACCGCCTCGGTGCACCAGAAGCAGCCGCCGCCCAGCACCACTTCGCCGCGGTCGTCGGCCGCGGGCACGTCACGCGCCGGGTCGGGCACCTGGCTGGCCGGCACGCGCAGGCCGAGGCCGGGGATGTCACAGGAAGGATTGGCCATGGGGGTCTCCGGAAAGTGGCTCCACTATCCGCGAACAGGTGCAAAGCGCGCGCGAAGAGGCGCCGGCGCGACGCCGGCGCGGGGCTCAGTCGCTGGTGTCCATGAGTGCGTCGGCCGCCTCGGCGCAGAACGGCCCCTCCCAGCGCGCCATCAGCGCCAGGTAAAGCAGCTTCTCGAACTCGGGGCGGAAGCGGCGGATCACCGAGTCCGGGTCGGGCATCAGCTTGGCGTCGGCGATCAGGCCGAAGTGCACCGCGCCGTTGTAGCTCAGGATCGAGATACCCAGGCCGATTGAACCGGTCTGCGGCACCCAGAACATCATGTCGGTGATCTTGCGCCCGCCCAGGTACAGCGGCATCTGCGGCCCGGGAACGTTGGTGGCCACGGCCGAGGCCTTGCGGCTGAACATCTCCAGCGCGAAGGCCTGCACCGGCGGCGGCGCCATGCCCACTGCGGCCAGCGCGCCGAAGGTGGCCACCGCCTGGCGCGACTTGCGCAGCACCTTCATGCAGGCGGCCACGCGCTCGAGCCGGCGCATCGGGTTGGCCTCGCCCACCGGCAGCTCCAGGAACACCAGGCCGAAGTGGTTGCCCAGCTGCTTGGCGTGTTCCAGCGGACGCAGGTTCACCGGCACGGTGGCGCGCAGGGTGATGCCGTCCAGGTGTTCGCCGCGCTCGAGCATGTAGCTGCGCAGGGCGCCCGTGGCCGAGGCCAGCAGCAGGTCGTTGACGGTGCAGCCCAAGGCGCGGCTCACCGACTTCACTTCGTCCAGGTCGAGCTTGTCGGCCCAAGCTACGCGCTTGCTGACGCCCAGGCGGCCCTTGAGCACGGTTTCCGGGTCGTCGGGCAGAGCCAGGGCCATGCCCACTTCCCTGGCGATGTCCACGCCTTCGCTGGCCAGCATCGCGGCCAGGGTCGGGTCGCGGTAGAAGTCCATGCCCTTCTCGATCATCTTGCCGCCCAGCTGCATGTAGCGGTCGATGGCGCCGACGCGCTCGGCCACCGGCGCGTGTTCCTCCTTCTTCAGCCAGCGCTTGGCCAGCGCCGCCTTGTTCTTGCTGTCCTCGCCCATCTCCGTCATGGACAGGATGACCTGCACCAGGGCCATGCCGTCGGCGTAGCAGTGGTGGATGCGGGTGATGAGCGCCGAGCCGCCGCCGAACTTCTCCACCAGGTGGAACTGCCAGAGCGGCTTGGTCTTGTCGAGCGGCGTCGAGGCCATCTGGCTGGTCAGGCGCTCAAGCTCCTTCTTGGCGCCCCGGCCAGGCAGCGCGGTGAGCCGGATGTGCCAGTCGATGTCGAAGTCCTGGTCGTCCTGCCAGAACGCACCCGTCGGCGTGTCAACCGCCTTCTGCCGGAAGCGCGGGTAGGACAGGAACTTGGACTCGATGATCTTGCGCAGGGTTTTGATGTCCAGCGGCGATTCGAACATCATCACGCCGGTGATCATCATCAGGTTGGTGGGCCGCTCCATGCGCAGCCACGCGGTGTCCACGCGCGACATCGGCGACCGGCGGATCCTTGCACGTGCCTCGGCCATAACCCCTCCCCGGAACAGGGGTCAGGATGCCGCCTGCGCAGCGCAGGCGTCAACGCGCCAGCGTCAAGGCGCCGGGCTCAACGCTCGATCGGCGGCTTGGTCTTGGGGCCCGAGTAGGCTTCCAGCGCGGCTTCGCGGCTGGCCTTGAGGTCCACGATCGGCCGGATCGGGTAATCGGGCGCCAGCCGGCGCAGCAGGTCGGGCTGTTCCCAGGGTGCCGCCAGGGCGTCGTCGGGCAGCTTGGCCAGCTCCGGCACCCAGCGCCGGATGTACTTGCCCGAGGCGTCGAACTTCTGCGCCTGGGCGATCGGGCTGAAGATGCGGAAGTACGGCGCCGCGTCGGCGCCGGTGCCGGCGGTCCACTGCCAGCCCTGGGTGTTGTTGGCCAGGTCGGCGTCGAGCAGCGTGTCCCAGAACCAGTCGGCGCCATGCTTCCAGTGGTAGCGCAGGTTCTTGGTGAGGAAACTGCCCACCACCATGCGCAGCCGGTTGTGCATCCAGCCGGTGTGCCACAGCTCGCGCATGCCCGCGTCCACGATTGGCACGCCGGTGCGGCCGCGCTGCCAGGCCGCCAGGTGCACCGGATCGGGCGTGGCCCAGCGGAACTCCTCGAACCTGGGGTTGAGGTTTTCCTGCGCGGTGTGCGGGAAGTGGTACAGCAGGTGGTGGCTGAACTCGCGCCAGCCCAGCTCGCTCAGGAAGTGGTCGATGTCGGGCTGCACCGCCGCCGGCCACTGGCGGGCCAGCACGGCCGCGACAATGCGGCGCGGCGAGATCTCGCCAAAATGCAGGTGCGGCGACAGCTTCGAGGTGGCGATGCGGTCGGGATAGTTGCGCTGCTCCTTGTAGCCGCTTGCGGCGCCGTCCAGGAACGCGTCCAGCAGGTCCAGTGCGCCCGCCTCACCGGGCTGCCAGTCGTCCCAGAAGCCGGTGTCCCAGCGCGTCTCGGGGGCCTGCGGCTCAAGCTTGAGGTCTTCCACGCCCAGGCCGGCGAGCCGGGTGGGAATCTCTGGCAGGCGCGCCGGGGCTTCGGGCGGCGCCTTGGCGTCCAGGCGCTGGCGCGCGTTCTTCCAGAACGGGGTGAACACGCGGTAGGGATCGCCCTGCTGGGTTTCCACCGTCCAGGGTTCGACCAGCAGGGCGGCGTTGTGGCTTTCCACGGTCAGGCCGCGCGATTTGAGGCCCTGCTTGATGCGGGTGTCGCGGGCAATGGACGCCGGTTCATACAGGCGGTTCCAGTGCAGCGCTTCGGCGCGGGTTTCGGCGATCAGCTTTTCGATTTCCGCCAGGCTTTCGCCGCGGCGAATGACCAGGCGCGATCCGCGCGCGCGCAGGTCGGCGTCCAGCGCCAGCAGCGAGCGGTACAGCCAGGCCTGGCTGGCCGCGCCCGGGGCCCAGGGCACTTCTTCGTCGGGCGCGTGGATGTAGACCGGCACCGGCACGTGGCCCGCCCGCAGCGCCGCCTGCAGGGCCGGGTTGTCGTCCAGGCGCAGGTCGCGGCGGAACCAGATCAGGGCATGGGACATGCCCGGCTCAGGCGGGTTTCACGTAGGGTCGCACCGCCTGGAAGCCGCCGTCGAGCCCGATCACCTGCCCGCTCACCCAGCCCGCGGCGTCCGACAGCAGGAAGGCGCCCAGCGCCGCGGCGTCGGCCGCTTCACCGTGGCGGCCCAACGGGTACTGGCCGGCGATGGCCTTGGCAGCCGACTCGTTGGCCAGCATGCGTTCGGTGGCCGGCGTGCGCATCAGCCCCGGCGCGATGGCGTTCACGCGCAGGCCGGCGCTGGAAAAATCCGCGGCCAGCGACCGGACCAAGCCCTCGACGCCGGCCTTCGCCATGGCGATCACCGCATGGTTGGACACGCCGATGCCGGCCGCCACCGAGCTGAAGAACAGCAGCGCGCCCGGCCGGTCCGACTTCTGCACGCGCGGCGCGTAGGCCTTGGAGATGAAGAACGCGCTGTCGAGATTGGCGCCGATGCAGGTGCGGTACTGCGCTTCGGTGGTGCGGCCGATGGGCGCGATCAGGATGGCGCCGGCGCAGTGCGCCACGGCGTCGGGCGGGTTCCCGAAGGACTCGGTGGCCTGGGCCACGGCGGCTTCGGCGCCGGCCTCGGTGGCGACGTCGGCTTCGATCGCAAGGTCGCCTTGCGCCGGGGTGAGCTTGGCCGCATCGCGCGACACCAGCGCCAGGCGCCAGCCCTGGCTGCGCAGGGTATCGGCCAGCGCGGTGGCGACGCCGCCGGAGGCGCCGGTGATCAGACAGGTTTTCATGGGCTTACCAAGTGCGGAAAAGAGTCCGCAGGTTAGCCGCCCACCCCGTGTGGCGGCCGTGAATCCGGCACCAGCGACGCACGCAGTTCGGCGGCCTGGGCGCGGATGCGGACCCGTTCGTCGGCGGGCTTTCGGCCGAGGTTCTTCCACTGCAGCGCGGTGCGCGGGTGTTTGCCGAACCGCGCCTCGTGCCGGGCCAGGAAATCCCAGTACAGCGTGGTGTACGGGCAGGCGTCGGGCCCCACCGACACGTCGGGCTTGAAGCGGCAGCCGGCGCAGTGGTTGGACATCTTCTTGATGTAGTTGCCCGAGGCCGCATAGGGCTTGCTGACCATGCGGCCGCCGTCGGCGTACTGGCTCATGCCCAACACGTTTGGCAGTTCCACCCACTCCACGGCGTCCACGTAAACGGCCAGGTACCAGGCGTGCACCTCGCGCGGGCGCACGCCCAGCAGCAGGGCGAACAGGCCGGTCACCATCAGGCGCTGGATATGGTGGGCGTAGCCGTAATCGAGCGTCTGGCGCAGCGCGTCGCGCAGGCAGGCCATGTCGGTGTCGGCGGTCCAGTAGAAAGCCGGCAGCGGCGCCTGCGCGTCCAGCGAATTGTCGTCCAGGAAGCCGGGCATGCGCTGCCAGTAGACGCCCCGCACGTACTCGCGCCAGCCCAGGATCTGCCGCACGAAGCCTTCCACCGCTTCGATCGGCGCCCTGCCCTCGCGCCATTCGCGCACCGCCGCGTCCACCACGGTGCGCGGCGACAGCAGCTTGAGGTTCATGGCGGCCGAAAGCCGCGAGTGGTAAAGCCAGGGCTCGCCTTCCCACATCGCGTCCTGGTAGCGGCCGAACAGCACCAGCCGGTGCGCGATGAAATCGTCCAGCGCCTCGCGCGCCTGGGCGGCGTCCAGCGGCCAGTCGAACGCGTCCAGCCGGCCCGGGTGGCTGGCGAAACGCTCACGCACCAGCGCGATCACCGCGCGGGTGGTGGCATCGGGCGGAAAGCTGCGCGGCGCCGGAAGCAGGCCCGGGCCGCGGCGGCCAAAACTGCCGCGGTTGTCCTGATCGAAGTTCCACTGCCCGCCCTCCGGCTGGCCGCCGTCCATCAACACGCCTTCGCGCTTGCGCAGCCAGCGGTAGAAGAATTCGAGTCGGTATTCCCTGCGGGTGCCGGCCCAGTCGGCGAAGTCATCGGCGTCGCAGTAGAAATGGCGGTCGGGGTATGGGATCCAGGGCACGCCGGCCTGCGCACAGGTTTCCGGCAGCGACTGCGCCAAGCGCCATTCGCCCGGCTGGACCGCAAGGAGCTTGGCGGGCTTGAGCGCGGCCAGATCGGCCGCCAGCGCGGCCTCGAGCGTCGGGAAACCGTGCTCGTCCAGCGCGCGGTAGTGCACCGTCCAGCCGCGCGACCGCAGCGCGTCGCGGAAGTGGCGCATGGCCGCCAGGAAGATGGCGATGCGTGGCTGCGTGCTCCAGACCTGGGTGGCCTCGTGGCCGACCTCGGCCATCCAGACCGCGTCGCGCGCCGGGTCGAAGTCGTCGAACACCGACGACTCGGCGTCGAGCTGGTCACCCAGGACCAGAACCAGGTGGCGCAGGGAGTGAGTCATCTGACAAGTCTGTGGCGCGACGCGTGCAGGAAATGGGTACGGGCGGGCCTCAGCCAGCGGCCCCACCCACGTACTCGCGCGGGACGCGGGTGTTGAGGCCCACTAGGATCTCGTACGGGATGGTGCCCGCCGTCTGCGCCACGTCCTCGCAGCGGATGTGCTGGCCGTCCTGATGGCCGATCAGCACCACCGTGTCTTCGTTGTAGGCCGTGCCCCGCGGGCCCAGGTCCACCATGAACTGGTCCATGCAGATGCGGCCGACGATGGGGTGGCGCTGGCCGCGGATCAACACCTCGCCGCGCGAGGACAGCGAGCGCGGGAAGCCGTCGCCGTAGCCCATCGGCACCGTCACCACGCGGGTGTCGCACCCGGGCGCCCAGGTCGCGCCATAGCTGACCGGATGGCCGGCCGGCACCACCTTGAAATACACCACTTGGGAGACCAGCGACAGCGCCGGCCGCAGGTCCACCGTCGGGATTGACGCGGGGTCGGGGAGCACGCCGTAGATCGCGATGCCGGGGCGGACCATGTCCAGGTGCGTGTCCGGGAAGTGCAGGATTCCGCCCGAATTGGCCAGGTGCCGGACGGGCATCGGCGCGCCGATGCGTTCGAAGTGCGCACAGGCTTCCAGGAAGCGCTCGAGCTGCTGCGCGGTCATCGGCGACTCCGGGTCGTCCGCGCACGCCAGGTGCGAGTACACGCCCTTCACCGTGCACCAGCGCGACGCCACGGCCGCCTCGACGAACGGGCCGGCGTGGTAGCTGTGCACGCCGATGCGCTCCATGCCCGTGTCGATCTTGAGGTGGATGGTGGCCTGGCGACCCAGGGCCTGCGCCGCGGCCTCGACCTGGCGCAGCTTGTCGAGAGAGGACACCGTGATCTCGAGGTCTTCGGTGATCAACTGCGCCGCCTGCGGCCCGAAGATGCCGCCCATCACCAATATCGGCAGGTGCACTCCGGCGTGGCGCAGCGCGATGCCTTCCTCCAAGAACGCCACGCCCAGCTGTTCAACCCCTTGCGCCTGCAGGTGCAGCGCCACCGGCACCAGGCCGTGGCCGTAGGCGTTGGCCTTCACCACCGCCATCACCGGCACGCCGGCCCGGGCGCGCAGGGCGTGCAGGTTGTGCGTCAGCGCGTCGAGGTCCACGCGCACGCGGGTGGGCCGCTGGCTCATTCGAAGCTGCCGATGCTGTCGCGGGACAGGTTGTCGAAGCGGGTGTATTCGCCGAAGAACTTCAGCTTGGCCATGCCGGTGGGGCCGTTGCGCTGCTTGGCGATGATGACCTCGGCCAGGCCTTTGTCGGGCGAGTCCTTGTGGTAGTAGTCGTCGCGGTAGATGAACATGATGATGTCGGCATCCTGCTCGATGGCGCCCGATTCGCGCAGGTCGCTCATCACCGGCCGCTTGTCGGTGCGCGACTCCAGGCCGCGGTTGAGCTGGGACAGCGCGATCACCGGCACCTTGAGCTCCATCGCCAGCGCCTTGAGCGAGCGCGAGATCTCGGAGATTTCGTTGGTGCGGTTCTCGGACGAACCCGGCACCTGCATCAGCTGCAGGTAGTCCACCACGATCAGGCCCAGGTCGTGTTCGCGCTTGATGCGGCGGGCCTTGGACCGCAGCACGTCGGGCGACAGCGCCGGGGTGTCGTCAATGAACACCTTTACGTCCGACAGCATCTTGATGGCCATGTTCACGCGCGACCAGTCTTCGTCCTCGAGCATGCCGGTGCGCAGGCGCGTGGCGTTGACGCGGCCAATGGACGAAATCAAACGGAAAGCCAGCTGCGACGACGACATTTCCATCGAGAACACGGCCACCGCCTTCTTGGTCTTGAGCGCGCCGTATTCGGCGATGTTCAGGGCCAGGGTGGTGTTGTGCACGCAGATGTCGTTGGCGATGAAGTTGTGGGTGCCGGGCACGGTGAGGTCGTAGACCTGCTGATGGCCGGTGGCCACGATGGATTCGATGCGGTCCCAGACCACGTCGCTGCTGGCGAGCGCGGCCAGCCCGGGGTCCTGCAGCACCATCCCGATGCGCGCCAGCCGTTCGCGCGACAGGGCGCGCTGGCCGACGTGGCTGTTGGAGTCGGCGTAGCCGCTTCGCCGGGACAGTTCGGCCCAGGACATGCCGCCCTTGGCCTGTTCGATGCGCGCCCAGACTTCGCGCGGCACGTGGTCCACGTTGCTGTGCGGCGCGCGGGATTCCAGCGCGCGGCTGACCGCGTCCACCGCGGCCTGCTTGCCGTGGATGCCGATGTCGGCGATGAAGGTGCGCAGGGAGGAGGCGTCGGTGATGTCAAGCTGCCAGGACACGCGCCGCGACTGGCCGTACTTCACCCAGCGCTGGCGCAGCTTGGCGATGACGCCAAAGCGCAGCAGCAGGTGCTGCACCTGCCGCGCCAGACGCTCGGACACCGAGGAGTAGCCCAACTGCGACTGGCCCGAGGCCAGCACCGTTGCCCAGCCATCGGTGGCGAACAGGCGGTTGAGGAACTGCGCCAGCTGCCCGCGCGGCAGCCGGAACACCGGCGCCGGCACCTGCTTGGCGTGCGCGCCGCAGCCCATCAGGCCCAGCTCGCGCAGCCACAGCGTGAGCGGGTTGGCGATATTGCGGCGCGCCGATTCCCCGGCTTCGAGACCGAGCGTTTCGGGGGTCACTTCCAGCAGCTGGCACAGGCTGTCGAGCATCGCCGGCGCCGGCACGGTCTTGCCGCGCTGCCAGTTCGACACGCTGGCCGGGCTGACGCCCAGCCGCGCTGCCAGCGCGCGCGCGGGCTGGCGGGCGCGGACCACCTGCTGCGACAGCGCTGCGGCGAACCGCTGCCGGCGCGCAGGCACCGCGTCGGCGTCCGCCGCCATGCGCCAGGACGGGGCGAACCCGCACCGCGTTTCAACCTGCCGGGCCACGGTGCCGCCGAAGGCATCAACCGCCGCCAGGAAATCAGCGGAGATCAGGGCATTGGAGCTGGTGAAGCGCGGGTTGGCGCCGGTGATGCCGCCGTCGCCGATCAGGTAGGCCAGCAGGCTGACTTCGCACTCGCGCATCGGCTGGTGGCCGAACACGGGCAGGCGCCGCGGC
>Ga0105045_10002518_pt1 | contig 15494 bp, 10 predicted proteins | sample MAT02_FD_78089 | JGI IMG/M metagenome (GOLD analysis project Ga0105045, IMG submission 78089) | Freshwater microbial communities from Lake Fryxell liftoff mats and glacier meltwater in Antarctica - MAT-02 (megahit assembly) | ecosystem: Environmental > Aquatic > Freshwater > Ice > Liftoff...
CCCGCAGCACCAGTTAAACCGGTCGGGCCTTGCGGACCAGCAGGGCCCTGAGGTCCGACGGAACCACCTCCATTCCCTGAAAACAAGGCGTAAGGCACACTCATCAGTTGGGTAGTACCCAATTCGGTTGCTATTGCGCCATTCAGCACGAATACTTTCAAATATTTGGAGGAACTGGCCCAGTTGATGGTATTAAATGTACCACTGCTGGCCGTACCCTGCCCCACCACGAGATTGATCAAACCAAAATCATTCGTATTAATGGTATGGCTTTCTGCGTATTCCACCGGGCCGGTAGGGTCGCCGTTGCGCAGAGAGAATAGCAGCGTAACCGTTTGATTGGTGATGGGAGCATTGGCGGCATCGCGCACAATACATTGGTAGTTAAACCCTTGTGGCGTCTGACCGAACAGCGGTTTCAAGCAGAATAGCAGGGACAGAACAAGCAGGGAAAAGCGAAATTTTTTCATAAGAATCGTTTTAAAATGTTGTTTTTACAAATCGGAGAAGGGTTATTTGCCCTGTAACAGGGTCTTTGATTTCGAGGAAATAGAGTCCGGCAGTGTACATACTGCAATCAATAGCCGAAAAAGGCGGCATTGCCTGCCAATCGGTCATCAGCGAGCCGGTAGTACTCCACACCCGGGCATCCAGCGTGTTGTCTGCCGGATGTGCATACTGAATATGCAGCATTGAGGATGTGGGATTGGGATAAATACCCAATTGCCAGTCGGCCATAACATCGCCGGTATTGACCAAGGTGAGCCCGCATTCTGGCTGGTGAAAACCCTGAGTGACCACCGTTGAGCCATCGGTGGTGGCGAGAGTGGCTACCACCACTTCACCCAGCGTAGCATCGTATTTTCTGCCGAGTTTTTCGGCACTGAGTCCGTTGCTGCCAATTACCTGCATACAGATATTGTCCACGACCTGCTGGGACCAAATACTGTTCAGGCATAGAAATGCCGCAATGGAAAAAAAGCATTTTTTCACATTCATAATTTTATAGTTGAAAAGAGTTACAGAATTCTTTCAGTTCGACGTTACCATCAACTTTGCGGGCAAAAAAACCAAAGAAGCAAAAAAGACTTTAAGACCTACAAATCACCAGCTGTGCACATTATTGCCTGCGATGTTGCTGAACAGGTTGTTGCTTTGTACAACACTCGCCAGCGTATTCGTCCGGATACAAATGCCGTGGTTGGAGCTATTGCCCACCGTGCAGTTCTGAATGGTTACATTTACACTACCCAGTGCTTGGGTGATATAGAGAATACCGTTGTTGGGACTAGTGCCCGATTTGCCGCCGTCTGTAATTTGACAATACGTAAACTGGGCGAGTCCTTTATTTACTTTTATACCCCTCCAGTAACCAGCGGCGGTATTGACGCCTTTGAAAAGAATCGGTTTTGCGGGGGTTCCATTGGCGAAGAGTTTGGCCGTAGTGGAAGCATTTCCAAATAAGATTATTTCGGCATCTGCATCAAATAGCAAGGTTGCTCCAGCTTCAACCGTGATTTCATTTTCAAGTTGCGTATTGCCGCTGAACAGAAAAGAAACGGGCAATGCGGGCCATAGTCCGGATTTCCGCACCTGAACACCTTTCACTTTCACCTGGTCGTGCGTGTTGCCAGTCAAGGTATTAGCAGTACCAGCCAATTGACCCAGCGAGTTGGCCGTAACGGACGCCACGTAATCACAATTGGTGATGGTATTGCTGCTAAAGGCACTCAGCGTACTTTCATCACCTATACTTATACCCACCGATGCACTGTTCAGTATTCGGCTGTTTGTCAAGGCCAATCCGGCATCACCCAGCCCATTTCCGACCACGACAGCACCTGCGCTGCTGCCCGCACCAGCTCCGGCATCCTGTACGGTGCAGTAAATCAATTGGTTATCCGTTTTTCCATAAAGGATAATGCCTTTCCAGTAACCTCTGGTATTATCTATACCCCTGAATATTATTGGCTCGGCGGCTGTTCCGTTGGCGTGAATGGAAGTGTTGTTCATCTCCAGGCTGCCGTTGGTTCCAAACATGATTTCGGTACCCGGTTCGATGGTGAGCGTGGAGTTCACCTGAAACAGGATGCGGTCGGTAATTATATAGTCAACACCGTTTTTGTTGTGGTTAGTCCACGTTTGCGGATTATCTGAAAAGACTTCATTGCTGATAGCAATGGCGTTGCTCGGCCATTCGAGGGGTTCTGGTTCACACGCCCACTGGGCAAGCACAACAGTGAAGAGGAGGAGCAGGAGTTTGTTTTTTGCTGCGTACATGGTTAATCAATTTTTAGGTTAAATTTAAAGGGGCAAAATGGCTTTGTACAACTAAGTGTAGTCATTCAAAAAAACGTAAGTGGTAAAGCGATTATTTTTGAAACTTATTTTTAGGGGCTGGGATGAGCACTGGGATTAAACATGCGCCCAAATTTGTCAACATGAAAAATGTTGACAAATTCTCACTTCGCCGTAACAAGCCAACGCACACCCGCCCCCCCAGACCCATCATCCATTCACCAGCACAAAGCTCCCCCAGTAAAACGGCTGCGGGTATTTGGCTTTGAGCGCCAGTTGGGCTTTGTGAAAGGCGGCCGTTTTCGACATGCCGGAGGTCCAGTGTTCGTAAAAATTATTCATAAACAGTTCGGTAGCCGTGTCTTCCACTTCCCAAAGCGACATGATGAGCGATTTCGCTCCGGCAATACGGAAAGCGCGTTGCAAACCAAAAACACCTTCACCATTCTGGATTTTACCAAGTCCGGTATTACAGGCGGAGAGTACCACCAGTTCCGTACCATCTAATGGCAAAACTGCCGCTTCGAAAGCGGTCAGGATGCCGTCGTTACGACCCTTGGACTGCCCGTTCAGGGCATTTTCTGCTCCGGCAAAAAACAGCATAGATCGAAGTGCCGGATTCCGGGCCGTTGCCGCACTGGCAAATCCGGTAGCGTCTGTTCGCTTTTCCGTATTCAAAAAATAGCCATGAGTGGCAATATGCAATACCTTGGGGCTTTTACACTTTTTGAGGGTGTCTTCGGTGGCTTGTGCTCCGGTAAAGACGACTGGTTGCCATTTCTTAGCCGATAATTTTTGGGCAATCTGTTCCACTTCACGTTTGCTGCCAGGTAAAGGCGTAAGTTTAAAATTGCCGCCTGCTTCTTCCAATACACCGCGATAATTTTGTTCAACGGCTGCTACTGGTCCAGACGTGGTGGTATTACCGAAAGCCGGGTCGCCAAAGAAGGCCGCTGTGCCCGGTTCAGTGCCGGAATTTGCCGGACTGCGCTCGAGGACGTGGCGCAGGTTGGTGACCTGAATCACAGCAAGCCTATCCGCCAGATAAGTGCCATCGGGTTGGCGCAATGTATTTAGGTTTATTTTATGAAAGATACCGTCGGGCGAAAAATAAAGGGCGGAAACACCGTCGAGATGAGCGGCTACCGGCGCCCACATTTTTTCATATACTGCGGCAGAAATATCTTTTTTGCGGGAAATTTCACTTTGGTACTGACCGGCGACGAAAGACTCGATTTCATTGCCATTTTCCAGAAAAACAAGTTCGGGGCGGGTAGCGCCGGGTTTGATGATGGAGATGGCGTAGATGGCTGTGTCGCAAAAAGATCCGTTTTGGAACAACTGAAAACGCATGATATCGAGGGCAGCTTCTCCTGGTTGTAGGGCATCACGGATGGTCAGCCAATCAATGGTTTTCTCCTGCTGTAGGTTATCAATTCCGCGGTCGGCGAACGACCTTTCTAGTTGCCTTATTTCCGCTTCCAATTGTGGCAGGTCTATTTGCAGTACCGCTACATCTTCTGCTGGAAGCTGGTAAGCATAATTGATTTGTTCCCGCAAATCCAACCATTGATTATAAACAAATAACAGGCTGGTATCCCTTGAATTTAACACCACCGTCTGTGTTTTTTTGCTGGCATATTCCAGCAAATTTTTATAGTACAGCTCCAGGTTTATCAATTCGATCACTTGGGCATCGTCGGCAGGTGTTGTTTGGAGCAAATTAGCCCAGAGTGAAAAATCAGATTCAAGGTCATTGGATATTTTTTGCCTTTGGTAATCGGAAAGCAGTGGAATCAAAGCAAAAACGGTTGATTTTCTAATATTAACCAATTCTTGTAGGGTAGCCAGTGCCTCAGCCGTTTTTCCAAATCCGGCATACATCCCGGCCTTCCCTTGGAGCAATCCAGCGATGGTCTCTTTATTATAAAAAGTACTCGTTTCAAACGCAATGGCCTTATCGTACCAACTGACCGACGCTTCGCAATTCTGCTGATTTTTAGCCAGTAATGCTTTCATTTCCAGCAGGGTAGTATTTTCAATCGCCTGGATTTCTACCTGTGCATTAATCTTTTCAATTTCCTCCAGCATTGAAATGGCCGCTGCATCCCGTTTGCAGTCCAGCATTAACTCCAGATGGCGGAGCAGAATAGTACGGTAAAGGGCAGAAACAGGATTGTTTGCCAATACGGATTCAGCAGATTTATAATATTTTTCAGCAGATTTATAATCTTTTGTCAGATGATAATACATCCCAATCCCTTCCAACGAATTTGCATATTGTGTCTTATTCTCAGAAAATTTTGATAATAAATCATTTGCCTCAAAAAGCGTTGTTTTCGCCTCTGAAAACAAGCCCAGTTGCATTTGAAGAATGCCCCAATTCCTCATAGCCGAACTAAGGCGGAGTGTATCGCGGACATTCTTCCAAAACCATACTTCCACTTGCTGCAAGGAATCAGCCGAGGCCAGGCGGCCGGCATCATTGAGGGTTGCAATCAAATCTGTAACAGTATTAATATAATACATGCTATTATCGCCATACTTATTTTTCGCCCATGCAATCGCTTTGTTATGATATGCTATTCCTTGCGTGCATTTACCCTGCCAATGCAATACATCAGCCATACCGCCCAAAAAATTAAGATAGAAATTATGATTTGTCAACCCGTTCTGTTCACAAACGGCCATACAATTATGGTATATTTTTTCAGCCTCTTTTAGTTGCCCCGTTTGGGTAAGTATATTGGCAATATTATTACGGACACCCAATGTATTGATGTGTTTTTCGCCCAGTTTGTTCACACGAATAGCCTCTACCCGCTTGAGTAAACGCAGGGCTTCCTCATAATCACCTTGTTCATACACTATTTCCGATCTATTATTTAGAATTTCAGCAGCCTCCAGTCCTTCCGGGCTGCCTGCTTTTTGGCAGATGGCCAGCGCGCCCACCAAAACAGAATCGGCGGCTTGCGGTTTACCGAGCTTTCCTAAGAAGAGGCCAATATTGCGTTCTGCTAAGGCGCTTTGCAGGCTAATTTCACCGTGTCTTTGTTTCATTTCATCCACTAACTTCATGGAAATGGCCAATGCAGAAGTGTAATCCCCGACTGCTTCTAGCGAATCAATCTTGTTGACAAGTGGCGATTTTAGCGATTGTCCCAGACTGATCTTAGCAAAAAAGCAAAATACAACCAGTATTGTGCAGGTTTTTCTCATATTTATGTAAGAGTTGTACGTGTTAAATCTACCGTTTCAAAAAAGCAGCAATCGTTTTTCTGTCCCGATATTCTTCTGGCAATAATTTCAGGGCAGATATGGCCAAATCCTCCTCTCCCCTCAACAAATACACCCATACCAGCCAATAGTGCCCCTCCGTCTCCCATTTTTTATCTGCCACCAGGGGATATAACAGGGTTTCTGCTGCCGATGGCCTGCTCATTTGCAACGCCGTTACAGCTTGCAAATATTGTGTGGTATCGTTACTAGACAATGCTGCCGGCATTTTTTTCAACAGATTGTATGCCGTCGCCACTTGTCCTTGCATTAGTGCTGCGACCGCCGGCTCCCATATACCTTTTGGCTCCACCACCGGCACCCACCCTTTCATTTGTTGTTCAAAAAACTGCTGGTATTTTGCCGGCACTTCCTCTTTTGGCAGATCTCGATATAAGTCGCCAGCATGGGTTCCTGCTTTTTTGAGTTTATCCGCTATTGGTTTGATTTTTAATGTCGTTGGTGGTGTTTGTTGTGAACTGCCCTGAGGAGTTTTTTTATTATTCTCCGGCGAGACGGCGTTATTAACGGGAGGCAACTGCAGTAATGGCGCTGTTTGTTGCTGACTGGTGGAGGAAGCCCCGTCATTCCACCCAATAAAGATGCCTGCCAGCGTCGCCACCAGCAAGCCAAGAAAGCATGTCAGCCAAATCCATCGTTTTCGTTGATATTCCCTGCGCATTTGGGCTGCGGCTGCTACATCATTCAATGCATAATGCCAGGCCAAGTCGCCACGCAACTGGCGCATTTCCTCGAAGGAAGTTAGCAAAGTCGCATCACGAGCCAGTTGTATCTCGAAATCATTTCTTTCGGCATCCGACATCCTCCCGTCCAAATACGCTTCGATATCTAAAAAATGATCTTCCATATATTGGTTGTTACAGAACGCGCTAAAAATCAAGCAGCCAGAAGTGATGAGTGATTCCTTACTCGTTCCTAAGTGTAGGCAAACTGAAAAACATTAATGGAAAACGTTATTTTTTTTTAACATTAATTTCTGGCCCCGTTTGATTCGCCGCTCTCACCATATTCTTCAGTTTTTTCATACAATCGCTCCTTTTTACCCGCAATGACTCGACCGTCGAGTAAACAGATAACTGCTGCGCCACCACTTCTTCATCGGCATATCCGTCCAGATATTTTAACCTGATAATATCGGAGCAGGGTAGGCCAATATTCTGGAACAACCCGTCAATCAATTCGATATGCTCTTTTCGTTCAAAATATTCTTGCACCGTGTGATCCTGTAAATGCTGCTGGTCGTCAATATCGGCATTCCCGGCGTACTGCCGTGCGCGGGTTTTGTTCAACACTACGTATTTGACGATTTCGAGAAAGTAGGTCGAAAGTTTGGCCGATTGCAGTTCAAATTCCGGCGCGCTCATTTTCTTCAACAGGATGATGCACGCATCATTGAGTACCTCACCCGACAAGTGCCTCGGCAGGTTTTTTTGCTCCAGCAGTTTGTGCGTGAACCCAGCCGATTTGTCTTGCAGGTACAATATTGCCTTCGACTCGCCCTTCCGAACTGCGTTCAGCAAGACTTCCTCCTCTGCAAAAAGGTTTTTACCGATCCTGAAAAGATGCATATTAGATGCGAAGATATCCATTTGATGATGTATCCGCCCCTTGAAAATACTTTTTTCACAATTTGGCCCCAAGCAATATTGGTTCACTCTGATTCCGGCGGGACACTTATGGATTAAAAATGGATTCGCCTCGCTGTGGCAGGGTTAAGCAGTCGCCTTATTTCGCCCTCGGTGCTACACCGGACTTTTAGGGTTTGGTTGCCTCTAAATAAGTTCTAATACCCGCTTTTTTCCATCCAAATAGGCAATTCCGACAAAGACTCCAACAACCCATCATGGTCGAGTACCGACAATTGCGCACGGCTATGAGTTCCGTTCACCACCGCAATTGAGGCTGCGCAGCCTGCATTTTTTCCTTCGGCCAAATCTACCGGGGTGTCTCCTACTTTTAAGACTTGATTGGCATCTTCTACCCCGAGTAAGCGCATGGCTTTTTGTATCATGTAGGGGGCGGGCCGGCCCTGTGGCACCTCATCGCTGGTAATTGAGCACTGAATAGTAGTGCCTACATCGCCAACATAGTGTGGGTTCAGGCCTGCCAACCAACCCAATTTGTTCAAAATTATATTGGTAACACCCCTGTAAAACCCTGTGTTAAGTGCAATTTTGATGTCACGATTGCGCAACCATTCAAAAACCTCCAAGGCTCCTTCTGTAGGTTCAACCGAATGAGTTTGGTAGTAATTTTCCAATATTCCCCTAAAATACTCAAAGGTTTCGCCCGATTTCTGTGCGATGGTTTCAAGGGGCGTATTCATACTAAGTTGCTCACGCCAAAGCAGTTGGAACACCTCTAATTTCGATACCCCCATCAGCGCATTCAGTCGCTCGGTACTGGCAGTAATGCCCATATCCTTACAGGCTTTTTCGAAGCAGTATAAGACCTCGTTGTTGTCGCGAACAGTAGTGCCTGCCATATCAAATACAACAAGGCAAATCGGTGGCTGATGCATGTTTGTTAGATTTTGGCACGAAGGTAATGGGCTGATTATTAAGCGAAATTTAAGTTTTCTGTTGCTTTTGCCAATTATTTCACCCCTACATAACCTTAAAAAAACATTGCGCTGGTGCAGATTAAATAAAGGTTAGGTCTCATGGCAAGACATCTAATTGGACTAAAGAACTCGTAGGATTGCAGTCCTATGTTTCATTCTGATGCCTTCGCCCGCCGTTTATCGAGGTCTTCTCAGCCAGCGTTTATAGCGGTGGCTGGACTGTTTTCCTTTGTAGCGTATTGTGGTATTTATGCCTTTCGAAAGCCCTTTACGGCGGGTACTTACTCTGATTGGGCACTTTGGGGCGTTTCCTTCAAAATCATCTTGGTGACGGCTCAAGTAGCAGGATATGCGCTGTCAAAATTTATCGGAATTCGCGTAATTTCCGGTATGTCCCACCACCAACGACCGGTATATTTATTGGGTTTGGTGACCGTAGCCGCCCTCTCTCTCCTAGGCTTTGCGCTCACGCCATTTCCTTGGAATGCAGGCTGGATGTTTATCAATGGCATCCCGCTGGGCATGGCTTGGGGATTGATTTTCAGTTATTTAGAGGGCCGAAAAGTCACCGAAGCCTTGGCCGCCTTGCTGTGCGCCAACTTTATTGTGTCTTCTGGTTTTGTCAAAACCTGTGGCAAATGGTTGATGAATACACAAGGCGTACCCGAATTTTGGATGCCGTTTGTGGCCGGAATGCTATTTTTGCCCCCCTTGCTGATTTGTATCTGGGTCTTAGAACATTTACCGCCGCCCTCCGAGGCCGACGTACTACAGCGCGCCCCCCGACAACGCATGACCGGATTAGACCGAAAAGCCCTTTTTAGACGATATACCCCCGGGCTGGTTTTATTGGTGCTGACCTATTTGGTGTTGACCGTTGTTCGGGATGTCCGCGATAATTTTGCCGTTGAGATTTGGGATGAATTGGGCTACCAAGGCCAAGCTGCTATCTTGACCACCGCCGAAATTCCGGTGGCCGTATTATCCCTTTTGGTGGTAGGTGCTTTAATGTATGTGAAACATAATTTCCGAGCACTTTGGATTAATCATGGGCTGACCCTTTTGGGGGCTATCCTGCTCTTGGGGGGCACTTATTTATTTCAAAAAGGCTTGATATCGCCCATTTATTGGATGATTATATCTGGTTTTGGCTTGTTTATCCCCTATATATTGTTCAACGGGGTTTTGTTCGACCGTTTGATGGCAAGTTTCCGCGAGCAGGGCAACGTTGGTTTTCTGATGTATGTAGCCGATTCTTTTGGGTATTTGGGGAGTGTGGGCATCTTGTTGTGGCGCAATTTCGGCGCGGGAGGAATGTCATGGCTCCATTTTTACATCTCCATTTGTTATATGGGTGGCGGGATGATTCTCCTTATGATGGGGGCTTCATGGGCCTATTTTTACAGCAAACAAAATAAAAATATGGCGGACGTTCCAATCAGAGTCACCCCCCTTGACATACATCTGGGTGCTCAACCAGTAGAGCAAGCCAAGTCATACTTTTCTGCCCGACCTCCAAACCAGATTTTGAAACCACCCAGCATTCAATCTATATCCAGTAATTCATGAACGAACAACGATTTGATGTCGCCATCATCGGTGCCGGCATTGTGGGCCTCGCCATGGCGTATGCTGCCGCCGAAAAAGGGTTAAAAACCATTGTTTTTGACCGAAACCCGAGCGCTGTAGGGGCTTCTGTGCGCAACTTTGGACTGATTTGGCCCATTGGGCAGCCAGCAGGGCCCTTGTTTGACAGGGCTTTGAAAAGTAGGGAAATCTGGCTAAAAATTGCAGGGGAAAGTGATATCCATGTGCAACAAAACGGCTCGTTGCAGTTGGCTTACCACGACGATGAGGTGGCGGTATTGGAAGAGTTTTTGGCACAGGCTGATTCCAGTGCATATCCGGCACAGTTATTAACCCCATCAGGCGTGGTAAATCGAAGCGCGGCGGTGCGTATGGAGGGGCTGAAAGCCGGCCTTTGGAGCACAACGGAATGTACGGTTTCCCCCCGTAAGGCCATTCCGCAATTGGCGCAATACCTTGAAAAACAGCGGAATGTAACGTTCAGGTTTGGTCATGCGATTACCCAAGTAACAACAGGGAGGGTGTCTAATTCTCATGAAAAATGGCATGCCGACCATATTTTCGTGTGCTCAGGTGCTGATTTTGAAACACTTTACCCGCTTATTTTTCGCAACAGCGGGATTACCAAATGTAAACTTCAAATGCTGCAAACGGGCGCTCAGCCCAGGCATTGGGCATTGGGGCCTTCGCTGTGTGCTGGACTAACGCTGCTGCACTACGGGGCTTTTGCACATTTGAATAGTTTGGCCGCTGTTCGGCAACGGTACGAGGCAGAAAATCCTGATTTTGCGCGATATGGAGTGCATGTTTTGGTGTCTCAAAATCAGCGCGGAGAAATCATTTTGGGGGATAGCCACGAATATGGCTGGGACGTCTCCCCCTTCGACCAGGAGGCCATTAATACATTGATTTTGAACTACTTAGACACGTTTACTGAATTCCCCGACCCGAGCATTACAGAGCGTTGGCATGGCGTTTACCCCAAGCTTCCCGGCCAAACCGAGTTTGTACTGGAAGCAGAGCCCGGGATTTGGATTGTGAATGGACTGGGCGGGGCGGGTATGACGCTTAGTTTTGGGTTGGGGGAGGATCTGCTGGGGAACTTTTGATGGAAATGCGCAGCCCCCAGCCTCGAAGAGACCCAACGTTTGTAGAACACCACCCCGTGAAACACCCAGCCTCGGAGAGGCCCAACGTTTGTAGCACCCAAATGCCCCAGCCAACCCAGCCTCGGAGAGGCCCAACGTTTGTAGCACCCCCCCGTGAAACACCCAGCCTCGGAGAGGCCCAACGTTTGTAACACCCAAATGCCCCGGCCAACCCGGCCTCGGAGAGGCCCAACGTTTGTAAAAACCCTACTTCACAAGACCCGGCCCTTGCGCCTTCACTTCCAAAAACGCCCCGTCCCCACCATTGAACCATTCCACTCGAGTGGTACAAAACCCGCCAAATGCAAGGATAGCAACAAGAATTGAACAGCACATGGTGTTATTTTTTGTCTTGTTTTGCTTCAATAAAATCTTCTACGTTATCGAGTTTCGGCGATTCCAACATAGATTTCCAGTCAAAATTTTCATCAAATGGTGTCAGCAGTTTTTGTGGATCTAATACCCTAGGGTCGGCTGGCAATGCCTTATATGGCTTAAAATCAGGTATTGGACTGAATAAATCGCTCAAATCACTGGCGCCAGCATCGTATTGATTGAGGTAGGGAATGCCCAGAATATTCCAAAATGTTTTGAAAATGCTGCCAAAACTCGTGTGCGTATGGCTGACATGATTTTTTTTGGCATACGGAGAAATCACCATCAACACGCTTCGGTGAGCATCTATGTGATCTTGGCCGTCTTGAGAATCATCCTCAGTCACCACAATGGCCATGTTTTTCCAATATGAGGTGTGGGAAAGAAACTCCACGATTCGGCCAAGGGCTAAGTCATTGTCGGCCATATAAGTTTCGCGGAAAGGGTAGCCAGCCGTGGGGCGTTCGTCGGCTCCGTGGTCGTTGGGCAATAAAATGGTGAGCATTTGGGGCAAATCGCTTTTACCACCGCCCCATTTTTCTTCAAATTCGTCCATAAATAAATCGGCTCTAAACTGATCTGGAATGGCCATGTTGTAGGTCGGGTATCGTTGGGAGGTATTGGCAAACAAGGGGACTGGCACGGGGTAATTGATGAGTACCTTTTGCCCGTGGTATTTCATGGTTGAGTCGGATAAATTGGAGGCCATCTCGGTGCCGAAGCCCCAGTTGTGGAAGGTTTTTCCGTTCCGTTCCAAATGATCCCACATAGAGCCCGCCTCGTTGTAGTCTTCCGGGAAAATAGCCCCTGCAGCCCCAGTCCAACCCCATTTGCCGGGTTCTTTACTCTCTACTTTCACGTCTCGGGTTCCTCCGTACGAGGCCGGCACATTAGTCTCTACCCATTGGTTGGGGTAGGTATTTACAAGCCAGCGGTGTCCGTCGGCACTGTGGTCGGAATCCACATAAAAATTATCTGAAACACTGAATTGTTGGGCCAGCGCAAGGTGGTTGGGCATGATAGTGGCTTTTTCCACTTGCAGTGTTTTTTGCTTGTTGGAGAACGTGCGTTCGTACCCGTAGCGGGCCATAGTCGGGTCGCCTTTCCCCTTTTTTAGTTGACCAAAAACCTCATCATACGTGCGGTTTTCTTTTGAAATAAACACGATGTGCTGAATTGGACTCTTAAACTGGCCTGCAAACTGAGGGATTGGATGTTGGTTAACCCCCTCTTTTGTGGGCTGCTGCTCCATATTTTGCACCCGAAAATTATTGTCCAAAACCTGTTGTGTCCATTTGGACAAATCGGCATCGTTCGGAATATCGAGTATCGTTACCGAGCCGTGCATGAGGTGCCCCACGTACGTGCCTTCTGGACCGACCTGATAATCTTTTCCGCCGTTGGGGCCGCTTCCAAATCCTTTAGCGTTGGCTACGATGAGTTTTTTCCCATCGGGCGAAACGGCTACTTTGGCCGGGAACCAACCCACAGGCAAATGGCCCAACACCGGGAATTTGGCAACGTCGCCTGTACTCGGAAGCGCAATGATGGCTATTGCATTTAGGCCGGATTCAGCCACAAAAAGTCGTTTTTTGTCGGGCGAAATGGCAAGCCCAAACGGAATAACGCCGCGTTTTTGAGCCAGTTGGGGCAGGGGTTTTAAGGGAATTTGATGCACTACTTTTCCTGCTTTTGGCTCTATCACCGACACGCAGTCGTTGTTGCCATTGCTCACAAAAACATATTGATCGGTAGCCACCAAAGCATTGGGGCCAGCGCCACTCACTGCGGGTATTCCTTCTATTTTTTCTCCGACTAGAAAACCTGTTTTAATCTTGAGTACCACTTTTGGACGGTCGGTGGATACATCCACCGACCAAACGGAAAACGATTCCGGGGCATTCGGGTCTCCCAGGCCGGGCACTTCAAATTGCTCATTTTTGTAGCCGTCCCGCATCTCTTTTGAACCGTAGGCTGAGGTGGGAAAACTGGCCCCGGTCGCTTTCAAATCGTCCATTTTCAGGCTGGCGATAGGGCTGTACGCAAACATGCCGACATTGGCTACGTACACTGTTTTTTCGTCGGGCGAGAGGGTCACGCCGAAAGGATATCGCCCAACGGGCACGTAGTGCAAAACTTTGCGCGTACGTGTATCGGCTACGAGCAGACGAAAATTACTTTGATCACACACATAGAGCGTGTGCCCGTCGCGGGTCATTGCTAGGTCGCCGAGATACCCATCCGGATGCTCGGGTTGAGCACAAACGATGGAGTCTATTTTATTCCCAGTCTGCAAATCATAACAATACAACTGATTGGATTGTCCCCCCGATACCCAAACCGACTGGTTATCGGGAGTAACTGCCAGCCCCATAAATACGTCTTCTAATAAATCGGGGACATTCATCACGCCTTCGGGTACTTGGCGGGTTATGGGTCGTCCGCTCAAAGGGTTTTTCAGCATTGTAATGGAAAAGGGGCGATTGCCCGAATTGGCCGTCACGGCTACAGAGCCATCAAGGGATAGCACCAAGCCGAACGGATGGGGTGCGATTCGGATGGTTTGGCCCATGGGCTGAATTATGCGGCCATTGGGGAGAATGGTTGGGCCGGCGGTATCTATTTGGCAGTACCGGTTTGCGGCGGGAGCCGAAATCAGCCACTTTTGTTGGCTTATGTTGGTTTTTTGAGGCGTTTGGCAGGCTCCAAAAAGCAGTGTGGCCGCGAGAAAAAGGTCAAAAACTGGTTTCATTGTAAATTATTTGCGCGTAAAGGTCGCTGGAAGCCTTGTTTTGGCATGCAACCAAATATGAAATGAATGTGAAGAAAGGTGCATTGTAAATACTTAAAAGTCGCTTAATATGGCCGCGGCTACCTTTGCCGAAAATTGTTTCTTAAGAACTCATGCGCCCTTTCTACGTCTTTTTTGCGGCACGCTGCCTCTTTTTCATGCAAATGTCCGCTGTTGGGGCCCAAACAACTATAGATAGCACGCAATGTCTCGACGAACTGGTAATTACCGCCCACAGAAGTGCCAAAACGCGTTTTCAAACGCCCGACGCCGTGGATGTTTTGGCCCTAAAAACCATGCGTTCTTTGCAAGCGCGCACGGCGCCAGAAGCCCTCTCAGCCCTGTCGGGTGTATTCGTGCAAAAAACCAATCATGGCAGCGGCTCTCCTTTTTTGCGCGGCCTAACTGGCAATCAAACCCTGTTACTGGTAGATGGTATTCGACTGAACAACGCCACTTTTAGATATGGCCCAAATCAGTATTTCAACACGATTGACCCATTTTCAATAGATAAAGTGGAGGTTTTGCGCGGTGGCGGCTCTGTCCAGTATGGTTCGGATGCCTTGGGCGGAACGTTGCAAGCACAGACTCGGGCCTTGTCGTTCTCGGAGCAATCTCGTTTGGGTGGACAGGTATTGGTGCGCGGAGCAACCCAAAACATGGAAAAAACCCTCCGGGTCGAAGGCGAGTATAGTCACCAAAAAATAGCCTTGGCGGGTGGAATTACTGGGCGAAAATTTGGCGACCTAGTGGGCGGCGATACAACTGGCCGACAAACGCCGAGTGGGTATCAGGAATTAAATTTTGATATCAAAGGCCAAATTGCTTTATCTGCGAAAAGCACCCTCACTTTTGCCCATCAAAATGTGCATCAGTGCGCGGTACCAGTGTTTCACAAGGTACAACTAGAGCAATTTGCCCTCAACCAATTTGAGCCACAACGCCGCGTCTTGACTTACGTACGGTTAGACCAATCCATACATCGGGGCATTTGGAAAACCCTCAGCATTACGAGCGCATGGCATCAAACCGAAGAAGGTCGAGAAAGTCGAAAAAACGGCTCCTCAGTGCTGAAAAGTGAACAAGATCGGGTGCGTTCTCTGGGATTTATTGCCCAAATCAATCAAGTTTTCAATCAATATTGGTCGGCCAACAGCGGCCTAGAAATATACCATGATTGGGTCAATAGCGATCGCTTCGACACAAACTTAAATACCCTGATTGCCACTGAAAAACGAGGCCTTTATCCGAATGCTTCGACAATGACCAGTCTGGCGGCCTTTAGCTTGCACGAATGGAATGTTCAAAAATGGCAATTTACGGCAGGAATGCGTTGGAATTCCTTCCTGATTACGGTCGAAGAAGAAGCCATTGGGGAAGTGCGCATACAGCCGTCGGCCTTGGTGTGGAATGCGGCTTCGCTGCGCCGTTTAGG
>Ga0105045_10002519_pt1 | contig 15493 bp, 9 predicted proteins | sample MAT02_FD_78089 | JGI IMG/M metagenome (GOLD analysis project Ga0105045, IMG submission 78089) | Freshwater microbial communities from Lake Fryxell liftoff mats and glacier meltwater in Antarctica - MAT-02 (megahit assembly) | ecosystem: Environmental > Aquatic > Freshwater > Ice > Liftoff...
GCAAATATCGCATTGAGATTAGCTTCGATGATTTGGAGAGTGGAAGTGAATCGGCTTAGGTGTCTGCGTGGCGAAAAACGCAAAAGATTCGTTATCTCTTACTCGTACTCAATGAAATGGCATTCGTACTCGGACCGCTCTTCTCAATCAACAGTGGCAGCTTCGTTACCTATGAAGCCATAGTTACCCAGGTTCGCTAGCGATTCTCGCCCGTGATTTAATGAGCCAAGAGCCTCGGGAGCAATGCGTTCCCGGGCAGAGCTAGGGAACGAGAACAAAGTAACGTAGCACAACGCGCAAGCTAGTAAATTGGCCCGATGATTCACTAGCTTGCGCGTCGTGTTACTAAGGTAAATCGAAATCTGCCATTCGGCGAAAGGGAGATGAAGTGTGGAAAGAGCGATTAAGGACAATCGCTTTACTCTAAGCCGACCATTCGTTTTCGGTATTCTTCTAGGCCGATGGCTTCGGATAGAAACTGATAGGTCAACGCGTACTTTTGGATCCGTTTTGCATCGTCTGCTTCGTGGCCGGCTCGATATGCGACTCTCCCGATTCGATAGTTGTCTTCTAAATCAGCCATCTTGACTTGAACCGCGATCGGATCGGAGCTCAGGCTAATGATATATTCGCAATAGCTAACGTGATCCGGTTTGCTAAGGCGTGCGATGGCTTGAATGGCTGGCTCACTAATCTCGTGGCGAGTCAATTCTTCGACGGTTCCGCCGACGTCTTCAATGTAGTCATGAAGCACTGCCGCTTGCTTTACGATCGGATCACTGACCGCGTGCATGACTCTCAGCACATGCAAGATATAGGGCTGGCCAGCTTTGTCACGTTGGCCGTGGTGCGATTTGACCGCCAGTGCGATCGCGCGTTCTAAGGCATCGGACGGATTGATGGTCATGAGTTTTCCTTACGATAAAAATGAAAGCGATGTCGATTTCTGATGTCGGATTCGTGGATCGATCGATTGAGCGGCGGGAAAGCGTAGGGAACAAATGCGCTGCGACCAGTCAATTCTTCGATCGGATATGGTGCCGTATCAGGGTTGTCGTTCCAACCGAACACGAACAATCCATCTGCTCGCAGAGTTTGATGGATTGCGGCTAGCGTTTTGTTGATTGCATTGAGTTCGTTCAGACCGAAGCCGTAGACGCCGTTGAACACCACCACGTCCAAAGTGTTGGGTTGGAAATGGTTTGCGATGTTTTCGCAGCTATCGATAATGTGCGTGGCCGCTCCATATTGCGATTCAACTGGACTGATTTCCATGGTAATGAAATCACGGCCATGAAAGATTTTGGGATAATGAACCGTATACCAAGCGCAGCCTACAAACAGAATACGTTTGTATTCCGGTGTACGGAGTATTTCCGGAAAGATAACTCGCTCAAGCAGTTTTCTATCGGCTCGCGTTTTTCGAACGTCGATTCCAAACCGAATCAAGTTGCGATGCAGTCCGATTCGCAGTCGCTTCAACAAGCTATGCATGAGCGGCTGCCTTTAGAAGATTGTTTTGACGAAGCCATACAGCCGCATCTTGAATGGATTCGGTAGCTGGCCGCGGTTGGTACCCGAGTTCGTTGATTGCTCGCTGGCTGCTAAACCATTGAATCTGAGACGACATGTTGATAGCGGCCGAGTTGATATCTAACTCTTGGTTAGTAAACCGGCTTATTGTGTCACCAATGGTACTGGCAATGATTCGTCCTGGAGAGCGCAAGTAGGTCAACGGCCCCTTTTTGCCGATCGCTTTGCAAATCCGACGCCATAGGTCAAGGTACATCATGTTTTCTCCGCCAAGAATGTAATGACGCCCGGATACTCCATTGACGATTGCGTTGAGAATCGCCGCCCCGACATCGCGAGGGTCGCAAACGGTGCATCCGCCAGAGGGAGCAAGGGGGGCAAATCCCTGAAGAGCTTGGATCATTCGACCGCTGCTCGGCTTCCAGTCCCAGGGGCCAAGCATAAAGCCTGGGTGCACGATGACGACGTCTTGGCCTGCCTCTGCCGCTTCCACCGCCAAGCGTTCGGCAGCCATTTTCGTAACGACATAGTTGCACAAAACTTGACCGCCTCCTTGCGTTTTTTCGTCGACAATCCTGTCCTTGGTACCAACCGGCAAAGTATTGACGGTGGAGACATGGATGAACTTGATCCCGCGTTTTCCAGCTTCTTCGAGAAGATATCGAGTGCCGTCGCGGTTTACACGCATCCCCTGATCGACAAATTTCCATCCGATGTGAATGCTGGCGGCACAATGAATCACAGCATCAAACCGATTCTCAAAAACCCGAGCCAGCTTGTCTCGATCTACCATATCGACTTGGAAAACCTCGATATCCAGACTTCCAAACGCGAGGTTCGCTCCATCTGACCGGCAGAGCCCGGCAATACTCATGCCTCGTTCTTGCGCGAGACGAGCGATGTTGTTGCCCAACAGGCCATTGGCCCCCGTAATTAAAATTCGCACTCTTTCGAATCCCCCTAGTAAAAAACGACTGTACCGCGTTAGCGGCGGTTGCCTGTCCAAAAACCGGGGCTAACGCCCAATGGCTAATTGCGCCCTCGACTAAACCAACGACCATCAATCGGGGGGGGCGGGCTGCCCGCGAGGGACGCTTGGTCTATAATCCAGACCGCACGTTCACCAAACATTTTACTGAAAATCCCTGATGCCGATTATCACTACACGCAACCTATTCAAGCAGTTCGGAACCGGCGATGTTGCCGTCGAAGTCTTGCGTGGCGTTGATTTGACCATTGAAAGCGGCGAATTCGTTGCCGTCATGGGGCCGTCCGGCTCAGGCAAAAGTACTCTTATGAGTATCATCGGGGGAATTGAACCTCCGACAAGTGGTCAGGTGAAATTGGATGGTGTGGACATTGCCAACCTCAGCGACGACCAGCGAACGATCCTTCGCCGGCGGAAAATTGGATTTGTTTTCCAGGCATTCAATCTGATTCCGACACTGACTGCGGTCGAAAATGTTGCCCTCCCGTTGGAATTAGATGGAGTCGACCGAAAAACGGCCAAGAAACGAGCTTCGGAAGCGTTAGAGCGAGTCGAATTACTTCATCGAGCCGATCATATTCCGGCTAAACTTTCGGGTGGTGAACAGCAACGGGTTGCCGTAGCTCGAGCGATTGCAATCAAGCCTGCCATTTTGCTGGCCGACGAACCCACGGGAAATCTGGACTCGCGGCAAAGCGGTCGCGTGACGCAACTCCTCCGCGATCTCGCCCTAGAGTCGAAGCAGACCATCATTATGGTAACGCACGATGCCAACGTTGCTCGTTGTGCGTTTCGACTGCTGATGTTTCGAGACGGAAACATCGAACGGGACATTTCGCAGGCCGAATTCGAGTCCAACTCGCAGGCGTTTAACGTTGGTTCGGGAATTTTTCCTAAATCGGATGCGCCCAAATTAAATACGCCAGTTGCAAGCGACTCCGCGATTCTCTCGGAGGGGAATCGCTAATGCCGTTGCGAAGACTCTCAATCCGGGAAATTCAAAGCAGGCCGGCGCGCAGTTTGCTTACTTTGCTGAGCATCGTTGGCGGAGTTGCTGCGATTGTGGCAACCTACTTGGCTTCTGAATCCGCACAGCTCGCTCAAATCGCGTTGGTGCGGGCCGTTTCTGGAAACGCTGCGTTGGAAATCGAAGGAGCTGGTGGAGCTTCCTTTGATGGTAAACCACTGGAACCGATTGCCAAGTTACCAGGTGTCGCAGTCGCTTCGCCTGTTCTGCGACGCTATTCCAACATGACGGTTGGCGGCGAGCCAGAGGTCGATCCAAACACGCCTCAAGGGAGCGCTGAGCCTGAATCCAAAAAGCCGGTTCGATACCGGGTGCAGCTTCTCGGAGTTGTGCCTGAGTTGGATCAGCAAGTTCGAGGCTACAAGTTGGTTTCGGGCGAGAATCTGGACCGTTCGGATTCAGACTTCAACGCAGTGCTGATGGATGAGGGTTTTGCACGATCCGCTCACGTGACGCTTGGTAGCGAAGTCCGATTCCTGACGCGTAGCTATGTTCAAACGGGAAAAGTGGTCGGCCTGATCAAACCAAGCAATGCAAGTGCCGGGATCCAATCCGGCTTGATCGTTGCTCACCTCAAGACGGTGCAACAATGGTCGCGTGCAAACGGCAAGCTAGATGCCGTCCAAATTGTGCTCGACAAGAATGTCAGCCTTGAGAGAATGACCGAGACAATCAAGGGCATGCTGTCGGAAGACTTACGCGTTGCTCAGCCGCAATTGCGGAGTCAGGTTACCAAAGAAAGTCTGGCTGGACCGCAGTTGGGGCTGCTTGTGGCGATGGTGGTTGTGATGATCCTGTCTGTCTTAATCATCTACAACACATTTCAAATGAACGTTGGCGAACGGCGCAGGACGATCGGTATTCTGCGGGCAATGGGCACCACGCGACGTCAGATACTTTGGATGATTGTTCGTGAGGGCCTGTGGCTGGGAGCTTTGGGGACATTATTGGGTTGCATCATCGGCCCTTTTGGTGCGGCAGCGTTCCGAATGTCGTACGCCAAGTTTCTTCAGATCGAGATCCCTGCGAGTCCTCTTTCCATCTGGCCTTACTTGCTTGCTGGCACCTGCGGGGTTACGGTTTCTTTAATCGGTTCGTTTCTACCTGCATTGTTTGCCTCGCGGCTATCCCCTTCGGAAGCAATGCGTGTGGTTGCAAAAGGTGAGTTCGGCACCAACCGCACGATTTTTCTACAGTTGGGCGGCCTGTTCCTCGTTGCCGGTTTGATTGTCCAAATTCTGGCCATGAGTGATTTGATTCCCTTAAAGTATTCGGTACCAGCCCTTCTTCCTATCATCTTCGGTGCGATCTTCTTGATACCGGCAGTGATACGCGATTTGACACGTATGGTTGAGAAGTCCTTCAGCTTCTTTTTCAAAACCGAAGGCTTGCTGGCACGTCGCCAAATTCTGAGACATCGGGGACGTTCCTCGCTCACGATTGGCATTATCTTTATCGCCATGGGGGGTGGGCTTGGACTGGCAAGCACGATTCTAGACAATGTCCGGAATATTGAGGGCTGGTACTCGCGTGCCGTAAAGGGAGACTTTTTCGTTCGGGCTGCGATGCCGGACATGAATAGCGGTCAGGCGGCGGATATGCCGGATGGATTGACTGAGAAAGTCACAGCCATGCAAGGCGTAGAGCTCGTGGATTCGCTTCGCTTTGTTCGGGCTCGCAGCAACGAAAACTCAGTGATTGTCGTTGTTCGCAAATTCAATTCAAAATCGCAACAGTACTTCGACTTAGTTGAAGGTGATGAAGATGAAGTGATGGAAGGTATTCATCGCGGCGAAGTCGTTCTTGGTTCTGTCCTGTCTCAGCGCTTGAATCTCCATATTGGTGACACTCTTCCCCTTGAAACCAAGGAGGGATCGACGACGCTTCGCGTGGTTGGCGTCACGAACGAATATCTCGCTGGTGGCTTAACACTCTACTTAGAAGCGTCGATTGCTAAGAAACTTTTGGATGTTGACGGAACGGATGTGATCGTTGTTAAAGCGAACGCCACAGAGCTCGCTGTGGTCGAACACCAACTGCGCGCGTTGTGCGATGAGACTGGTATGATGCTGCAATCGAATATCGAATTGCTGGGGTATGTACGAGAAACGACAAATGGAATGGTAGGGGGACTTTGGGTCGTCTTAGCCATCGGTTCCGTCGTAGCGGCATTTGGATTGATCAACACTCTCGCCATGAACATCTTGGAACAAACTCGCGAAATTGGAATGCTTCGAGTCGTTGCGATGACCCGACGGCAAGTCCGAAAAATGATTTTGGCGCAAGCTCTTTTCATGGGAATCATTGGAGTCGTCCCAGGCGTCTTAATCGGATTGTGGATTGCATTCGTGCTTAACTTGTCGACACAACCGGCGACTGGTCGAGCCATCGAGTTCGGATTCTATCCGTGGTTGATTGTCTGTTCGCCGTTGCTGGAGTTGCTGGTTGTCGTGATCGCTGCACTGATCCCTGCCGAGAGGGCTGCACGTATTAACATTTCGAGTGCCTTGCAGTACGAGTGATTCCTCGGTTTGAAACGAGGCACGGCGGAATGTTCTTATTGATCGCCACGTGCAAGGTCTCCGAGAACCAAAGCTTCCACCAAATCATCTTTGAAGCCAATATCCGATAGCCATCGCGCTGTTGGCGATTCTCTGTGAGAGGCTCGATCACATGAGTTTTTTAGATTCTCTACCAAACGATTCGTTCCGCCTCAAACACTGGCCCTTCGATGCAGGTTCGTTGGTAGTCCCACTCACCGTCCGCTTGTTTGATTTTAGCGACACAGGTAAAGCAAATTCCGATGCCGCAAGCCATCGGTGTTTCCAGCGATAACTCACACGGGACGGAGTACTCCAAAGCAATCTTGCTGACCGCCTCCATCATCGGTTCTGGCCCGCAGCATGCGATGCGAACAAGCAACGAAGAATTGGAAATGTGGCCCGATTCTCGCATGGATTTTTCCGCATCCAAAAGCGTTCTCAGTAGGTCGGTTACGCGGCCATGATGACCCTGCGAACCATCGTCTGTTGCAATTCGAACTTCAGAACATGCCTTTTCGAAGTCAGGCACGCCAGCGAGGTACTCTTTGGTTCGAGCACCGTAGCACAAGGTGACTTTCTTTGCATAGCCGTTTTGCTGGCTTGGTGAGCCGTAACTCGACTTGCCAAGCGCAGCGGATGCTAAAGTTAGCATCGGGGTTTGACCCACTCCGCCCGCCACCAAGATAAGATGATCCGTCGGCTCGGTCGAAAAACTATTTCCTAGAGGACCCCAAAGTTCGACCTGATCACCGGCTAGGCATTTGGACAATGCTTGAGTGAACTTCCCTTTGACCGTGTAGACCACACTAACCGCATGGGGTTGCCCATCCTGGTTTAGATGCCGATCGTACATGGCCAGAGCACGTCCAATCAACGGATCGGTCCGACCTGCGATGCGTACCATGAAGAACTGGCCAGGCACGGTTTTGCTCGCCAACTCGGGTGCCTCAACCGTCAATCGCCAAGTGTCCTTAGCGATGCAGAGATGTGTAGCAATTCGAGTCGAAACAAAATCAAACTTGGGCGCACAGCTTTTGTCATCGGATAGGACAGTGCTCATATCTACTCAAGATCAACCTGATGCTTTGTTCCTCGGAAGAGAACCAACCCAACACCCAAAAGGATAACGAGAGCCTGGCTTAATGCGAAGAAGGCCAAGTAGTAAAACGTGGTCGCATTGAATCCGTAAGAATGCAGGCCAACACCGAGGAGGTTGGTGCCGAACATCGACCATGCGGTAATGATATTGCCGAAGATGGCCAAGATACCAAAGCCGAGTGCTTTGACCATTTTGTCCCATTTGGCATGGAGTAGCAGTGCATTCCAAAGAACGATCATCATGGCTCCATTTTCTTTTGGATCCCAGCCCCAGAATCGGCCCCAGCTGTCGTCGCCCCACAGACCGCCTAGAACGGTGCCAACGAAGCTGAAGAAGAGACCAAAGCAAACGACTCCATAGCAAATGCGATAGAGAGTCGGGATTATTTCGACGCCTGGAGCAAACTGCCACGTGCTTCCGGCCTTCGGCGCAACTGTCGCCAGGAAGGCCGACGAGGCGTCCGCTTTCGGTTTTGACTTAAGCCGTTCGAGCAACGTGAAGACCACGATGCCGATGCCCACAAGTCCAGCCGCAAATGTTGCACTGTAGCCGAGCGAAACGCTGACCACATGAGTTGCAAGCCAAAACTGGGTATCGAGAACCGCTTCGAGCACTGGCATCGAATCCCCTACGTTCAAGACATAGGCGACTTGAAGAGTGAGGAACCCTGCTACCGAAGCAATCAAAGTGGAAATAGAAACGGGAAACAACATCTCAGTAACGGTACAGAACAAAACGATGGCCCATCCAATGAAGACCGCCGCAGAATAGAGCGTTGCAACCGGTGGCCGCTCGGAAATATACACTCGGCAAACGATGGCCGTAGTGTGCACCAGCAACCCTATCACGCAAAGCCAAAACGCAGTGCTCCGCAAACTGTTTCGTGCGAACACAAAACTGATAAATGCCAAGACAGCACATACGCAATAAAGTGTTTGGGCAATCCCGATAGGTGAGAAGTGCTCATACCAAGCTTCAAAGGGGACCTTGCCGACTCGGATGGTGGAGCCAAATTCTTTGACAACATTGGCCTTAAAATCAGCGACTTGTTCGTTGATGACAGCAGCGTTCTTATCGTCTGCGGAAAAGCTTTCCATGAGGGTCAGGAAACTCAGCACGGAATCTTTCTTCGATTCGACGCCGGTGGTTTTGTTCTTCACGGTTTCGAAAAGGGCCGGTCCGAAAGCATCCCATTTTGCGGGGGGCGCTTTCTCACCTGTCTGGGGAAGGCTGCTCACTAGCGGTGGAAGGATTGCGATCGGGCTACGCGACCGAATTCGTTCAATCTCAGGTTGTATGCTTCGGAGAGCAGCAATCATTTGCGATGGATCAGAAAAGTTTCTCGGAGACCGAGGCGTGTAGGCGTCGAACAAATTATCGAGAGTCGAAACTTTGTCGATCGCTTCGGCGAGTTTCGCTTGCTCGAAGCTCCAATCTTCACGCTTCATCTTGAAAAGGGTTTCCATTTGATCCGGTATCTTAGACAGACCTTCTCGGATTTGATTGTAGGAATAGCGATTGGATTTGTGGCGTGTAAGCCCCAAAGAGTCAGTCGCTTCCACAGCGTCGATTCGGATAAGGGGACTATCGAGCACCCATTCCTCTCGAGCGAACACGCTCATGATCCACTGCGTAGCTTCTATCTTCTTGCCCGTCTTGAAATCAGGTTCGTAAGTATGACCATCTTTGCTCAAGGCAAACTTTTTGTTGGAGAGGATCTCTAGAACTTCGCTTGCCGCTGAGGACAGAGGTTTGATTCGGCCACCATACTGGACCGGGATTTCTCCCATCGCGTACCAATTGATTTGATCTGAACCAACGGTGGGTATCTTAGAGCTTCTATAAATCCACGTCGAAACCAGACCGCAGACGACGATCGGCAAAGTGATCGCAGCGATGCTTCCCAGGCCGATGTTGGCTCGCGCTTTCGAATTCGTTAATTTGGCGGACAACTCTCCCGTAGCCAATCTCAATCGATCATATCGCGAGGCGAAACGGGCGAACGTTCCACCAAAGTGAACCAACATCCCTAGTCCGCTTAGGACGCAGGCGACATAGGGAATCAACCAGCCTGCGTTGGTCACGACCTGGAGAGTCGTTTGCTCAACACCATACGGATTCATACTACTGTTCATATAACCCGATTGGTAGAAAGTCTCTCCGCGGAACCGCATCGGATTGTTCATCCAGATTCGTCCTTGCTGGAGTGTGTCTCCTTGCGAATCCTTTATTTTTACGTAGGAAGAATAGTCCTTTGGTTTCGAAGTCCCGGTGTACTCCTCCATGACCACGTCGTCGAGGATGATCGAATACGGTTTGTAGTTTCTACGGAATCGCAGTCCGAAGTCCCATGTCTTACCTGCCGCCTCCGCTTGTTCGTATTCGGACTTGTACATGATGGCATCATCATTGAGGAGCTGGCTAACAACAAACTTGCCAATGACCCGTTTGTCCTCTTTATTGCGAAGGGTAACGTAAGCCGTCGCGTAATTCGTCTCACTCTTTGCACCGCCCGATTTGGGCAGTTCTTTGAATTCGAAATCGCGAATACCAACCCCCATTACCTCATAGTCATCGTCCGAAGGCCCTGGCAAACGCTTGCGATCTCCGCGGGTCGAGTTGATCATCCATCGGTCGACGCGAATCTCGAAAGGGAGCTTTTCGGAGGTAATGAATTTTTTGTTGGCAAGAGACTGCTGGAGCATCGGATGTTCGAATGCGATGACGTGGTTCTTCTCGGAATCGCTCTTATCGACGAATGCCAATTCAACCGTGTCCAGCTCGTACGCAACTTGTGTTTTTTGCCCTTCGAAGATCGCAACGCGTTCTTCATGCTGAGCATCGCCGAAAATGAATTGGCCTAACATGAGGAGTCCGACTCCCAAGTGAATCAGAACGTTGCCGCCTCGATTACCAAACAGAAGCAACAGTCCGATCAACAGCACGACACTAACGACCAAACTTTTGGTCAATTGCCACACAATACGAAGCCCCGGGTCGGGAATGCGAAATGCGTCGTTGGTTGAAATCAAGAAGTAACTGACGCCCAAAAGAATGGCTGTGACTGTCCAGATGGTCCAGCGAACCACCCGTGTTTTTGGATTCCATCCAATGCACCATACGAGTGCCCCTGCCGCGAGCCCCCACACGCTTGCCTTGACGCCGCCCCAAAGCCAATCGTAACTAAAGGGCGGTTCGCCTTGTAGACCGTCCCCCAAGTGTGCGCTCAGCACGATCAAACCGACCAAGATAAAGCCGATGACTGTAAAGAACATGCCTGCGACAAAGCGGCCCCCTTTTGCATTCATCGCGAAGCGTGTTAGTTTGGCAGCGATCAAATTGACAAGCAGTATTAGGCCGATCGTTGCCCCGCCTGGGATGGCAAATGCGTAAGGAAATGCTTCCTTGTGTGGCCAAATTGTTTGGGGTGCGAAAACATCGAACGGGACCGATGCGACCCAACTATTGAAGTACTGTTTCTTGACATCGACGATGGTCTCTTCGTCTTGAGCCAACGTCCCCACAAATAGGATCAATGTCCCTAATGCGAACATCGTGACTGTGATCTTGAGCGAGCCCATCGCGCGGAAGGCAAGCCAAACGGCCCTGCCCAAATCGAGCGGAGCGGTGGTTGTCGTCGATACAGCACCACTACTAAAAGTTCCAGTTGCCACGCGGAGTTACTCCCAACGCAATGTGTTGACAAAGCTCAAAAAGGTTGACTTCTCTTCTTCCATCATCCGCAATTCGCAGTTTAGTTTCACGAACATGCTCATTCCACCCTCACCCATCGGGATGGCTACCACCAAAAGCGACCGCGCGTCGGGCTGATCCGAAGCGCGAATCGAATAGAGTTTTGCGGTTCTCGTTCCAACTTGAAGCGTTTCGGCTTCCTCGACCGTCTTGTTCGCCATCGCTTCTAAAGCCGCTTGGTCGTTGACCTGGGTGATTTGACTAGCCCACATGCCTGCATTTTGAACAGGTGTGTCTCTTGCCGTGCTCACGGTTACCTCCGCTTCTTTGCCTTCCTTGGTGACCTTGAAAGTCGCTTCGCGGTACGGTCTCGCAGCTTGCAATTCCCAGGCCTCAGGTTTGTCGTAAGTCAACTTCAACGCGGGTCGCGAGGGCGGTACGACAGGCAACTCGGGTTCCGAGCGTACAGGAGGAGCCTCGACCGCACCAGGCCCGGACACTGTTGCTCCAGACGCTCCGCCTCCTTTGGCGTCGAACAAGTAGGCTGGCAAGGCCGCTCCCTCACGAGGAATGGTCGGGAGCTCGCTCAGCAGATTCGACACTGTAGTCGGTGCCAGCTCCAATTGTCCTCGCCAACGATTGATTTGATTGAGCAAGTAGTTTTCCCAAGCAGCCGTCTCGGAGGGTTTATCGTATTTAGAAACAGTAAACCGAATCCGTCCAGCTGGGGCTTCGTAGTTGATCTCAGCGATCATTTCCGCGAGGCCGATTCCGGCGTTGGCGTTGTCGAGCAAGTTCAGCGACCAACCTGACGGAAGTGAAAACTTAGGAAAGCCAGTCGGGGGATCGATCGCGAACGTTTCAACGACGGTTCGGAAGGCGGATTCGGCGGACGCCAATTGGTCGGTACGGTCCTTCGCCTTGACGAAGTAGACGTTGTCGTTGTCGGGGATAATTGCGCCGAGGATTCGACGTTCAGCCAAGGGGATGCGACTGCCACCCATCATTGGGGGAGCCGCTTGGCGTGGCTTGGGCTCCCGCCCTTTGACGAACTCGCTCTCGATCTTGGGTGCGTCATAATACCGCGCGTGATACTCCTTTGAGCAGCCAAGAAACGCGGCAACAGCGGCAAAGAACAGGATCGAATGGATCGGTAATGAATGGGAATCTGGCAAAATTAGCGTGAACTCTCACGATTTGGGGGGATGGAAACACAGCCCTGTCACGGCGCAATTTACGGGCCGCGAAACTGTCAAAAGTTTCAAACTGCCTAGCAATTACCGAAGGTCTTGATGACTTTCGCTACAAAACCGAGGGTAATTTTATGCCGTGACTCTGTATTAGGTGAGGTAAAAGGCTTTGGAATGGAAAGCCTGGCGGGTTGGCATTGTCAACCATCAAGCGAAAACTCCCATCTTCAAGTACTCATCAACTCCAGTATAGAACCGGAATCGAATGAAGTCATGTCGAAATCCGTAGGTCAACGTGCGCCATTTGATTTGTTTTTTTCGATTTTTGCGTCATTTACTTCGCCCAAATTGCGGTCTTTGCGAGCATTTCGGTGTCATGGAATTAAAAATGCGAGAAAATCAAGGAAAACGCTTGCAAAACGATTCTGTTTTTGAACTGGCAATCAAGCGCTAGCTTCGGGCCCGAAATGATTCACCTTATGAACCGTAAGCGCTAGCTTCGGGCCCGAAATGATGGAAAAGTTAACTAAACTGCAGCCCGAGGCTAGCGCCTTCGGTTCACACAATCGAAAGTGAGTACCATTGGGCATCCTGCCACCGAATTTTGGTTTTTGAATGCTCCGGCAGGATGCCGCCGATACTTTAGCTACTCCAATGCCAATCCATCAAGCCAGAATCGAAGTGTCGGGGCACCCCAAGAATCAAATGCCAAGGCTATCTTGGTTACTACGTCAGGCAATGTACCTTCGGTTTGCCAAGCCTCGTCTCCTTCCAACGGGATTTCGAAAAGTCGCCATCCCTCTCGGCTTTCGCTGTTCGGTGACTCTCGCATCCAATCACGACCTTGTTTTGGCTCGATATAAAACGGTTTGCCGGCTTGGTCGACCAAAGTGATAAACGGACCACCTTGCCAACCCGTGGCATCTTCGTTGATAGCCTTCAGCCAAAACGTAAGCTTCGATTTCCCCTGAAGTGGCAGGTTCAAAATTTCGCTTTGAGTGGTCAGTGCAACGCGAAATCCGCGATAGGGACGAATAACAACTCGCAGCGATGAATTGCCACACAATCGTTCCGCTGTGTCCTTTTCGAACTCCGCCCGCGAGGTTTGTTGGGAGCTGAGGTTGCGTTCGTCAAAATCTTGCAAATACCATTCGGAAGCAGTTCCCTCGGTTCCAATTTCCAAACTGTCGCCAGTGACGTAGACATTTTGCCAACCGATTTCGGTGCGTTTACCATTCGTAACGTTGAGCCCTAAACGATGAAGACCAATTCGATCGAACGTATGTTTTAGTTCGTCGCCGTTTCGAAAAGCCCCGTCCCCCAAGTCCCATGTGGTGCTTACTTGATTAGCGTTAACTTCGACCGGATTGCTTGCTGAGGTCGTCGCATCCGAAGAGATCACTCTCCAAACGGCCGATTCTCCTATTCGTACCGAAGATGGGCCAACCACGTGGACCAACGGCAGTAGCGGAGAGCCAGCCAGTGGCTCAGTCGATTCCGTGAGTCGTGTCACATCGCCATCTAGCAACCTATCTTGAATCGTGCTGTTTGCGAATTCGTTGCCATTGAGAGCTATCCAATCTGCATGCTTTGCATAGATGCCCCAGCGATTGCCCTTCAGTTGATTTTCTTCGATGATCCAATGGTAAGCGCGCCACTTGGCTCCCTTGCTAGCCAAGTCACCGACCAACGCAATTCCTGCTCCATTGTTGCCGACACAAACGTTCCCACGAGCTAACGTGTGACTCGAGCTGCCAAACATAAACACGATGCCCGCATGTCCAGCGTTAGGCAGATGTGGCGAATTGTGCGCACCGGTAAGCAGACCGTTGTAACTGGCTTCGTTTTCGATCAATCGCGTTTGGTCGGAGCCACCTAACCAGATCCCGTAGCTGCAATGATTTGCCTTATTCTTGACAAACACATTTCGCGGTGCCCAGCATTCAATACCGTTGTTATTCGCATACGAGCAATCATTCCCTTGGAATAGATTATCGGTGCTGCACCATCCGTTGAGGACTCGGACAAAGATTCCGTCGCCGCCATGCGTGCAATCGTTATCACTTAGTTCATTCTTGCAAGAGCCGCTCTCGATCAAGACACTGGTCGAGTCGCGTGCATGGACTTCGCCTGGTGCAATGCGAATTCCATAGCTGAGGTTGTTCTTGCGAATCGTGTTTTCGCTAGAAGTCCAAAGCTTCAAGCAGGTGTTGGAGGTGTGCGAGAAATCATTGTCTTCAATTACGTTCTTGCTGGAATCGACAAGCACACATGCATCCCACACCGCATTGGCTTTATTGTTTCGAATGATCGAATGCGAGACCCGTTCCAGCACGATTCCGCCACGGCGACCATTCTCACCCCAACCGAAGTCGGGATCATGGAAGTTATTGGAAAAGTCGCAACCCTCGATCAACCAATCGTTGCAGTCGACAATATGCAGTCCCGTTTCCCAGCCATTCGCTCCCAGATTTTTGATCCTTACGCCAGAGACGCCATCGGCTGAAATAGCAGTACCCTTGAAACTTTTGGGAGACCCATCCGTTGCGCCGATCAGTTGGGCTCCTTGACCATCGAGAGTGATGTTGGACGCCTTGATAATGATCTGAGAGTATGTTTGCTTTGGATCGAGCACGGTACTCTCGGTGACAACAAGCACGTTCGAACCATGAGCAAGTGCAGTCGCTTCCGCCAAACACCCAAGGATGGTTCCCAAAAGAAGTCCTGTGCATTTGAGTTCAAGATTATTCCAAATCGTTCGCATCACAATTCTCCCATTCTCATACCATTTAGCCTTGCATTTAGTTTTCACAGCTTAGTGTCGTCCTCTTGACTATCGCAAAAACGCTTCGTATAGACCGCCGTCTACGGAGATGATTTGGCCAGTTGTCTTGCTGAGGCGTTGACCGACCAAGAGAAAATAGGCTTCCGCTTGGTCTGCCGGTGTGATCGGAGACTTGGTCAGCGTGCGGTCCGCGTAAAACTGAGCAAGCTTATGAACCAGCGACTCGGTCGACTCGTTTTCGGTGTAGTCAATACGGTATTTGGCCAGCGAACCGATGACTCGTTCACGCGGAAACATAGCGCTCCCTTGTACCACAGTGGCTGGAGCCACACCATTCACACGAACGAGGGGTGCGAGTTCGATCGCAAGTTCGCGGACCAAGTGATTCGCGGCGGCCTTACTCGTATCGTAGGCCACGCTACCCTTTTTGGCGACAGCCGCATTCGCACTGGTTGTAAGCACCAGGTTGCCATGAAGCCCTTGTTCCAGCCAGTTCTTGCCCGCCTCGTCTGCGACCAAATAACTACCGGTCACGTTGATCGCAAAGGTCAAAGCCCACTTGTCGTCGGGAATGTGTCCTGTGGTATCGGACGCCACAAAGATACCTGCCGTGACGCAAATCGAATCGAATCCGC
>Ga0105045_10002520_pt1 | contig 15491 bp, 17 predicted proteins | sample MAT02_FD_78089 | JGI IMG/M metagenome (GOLD analysis project Ga0105045, IMG submission 78089) | Freshwater microbial communities from Lake Fryxell liftoff mats and glacier meltwater in Antarctica - MAT-02 (megahit assembly) | ecosystem: Environmental > Aquatic > Freshwater > Ice > Liftoff...
CGGCGGCCAGCTTGCGCATGCTCAAGGCCTCGGCGCCGCCGGCCTCGACCAGCGCGAGTGCCGTGTCGATGACGTCGTCGCGCTCCAGGCCCGTGTGTCGGGTGGAGCCCGACGGGGTGCGGGCAGCGGCGTGACTGGTCGTGGTGTCGGCGGCGGCGGTGGTGTCGGTGCTCGGCATCGGTCGATTCCCGGATTCCCTTGCGGACGAGGAGCGGCTCTGTAACAGTGTTCAAGACTCTTGCACACCGTTACAGAGCATGCCACCGCAGCCGGCCGCAGGACCGGCTCCTTGGATCGGGGGACCCATGGCCAATCCGCTCGAGGGTGTCGACACCAGCGACGCTCCCTACGTCATCGTGTCGTCCGACACGCATGCCGGACTCCAGGTCGACGAGTACCGCGACTATCTCGACGCGCGGTTCCATCCCCAGTTCGACGACTGGGCCCGTGAGCGCCACAATCACCGGCGTCTGGTCGAGGAGGTCAACGGCGAGTACGTCGCGCAGTGGGAGGGCGACAACGCCGAGGGACTCAAGGGCGCCTACGACCCCGAGGTCCGCGACAAGGAACTGGATGCGGACGGCATCGCCGGCGAAGTGATCTTCGCCGACGGCGACTCGGTCACCGGCCAGGAGTCGCCACCGTTCGGAGCGGGGCTGTCGGCGGGCATGATCACCGACCCCGAGCTGGCCTTCGCCGGCGCCCGGGCGCACAACCGCTGGCTGACCGAGTTCTGCGCGAGCAACCCACCACGGCGCGCCGGGGTGGCGCTGGTGCCGATCATCCACGACATCGAGCAGTCGGTGCGGGAGATCGAGTCACTGGCCGGCACGCCGGGTATCAGAGGGATCATGATCCCGACGATGTGGCACGACCACCCGTCCTACGGACACCCCGACTACGAACCGGTCTGGGCAGCGTGCGCCGAGGCGGGGTTGGTGGTGCACACGCACTCGGGCGAAGGGGACTGGCCCGCCTACAACGACAACCTGGCGCAGTTCGTGCTCGAGGTGCCGTTCTGGACCCACCGGCCGCTGTGGCAGCTGATGTTGTCGGGGGTCTTCGACCGACACCCGAACCTGCGCTACGTCCCGGTCGAGTGCGGGTCGTGGTGGCTGGGCGACCTGTTGTGGAAGGCCGACACGACCTTCGGTGCCAACCCGAAGGTGAAGAAGTTGAACTCGCGCACCAAGGGGCTGATCCAGCGGCTGCCGTCGGAGTACGTGGGTACCAACGTGTTCGTCGGGGCATCCACCATGAGCCGTGAGGAGATCCGCCGGCGACACCGCAACGGCATCGACGCACTGATGTGGGGTACCGACTACCCCCACCCCGAAGGTTCGTGGCCCCACACCGCTCAGCGTCTCGAGTCGGACTTCACCGAGGTGTCGATCGAGGACACCCGCCTCCTGCTGGGCCTGAATGCGGTGCGCTGCTACGACCTGGAGCTGGACTCGCTGACCGAGATCGCCGAACGGATCGGCCCCCGGCCCAGCGGTCTGCACCAGGACCCCGAACTGCGCACCGCCCCCGGCGCGATCCGCAGCGCCCGCTGGTGGTTCGACGACTACGGCATGGAGTGGAAGGGCTGAGGTGGTAGACGCATCAGGTCCGGTGAGCGGCTCGACGCGCCCCGACCCCATCGACCCGCAGGGCGCCGTCGCTGTCGTCACCGGTGGTGCGAGCGGCATCGGCAGATCCATCGCCGAAGCGTTGCTGCGCCGTGGCGCGTCGGTCGTGGTGGCCGACATCGAAGCACCTGCGCTGGTCGCGTCGGTGTCGGAACTGGCAGCGCTCGGGCCCGTCACCGGTGTGCGCACCGACGTGGCCGACGAGGCCTCGGTCGCGGCGCTCGCCGAACAGGTGTGGGCCGAGCACGGCCGCTGCGACCTGGTGTTCCTGAACGCCGGGGTGACCTCGGGCGGCGGTGGGCTGCCATGGCAACAGGAGCCGAACGACTGGCGCTGGTGCATCGGCGTCAACGTCTTCGGCGTCGGCATCGGGGTCAGCGAGTTCGTCCCCCGGATGCTCGCCGACGGTCACGCCGGACAGGTGGTGGTCACCTCGTCGGGCGACGGCGGGTTCGCTCCGGTGGCCACCGCGTCGGTCTACGCCTCATCGAAGGCGGCGGTGAGCTGTTTCACCGAGGCCCTCCAGCTCAACCTGGTCGACACCGACGCATCGGTGCGCGCATCGGTGTTCTATCCCTCGGGCGGGTTGATGGACACCGGGTTGTACTCAGCAGCGCGCAACCGCCCGGAGCACCTCCAGCGTCGTGGCGCTGGCACCGGCCGTACCGGGATGACCTTCGAACAGCTCCGCGAACGCGTGAGCCTTGCAACGGGCCGGGACGTACCGGTGGCCGATGTCGGCGAGCTCGGTGAGTTCGCTGTCGAGGGTGCGCTCGAGCGTCGATTCGTCATCGCCCGTGACCTGGAGGCGACCGCGGAGCTGCTGCACCGGCGCGCTGATGCGATCGGTCGGGGCGAGCTGCCACCGACGCATCGCCTCGGCCTCTGACCGGGTCGAGATCCGGGGCATGCGCCGGACGGGAGGAGTAGGTTCGGTTCCGACGCCGAGTGCGTTGGCCACCTCTCCTGTGCACTCCCCGTCGACCGCAGAGATCGGGGGATCGTCATGAGCGGACACCAGCGAGCCCGTCGGAGCGACGACTGGGAGCAGGCGGTGACCTGGCCCACCCACCAGGACGCGCAGGTCCGCGCCGCCCGGCGACGTTCTCTGGAACTCGACCGGGCGTTGCGTCGCCGATCACGGGACCTGGAGCGTGGCAACGCGGTACCGACCGGCGCAGCGCCCGCTGGCGAAGCGCCGATCGCCGGAGCGGCGCCCGGTCAGTCGATGGCGCCGGAGCTGACAGGTCCTCCAGAGGCGCTCTCGGCCTGACCGGACACGCCGGATCGGTTGCCGGTCCGAGGACTCCGTCCCGGACGTTCCGTGAGTGCCGGTCCGGCGGTGGCGCGGCTCAGTTGTCGTTGTTGACCTGGCAGCGCAGCAACGCCTCGGCCGTCGAAGCGCCGACAGGCCGGGAGAACAAGAAGCCCTGGGCGAGCCGACAGCCGGCATCGCCCAGCCAGTCTCGCTGCGCCTCGGTCTCGACACCCTCGGCAACGGCATCGACACCGAAGGCCTCGGCCAGGTTGAGCACTGCTCGGACGATGACCTCGTCGTCCCGCGACTCGCCGAGCCCCGCGATGAAGCGTCGGTCGATGTTCAACACGTCCAACGGCAGCTGACGCAGGCACGCCAGCGACGAACTCCCTGTGCCGAAGTTGTCGATCGCCAGGCGCACGCCGAGTTCGTGCAGGCGACGGAGCAGCTGTTCGGGGTCGGGGCTGCGGGGATCCATGAGCGTTGCTTCGGACACCTCGAGCTGGAACGTCGACGGTGGTACACCGGCGGCGGAGACCGCATGGTCGACGGTGTCCACCACCGACTGGTCGCGGAACTGCTGCGAGGACAGGTTGACCGACATCACCAGGTCCGACAGCGACGGATGCATCGCCTGCCAGTGCGCGGCGCGCCGGCCGGTCTCGCCCAGCACGAAGGCATCGATCGCCCAGACCTGACCGACGTCCTCCGCCAGGGGCACGAACTGCTGCGCCGGTAGGACCCCGAGTTCGGGGTGGTTCCAACGCACGAACGCTTCGAACCCGACGATCGTGCGGGCGGCGATGTCGATGGTGGGCTGATAGTGCACGGTGAGCTGACCGTCCTGGAGCGCGTGGGTCAGGTCGCGTTCCAGTTGCGCCCGTTGGGCCAACTCGCGTTCCATCTCCTGGTCGAAGTGCACCACCGCGGCGCGGCCGCTGCGCTTCGCCCGGTACATCGCAGCATCGGCGCGGTCCAACAGCTCGGTGGCCACGTGGTCGCCGTGTGCGATCGCCACCCCCAGGCTGACCGTCAGCGGCAGGGTGCGGTGCCCCACGTCCACCGTCGGACCGACCGCGCCGCTGATCGCCCATGCGAGGTGAGCGACACGTTCCGGTGTGGCGTCACGGACGACCACCACGAACTCGTCGCCGCCCAGACGTCCGACCTCGTCGTCATCGCCGAGTGCTGCTCGGACCCGTTCCGCCACCTCTCGCAGCACCCGGTCGCCGACCTCGTGGCCGTACAGGTCGTTGATGATCTTGAAACGGTCGACGTCGATGAACATGGCTGCGACACCGCCCTCGCCCGAGGACTGGTCGACAGCGTCAGCCAGCCGCTCGGTGATCGTCCGGCGGTTCGGCAGACCGGTGAGGGCGTCGTGTGACGCCAGACGGATCGTGGCATCCAACTCGGCGCGCATCGTCTGCAGTTCGGCGGTGAGCTGGAGCAACGAGATCTGCTCGTGCTCGAGGGGGGCGTCGGACCGGTGCTGGTCGTCCATCGTCGGATCGGAGTGGAGGCTCACCTCTTGGTGATCGGCACGCTGCAGCCTGACCTGATGGTGCAGATGTACCAATGACTGCTCCGGCCCGGCCCCGGTCCCAGGCAGTCAGGTGATGCCGTGGTCCACGGCCCATCGGATGAGCTCGTGTCGGCGCGACACGTGCAACTTGGCCATCGTGTTGCGCACGTGGTTCTCGACGGTCTTCGGCGAGATGAACAGCGCCTCGCCGACGGCCTTGTAGGACCCGCCGCGGGCGACATGGGCGAGCACTTCGCGCTCTCGCTCGGTCAGCGGCAGCGTGTCGGTGTCGTTGGTCCCCGAGGTGGCCAGGCGTCGGTACTCGCCGATCAGCAGCGCGGCGAGCTGCGGGGAGAACACGGGCTCACCGCCAGCGGCGCGCAGCACCGCAGCACGCAGTTCCTCGGGGCGCGCGGACTTCACCAGGTAGCCCACCGCTCCGGCGGCGACCGCGTCGAGCACGTCGCGCTCGGACTCCGACACGGTCAGGATGACCACCGGGCACTGCGCACCGACCGCGGTCGCAACGGCGATGCCGCCACCGCCGGGCATGTGCAGGTCGCACAGCACCAGGTCGGGTCGACGCTCGCGTACCACGGCGACGGCTTCGGGCGCATCGGAGGCCTCTCCGACGACCTCGACGCGGTCGCCCAGGTCGCTGCGGATGCCGGACCGCCAGATGGGGTGGTCATCGGCGACGACGACCCGGATCAGTTCTTCCATGTGGTCTCCGGTCGGATGCCCGCGCCTGGCGGTGGGCTCAACGCACCCACAGTGTCACGTCACATCCCGACCCCGGTGAGCTGCGCACTGCTGCGCCACCGCCGACCCCGCCCAGTCGACCGCGCACCGACCGGGTCAGCCCGTCGCCCTCCGGCGTGGCGGTCGGGTCGAACCCGGTGCCCTCGTCGTGCACGACGATCTCGGTGCCCGACGGGTCGCGGCGGTCCACCGACACCCAGACGGTACGCGCGCCGGAGTGCTTCGCCGCGTTGGTCACCGCCTCGCCGGTCGCCGCGGCGAGCGCCTCGGCCCCGGCGCCACCGGCGGTGCCGGGGTCGATGACCACCAACTGCACAGCGACATCGTGGCGGGACCCGACGCGTGCCAGCACCGTGTCGAGTGCCACGAGCAGGTCGGTCCCGGTCCCCTCCCCGGTCCCCTCCGCGATCCTCGAGCGCTCGCCGGCGCTGCCCGGCAGCGCACGCTGGCTGCGACCCGGGCGACGTCGGCGCCCGGCGTCGCGCAGATAGGACCGCAGTTCCACGTCCTGGTCCCGGGCGAGCGCCACCAGCGTCGGGTCGTCGGAACGGCGTTGCACGACCGCGAGTGTCTGCAGCACGCCGTCGTGCAGCGTGGCGGCCACCTCTGCGCGCGCCTCGGCCGCCGCCGCCACCTGTGCCGTGGTGCGCAGCTGCTGGGCGACCCATCCGGCGACCCACCCCGCTGCTGCGTACAGCACGGTGGCGCCCGTCAGCGCCGTCACGCGTCCGGCGACGTCACCGTCGATGGCCGCTGCGACCGTGCCGCCCAGACCGACCACGACGCCACCGGCCAGGCCCCAGCCGGGTCCGACCGCCACACCGGTGGCCAGCACCGCCACCAACGGCCACGCCGACGCGAGCGACTGTGGCCGGGTGCTGTCATGGACGAACTGATCGACCGCCAGTGTCGTGGTGGCGAGGGCGATGTCGATCATCGCCCCCGGTCCCGCCACCCAGCGGTCGCGTCGTCCCACCGCGACCGTCCAGACACCCGACCACACGATCAGCACCGCCAGCAGCGCGAAGGCCGGCACGGGAGTGTCGAGCACCCCCGAGGACGCATCGATCGCGGCGACCACGACGCCCCAGGTCAGGGTGACCGCCCGCAGCGCGCCCAGGCCCAGCTCCATGCGCCGCTGCACCGCCGATGCCGTCGTCGTGCTCGACATGGTCCCCACGGGTGCCATCGTGGCCCATCTGCGGTCCCGGTGGAGGGAGACACCGGTCCTCGTCACCGGTGGGCGGTTCCGGCTGCGACCTCGCGGTCGCCCCGCAGCCCCGAGATCACGATGTTCGAGCGTCGCCATTCGGTGGACGACCACCAGAACAGCGGCACCGCCACGGTGAGCGACAGCGCCACCTGTGCCAGATCCCGGCCGTAGAGCGGCTCGGGGGTGGCAGCGACCAGCGCGGCGATCACGGCGTAGACGTAGGTGATGAGTCGGACGATGCCGACCACCGCGGTGCACGCCGCCAGGGTGCCGAACCAGAAGCGGCGTTCCGGCGACCACACCGCGAACGTCGAGGCGGTCTCGGAGCGCCGTGCCAGCACGCCGCAGATGAACGCGATGGGTGCCATGACCACCGCCAGGGTCAGCGCGAATGCAGCGACGGGGCGGTCGGGGAACGGCGACAGCAACTGGTGTGCAGCGGTGGTGAACCCCACGGCCGCGAGACCGGCTGACCAGCAGAGCGCGAACCACAGCACCGGCTGACGGTCGCTCGAGCGCAGCGACTGCAACGCCCGGTGCGATGCCTCGTCGGCCGACCAGCCGTTGGCCACGAGTTGCTCGGCGATCTCGGCGGGGGTGGAGCCCTGGTTGCGACGCGCGGTCATCCAGGTCGCGGTGTCCCCGGCGCTGTGGACCTGTTGGGACGGCGCAGGCCGTTGGGACGGCGCAGGCCGTTGGGACGGAGCAGGCCGCTGGGACCCCGCAGGCTGTCGGGACGGTGGGGACTGCGATGTCTGCGGTGACGGGACGGGCTGTTGGGTGTGCGGGGTGCTCTGCATGGTGACGGACCTCCTTGCCGGAACTCGTTCGGAACCGGTCCGGTCCACTGTCGGATGCGAGCAGCGCCGACGGAATCCGGACCTGCCCCCAGCGTCCGGTGGGGACCTCCCCATTCGCGTGGCCACGCCGCGCAGCCACACGAGGTGTCGAACGGTGTTCGCACTACCGTTGACGATCAAGGATGCGTACCGAACCGACACCACTCGAAGCGATCGTGTTCGACACCGACGGTGTCGTCACGAGAACCGCTGCTGTCCACTTCGCTGCCTGGAAGCAGGTGTTCGATCCGTTCCTGGCTGCACACGCCACCGGCGATGATGCCCGGCCGTTCACCGATGCGGACTATCGGCGACACGTCGACGGCATCGGCCGCTACGACGGGGTGGCGGCACTGCTCAACGCTCGGGGCATCGCGCTGCCGCATGGAACTCCCGATGACGCGCCGGGCGACACCACCATCTGCGCGGTCGGGAATCGCAAGAACGCCGCCTTCGCCGACGCGGTCGTCCAGCACGGCGTCCTGGCCTATGCGACGACCCGCCGGTTCATCGAGTCGCTGCATGACGCCGGAGTTCGCACTGCGGTGATCTCGGCCAGCAAGAACTGCCAGATGGTGCTGGACGCCGCGGGCATGACGGACCTGTTCGAGGTCCGTGTCGATGGCAACGACGTGGCTCGGCTGGGTCTGGAGGGCAAACCGGACCCCGCGGTGTTCCTGGTCGCGGCCGAACGGTTGGGCGTCACGCCCGACAGCGTCGCGGTGGTGGAGGACGCAGTGTCGGGCGTGCGGGCGGGGCGTGCCGGCGGGTTCACGACGGTGGTCGGGCTGGACCGGACGCGTCGACCCGGCCCGCTGGCCGAGTACTCCGACATGGTGGTCCCCGACCTGGCTGACGTGTGCCTCGTCGACGGTGCGTTGGAGCGGGCGGAGCGGCCACGGGTGCGGATCGGCGACATCGCCTCGGCGCTCACCGACACCGACCTGCCACGGATGCTGGAGGACCGCCCGGTCGCGGTCTTCCTGGACTACGACGGCACACTGACACCCATCGTGGATCGGCCCGAGGACGCACGGCTGCCCGCAGCCACCGCCGACGAACTGACCTCGCTGGCGCAGGTCTGCACGGTGGGGATCATCAGCGGACGGGACCTTGACGACGTGCTGGGGCTGGTGGAGCTCGAGGGGCTGTGGTTCGCGGGCAGCCACGGGTTCGACGTGTTGTCACCCGACGGCGAACGACGACAGTTCGAACAGGGTGCCGCCGCGCTGCCCGGCCTCGACGCCGCAGAGGTGGCGCTGGCCGATGCGATCGAGGTGGCACCCGGTGCGTGGGTCGAGCGGAAAAGGTTCGCCATCGCGGTGCACCATCGGGCGTCGGCCGAGGCCGACATCCCAGCACTGGAAGCGGCGGTCGCCGCCATTGCGGAGGGGGACCCGACGCTACGGATGACCGGCGGGAAGAAGATCTTCGAGCTGCGTCCGGCAGCCGATTGGCACAAGGGCACGGCGTTGCGATGGCTGGCCGATGCCGCTGGCCTCGCCCCCGACACGCTGGTGGTGTTCGTCGGCGACGACGTCACCGACGAGGACGCGCTCGACGCCGTGCGCGCCGAGGGGCTGGGCGTGGTGGTGGACACCGAGGATCGGCCGACTGCCGCGCACATGCGGCTGGATGACCCATCCCAGGTCGCCGAGTTGTTGGGTCGCATCCGGGCCGAGGTGGAGCATCGATGAACGAATGGATGTGGACCTACGACGGGTATGACCCCGACGAGGAACGCCAGCGCGAGACGCTGCTGACACTCGGTAACGGCTACGTCGCCAGCCGTGGCGCCCTCGCCGAGGTCGACGCCGGCGAGATGCACTACCCCGGCACCTACCTGGCCGGTGTCGCCAACCGGCTCTCGAGCGAGATCGCCGGGCGGACGGTCACCAACGAGAGCGTCGTGAACGCTCCGAACTGGCTGGTACTGCGATGCCGGGTGCCCGGTGGGGAGTGGTTCGGTCCGGAGACCGCGACGACCGAGGAACACCATCTCGAGCTGGATCTACGACGGTCGGTGCTCACCCGGCGTTCACGACTGCGCGACGAGTCGGGGCGGGTGCTGCGGGTGACCCAGCGTCGCTTCATCAGCCTGCGGGACCCCCACATCCTGGTGATCGAGTCGACGTGGGTGCCCGAGAACTTCTCGGGGCCACTCGAGGTGCTGTCCGCGTTGGACGGCACGGTCACCAACAGCGGCGTGCGTCGCTACGCCGAGTTGCCCTCGGACCATTTGGAGCATGTGCACACCGAGTCGGTCGACCGCGAGACAATGCTGTTGCACGTCCGCACCAGCGATTCGGGCATCGACATCGTCCAGTGCGCTCGCACCCGGCTCACCGTCGGCGGCGAACCAGTGGTCGTCGAACGTTCGACCGAGGCGCTCGATCGGTGGATCGGCCAGACGGTGTCGGTCGATGTCGAGCAGGGCCAGGAGCTCGTAGCCGATAAGGTCGTTGCGCTGTACACGTCGCGCGACGACGGCATCTACTCCCCGCAGGTCGCGGCACGCCGTGACGCCGAGCTGGCCGGCGGGTTCGACGAGTTGCTGGAACGCCATGTCACGTCGTGGTCACATGCGTGGAACCGGTGCCAGGTCGCCCTAGACGGCGACGTCGGGCACACCTCGCGGGTGCTCAATCTGCACATCTTCCATCTGCTGCAGACCGTGTCGAAGAACACCACCGAACTCGACGCCGGTGTGCCCGCACGGGGCCTTCACGGCGAGGCGTACCGGGGTCACATCTTCTGGGACGAGCTGTTCATCTTCCCGTTCCTGACCCTGCGCATCCCCGAGCTGACCAGGGCGTTGTTGCACTACCGGACGCGTCGGCTCGACCGTGCACGCGAAGCGGCAGCGGCGGAGGGGTTCGAGGGGGCGATGTTCCCGTGGCAGAGCGGCAGCGACGGCTCCGAGGAGACCCAGACCCTGCATCTCAACCCCAAGTCGGGCCGCTGGCTGCCCGACGCGTCGCACCTGCAGCGTCACATCAACGCAGCGGTGGTCTACAACGTCTGGCAGTACTGGCAGGTCACCACCGACCTCGAGTTCATGCGGTTCTGGGGCGCCGAGCTGATCCTTGAGATCGCCCGGTTCTGGTCGAGTGCGACCACCTACAACCATGCGCTCGACCGCTACGAGATCCTGGGCGTGATGGGGCCCGACGAGTACCACGAGCGCTACCCCGACCGCGAGGAACCCGGGCTCGACAACAACGCGTACACGAACGTCATGGCAGTGTGGTGCCTGCTTCGGGCGTTCGACACGATGGAGCTGCTGCCCGCGTTGCGTCGGGCGGAGCTCGTCGAGAAGATGCGCATCACCCACGAGGAGCTCGACCGTTGGGGCGAGATCACCCGCAAGATGCGGCTCTGCTTCCACGACGGCGATGTACTCAGCCAGTTCGAGGGCTACGAGGACCTGCTCGAGCTCGACTGGGATGCCTACCGGGAGAAGTACGACAACATCGGCAGGCTCGACCGGATCCTCGAAGCCGAGGGTGACTCGACGAACTGTTACAAGCTGGCCAAGCAGGCCGACACGATGATGCTGTTCCACCTGTTGTCGCCCGACGAGTTCGCAGCACTGCTCGACGACCTGGGCTACGACTGCGACGAGGGGTTCTTCGAGCGGAACCTCCTCTACTACGAGCAGCGAACCGCGCACGGCTCGACGCTCAGCGGCATGGTGCACGCCTGGTTGCACAGCCGGCTCGACCCGACCAGTTCATGGGCGATGTTCCGCGAGGCGCTCGAGTCCGACATCAACGACGTGCAGGGCGGCACCACCGCCGAGGGCATCCATCTGGGCGCCATGGCCGGCACGGTCGACCTGGTGCAGCGCTGCTATGGCGGCGTCGAGGTGCGCGGCGACAAGTTGCGGCTGGATCCGCGTCTGCCCGATGAGCTGCACGAGCTGCGCTTCTCGATCATCTACCGGCGCCAGCACATCGACCTGGTCATCTCCCACGAACGGATCATGGCCCGCCTCAGCGAGGACGCGACCAGGGGCGAGGCGGTCGAGATGGAGATCGGCGGTGAGACGCGGTGCCTCGAGCCGGGCGACACCTTCGAGGTGCACTTCTCCGAGTGACCCGGCATGGACGTTTCGGCGATGTCGCTTCACGGCCGTGATCCCGGCTGTTGTGGTCGGACATCTACGAATCTCGCGGTGCAGCGGCTGCTGGACCCGGTGATGAGCACAGTCCTACGGGTGCGGGAACACTGCCTCGATCCGGGGACCGTCGGAACTCCAGAACACCTTGTACGGATGCCGGCCGGGAACCGGCAACCGGAGCCGGATCCCCTGGTCGGTGCGAATCGCAGTGGACATGAACTGCGCCCGTTGCGGGTCCGTGAAAATGAACTCACACATCGTCAGGACGTCGTTGTGGAGAGCTGGATCGATGGCTTGGACTTCGTCGAGCTGCTCGTCGCCGACCTGCGAATAGCCGCCCTCGACCGGGTCGCTGTTGGTCACTTGGCGCGCTGCCGCGCTCGCCGCACCGTTGGTGACTCGTCTGAGCGCGCAAGGGGCTCGCGCAGAGCCGGGCTCTCGACATACTCGAGCTGTGCCTCGGTCACGACACGGGACGGCTGTAGCAGCAGGCTGCCGTCGGCGTTTTCCTGCACCAGGAACAACTGGTCTGGATGCCCTGGAAGGACCACTCGGCTTCGGCTGTCAGTTTCGATGGTCGTCATGGTCAGAACCTCCGGTCGCTCACTGTACCGAGGCAGACCAAAATGGGCAACGGGGAAATTGGGTGAGGTGGTACGAGGTGGACATGGTCCGCGTTCGACGGCTCATTTCGTGAACCTCTCGTGGCGGAAGGAGGGGGATTCGAACCCCCGGAACCCGTGAAGGTTCAACGGTTTTCAAGACCGTCGCATTCGTCCGCTCTGCCATCCTTCCGCCCGACAGCGTAGACGCCGTGCCGAGCGACTTGTTCGCCGAGGATGGTTGCCCGTGGCCGGGCATGGGTCATGTGCTTCCCGAGCAACGGATGGCTGGGCGCGAAGAAGAGGCGGAGCCGCGTCGGAGCGACCACTCCGGCATCGAAGCGTGTTCGTGCTCTCCTCGCAGCTCTCAGCTGAGCTCGCAGGTGTCGTCCCACTCCGGGAAGGGGTCGTCGAGCGCTGCCCATGCGGCAGGCCCGCCGGCGAGCTCGGCGGTGCGCAGCAGGCAGCCGTCGAGTCGTGCGACGAGGTCGGGTTCGTCCATGCCGATACCGATGAACACGAGTTCCTGTCGGCGGTCGCCGTAGGGCTCCTGCCAGATCGAGGCGAGGTCTGCGCGTTCGTCGTCCTCGACCGGCCATTCCTCTTTCGGGGTGTCGGCCCACCACGGCGCCATCGGGTCGAGCCGGCACACCGCTCCCGCTTGTGACCACAGCGCGGTGGTGTCGGGTCGCGTGGCGAGCCAGGCGAAGCCCTTCGAGCGCACGACGCCGATGCGCTCCTCGTCGACGAGGTCGCACTTGGACAGGACGATCACGTCGGCGAACTCGACCTGGTCGGTGAGCAGGTCCGCGATCGCCCGCTCGTCGTCCTCGTCGGCGCCCAACCCGCGCTCGACCAGGTCCTCTCCCTGTCCCAGGTCCTCGAGGAAGTTCACGGCGTCGCCGACGGTCACCATCGTGTCGAGTTCGGCGACGTCGGAGAGACTCCAACCGGACTCGTCCTCGAAGACGAACGCGGCTGCCAGCGGGAGTGGTTCGGAGATGCAGGTCGACTCGACGAGGCGCTCGTCCACACGGTCGAGCGAGCCGGCTTCGATGAGCTGATCAGCCACTCACATCGCAGGACCGAGCGGTGGCAGTCCCCGATCATCAAGATGCGCTCGACCGCGGGAACCGGGCTCACTTATGCAGCGGTGACCGTCAGCTTCGACGGCCGCCGACCGCATCGACCGCGTTGCGGGCGAGGTGCAGGCTGAGCCCGAGCGGCCCGGTCATCCATGTGAGCAGCAGTGGTAGGCGGTCGCTGCGACCCCGGTCGAGTGCCGTGGTCCAGATGTGGCGCCCGACGTAGAGGTCGAACACCAGGTAGTGCGTCCATCCTGCGAGGAAAGCGTCGGGGTTCATGAGCCCGGCGCGCAGCGCGTCCGGATCGTCGAAACGCGGCATCTCGCCGTCACCGGTTGCCATCGCCCGTGCGAGCAGTGCGGTGTAGGCGATGCCGAGCGCGGCGTACAGGGGTGTGGCGACCCGGACCAGCCGTGCGGTGGCTTTCGCACGGGGGAAGAGGATCATGGCGAGCCACACCGGTGCCGTGGTCGACGAGAGCACCTGGAACGCCTGCCGTTGTGCCGGTGTCATCGGCCGCAACGCAATCGGCGGGTCGGCGCCTTCCGCAGGGGCCGTGGGTTCGTCGCCGTCGGCTGGGGTGGGGTTCATGAGTGCATCATGGCGCGGGTGCAGGGCCCGCTGCTGCCCGACGGTGGGCGCACGCCGAGAGCGATCAGCGTGCGCCCACCGTCGACGCACGAGTGCGAGCGTTCCGGCGGCAAGCCGGTGGGGGAAACGTGACATCACAACCACCACCGCCGCAGAAGAGCGACGCAGCCGTCACGGTCGATCAGGGGGTCGGTCCGGTGCGCCTCGCTGAGCAGAGCGAGCGCCTCCCCGACCTTGGGGCCAGGGCCGATGTCCAGGATCGACATGATCTCCCTGCCGTCCAGCAGTGGCGAACGACGGCGGGCCTCATCAGCGCTGGCGAGCATGCGAATTCGCCGCTCCAGGTCGTCCACCTGCTGCTGCAGTCCCTGGACCTTCTCGGGGCGCCGCGTGGTGCAGTCACATCTGACGAGCTCATTGAGGTCACCGAGCAACGGGCCGGCGTCTCTTGCGTAACGCCGCACCGCTGCATCGGACCAACCGCTGCGGTAGCCGTGGAAACGCCCGCTCAGTTCCACCAGCCGGGCAACTTCGAGGGTGAGCGCCTGATCGAACCCCAGGGCCGCCAAGCGTCGAGCGGTGATCCGAGCGCCGGCGGCCTCGTGGTGGTGGAAGGTCACGCCGCGATCGGTGATTCGTCGTGTCGCCGGTTTGGCGATGTCGTGGAACAGCGCAGCCAGTCGGATCCGGAGTCGGGGCGCGACGTTCGCAGTCACGATGATGGTGTGGCCCAGCACGTCCTTGTGTCGGTGGACCGGGTCCTGCTCCAGGGCGAGGGCCGGAACCTCTGGCACGTAGTGCGCGGCCCACCCGGACCGCACGGCGCGCCACAGGCCGTCGCTCGGGTCCGCAGCGCACAACACGTCACAGAGGTGCTCGCGCGCCCGGGAGACCTCGTCCCCGGAACCGATGGTGGAGGACATCGTCATGACAGCGACTGTAGATCCGGATAGGAACAGGACTCATTCCTGCACAACTCATCCATGGTCGTTCAGATGGACAACTCTCGGGACTGGCGTCGCTGCATCACTGTGGACTGCGGCATGCCGTCGCACAGAATGAGAATGATTACTAATATGAGCGGATGGACCTGGACGCCTATTTGGAACACGCGACCGTGCTGGATTGTCAGGGCCGTCAGCGGTATCACCTGACGCTGCTGCTCGACGGCAGCGTGCGGGTCCGGTTCGTCGGCGGGGTCGAGGTGGTCGTCGACCCACATCACAAGATCTGCCGCACGCCGGGCGTCACGATTCCCGACGACCTGTGGCCCGAGATCCGAGCGATGTCGCCGGTGGGTCCATGACCGGAGAGGTCATTTCTGACCGCACACGGGCGACCCACGACGCCGAGGACGTCGACGTCGCGGTCATCGGATCCGGCCTGACCGGTTACATGATGGGTCCCGCAGCGGCCCGCGCAGGCCAGGCTGGTGCAGCAGCTCGCCGGGATCGGATCGCGGCAGCTCAGCTCGTTCGCCGATCCGTCGAGGGCTCGCTGAGCGTGTGTGGCTCGCACGTCGTGCGATGAGCGGGTCGAACTGGGCGCTGCGCGGTGGAATCGTCGTGGACGCTCGAGGCGTTCGGCAAGCAGACGTGGTGGTCGCTGGCGACTCCATTCTCGACGTCGGTGACGTGGCGGGCGGGGTTCCTTCGATCGACGTCAGCGGCTGCTTCGTGCTGCCGGGGCTGGTGGACATCCAGGTGCATTTCCGGACGCCCGGCGGTGAGAGCTCCGAAACGATGGAGTCCGGCGCAGCCGCCGCAGCGCTCGGTGGTGTCACCGCGTGCGTGATGATGCCGAACACGGATCCGGTGATCGACTCGGTCGAGATGGTGCGCGAAGTCGGTCGGCGGGCTCGC
>Ga0105045_10002521_pt1 | contig 15489 bp, 13 predicted proteins | sample MAT02_FD_78089 | JGI IMG/M metagenome (GOLD analysis project Ga0105045, IMG submission 78089) | Freshwater microbial communities from Lake Fryxell liftoff mats and glacier meltwater in Antarctica - MAT-02 (megahit assembly) | ecosystem: Environmental > Aquatic > Freshwater > Ice > Liftoff...
CTGAGGCTGCTCCTTGGCCAGTGCCGCCCTCCGGTTCCGCTACGCTCCACCTGCGGCCAGCACTGGCCAAGGAGGCAATCATGCACTGACAATCAATGCGGACCACTTAATGGGGGCCGGTCATAACCATCCAGACCAAGTGTAGAGCGGGTCTCGTTCTGGTTGCATCAGTACGTCCGCTCTATCCTCTGGTTTTTCCCAATGTGTTTCCGAGGCGGGTGATTCCACCAGATCGGCTCCTGCCCTTTACAGACCCCAAACCTTTGCCCCCAGTTTCCGGGGGTTTGCGGCGCTGGATGGACGGGCGCTTCGCCGCGATCCGCCGCCATTCCTGGTTGGCGCGCGGTTGAACAATGCTTGTTGCATACGCCAGGCGGCGGAATCTCAAACCGGGTTAGATGGTCCGGCTTCAGCCTGGAGCCCGGCTTGGGCGGCAGCGATCTCCCGGATGAAGTTCGGCTGGCCGCTGTGGGCGCTTGCGCCGCCATCGACGATCACGATCGAGCCTGTCATGTAGGACGCCGCGTCGGAGGCGAGGAACGCTATGACCTCTGCGATCTCTGCGGGCCGGGCCGCCCTGGCCAACGGGATCTCGCGGGTCCAGGCGTCCATTAGCCCCGGGATGGCGGCAAGCGGTGCTGCCAAGGGGGTGTCGACGAGGCCCGGGCAGACTGCGTTGACCCGGATTCCATCCTTCCCGTGATCGATCGCGAGGGTTCGCGTGAGGTTGATGACCCCGGCCTTGGCGGCGTTGTAGGCGGCGAATCCATAATCCCCGAACAGCCCCGAAAGGGATGCCGTAGTAACGATGACCCCGCCGCCCTGGGCGCGCATGGCCGGGATCGCGATCCGGCAGGCGTGAAAAACGGCGTCGAGATCGATCGCCATCACCTGCCGCCACAACGCCGGATCCAGATCGGGCACTTCGCCGAGGCTGCCGATGCCGGCATTGTTGACGAGAATGTCGAGCCGTCCCTCTCGGTCGAGTACGGCGCTTACCATCGCTTCCACCTGCGCCTGGTCTGCAAGATCGGCCGGATGAAAATGGCAGCCGAGCTCGCGGGCGACCGTTACGCCATTGCTTCCGGGCAGGTCGACGATGGTGACATGTGCGCCCTCCGCCGCGAGCAGCCGGGCGGTGGCGGCACCGATCCCGGACGCGGCGCCGGTCACGAGGGCGATGCGCGATTGAAAGCGGGGCATGGGGCTATCCTCAGTTTTGGTTGGGGGCCAGTTGCGCGCGGAGTGCAGCCTGGGCCGACCGGTCGATGGGGAAGCGCCACATCAGCGCGACAATGGCAGCGTTGCAAAGGATCGGCAGGCCGACAAACATGGCGGCGAGCACGCCCAGTGCCAGAGCATCATTTTCGCCTATTGGGTTGAAACCGGCCAGAGCAAGCAAAGGAAACAACAGGCCGACTGGGAGGGCATAGCCGATCTTGTTGGTCATCGACATCAGGGCAAAGAAAAGACCGGTGCGCTTTTCGCCGGTTTTCGTCTGGTCGAGGTCGACGACGTCGGCGAGGATGGCTCGATCGAGGAAGGGCGGCGCGCCGAACGCGATGCCAGTCATCAGGTAGAACAGGGCGATCAGCCCGAAGGCGCCCATCGGGATGAAGAGCACGAGCGAAAAGGCGGCGATGTTCAACAGCGCAGATGTAGCGATCGCGCGGTGCTTGCCGACCAGATAGCTGAGTTTCAGCCACAGGGGCACGCCCAGGATGGAGCCGACGAAGGTGAGCAGCAGCAACACGCCCGGATCAAGCGGATAGCCAAACAGTATCATCCCGCCTTCCAGCCGGAAAATCTGGCTGGTGACATACAGGAAGAGGCCGCTGGCAATGCCGTTGGACAATCCGGCCAGCAGATCGACACCCAGCACTCGCAAGAGGGGCGGGTTGGCGATCACCAGCTTCATCGCGTCGCTCCAACGCACTTCGTCTTCCTTGGCCGGACGCGCAGGCACCGGCCTTTCCTTGGCGACGAACACGCTGATCAGAACCGTGATGGGCAGCAGGACAGCGGTGTAGATGCCCATCGCCTCCACCTTTTGCTGCAGGCTGGTTTCGCCGGCGATGGCGCCCGCAATGATCGGGGCGAGCAGCACGAGCAGCAGGCCACAGAAATAGACGGTGAGGACCTTGCTCTGGATCGCCGAGCGCTCGTCATATTTGTCGGACAGCTCGGCTGCCCAGGCGATGTGGCACAGGTGAATGAGGGTCCACCAGATGTAGATGAAGAAGAGCCAGAAGGCGAGGTAGAGCGGCCCCGCGCCTTCGGGCGGGAAACAGATGGCGATTGCAGAAACTGCCATGAACGGTGTGGACACGACCATCCAAATCTTGCGCCGGCCCCAGCGGGTGGGGAAGCGGTCGGTGGCCCAGCCAAACAGGCCGTCCGTCAGCACATCCCAGAAGCGGGTGACCATGAAGATGAGACCGGTGGCCGTCAGGCCAAGCCCCAGCGGCCCGGCATAATAGGCCGGCAGATAGATGACGATTGGCAGACCCAGCGTCGCAAGGGCGAGCTGCGGTGAGGCGAACAGGAAAAAGCGGAACCCCTTCGGTGGTCCGGCGTGCGGCTGGGCGAGGGGGTCTTCGGGGGAATGGCCCATGGTTCCAGGCTTCATGCAGCGCTTCTCCCCAGTTTTCACCCGCTTGACAATGGCACGATGCCCGTTGCAAACTTAAAATGCAAATTCACTTATGGTCTGACATGCCCCCGGTCACAAGGGTGCCGCCAGATGCAGACGTGAGTGGGAGGGGGCCTGCGCCCTTTCTCGCCGACCCTGGGGAGGGATGACATGACGATTGCACGCTTCGCGCCATTTTCGGTTCTTCTGGCTTCTATGTCTCTGGCGGCGGTAGCGGCCGCGTTTGTGGCCCAGCCTGCGCTGGCACAGGAAACCACGGCACAAGCCGAGGGAATCGGTGACATCATCGTGACGGCCCGGAAGCGCGCCGAGAGCCTGCAGGACGTGCCGGTGGCCGTGTCGGCATTTTCGGGCGCCGAGATCGAAGCGCGCCAGATCACCGACATCGAAGGGCTGGAGGGCATCACACCCAACCTTGTCATCACCCCCAACACCCTGACCGCGGGCGGCGCGAACATCTGGATTCGCGGTATCGGCGTGGGCGATATCGACCGGAGCTTCTCGCCTGCCGTGCAGGTCGTCATCGATGACGTTCGCTATGGGTCCGGCCTTTCGGGCCAGCTGGTGAACGTGGTCGATGTCGAGCGGATAGAGGTGCTTCGTGGCCCGCAAGGGACCCTTTTTGGCGCCAACGCCATCGGCGGGGTCATCAACATCACGCGGCCCAAACCGCAAGAAGAGTTTGGCGGCCGGTTGCAAGTGACCGTGGGCAGCTGGGGCCAGGTGGATGTGAAGGGGTCCATCACCGGGCCCATCATCGCCGACAAGCTGCAGGCCCGGATTTCCGTTGCCTCGCTCAACAGCGACGGCATGTACAAGAATGCCTTCAACGGAGAGCGGCGCGGTTTCCAGGATTTCCTCAGCATCTCGCCATCCCTTCGCTTCACGCCGACGGACGACATCGAGGTCGTCCTGAATTATGATTATACGCGCAACAAGAGCGATTGGGGCCTGCTGCACAACCGCAGCAACCAGAACGATCTTCTGTGCCTTGCGATCCTGCTGTCCGTCACCCCGCAGTGCGATGATCCGAACCGCGACCTGACCGTTTTCAACCAGGATACCGAGACCTTTCTCGATATCGAAGGACATGGCGCATCGCTCAGGGCCAACTTCACGACCGGCGACATGACAATTTCGTCGATCACCGGCTGGAGCTTGGTCGTAGAGGACAAGCAGACCGATTTCGACGGCGTGCCGACGCGGGTGTTTGCATCGATCCAGCCGGTTCGCGAAGAGATCTACTCGCAGGAGTTGAGGGTCGACTGGAAGCCGGACGACAAGCTAGACCTGCTGTTCGGGCTCTACGGATCGGTGACCAACTATACCGACGGCGCCAACTCGCTCTTCGTCTTCTCGTTGCTGGGCTTTCCGCCGAACACGATCGAAGTGGTCGACCGCCGCCAGGAAACCACCAACTTTGGCGCGTTCCTATCCGCCAATTACCGGCTGACCGACCGGTTCAGCATCTCGGCGGGTGGCCGCTACAGCTGGGAGGAAAAGGACTTCACCTACCGCAACGGTTTCAACCAGAGCGGCGGCGGCTTCTGGCCGGACGCGCCAGGGTTCACCAACTTTGCCGCCGGCAAGGCCTCGTGGAGCCAGTTCACCCCGCGCGTGGGCGTGGAATACAAGCCCAACGACGACATGCTGCTCTATGCGTCCTTCACGCAGGGCTTCAAGTCGGGCGGTTTCAACGGGCGGGGCAACTCCAACGACACCATCGGGCCCTATGATCCGGAGAAGGTGAACAGCTACGAGGTGGGCCTTAAGAGCGACTGGGCCGACAACCGGGTTCGACTGAACATCGCTGCATTCTATGCGGATTATCAGAACAAGCAGGAAGAGATCATCCGGACCAACCCGGCTACGGGCGCCACGATCACCACCGTCGACAACGCGGCTTCGGTGGAAATCCTTGGTGTGGAAGCGGAATGGACGGTCATTCCGTTCACCGGCTTCACGCTGTCCGGCACGATCGCCTATCTCGATGCCAAATATGGCGCGTTCGAGTTCAGAGGCTTTGATGTTTCCGATTTCGTGAAAGTCAGGAACACGCCAAAATGGCAGCTGGGCTTTACCGGCCGCTATGAGCGAGAGATCGGGAACGGCGTGGGCTTAAACGCGCTCGCCAGCTATCGCTGGTCGGATACCTACACCCCGCACCTTGGCCCGCGGTTCGACGGCGGTGGCCCATCGCCGTTGATCAACGACCCGCGCGCGACGGTCGAGGCGTTCGGTATCCTGGATGCGTCGATCGGCTTCACCTTCGATCTTGGCAATGGCTCCGAAGGGCAGCTGACGGCGTTCGGGAAAAACATAACCGACGAAGTGTTCTACAATTTCTTCGCGCCGGTTGCGAACCTGTGGAACATGTCTGGTGTGAGCCAGCGGCGCCAGTGGGGTGTGCAGTTCGGCTTCAAATTCTGATCGGGGAGAACGGCCGGTGGCCAGCGGAGACTGGCCGCCGGTCGAAATTCAGGGCCTGCGCGCGGTGGCCAGCGGAGACTGGCCGCCGCCGGGCATCCCGACCGACAGATCTGTCGACATGATGGCGGCTTCACGCATCAGGACATCGCGGGCATCCAGCAGCGAGACCGACGCGCCGGCCCGTTCGATGAAGGGGACCGTCAGCGAGGCGACGGCCCATCCGGTTTCCCCGATCACCGGGGCGCCGATATCCGTGACGCCGGCAACGGACGCGCTGGCCCCCTGGTCGTGGCCGGCTGCAACGACCCTTGCCAGATCCGCTTCGAAGCCGGCCCGGTGGAAGTCCGGATATTCGGCTGCGAGCAGCGACAGGGTAGCGGCACGCTGGGCAGGCGATGCAAAGGCCGTGATCACCCGGCCCGAGGTGGAGCGGTCGGCTCGCCGCCGGTAGCCGAGACGGACTGAAAACCCCATTTCGCCGGGCGCTTCAGCCCGCGCGATGACAACGATCTGGGTGCCGGTCAGGACCGCGATATGGCAGCTCTGATCCAGTTCGTGCGCGACGTTTTCGATATGCCGCATGGCGGTGGTGACAAGGTTTCGCGTTGGCGTGACATGCATGGCCATTTCGAACAACCGGCTTCCGATCTCGAACCGGTCGCTATCGGGATTGCGAAGGATGTAGCCGCGGCGTTCAAGCGCAACGAGCATGCGGAAGATTTCACCCTTCGAGCGCGACAGCTGTTCGGCAACCTGGCCCATCGAAAGGGGTTCGGTCGCGAGCGACAGGAGCTCGAGAATATCGAGCCCCTTTTCCAGCGCAGGCGCCGAATATTTCCCGGTATCCTCGGCCATTCGATCTCCTTGAAGCCAGCCGGGGACGGCTATGCCAAAGATTTCCGTCCAGCGCCAACGGGCTTCGCTCGAAGCCAGGCCGGTCGGGCCCTACCCGCGAATGCGCACCAGCGCCTTCAGGCTCTTTCGCTGGTCGATTGCGGCTATCGCCTCGGCTATGCCTTCGAGCGCCGGGGCTATCGCCGGATCGAACCATAGCGTTGCATCCAGTTTCCCGGCTTGCAGCAGGGAGACGACCGCATCGTGGGCTTCGGGCTCGGCGTATTCGCCGGGACCGTGCACGCGAAACCCCTGTTCACCCAGAGTCTTCAGATAGCCCATGCGCTCGCCCAGATCCTCGATGCCGTAGAGGCCGATTGCGCCGCCCTGCTTCAACAGTGGTATGACGGCTTCAAGGCCGCCGCTGTGGCCGACGGCATCGATGATGATATCGTACCCACCCGGTGCTGCGGAGCGAAAAATGTCGATGGCGGCAGCCGGCTCGCGATAGTCTGCGAAGCTCTGGATGCCGGCGCGGCCGGCAAGCGCGGCCCAGTGGGCGTTGCCCAGCATCGCAACATGGCCGGCGCCGAGCAACTGCGCCAGCACCGCAAAGGAAAAGCCATTGCCGCCTGATCCCAGGATCAGCACATGGGCGCCGGGCGTGATTCCAAGGCGGCGGATGTAGCTCAGCGTCTCACGCCATGTGATCATCATAGTCGCGGCGGCCGGGTCCGTTCCGGCGGGAAGCAGAAGGTTGAAAGCGTGCGAGGCCCAGTCGGCCTCCGGCAAGCCGTCCTCCTGCATGGCGCGGACGTCGCGTGCGATTCCGACCTCGGCGAACCCGCCCCAGAAGGGCTTGCAGCCCTCCAGCGCTGGCGCGCCGGTTCTGGTGACGAGATCGCCGGGCTTCAGGTGGCGAACGCCGGGCCCCGTCTCCACCACCCGGCCGATGCTCTCATGCCCTAGGATCAGCGGATAGCTGATGCCGGGAATGGGGAGCTTTCCGGCGATCAGGTGCCTGTCGGTCGCGGCGCAAATGCTCCCGAACAGTTGTTCTGTCAGCACTTCGTACCGAGCGGGAACGGGTTCGGGCAAGTCGCGCACGACGAGATGGCCCGGGGATTCGACGATTGCGGCTTTCATGGTGTGTCTCCTAGACCGGGCCTGCAGCCGGTGTTCCGGCATAGGGGCGGCCGAAGGGCAGGGCGAAGGGTTCGTCGTGCGGGCGGAACGGAACCATGGCGGCGATGGCGTCCAGCCGGGCCAGAAGTTCTGTTGGCAAGGGGCCTTTTTCCACGGCGTCGGCATTGGCGTCGACTTCGTCCGGGCTTCTTGCACCCATCAGCACTGTGTGGATGCGGGGTTCGGACAGAAGGAACCGGATTGCCAGTTCCGGCAGGGGGATGCCGACATCCTCAACCAAGGCATACAAGGCCCGAAACTGCTCTCGCCGCGGCTTCGACAGCCAGGTCGCGCTTTCAACCTCCTCGCGCCAGATCCGCGCGAGCGCCCCTTGCTGGAGCGGCGAGCCGGAGACGACGCCGACATTGTGTTCGGCTGCGGCCGGCAGGATTTCATGCCAGGCCTCGCGCCACAGGAGGCTGGTATTGAAGGCGGTGAGCACAACATCGAACGCCCCGGTTCGAAGAAGCCGCGCCATGCCATAGGCGGTCGTACCGCCAAGCCCGGCGTACAGTATTCGGCCCTCGCGCTTCAGGGCGTCGATCACGTCCATCACAGGGCCGACCGCGCTGTCGAAATCCTCCCACCAGTCGAACTGGCGTGGGCGGTCGGGCTCGTGGATCATCAGGATGTCGATGGTGTCCCGGCCGAGCAGCTTGCAGCTGGTTTCGAAGCTTTCACGCAAGGCCTTGGCATCGCGTGGGTCGAAGGGCTGCGGCCGGGCTCCCAGCTTGGTGGACAGGATCATCGGTTCGGGAACCTGCGGCAGGATCCGGCCCAGAACCTCCTCGCTATCGAGATACATCGGTGCCGTGTCGATGTAGTTGATCCCGCGCTCTCCCGCCCGGCGGACGGCGGCGAGGGCACCCTCGAACGGTCCTCCCGCCCTAGACACGAAAAGCCCGCCCAAGCTGAGGCGGCTGACCTCCAGACCCGTTCGGCCCAACATCACGCGTTCCATGCTCAATCCTCCGGGTCTGTGTTTGTTTTTATATATGAACCATCATTTCACAGCTTTGCTTGTCGCGCTAGCCCCGATATGCAGAGTTGAGGGAGACGATGATGCGCAGGACGCAGGATTGGTTCGAGGCTGCACGGTTCGGCCTCTTCGTGCATTGGGGCCCCTGGTCCCGTGCCGGCTGGGAGGCGAGCTGGCCGCTGGTCGGTGGTGTGGTCACCCTGCCGAAATCGCAGGACATTCCGGCTGCCGACTATCATGCCAATGCAGCCGGCTGGGTGCCGGACGTGGGCGCGCCCGAGCGGTGGGTTGCAGCCGCTGCCGCTGCCGGCATGACCTATGCGGTGCTTACAACACGGCACCATGACGGATATGCCATGTGGCCCAGCCGGTTCGGCCGGCATGGTGTCGGGCAAACGGCTCCGGGGGTCGATATCGTCCGGGCCTTTGTGGATGCCTGCCGCCGCCATGGGCTCAGGATCGGTCTTTATTACTCCCTGCCCGATTGGCACCATCCGAGCTATCCGCCCTTCACGGATGCGGATCGCCCCTATCGTTTCGGCAGCTATCCGGCTGCGACCGCCGAGCAGTGGGTCGACTATGGCGTATATCTACGCGGCCAGATCGGGGAGCTGCTGACCGATTATGGCAAGATCGACATCATCTGGTTCGATGGTGCGTGGGAGCATACCCCGGAACAATGGGATGTGGATGGCCTTGGAACGCTGATCCGGTCCTTGCAGCCGGACATCCTGATCAACGACCGGTTGCCCGGCCATGGGGACTATGCAACGCCGGAGCAGTTCATTCCGCCCGAACCGCCGGCAGAGCCGTGGGAAACCTGCCTGACCATGAACATGAGCTGGGGCTACAATCCGGTCGACACGCATTATAAATCGTCAGCGGCGCTGGTGCATACGCTGTGCGAGGTGGTTGGGCGCGGGGGCAACCTGCTCCTCAACATCGGCCCCACGGGAGACGGGGCGATCCCTGCCGAGCAGGCCGAACGGCTGGCGGCCATGGGGCGTTGGGTCGGTCTCCACGGCGAGGCCATTTTCGCAACGGAGCCCGGCCTTCAGCCCTGGCAGTTCTATGGGCCGGCAACAAAGCGTGGCACCGAACTTTATTGCCATCTGGTGATGGATCCTGTTGCGCCCGTATCGATCCGGGGTGTTCGGGTGCGGCATCTGAAGCGGGTGACAGCACTGGGTTCGGGGCAGACGCTTGCGTACGAGACGCGGATCCCCGTGCTGGACGAGCTGATGGATGTGGACGGAGCGGGCGAAGTGCTCGTTGATGTGCCGCTGGATGCGCGTGACCCGGTCGCGACGATCCTGAGGCTCGAATTCGACGAGCCTGCTTGATGCGATATCGCGCCGGGCCCGAAAGCCTTGCGGGGCATGCGATTCCTGCCTGGTGGCAGGATGCGAAGCTGGGAGTGATGATCACCTGGGGCCTGTATTCCGTGCCGGCCTTTGCGCCGCGCGGCACAGATGTGGTGAAGCTTCTGGCCGAGCGGCCCGATGATGCGCTGAAACTGACGCCCTATGCCGAATGGTATGAGAATTCGCTGAAGTTCGCCGACGGACCGACTGCCGCACAGCACCGTGAGCGCTTCGGCGCGCGACCATACGCCGAGTTCCGGTCCGCGTTCGAGGAAGGGCTGGTCCGCTGGTCTGCAGACCCGCTGATGGACTTCGTCGCCGGCATCGGCGCGCGCTATGTGGTGCCGATCACCAAGCACCACGACAGCTACTGCCTGTGGCCGACCGCTGTTCCCAGCCCGCTGCGCGGCGCCGGCTGGCACGCGCCGCGCGACCTTGTCAGCGAAATGGCACGGGCGGCCCGCGCCCGAAACATGCGCTTCGGGGTGTACTACAGCGCCGGGCTGGATTGGACCCTGAACCCCGAGCCGATCGCGAACCTGGGCGAAATGCGCGCTGCGCTGCCGTCCGGACCGTTCGCGCGCCGGATGATGCGGGATCATTATCGCGAACTGGTTGCGGCGACCGATCCTGACATTTTGTGGAACGATATCGGCTACCCCGATGCCGGAGACCTGTGGGCGTTGCTGTCGTCCTATTACAACGAGCGCGAGGACCGTGTCGTGAACGACAGGTTCCAGTTGCCGACGCCAGAGCATGCGGCGATGTCGGACCCTGCAGCGCGTGCGGCTTTCAACAGTGCAGTTTCCGACGCGCTCAAAACCCCGGGCTTCGCCTTCGCGCCCGATTTGCCCCCGGTCTTCGATCATCGCACCCCGGAATATGCCGTCAGCGGCGGGATGGGCGATTTTGCGTGGGAAACAGTGCGCGGGGTCGGCCACAGCTTCGGCTACAAGGCGAACGAGATCGCCGCCGACTTTCTGTCGGGTGAGGCGCTTGTGGAGATGTTCCTGCGGATCGTGGGTGGTGGCGGCAACCTGTTGATCAATATCGGGCCGCGCGCGGACGGGTCGATCCCGCAGGAGCAGGCGGGCCCGCTCGAGCAACTCGGCATGTTCCTGAAAACGAACGGCGCGGCCATTTACGGCAGCCGTCCATGGCCGGCGCTGCCCCGGGCAGATGCAGGCGGGGCAAATCTGTTCCCCGTCTCGGTCGGGCAGCGGCGGTTTGCCCTGGTTGCGGGCCGCCTGCCCGGGCGCGCGCGCCTGCAGGGTTGGGGATCGGTTTCCGGGCTGTCGACGCTGGCTGGAAGGCCGCTGGACGTTCGGCGCGACAATGGCGATCTGATACTGGATTCGCCGCCTGAACCGGCGGCGTCTGCCATGGTTCTGGAGGTGAAGGCATGAAGCTGTTCAGGCATGGCTTGCGCGGGGCCGAGCGACCGGGGATGGTGGCGCCCGACGGCACCTTGCGCGACCTGTCGGGGATCATCCCCGACCTTGCCGGCCCGGCGCTGCTTCCAGAGGGGCTGGCTGTGCTGCGCGCTATCGATCCGCTCGGCCTGCCGGAAATCGGCGCAGGGTTTCGCTATGGCCCGTGCGTGGGGCACGTGCCCAAGTTCATCTGTGTCGGCCTGAACTATGCGGATCATGCCGCCGAAACCGGGGCGACCGTGCCAAGCGAGCCGGTTCTGTTCATGAAGGGCGTCAACGCGATCTGCGGGCCGAACGACGACCTGGAGATACCGCGCACATCAATCAAGACGGACTGGGAGGTGGAGCTTGGAGTCGTGATCGGGAAGCCGGCCAAATATGTTGCGGAAGGCCAGGCGCTCGATCATGTCGCCGGCTATTGTGTCGTCCATGATGTATCTGAACGCGCCTTTCAGATGGAGCGACAGGGCCAGTGGGTGAAGGGCAAAAGCCATGACAGCTTCGGCCCGATCGGGCCCTGGCTGGTGACGGCCGACGAGGTGCCGGACCCGCAGGTGCTGGACCTCTGGCTGGAGGTGGACGGCCATCGCTATCAGCAGGGCAGCACCCGCACGATGGTGTTCGGCGTTGCGCACCTGGTTTCCTATATCAGCCAGTTCATGACGTTGCAGACCGGCGACATCATATCGACCGGGACTCCGCCGGGCGTCGGCCTGGGGCAGAAGCCGGAGCCTGTCTATCTGCGCGCGGGGCAGGAGGTTCGCCTGGGAATCGCCGGGCTGGGGGAACAGCGGCAGCGCACGGTCCAGGCCTAGACCTGCCGGTGTTCAGTGTGCAGGCTCAGGCCCGCCAGGCACTTCCGTTCGGAAAGGCGTAGGCAGCCCGGCTTTCTGGCTTCATTTCGATACTGTAGCCCGGGACGGACGGTGCCATATAGCGGCCGCGCTCGATCCGGATCGGATCGATGAAATGCTCATGCAGGTGCCCGGCATGTTCGATCATGCGCCCTTCTGTGCTTGCGGCGACACAGGCTGCATCGAAGAAGGAGAGATGCTGCACATATTCGCACAGGCCGACGCCCCCGGCGTGCGGGCAGACGGGCGTTTCGAAGGCGGCGGCCAGCAGCAGGACGGCGAGCACCTCGTTCACCCCGCCCAGCCGGCAGGCGTCGATCTGCACGACATCGATGGCACCGGCCTGAAGGAACTGCTTGAACATGACCCGGTTGTGGCAATGCTCCCCTGTAACCACCCGCACTGGGGCCACGGCCTTGCGAATGCGGGCGTGGCCGAGGATGTCGTCGGGGCTGATGGGCTCCTCGATCCAGTAGGGGTCGAAGGGCTTCAGCGCCGTCACCCAGTCGATGGCCTGGTCCACCTCCCAAACCTGGTTGGCGTCGATCATCAGCTGCCTGTCGGGGCCGAGCACTTCGCGCAGTGTCGCGCAGCGGCGGATATCATCTTCGAGGTTCGCGCCGACCTTCATCTTGATGGCTGTCCACCCATCGGCGATAGCCTGGCTGGCCAGCGCCCGGATCTTTTCGTCCGGGTATCCAAGCCAGCCGGCGGACGTGGTGTAAGCCGCATGCCCTTCGCGTTCGAGCCTGGCGATCCGTGCGGGCTTTTCGGCAAGGTTCCTGCGCAGCAGATCGAGCGCGAGGGCGGGGGGCAGAGCATCCGAGATGTGGCGGAAATCGATGGCGCTGACGATCTGCTCGGGCGGCATGTCTGCGAGATAGCGCCAGAGCGGTTTGCCCGCGCGCTTTGCCAGCATGTCCCACACGGCGTTTACGATCGCGGCGGTTGCGAGGTGCGTGACCCCCTTTTCCGGGCCCAGCCACCGCATCTGGCTTTCACCGACCAGGCTGCGCCAGAACCCTGCCTGATCGTTCTCGATCCCGTCGAGTGACCGGCCCACGACCTTCGGCAGCAGCGCATCGATTGCAGCGACGACAAGGTCCGTTCCGCGGCCCAGCGTGAAGGCGAGGCCATGCCCTTCAAGGTCCGACCCGCTGGACGACAGGATCACATAGGCCGCCGAATAGTCCGGATCCGGGTTCATGGCATCCGACCCGTCGAGGAAGCGCGATGTGGGGAAGCGGATATCTGCGGTGACCCCCGCGGCAATGGTTACGGATGCGCTGGCCCCCACCGGGGAAATCGAAGTTGTCATCCGCACGTCCTTGTGGTCTTGTATAGTGATGAACCGGTATTTCACCAATGAACCACAGTCGCGCGGCTTTGTCATCCGCCGAATGCAGATGGGCGGGCACGGGCTTGGCCGCTGAGATCGCGCAGGCGCGCCACGTGCTGCTGCTGGACCCGGCGGACAATGTGCTGCTGGCTCTGGCCGACTTGCCGGCAGGCCTGTGCATTCGGGATGGCGACACGACGATTGCGCTGATCGATGCCGTTCCGTTGGGAAACAAGCTGGCGCGCATGCCCATTGCGGCTGGCTCCAAGGTCATCAAGCATGGGGCACCGATCGGCTCTGCCACGCGGGCCATAGCGGCCGGCGCGCTGGTGCATCTGCACAATCTTGCCAGCGATTATCTGGCGACACCGGCGACGGAACGGGCGCGATGAGGGGCTGGCTGCGGGCCGATGGGCGCAAGGGCATCCGCAATATCGTCATCGTCGCCTATCTTGTGGAATGCGCCCATCATGTCGCCCGCGCGATTGCCGAACGGCACGATGCCGGCGACGTCCATCTCATCGGCTTTTCCGGCTGCTATCCCAATGCCTATGCGCAGCGGATGATGGAGCGGCTTTGTTGCCATCCCAATGTCGGCGCGGTTCTGCTGGTGTCGCTGGGGTGTGAAAGCTTCGACCGCGATGGGCTGCTGGATGTCGTGTGTGCCAGCGGACGCCCCGCCGAGCTTCTCGTCATCCAGCAGGCGGGCGGAACGCGGAGCACGATTGCGCAGGGACGGGCCTGGGTTGAAGGGGCTCTGGCCGACCTCGCGACGGTGCCGACGGTGCCGGTTTTGCCAGCTGACCTTGTGGTGGGCACTATCTGTGGCGGTTCGGATGGAACCAGCGGACTGACGGCCAACCCCGCCATCGGCCGCGCCTTCGACCGGCTGATCGCGGCTGGCGCTGCGGGCATTTTCGAGGAAACCGGCGAACTGATCGGTTGCGAAGGGCATATGGCTGCGCGCGCCGTGACGCCGGAGCTGGGCGCCGAAATCGTCGCGACCGTGGAAAAGGCCGCAGGCTATTACACCACGCTGGGCCATGGCAGCTTTGCCGTTGGCAATGCCGATGGCGGGCTTACCACCCAGGAAGAAAAGAGCATGGGCGCTTATGCGAAATCCGGGGGATCGCCGATTTCCGGCCTTTTGAAGCCGGGCGACCTGCCCCCGGAGGGCGGCCTGTACCTGCTGGATATCGTGCCGGACGGCGACGTGCGCTTCGGCTTTCCCAACATTGCGGACAATGCGGAGATCGTGGAGCTGATCGCGTCGGGCGCGCAGATCATCCTGTTCTCGACAGGCCGGGGCTCGGTCGTGGGCTCGGCGATCTCGCCGGTTATCAAGGTCTGCGCCAATCCGGAGACCTACCGCCGGCTTCCTGACGACATGGACATCGATGCGGGCAGGATCATGGAGGGCCGCGCCGACCTCGATACGGTCGGCGTGGAGATCGAGGCGCTCGTTCATGCCGTGGCAGGAGGCGCGCAGACCTGTTCCGAAGCGCTGGGGCATCAGGAATTCATCCTGACATACAAGAGCTTCACACCGGCTGGCCCGGCCTGCCTGCCGAGAAGGGTCGCCTAGAATTTGCCGTAGCGGCGGTACGCCGTTTCAGGGTCGATTCCCTGCAGGATGGCAGTGCGGACACGATTTTCCGCGCCCATGGCGGTTTCTGCTGCATCCGCCACCGCCTGCGCATGGGCCCTGGGCACGATGCAGATGCCGTCCGTATCGGCGACCACCATGTCGCCTGTCTCGATGGTCCACTTTCCGATCGTCACAGGCTCGCCGAAGGTTTCCGGCATCCACTTGCCGACCACGTCCAGCGGCGTGAAGTAGCGGCAGAAAACCGGAAGGCCGATGGCGACGACCCGGTCGACATCGCGGCAACCGCCATCGATGACCGCGCCCAGAACCCCGCGCAGGGTCAGCGCCTCCGCCGACAGCTCCCCCATATGGGCGACACTGCTGTCGTTGGGCTGCATCACCAGGACGTGGCCGGCCGGGATTCGCGACAGCATTGCGGTCCAGGTGAGCAGTGTCGTGTGGGGATCGAGCCCGTCTGCAGCACACCCCGAAACGGTGTAGGCCGGGCCTGCGAGCGTCGAGGCCGGGGCGATGGGCCGCAATGAGGGTGGAAGGACGCGTTGCCCGGTACCGAGGGCCCGCATGACGTCGTGGACAATGCTTGCGGGAAGAGACCGGAAGCGGGTTGCGAGATCGAGGCTGGCAGCGGAATGATCGCCGGGGGAATTATCGGTTGTCATCGGCTCTCCGGCATGATTGTGTGGAACGGCAATGAACCGTTATTTCACCAATGAAGCAGAAAACCACGGCACTGTCGCGCTGGACCTGCCGGCATTGGGAATGGGCTGCGCTGCGATTGCCAACCTTTATCGGGCGATGAGCGACTCGGA
>Ga0105045_10002522_pt1 | contig 15486 bp, 14 predicted proteins | sample MAT02_FD_78089 | JGI IMG/M metagenome (GOLD analysis project Ga0105045, IMG submission 78089) | Freshwater microbial communities from Lake Fryxell liftoff mats and glacier meltwater in Antarctica - MAT-02 (megahit assembly) | ecosystem: Environmental > Aquatic > Freshwater > Ice > Liftoff...
GGTTTTTAGTTCTGTCTTTAAAATTGGTCGGCTCATTGTCGCTAACTTCTAGCTTTAATGTGTGGTATTATAATCGATTGTAAGTCGCTTAATCATTTCAGAACTTAGGGTTTCAGCATAAGCACCATAGGCATATGCTTCATAAGCCATTCCTATTGAATTTCAATTTACACCATCTGTAATGAAATAAAAAGCTATTTTTAAAGTTTGGTCGTAAGGCATGAGAAAAGTCTTTCTTATCGTACTCAGCACTTGGCTGCTTCTTGCGTGTAGTTCTTCAGGAACGAAAGTAATAAAACCACGAAACCATAAAATGTGGTCGAAGGGAAACCGCTATGTAATTGATATTCCGGTTGGCAACCGACACATCAGAATGTTTGAGCGAAAGCGAACGAAGATGGTAAGGATGAAATGATAATTTGCAATTGATAACATCCAATTGTGAATTATTCATCGTCAACTGTCAATTAACTTAGTCCCTTCAACACCATCTCTACATTTTTTCTGAAGAAGAACTTAACCGGACTTAGCTGCTGAATGTGAGCTGTGATAACCGATCCATAAAAAACGGTAGTCAATAGGTTTGTGAGGTCTCGGGTAGAGGCCGATTTAGTAATTTCCTTTTTGAAGATGGCTTCAAGCATTAGTTTTTCAAACATCTGATCCAGCGATTGTATTTCTACCAGGTGAATGTCTTTTATCTCTGGAAACAGAAGTCGCTTCTCTTCGGCTTTTACAGGAAATGGTTTTGGCGCTCGTTTCAAATCAGCTAGATAACCAACCAAACTTAAAATGATGCCCGGATGCGTTTCACAATCTTCGGCCAGTTTATCAAACAAATATGTGACGCCAGTTACTCCTTCTTTCGGCTTATCGCGGAATTCTGCCGCACGTTTAAGGCACCAAACCCGAAAATAGTAAAGTAAAATATCTTCCTTCTGTGGAAAATATTTAAACAAAGTCACTTTCGAGATTTTTACTTTAGAACAAATCTCTTCTATGTATAAATCGTCAAATGATTTTTTACCTATCAGTCGAATCGTATGATCAAGTACACTCAATTTAAGGCGGGCTGCTTTTTCTTTTCTCAGGCTCATGGCATTCTTCGTGCGGAAGTAATACATTTAGAGTCATAAAACCAACCCCTTACTCTATGAAGTGCATCTTTGTTCTTTTGTTGGCTGTTATAGTCCTCGCTTGTCAAACATCTAAAAAAGAAAAAGCAATTGGACTAATTGCCGATTCGGCCATGGTTGTTACCGCACATCCGCTTGCCTCGCAAGTTGGTGTAGATATTTTGAAGAAAGGTGGCAACGCGGTGGATGCTGCTATCGCCACACAATTTGCATTAGCCGTTGTTTTTCCTGCTGCGGGCAATATTGGTGGTGGTGGTTTTATGGTGGTCCGGCTTGCTGATGGCACGGTAGCTTCGCTCGACTTCCGTGAAAAAGCTCCCGGCAAAGCAACTACCAATATGTACTTGGACTCAGCCGCAAATGTTATTGAAGGTTTAAGTACGCAAGGCCATCTCGCTTCAGGTGTGCCTGGTTCAGTTGACGGCATGGTGGAAGCTCACAAGAAATATGGCACTCTTCCCTGGAAGGATTTAGTGCAACCCGCTATTGATTTGGCATTGAATGGATTTGTCCTTTCCGAACGCGAGGCAAATTGGTTTAATGAAATGAAGGAAGATCTTTTAGAGTACAATACTGTTAAACCGGAATTTCTTTTGAAAGACAATTGGAAAACGGGTGACTCAATAAAGTGGACTGAGTTGGGTCACACGCTTGAACGGATTCGGGATGAAGGCCGGGCTGGCTTTTATGAAGGTAAAACGGCTGAAGATTTGGTTGCGGAAATGAATCGAGGCAAAGGATTAATTTCGCTTGAAGATTTAAAAAATTATTCCAGTATCTGGCGCGAACCGATCGTTGCCAACTATAAAGAGTATAAGGTAATTTCCATGCCGCCATCCTCAAGCGGTGGTGTATGTCTCATTCAACTTTTAAAATCTGTAGAACCTTATCCAATGAAATCGTGGGGGCATAATTCACCAGAGGCAATCCACTTGATGACAGAAGCTGAGCGAAGAGTGTATGCCGATCGGTCAATTTACTTAGGCGATCCTGATTTTTATAAAGTTCCGATAAAGCAAATGATTGATGATCAGTACAACGATGAACGAATGAGCAGCTACAATCCTAACCAAGCAACTCCAAGCTCAGAAATAAAGGAAGGAAAAATTGCAGGTTATGAATCGGAAGAGACCACGCACTTTTCTATCGTTGACGCAAAAGGAAACGCGGTGGCAGTAACCACTACAATTAATGATTGGTTTGGTTCACATGTTATTGTGCCGGGTTCAGGTTTCTTTCTTAATAATGAGATGGACGACTTTAGTTCAAAACCTGGCGTGCCAAATATGTTTGGCGTAATTGGTGCCGAGGCCAATAAAATTGAACCAAACAAACGCATGCTTAGCGCGATGACTCCTACCATAGTAGAAAAAAATGGCAAACTATTTATGGTTGTAGGTACACCCGGTGGCTCAACGATTATTACTTCTGTGTTTCAGGTTATCTTGAATGTAATAGAACATGGCATGAGCATGCAGGAAGCAGTTAATGCAAAACGAATTCACAGCCAATGGCTACCCGATGTGGTTATTCCTGAAAGCGGTGCCATCACAACAAAAGATAGTTTAAAATTAGTAACCATAGGCCACAAGTTTACTCCGCGCAAAGCTATAGGTCGTGTTGATGCTATTTTAGTTTTGCCTGATGGAAAACTTGAAGGTGGCGCGGATAACACACGCGGTGATGATAAGGCAGTAGGGTATTGAGTTATTAGCCACAGATTCACAGATTATTGTTAATTCTAAATACAATGGCTATACATTCCCATTATTAGAATGGAAGAGGAAGAATTCATAAACCCAAAAGACTTACCTATCTATAAAAAGGGTCGAGAGATTTTTGATGTTGTGCATCAAATCGCAGAATTAATTCCTGATGATAATGAACACCTACAAAGTGTAAAGGGATTTATGATTGCTGATGCTGCTCAGCTCAATGTAAAAATTGCAGGCGCTACGAGAGTTGGGCTATACGACATGAAAATGGAAGCTGCAACAATTATACGGAAAGCTGCCAACGATTTGATGGTACAAAATCACGCTTTGGAAATGTTTGGATTTAAAGAGCATCATTACTTTCAAATAGTAAGGGATTTGCTTGATGAATACAGGCTACTATTTATTGAATGGGTGAAAGCATTCGATCCATGGGATTATCAGATTGATCGCTGGGGATTATTTAATCCACCTGGAGTGGGACCTTTTGACCACGACCCAGATGATGACATTCCGTTCAATGAAGATTTGTTGGATGATATCTAGGAAATTAAAGAGCCACAGATTCACAGATAAATCAGTGAATCTGTGGCTAATGCATTACATCTGTCCCCCTGCCTGAATCTTCTTCGCCACTGCTTGCACCTCATCCAAAACCCGGAGTAAATTACCACTCCAGAGATTTCCAATTTGTTCTTCCGTATAGCCGCGCTTAACAAGTTCGAGTGTTACATTAAATGTTTCTGAAGCATCGTTCCAACCATACACACCACCACCGCCATCAAAATCGGAACTAATACCTACATGCTCCAATCCAATTTTCTTAACCAAGTAATCGATGTGATCGACAAAGTCGGCAACATCGACAGGCGGAGCAACTGGATTTACTTCTTTTTCAATTCTATCCTTTGCCTTATCTCTAATGGCGAGATACCCTTTATAATAAGTTTCTCTCGCATCATCTGTTAAGCCTCGCATGGCAGAACGTTCCAACATCTCAAAGCCTTCTGTTTTCGCAACTTCAGCAATAATAGCTTCAGCTTTTTCAGTGTAGGCTTTATTCTTCTCAGTATTCACATAACTTTTAAAAGCTACAGCTTGCACAACACCGCCTTTTTCTTTTAGCAGCATCAATTGCTCATCATCTAAATTTCGACTCACATCATTAAGTGCACGAGCAGATGAGTGTGACGCAATGATTGGAGCTTTTGACAAGCGCATCATCTCCATATTGGCAGCTTTCGATGGATGCGATAGATCAACCATAATACCCCACTTGTTCATTTCCCTAATCACTTCACGACCCAAGTCACTGAGCCCGTTGTTAAGCCACACGCTATCACTTTCGCCTGTGTTTGAATCCGCCAACTGACTATGGCCATTATGCGCTAACGACATATAACGGGCACCTCTTTCCTGAAATTCTTTTACTCGCTTGATATCCAATCCAATCGGATAACCATTCTCCACTCCTATCATCGCTACTTTCTTGCCGGATGCAACTATTCTTCGCACATCATCAGAAGTTAATGCCAATTCAATTTTATCAGGCGCAATATCTTCGCATAGTCTATGAATAGCCTTGAATTTATCATCAGCATTTTCATACGCTTTTTCATAACCTTGCTTTGTTAATTCACCTTGCCCGGTGTAAACAATAAACCAAGCTACATCCAACCCTCCTTCAATCATTTTAGGAAGGTTTACTTGCGATGAAAGTCGCTGTGTATAATTTGTTTCCTGGGTGAAATTAGTAGTATTGATGTCGTCATGGGTATCGAGTGTGATCACACGTTCATGAATGCCTTTTGCTTTTTCAAGTAATTCGGCTTCGGTGAGTTCAGCCGCTTCTTTTGGAGAACCGCACGAGATTGCCAATAGAGATAATGCAAACAGAGTCAATAGTTTCATTGAAATAGGTTTAAGGAATGAATCTAAAAATATAACCTTACCAATTAAGCCTATTGTAAAATTATGTGAGCGGCAATCAATTCTTCAAAATTCGAAACTCCACTCGCCTATTCAACCTGCGAGCCTCTTCGGAATCGTTGGTAGCGATAGGTCTTGAACCGCCATAACCTTTCCCCTTTATTCTGCGATGATTAATACCTTTAGAAATAAGGTAGCTTTTAATTTTATCAACTCGCTGCTGCGAAAGTTCTTGGTTCTTTTTCATATCGCCCCGGTTGTCGGTGTGGCCTTCGAGAGCTATCACAACCGAAGAGTTTGAATTCAAAAAATCAACTACCACATTTAACTCTTCATAAGATTCTTCTAAAAGATTTGTTTTGCCTAATTCAAACAACACGCTTTTTAAATTCACCACTGCCCCTACTTCTACAGGCTGTAGTTTGAAATTCATTTCAAGGGTGTTCATTTCAAACGTATGAATATCCAATCTTTCTGAAATGTTTACAAACGCTTTTGCATCTACCTCTATAGAATAAATTTTAGTTGATGGAACAATAACTGTATAGCTGCCATCGCGATTGCTGGTGGTTGAATACAATGAATCTGCCTTGAACAATATTCTTGCTAACACGCCCTCGCCTGTTTTAGAATTTGTTACCCGACCAGTAATTTTTACTTTTTGATCCGACAAGGTGTAGATGTCACGCTTTACTTCAACTATCTTTAAAACAGTATCAACAGGCAGCGTTGTTGAGAGGCTATCATTAATAATTCGAATATCACCATAGCCATCGCTATTTTGTGTGGAGGTATACAGGGCGAATTTTTGAACATTATACCTTCGAAAAAATAATTCGCGACCTTCGGAATTAATTGCCGGCCCCAAGTTGACGGGTGTTGACCAGTTCGTCCAGCTATCATCTAACCGAACAGAAACATAAATATCAAAACTCCCCAACCCACTGCGTCTGCCATTGGAAGCAAAATAAAGTTGTCGGCCATCAGCCGATAAGGTTGGGCTACTTTCCTGAAAATTGGTGTTGATGTTACGCCCTAAGTTGACAGGTTCAGTCCACTTGCCAGAGCGAATCAAACTAACGTAAATATCTTCTGCACCGATTGTATTATAAGACTCCGCAGCAAATACAAAGAACTCGTTGCTCCATTCACCAGTTAAGAATGAAGAACGATTCATAAAATATGGAATAGAAATATTTTGTGGAGTGGACCAACCTGTACCTGTGTTTCTCGAAATAGAAATTCCCTGTGTTCGAATCGGTTCTCCATTATTCGAGTAATGGCTTAATAAGTATAATTCATTTCCATCCATGCTAATACCCGCTACACCATTATAATCCCGATTGTTTAGCACTGAACCTGCATGAACGGGAGCCGACCAGGTATCACCCAATTTTATAGACATCCAGATGTCACCGGGATCTTTTTTTCCACCTACATTATCAGGATGGTTAGCGATAGTAAAAAAAAGAGTTTTCCCATCCAAACTGATTACAGGGTTTTGTTCATCGTAAGATGAATTAACCAAAGCCAGCGGATCATTGCTTTGAGATAAAGCAGAAAAAGAAAAAACGAGAAAAAGAAAAAAATATAATTTCATGTGTTCAGATCAGCTTCAAGATTACAAAATAATATGTTAAGCCACATATCTGCCTTTAGGCAGACAAGTTCACAGATACTAGGTTTTAAAATATTGAAACAGCTTTTCTGGAAAAGCATTTACATTTTACTTACCCATTCATTATCCTTAATAAAAAATCGCCAGGGAAGTTTTGCATCCGGCCCAGCATAATCAATACCAATTCTGGATGCTGATATTATTTCCTTCTTTCGAATAGTAACTCCATCTTCTATCCAAAGTTCGCAACTTGAAAGATTCTTTCCATTGCTAGTTCTGTCAATACCCAATGCTTTCGTTAGTTTACCAGGCCCTGAGGTAATCCGCTTAAGCGATGATGTTTTCATGCGGCTTTTCATTAGCTCTTCGCCCTCTACTGGTTGCAGCGCGCGAACAAGCACAGCATCTGCTTTATCATTTTCATTAACTACTACATTGAATAGATTATGAATGCCATAACATAAGTATACGTAAGCGATACCGCCAGCTTCAAACATAATTTTATTGCGTTCCGTCCTCATTCCTTGATAAGCATGACAACCCCGCTCTCGATAAGAATAGGCTTCTGTTTCAACAATCATTCCACCAGTAGTCTGTCCATCTATGCTCGTCATTAACAATTTACCAAGTAGCTCTTTGGCAATAAGAACTACATTTTTGCGAAGATAGAATGCTTTTGGAAGTGGTGGGTTTTGGCTTTCAGTTTTTGGCATTGCTTAGCGCGTAAAATGGTTCTATTTTTGCCACCTAAAATTAAAAATCTACCATGAAGAATACACTATTATTTTTATTATTGGCTATTGGCTTTGTAGCGAATGGTCAAATTCAAACACCACAACCAAGTGCTACAGCCTCAGTAACCACTGTAGTTGGATTAACAGATGTTAAAATTGATTATTCGCGTCCAAGTGCTAAAGGCCGCAAAATATTTGGTGAAGGAACTGCTCTCTTACCATACGGAGCAATCTGGAGAACAGGTGCAAACAACGGAACAAAAATTTCTTTTTCTGATGATGTTAAAGTTGAAGGAATCGCAGTACCTAAGGGTGAGTATTTGATTTTCAGCTGGCCAGGTGCTTCTGAGTGGACAATTTCACTATATAAAGACATTGCACTAGGCGGTAGTACAGGCGATTACAATAAAGCCCAAGAGGCAGCGAACTTTAAAGTAAAGTCTGAGAAGCTAACGGAGAAAATCGAAACGCTTACAATTAATATTGGTGACATTGCCGCTGATAGCAAAACAGCAAAGGTTCAAATTGCATGGGAAAGCACTTCAGTAAAATTTACTATATCGGTTGATTATGATGCCAAAGTGATGAAGTCGATCGAAGCATCAACTAAAGTAAACCCTAATAACTATTTTAATGCAGCCGTTTATTATCTTGAGAATGGAAAAGATTTGAAGCAAGCTCTTGAGTGGGTTAATATGGCCTCTGCTTCAAATCCAACTGCTTTCTGGATTATGTATCAGAAGGCAAGAATTCAGAAAGGTCTTGGTGATAAAACAGGTGCACTTGCTACTTCAAAAGCATCGTGGGAAGCAGCGAAAACTGCTAACAACCGCGATTATCAAATGATGAATGAAGACCTTCAGAAGACTTTGAAATAATCCTTCAATAAGCTTACACGAAGCATCCCAATTTTATTGGGATGCTTTTTTATTGTTCTGATTTTCGAAATATTGAAAGATAAATCCTAACACAACCACAATCAGACATCCAATAATATTGTAAAGCAAGAATGCGATCTTGGTAAAGAAGTAGCAATACACAATTACTCCCTCGGCAACAATGGCCGCAAAAAATATCGCGTTTGATTTTATATACTTCAAATAAAACGCAGATAAGAAAATTCCGAGTATTGTTCCATAAAATATAGAGCCCACAATATTTACAAACTGAATTAAGTTCTCCGCCTGATTAGCAATGGAGGCAAACATCATCCCAAATACAGCCCAGCCTGCCGTAAACCATTTTGATGCCGTTACATAATGATAATCGTCTTCCGAAGGTTTAATTGATCGTTTATAAATGTCCACGGTTGTGGTTGAAGCCAAGGCATTAAGTTCGGAAGCGGTTGAAGACATGGCTGCCGAAAAAACAACCGCCAATAATAACCCGATAAGGCCATGCGGCAGATAAGCCATCACAAACGTGATGAAGACATAATCTTTATCGAGTGTATTCGCACCCGGAATCGCAGCTGAAATCTGTTCTTTTACTTGTGTTCGAATTTGCTTTTCACTTTGTTGAATCTTTTCAATTGACACACGGCTTTGCTCAATTAAGGCCGGATTCTCCTGACGTATGGCTCCGATTAAATTCTCAGCTTCAATTTTTTTGTCAATGAATACTTTATCATACTCACCTTCTAATGCAGTAATAGCTCCCGCATACTCAGTTTGCATGGCTTTGTCTTTCAGCGATTGGTTATGAAATACAGGCGCTTGATTAAATTGATAAAATACAAAAACAAGAATACCAATGTATAGAATTACGAACTGCATCGGCACTTTTAAAAGCCCGTTGAAAAGCAGACCGAGTCTACTTTCCGTAACAGACTTGCCACCCAAATACCGACCTACCTGCGATTGATCGGCACCGAAGTATGACAGAAATAAAAACAAGCCACCAATCAAGCCCGACCAGATATTGTAGCGATCACTTAAATCAAAAGAAAAATTAATAAGATTCATTTTGCCCATCTCGCCAGCAAGCTGAAACGCCTCGGTAAACGTGATATCATTCGGCAACTTATTAAAAGCAGTAAGGCCAGCAATAATCATCCCTGTCATAATGATGGTTAACTGATATTTCTGAGTCATACTCACTGCTTTGGTTCCACCGCTCACGGTATAAATCATCACCAGTGATCCAATGAATATTGTTGTGAGATTAATATTCCAATCAAGAATAGCAGACAAGATTAATGAAGGAGCATAAATAGTTATCCCAACGGATAAACCCCGCAACATCAAAAAGAAAAAAGCAGCCAACGATCGGGTCTTTAAATCGAAACGAGTTTCCAGGTATTCATAAGCGGTATAAACTTTCAATCTATGATACAAAGGAACCGCAGTGATACTAAGAATTACCATAGCCAGCGGTAAACCAAAATAAAATTGCAAAAACCGCATGCCATCTTCGTAAGCCTGGCCCGGAGTAGAAAGAAATGTAATCGCACTTGCTTGCGTTGCCATAATGGATAAGCAAACATTCCACCATGGTAAACTTTTATTCCCTAATAGATAACTGTCAATATTTTTACTTCCACGACTTTTCCAGGTTCCGTAAGCAACAATGAGGGCGAGCGTTGTAAATAGAATTATCCAGTCAATAGAATTCATTTAAACGAAGTGGTTATTAGTAAATAAATTATGATTTGTGCCACCAATACAAGAATAACAAACCAATACCAACTTCGCCACTTCGCAAAAATCGGTGGCTTCTTTTCTATTTCTTCAACCATTACTTTTTTACTTTAATTTTTTCGTTTGACAATGATTTTTGCTTGCTCAATGAAACCAGGTTTGCAAATAATTTATACGCACCCGGAACTCCGTCTGGCAATTCTCTAAAGAACGAAAGACCAGTATATACATAGTGTCCCTCGCCATACTTACCTACTAGCAGGCTTCCGTTGCGAGCGGGCTCGCCCTTATCATTCATGGAAAGTAATGCGTCATACTTATTGCTCCATGCTGATGGAAAATAGAGTCCCCGTTCCTGCACCCAACCATCAAAATCTTTTGCCGTGATTTTATTTGGATAATTAAGCGCTGGGTGATCAGGTTTTAAAATTCTTACTTCGCTATTTTCTTCCGTGACGCGATCTCGCGAAAGCGTAATCGGATAAGGGGCTATTTTATCTTTATCCATTTCGAAATCGTTATTGGTATTGTATTGTACCACCAACGTTCCACCTCTTTCCACATACTTTAAAAGTGTTGGCATAATAAATCCAATACGCTCGTTGGTATTTATGGTTCGAATACCTAATACCACCGCATTCACTCTTTGTAGATTGGCTTCAGTAACTTCTTCATTTTTCATTTCCCAGACCTCATAGCCAAGGTTTCTTAAACTTGCGGGAATTTCATCACCCGCACCTTTAATGTAACCAATAACAGAACCCACTTTATTAATATTGATCCGAAGTGCTCTTACTTTAGCCTCGGGTAAGAGAGTTTGCACGGGAATATGGTCATAGGTTATCTGCTGAAGAGAGTTTGAATATGTTTTACCTTCAACCTCTGCAACAGCGCGAATAATGCCGTCAACCTCTGCTTTACCCCCAACCACATTAAATGTGAGTGTTTTCTCTTCATTCAACTTTGACAATTCAAAAGCAATTGTAGTGGGTTCGCTCTTCCATCCTGCAGGCAAATCCAATGTTAAGTTTCCAGAAATCTTTTTCTGAGAGGCCGACTTTACTAGAACACTTATGGATTTAGGAGATTGATCTTTAAAAACTACTACTCGCTCCGGAAAGTTTACAAACACAGGCGGCACTATCTCAACAGGTCGCATCAATTCGCCACGCACCGGATCCGTCCATTTATAAATGATGGGAGTAGCTATCACTAACTTTTCACCTTGAACAGAAAATTCCGCTTCCGCATTCATAGCCGCATCATTCTCAGGTTTGCCTATCAAGGATTTATCCTGAACGGTAAACAAACCAATTGGATGAGAATCCTTTAGCCAATAAGGCGATGAGTAAGCTGCATCGCTATTAAGAGATTTTGTTGATCTAAATATATGTGATGAATTGTTTGTTAATGAAAGCGAAAGAGTTGAGTCAAGACTAAGTTGCTTGCTTGCAATCTTATTTAGTGAGATCGCGGTAGCCGAACGATTGATGACTTCAAATGATAAAGTTACTTGCTGGCCGGGGGTAACCATAAAGTTAGTGGCTTTCACTTCCATATATAATCCTATGCAATCAATTATTACTTGATCCACTTCTTTCAATTTTCGGGTTTTCCAAACTGAATTTTCGAGCAGGTTAATCTGCCTTCGCAATTCAAGAAGAGTTGGAACGCTATGTGCCGGATTTTCTTCATTAAATTCAGAAATAACTTTTGACACTAACTGTTGAACTATCTCACTGCCTTTTACCCGCGTCCAGGTTGTGTTTATTTTTTCGAAGATTTCTTTGTCAGCCTTATCTCCTTTTATAAACTCAAAAAATTCCTGAGCGTCTCCTCGACTTCCAGATGACCCAAATCCTTGACTTTTATGGGACGTGCGACTTGCTGCCGCTATTTCTGAATACGATTCTCCAAGCAGCGGATTATAGGTTCCTACATTCATGGCAATAATACCAGGCGTGCTTTCATTAATAGTTTGATTCCACCACCGGCCAGTATTTGTGTACAAAGCACTCACCTGCCACAAACCAAAAGTTTTAACCTGTTCGGGAAAGGCTTTAGGATCGTTACTTGTATCGAAGGCTTCTTGTGCGAGAATGGCGGATGAAGTGTGGTGTCCATGACCTGCCCGTTCATCAGGAGGAAAACGCGTAAGGATAACATCAGGTTTAAACTGGCGAATTATTTGAACTACATCAGAAAGAATTTCCTCTTTGCCCCAAATCTCAAGTGTCTCCTGATAGTTTTTGGAAAAACCAAAATCAATCGCACGTGTAAAAAACTGCTGCCCACCATCAATACGTCTTGCTGCCAATAATTCCTGAGTGCGGATAACTCCCAATAATTCCCCAATCTCAGGTCCAATCAAATTTTGACCACCATCTCCACGCGTCATGGATAAATAAGCAGTTGCCGCAAGTCGACCATTTGCCAGATAGGTGATTGCTCGCGTGTTTTCATCATCTGGGTGAGCTGCTACATATAGAACCGAGCCAAGAAAATTTAACTTTTTAAGTTTCAGTTTTATCTCTGAGGCGCCAGGCTGCCTGTATTGACCATCTGAGAAAGTTGACGCAAACAGCATAGACATGAAAAGGATCAATCGCATGATGTTGATTTTAAAACGTGAAATAAAGGAAAAAATAATTATCAACCTGAATGGGTGAACGGAACGGCATTAACACGGTATTAACGGAGTTGCGAATTAAAATTTGCCCCGCTTTTCCCCATTCACCAAAAAAGTACCATCGTTTTGAATGGTGAGATAGATTTTACTAACAGCTTTTTTATCTGAGTCATTGAAGAATACTGTAAACTCGTTTGGAGCTAATTTCTCCTTAATATCCTCGGTATAACCCCAATCAATTTTTATTATAGTACCTGCTGTTGCTTTGCGATTAAAGAGAAGATCTCCCTCATTATTCACAACGCGCACTCTGAATTCCTGATCAGAGATTGCTAATACTTTAAGTTCGACCAGGAGGTAGGGCATAGGCCCCGCGGTAGCATTTCTTATTTTGTCATCCGTAGATTTATCATATTCCACGGTTTGTCGATCAATTCCTGGACGTTCTTTGAAAATATAATTCACTTTTAATTCAAACTCCTCTGAGGCCTTATAAGGCACCTCGCTCTGATAGCCGAAGCTTGAAATAAGCGCTAGAAATAAATTAGTAATCATTTCAGAATTAGAAGTTTACGACAATTACTTTCAAGTTATCAATACGGTTATTCATAACCTAATAGCCTGCTTATCAATCTGTGGAAACCCTTGTGAACATTGAGGTTCACACAAATAATCTTTAAGTATAAATTCGCTAAAAGATTTTTTTAATTCAAAAACAATCTAAATTTGTGACCTGTATTTAAACCCTATCAAACACATTATGAACAAAGCTGAACTAGTAAGCAAGATTGCCGAAGATGCTGGCATCACTAAAGTACAAGCTACTGCCGCCCTTGGATCTTTCATGGAAGGTGTAACTAAAACCCTCAAGTCAGGTAACAAGCTTATCCTTGTCGGCTTCGGTACTTTCTCTGTTTCGAAAAGAGCCGCCCGCAAAGGTCGCAATCCTCAAACAGGTGAAACCATTAAGATTAAAGCTAAGAAAGTTGCTAAATTTAAAGCTAGCAAAGAATTATCTGGCAAAATTTAATCAACACTCGACCGGACTCAGCGTCAGAAAGAGTGTAAAATAATAATAGGCAGTTAAGACTGTCTATTATTATTTTAAGATGTTATCTTTTGCACTCAAGGAGAAACATCATTTTATTTGCGCCAAAATATAACTTATGAAAACAGCCGAAATACATACCAACAAAGGAGTAATGAAAGTAAAATTTTTTGAAGCCGATGCTCCTATCGCGGTCAAAAACTTTACGGATTTAGCTAAGAAAGGATTTTATGATGGCCTAACCTTTCACCGTGTTATTCCTAATTTTATGATTCAAGGGGGTTGTCCAAATGGAATTGGCAATGGCGGTCCTGGGTATACAATCAAGTGTGAGCTTACTGGTGAAAACCAATATCATGATCGCGGTGTGCTTTCAATGGCGCATGCCGGGCGCAACACAGGTGGTTCTCAATTCTTTATCTGTCATAATCGTGAAAACACGAAACACTTAGATCGCAACCACACCGTTTTTGGTAAAGTATACGAAGGGGATGACGTGATCGATCAAATCCGCACAGACGATACGATTGAGAAAATTGTAATTACTGAAGAAGCGTAATCTATAAAACATATTCAATGCCAGCTGAGGCTTTATTTGCCTTAGCTCTCGCCTCTTCTATAGTTTTTCCTCTCGCTAAGCAAACACCCATTCTTCGTTCACCATTTACTTCGGGCTTTCCAAATAAACGAAGTTGGGTATCGGGTTCTTTCAATGCGTGCTCTATACCTGAATAAATAATATTTTCCGAAGTCCCTGTCACCAAGATAACAGAAGAAGCGGATGGCCCTAATTGTCTGATCACTGGGATTGGCAACCCAAGGATTGCCCGCACGTGCAAGGCAAACTCTGAAAGGTCTTGCGAGATCATAGTTACCATACCTGTATCATGCGGCCGTGGTGATAGCTCACTGAAATAAACTTCATCGCCTTTCACAAAAAACTCAACACCAAAAATGCCGTGACCACCTAATTCATTTACAACCTTGGTGGCTATCTGTTGGGATTGGTTTAAGGCTAAGTCGCTCATAGGATGTGGTTGCCACGATTCCTGATAGTCACCATGCTCTTGCCTGTGGCCGATAGGTTCACAGAACGAAACACCCTCTTTATGCCTGATAGTTAACAAGGTTATCTCATAATCAAAATCCACAAAGCCTTCAATAATTACTTTTCCCCCACCACTTCGTCCACCTTCCTGCGCATAGTGCCATGCAGTGTCAATATCTGCTTCACTTTTTATAACGCTTTGCCCTTTGCCTGAGGAACTCATAATCGGTTTAACCACACAAGGAAGTCCAATGACTTTAACTGCTTTTACAAATTCTTCTTTGTTGCCGGCAAATTTATATGGAGAAGTTTTTACATTGAGTTTTTCAGCAGCAAGCGTGCGAATTCCTTCTCTATTCATAGTAAGACGGGTAGCATTAGCCGTAGGTATAATATTGAAACCTTCTTTCTCTAATTCAACCAATGTATTAGTGTCGATGGCTTCCACTTCTGGCACAATATAAGTAGGTCGCTCCTTCTCAATAATTTGTCGAAGCGCCTTACCATCCAACATAGAAATTGTATACGACCGATGAGCTACCTGCATGGCCGGAGCATTTTTGTAGCGATCAACAGCTATTACTTCAACCCCATAACGCTGAAACTCGATCACCACTTCTTTGCCTAACTCACCCGACCCCAGCATCATTACCTTAATGGCAGAAGTTGCCAAGGGTGTTCCTATTTTAATTGTCTCTGATTGCATACTTATTTTTTAGCTCCGGGATGATAGGTGCGCTCAGCATGCTTGACTACATCTTTTCTGTAAAACCAAACATCCTTAAATTTTCCCTGACTGTATAACACGGCCTGATCCTGAAAATGCGGAGAAAGGGGATTATTGTTATTGCCGCCTGCTAAAACTGATTTAGCTTTTACCTCTTTGCCAAATTCAACAACGGCAACAAAACTATTGCCTACATAACCATACATTTTATTGGTGTCTTGAAATTTGCGACTACCAAATGACGCAAGATATCCCCAGAAAGA
>Ga0105045_10002523_pt1 | contig 15486 bp, 10 predicted proteins | sample MAT02_FD_78089 | JGI IMG/M metagenome (GOLD analysis project Ga0105045, IMG submission 78089) | Freshwater microbial communities from Lake Fryxell liftoff mats and glacier meltwater in Antarctica - MAT-02 (megahit assembly) | ecosystem: Environmental > Aquatic > Freshwater > Ice > Liftoff...
ATTCTACAGGATTAGATGTTGTATTGGGCGGATTAGCAGTGGCAACAGGAAACGATTTTCCAACAACAGGAATTGATTCCTTAATTTTAAATCAAACAGCAGCGGCAACTTTAACAGCTGCTTCAAGTGTAAATACCCTGTTTATTACAAACATAGGAAGATTGACAACTTCTACTGCAAATATGCTAACTGTTTTAGGCACATTGGCAACAAGCACTGCAAGAAATAGCACAGGATATATTGACGGCCCTTTAACACGTACAATCGGAGTAGGTGCATCAGGTACCTTTCTGTTTCCATTAGGAATTGGAACAACTAATAATTTAGCTGTTGAAGTCATTAATCCAGTAGTAACAGGATCAAGTGTTACATTAACAGCCATTGCAAGAAGTATTCCTACAGGAGGCTTATTTGGCACAGGATTAACTTCGCTAGCCACCAACCGCTATTGGGCTTTTGCTCCTGTGGGTGGTTCTGGGGTTCTTAGCTCCGTTAGGAATATTCGTGTATTTGAATCAACTACAACAAGTTTGGGAGCATCAAAGAAAATTGGATTTACTATTGCTAATGCAACTGGAACATACAATAGTATAGGTGGGCAATTAGATTCATCATCCGTAACTATTTTAAGTTCAACTACTGTTCCTGCATTCGGAACGGGAATAGATAGCACATTCCTTGCTCTTGGCGCTGGTGTTTCTTCAGGTACATTTACAGGCGGCACCTTTACTGTAGGACCAACAGCAACCTTCTTTAGCTTAACAGCTGCATTAGCTGCTATAAATGAAAGAACAATATTATCAGCACCAGTAGTTTTAGAGTTTCAAAGCACCTATAATCCAAGTGTAGAAACTTACCCTATTGTGCTTAGAGCTACATTGCCAACAACTGCAATCAATACAATTACCATTCGTCCATCTGCTGCCGTTACAAGTAGCATTAATTTTGCGGGAATCATGTTTAATGGATTGCCATTGGTAGATTTTAATGGTGGTAAAAATATCATTATTGATGGAAGACCAGCAGGATTAGGAACAAATCGATTTATTTCATTTAACCAACAAGCATTCGGGTCCTCCCCTACAGTGCGTTTTATTAATGATGCACAAAATGTAACTTTACGAAGAATCAATGTTCAAGGAAATAATAACTCAACTACAAGTGGTGTCATTTTGTTTAGTACTACAAATGCAACTGCTGGAAACTCAACTGATACAATAGACTTTTGTACCATAAATGGATTGGCAAATTCAGTAAATTGTATTTTTGCGTCCGGTTCGACAGCTCCTATTGATAATAAGAATGTTGTCATTTCTAATAATAATATTTTCGACTTCTTCTTAAATGGAAGCACACCAACAGGGTTATCTGTTGCATCTGGAAACTCAGCTTGGATTATAAACGCTAATAACTTTTATCAAACTGCAACTAGAAATGTTTTTACAACTCCAATAATGAATGCCACAACTGCGTTTAGGGCTGTTCAACTGAATAACTCAGCAACAAATGCGGTATTTACAGTAACAAACAATAGAGTTGGTGGTAACATTCCAGGTATTGCTGGTTCAACCTTTGTTATAGGAGATAGTTCAATAGGAACTGCATTTGCCCATACCTTTAGACCTTTTGATTTCTCTAACGTAGGATCCTCCTCTCCAACTTCAGTTCAAAATAATATTGTTTCTGATATTACTATATTTACAAGCGGAACGGCTGCCAATGATGCATTCACCGCAATTGGAGCTTTACAAGTAGGTGCTTATAATATTGGTAATATTACTGGAAACACCATTGGTACAGGCACAGGAACAGGCTCCATTAATATTGTATATAGAGGCACTAACATTTGTAATGTTAGGGGCATACAATTTACGGGCACAACTGGTGGATTGGTTCAAAATAACACAATAGGAGGTATTACTTCATCTATTCAAGGTGCTCAAGCGGCAGCAGGTTCTGTTTTAGTGGTAGGTATCAATGCAGGTGCAACATTCTTACAACCGATTACTATCAGCAATAACATTGTTGGAAGCACTACGATAGCAAATAGTATTCAAGGTACTGCAGCTTCATTGGGTGCAATTGGTATTTTTGGAATTCAACCAAATGCTGCGACAGGTGCAGCAGTAACTGTTTCAAATAATACGGTTGCCAACATGACCTCTTTTAGCACTACTAATAGTGGTAACAACTCTGTTAGGGGTATTTGGGTTGCAGGAGCATCTTCTATTTCAACAACCTTATCTGGAAATACTGTAAGAAACCTAAGAGCAGATGGTCCAAATGTTTCTGTGGATCAATTCGCTTCGGTAATTGGTATTAGCAATATTGCTTCAGGCGCAGGAAACCAACTTATTTCCAATAATGTCATTCATTCCTTGACATCAACTTTCAATGGTCCTGTGGCAAATGTTGTTCAAGGGATTTTTTATAATTCAACCAACACTAGCGGTATTAGTTTAATTGAACGTAATATTATTCACTCTTTGGAAACAGGCGTTAGTAATAATTTCACCTCTCAACATGGTATTAATATTGGAACAGCATCTACCTACATCCAAGCAAATAACAATTTTGTGCGCTTAGGTATTAATAGCAATGGAACAGCAAATACAGCAAATGCTACCTTCTATGGTATTTTAAAACAAAACACCAACAATACTGCCATCATCCACAATACAGTTTATATTGGAGGTGCTCCAGCAGCTTCCGATACCCTTTCATTATCAGCAGGATTCTATAAATTTAATTCAGGTGCTGTAGATACTGTAATGAATAATATTTTCATGAATGCGCGTTCTAATACTTCTGGAACTAGCCAACATTATGCAATGTGGTTAAACAATACAACTGGTTATAGAGGCGATGCCAATTTAACATTTGTAAATGGTACAGGTGGCGTTTTATTCAGAAATGGATTTACGCGTATTACTAATGTACAAGCATGGCGAGCTCTTCAAAAGCCATTTGGTATTGGATCAGCCATTGGCAATCCTTTATTTAATGCTGGTATTACCAATGCAGCAACTTCTATTAACTTTACGTTAAATACCAATACACCAGCAGCTACTGCAGCAATTTCGTTGGCTAATATTACTATTGATTTAGCTGGAAATATTAGACCAGCAGCTCGTGCCATTGGATGTTTTGATTTAGGTTTATTAGCCTTAACTGCCACCAATGATATCTATGTTCCTCGAATTACCTTTATTCCTTCAGGAAACAGAGCCTCATCTAATACGGTATTTAATAATATTACCGTTACTGATATAGGTGCGGGCGTTCCAACATCAGGAGCTTCTGCTCCTCGGTTATGGTACCGCAATGTAACTACAGCAAGCACTTGGGCTAATGTTCAACCAACTTCATTTAGCGGAACTGGAAACAACGCGCTATTTTCATACACCTTCAACTGGTCTTCAATTGGAGGTACTCCTGCCGTTGGTCATGTAATCCATTATTATTTTGTTGCGCAAGATTTAGCAACTACATCTAATATTTGGTATTCTCAATACACAGCGACAGATCCTCTTCATACTTCGGTTTCTGCTCATACCGCGAACTCTTCAATTGTAGATAGTTTTGCGATAGCAACACCACTTCCAACTACTATTAATATACCGGTTGACTATCCAAATTTAACTGGAACTTCAGGATTGTTTAATGCAATTAATACAGGAGCGTTAGCTGGTAATACTACTGTTACTATTACAGCTGATGTGAATGAAACGGGAGTTAATCAATTAAACAACGCAGGGCTGGGTGGTTTTAGGTTGCTTATACAACCTGATGGTAGCCCAAGAACATTATGGGGCAATACAACAACCAGTATGATTCGTTTAAATGGGGTTTCCAATGTTGTAATTGATGGAGGCGTTAGTAAAAACTTACGTTTGATTGATTCAATTGGTACAACAACATCAGCAACAGTAGGAGCAACGATTGAGTTTTTAGGGGGATCTACAAATGATACTTTGGTCAACTGTATTATTGAAGGTAATAGTTCATTAACAACTAGAGGTACTGTCACCATTGGAGCAGGTAACAATTCAAATATTTTATTTGCCAATAATGATATTAGAGCTGCCAATAATGATACACTAAGAAGACCTGCGGTTGCCATTTTTTCGAATAATATAGGTAACGCGGCAATTACCATTGGAGGAGTAACCAATCGTCCTGGTGGAAATAGAATCTATGATTTTACGAATTTAGCAATTAGCATACCTAATACAGGCAATGGTATAGTGATTGGCAATACCACGGTAAGTGAAAATGGAAATGTGATTTATAATACTACTGCAGGAAGTGCTGTAACATTTGTTTCAATAGCTGCAGGTAATAATCATATCGTTGCCAACAATAAAGTTTACCAAACATTGCGATCGTATACTGGAACTGTTATTGGTTATTCTATTACGGGTGGTGGAACTGGTCATCAAATTACAAAAAATCATTTTGGCGGTTCAGCCCAAGATAGAAGCGGAACAGCCTTATTAAGTACTGGAGGTCAAGTAACTGGAATTATAGTTACTTTAGGCAATGCCGCTACTACAACCATTGACAGTAACTACTTATCCAATTTTGGTTCTTTAACTTCAGGTGTTTTTGGAATTAACATGACAGCAGGAACTGCTAATATTCAGAAAAATATTATTGGGTTTGGCATAAATATATATGACACTATTCAAAATGGAAGTGATAATGGATTGATTAATTTTACAGGAGGTACTGTTGCATTGGTGGAGGATAATAGAATAGGGAATATGCGTTATTACAAAAATTCAGGAGACAGAAGTTCAGGCATCACCATTAATGGTGTAGTTACAGCATTAACTGTTCGAAATAATATAATTAAGGATATTAGTTCTAACTCAAGCACCACTTCAATTAGTTCCACTTTTAAGGTAACTGGAATTATGGTCGCAGCAGCTTTTCCAAATGCCGTTTTTGAAAATAACACTATATTCAACATAGCCAATACAAATACATCTGCTACAGCTGTTATGGCCGCAGGTATAAATTTAAATAGTGCCTTAATCAACTCTGTTTTCAGAAGAAATAGGGTTTACAATATCGGAACTGCTGGCCTTGGAACAGGAACCAGCGCCCCATTGGCAACAGGCATTCATATTTCAAGTACTGGAGCTTCTGGAAATCTATTTATAAACAATCAAATTACAGTAGGTAGTGGCACTTCGGGTCAAACTGTAGTGCAGGGCGTTCGTGATGATATAACTTCGGGAACAAATACATATACCCACAACAGTGTTTTTATTAATGGCAATACAACAACTGGAACGAATGCTTCACATGGAATATTTAGATCAGGAGCCGGTATTGTAAACGTAACGAACAATATTTTTTATAATAAACGCACTACCGCGGGCCTTAATGGTAATAATTTCACAGTAGGGTCAGCCAATGCCATTACCAGTTCAAGCTTAAATTATAATTTGTTTATTGTAAATGACACTAATGCAGTTGCACAGCTAGGTGGTGCACCTCAAAGTTGGCTAGCATTGGGTACACTTTACACCACAACCTACAATACCAATTGGGCAGAAAGCGATTCTTTAGTATTAGCAGAGCAATTATTTACAGACACGAGTATTGGAGATTTGAGTATTAAAACAGCCAATCCAGAAGCATGGTATACGAATGGAAAAGGCATCCGAATTATTGGCCAAACAGGCGATTTCAATAATGCTACTGGTGTTCGTTCAGGTTCAATTGCAGCAGGTGCAGTAGATATTGGATCAGTAGAATTTACTCCTACTTCATTGCCTCCCGTTGCCTTTGCAGATAAAACACCAATCGCATTGGATAGCACACAATTTTTCTTTGCCAACCGTATGATTGGTAAAGCAAATTGGGGTAGCGCAGGCTCACTTCCAACAACTGTTGATTTAAGGTATTATTCGGGAGTAAATGCTCCTAATCTAATTGCAGGCAGAACACGTATGAATGCATATTGGAATTTGGCTCCCTCAAGTGGTTCAAGTTACACTTATGCATTAACTCTTTTGCAAGATTCAGCTGTATTAGGTACAACTGGCGCAGTATCAAATTTGGCTATTGTTCGTTACTCGGGAACTGGCACTGTTTGGAATACAGCACTTAGCACTTCTGTAAATAATATTACAGGATTTATGAATGCTTCTGCATTATCTTCAATGGGTAATTTCACAGGCACCGATATTGCCAATAATCCATTGCCAGTTAAGTTATTATCATTGGCTGCAATTAATAAAGATAGAGATGTTTTGGTATCATGGACAACTGCATCCGAAGAAAATAACGAGGGGTTTGAAGTGGAGCGTTCTGTTGATGGATATAATTTTGGGTATGCAGGATTTGTAAAAGGTGGAGGTAATAGCATCCAACCATCAAATTATGGATTAACAGATTCAAAAGCATTTGATGTAATGAATAACAATCAGTTGTACTATCGTTTAAAACAAATAGACTTTGATGGAAAGTTCACCTATTCAGCTGTAGTTATTGTTCGTAATGATATGGTAAAAGAAGGTGAAGTATCCGCTTATCCAAATCCATTTGAAGGAAGTTATGCTGTTTCAATCAACACACAAAGGGAAGGAACTGCATCTATACAAATGATGGATATTCAAGGTAAATTGGTGGCAGCGCAAACAACAGTTGTTGGCAAAGGAATTATTACCATTGTAATGGATAACGTATCTAATCTTCATGTTGGAATCTACATTGTGAAAGTAACCGTTAATGGCGAATCACAAGTATTAAAAATGATTAAGCAGTAAACAGCAAAATTATTTTAGAAGAGCCGTCCCGCAATATTGTAGGACGGCTCTTTTATTTGTATTTAACCCAGATTATCTATTAGTATTTAATGTCCAAATAAATAAAATGATTATCTGTTGCTTCACTGAAATTTAAATTGAGCACTGAATGCCCTGTAAATTTTGGCACCAATTTCTCTTTTAGAGGTGTTGCAACTTAGCTCTCAAAAAACGGTTCTTTTTGAACTCCTAATAAAACTTAAATCCAAAGTTGATTTTTCTTGATTCTAAATACGCCTCCAACTTGTATCTTTGCCGAAAGGTTTCTTAATGATATTTTTCTGACATGGAGTAATGGGAAGATACATTTATTAGCTCTAGCGCTTGTCAGGGAATTTTCGCTGCGCTCTTGTTCCCCGACAACCGTATTTATTAGGTGTTGGATTTATCACTTGACCTTTAAAAATTATAAATTTAACCAATAAAAGGAAATCTAAGAATCAATTTGCTGGCACAATAGCCGAATAAATAAAGAAAATTTATGACAAAAAAGAAAATTCTTATTACTGGTGGTGCTGGATTTATCGGCTCTCATGTAGTGCGTTTATTTGTAAATAAATATCCTGATTATCATATTTACAATTTGGATAAATTAACCTACGCGGGAAATTTAAAAAACATCACAGATATCGAAAATGCGCCAAACTACACTTTTATAAAAGCCGATTTGGTTGATGCAGGGCAAATAAGTGGTTTATTTGAGCAATATGCCATTACAGATATCATTCACTTAGCGGCCGAAAGCCATGTTGATAGAAGCATTACCAATCCGCTAGAATTTGTGATGACCAACGTAGTGGGCACCGTAAACCTATTAAATGCAGCAAAAGCAGCATGGAAAGACAATTTTAACGATAAGCTATTCTACCACGTTTCAACAGATGAAGTTTATGGTAGCTTGCATGATGGCGGTTTCTTTTTAGAATCAACACCATACGATCCTCAAAGTCCATATAGTGCGAGCAAAGCAGCAAGTGATCATTTTGTTAGAGCTTACCACAATACTTATAAAATTAGAGTTGTTCTTAGCAATTGCTCCAATAATTATGGCCCCAATCAGTTTCCAGAAAAATTGGTTCCACTATTCATCAATAATATTCGAAACAATAAGCCATTACCTGTTTATGGCAAAGGTGAAAATGTGAGAGATTGGTTATATGTTGTAGATCATGCTAGAGCAATTGACGATGTGTTTCACAAAGGAAAAGTGGGCGAAACATATAATATTGGCGGCTTTAATGAATGGACAAATATTGATTTGATAAAGGTAATTTGCAAAGCCATGGATACTAAACTTAGAAGGCAAGAAGGCGAATCTGAAAAATTGATTTCTTATGTTACCGATCGTGCTGGTCATGATTTGCGCTATGCAATTGATGCCAACAAAATTATGAAAGAATTAGGGTGGGAACCGTCACTTCAATTTGAAGAAGGCATCGAAAAAACAATTAATTGGTACATGGATAACCAAGTATGGATGGATGAGATAACTAGTGGTGATTACCAAAAATATTATGACAAAATGTATTCAAGCTAATAATGTCAACAATTAAGTAAATTGCAGAATGAAAACAATTGTTAAAGAATTAATAAATGAAAAGGGGAATGAACTCTTGAGTAAATTGGAAGCCTTAAATATTATTAAAATTACGACCAAAAATAATGAAGAATTAAATACAATAGAAATCTGCAAATAACGCCTAATGGCTTAAATAGAAATTTCTGTTAAAGTCAAGTCTTAAATAGAATTTCATCTAACTTCAAACACAGGCTCTCTATTGAACACTAATATGGACACCTTAATTCAACTTAAGCACAAGTATAATAAAATGAGGTTAGGTGATGCAAGAATAGCTGCAACAGCAATCGAAAATGGATTTAATTTATTATCTAATGACAAAGATTTTTTAAATATCAAAAGGCTTGCCGTTATTGCACCATTTAATTTTAAATAAAAACTATGAAAGGAATAATTTTAGCTGGAGGAAGCGGCACACGATTGCATCCGCTCACACTAGCAGTTAGTAAGCAGCTTATGCCAGTTTACGATAAGCCTATGATTTATTATCCACTTTCGGTATTAATGCTTGCAGGGATAAACAAAATATTAATTATTTCAACACCTCATGATTTGCCAGGCTTTAAAAAACTATTGGGGGATGGGAGTCAAATTGGTTGTAAATTTGAGTATGCAGAGCAACCCAGCCCTGATGGACTTGCCCAAGCTTTTATTATTGGCGAGCAGTTTATCGGAAAAGATAAAGTTGCTTTAGTACTGGGTGATAACATTTTTTTTAGTGCAGGTTTAAGTCAATTGTTAAAGGCAAACAACAATCCCGAGGGCGGTGTGGTTTTTGCTTATCATGTTACCGATCCTGAACGTTATGGAGTGGTGGAGTTTGATGAAAACATGAAGGCATTGAGCATTGAAGAAAAACCTGAAAACCCTAAATCTAATTATGCAGTACCGGGGTTGTATTTTTATGATAATGATGTGGTAGAAATTGCTAAAAACATTAAGCCATCCCCACGAGGCGAATTGGAAATTACTGACGTAAACCGAGTATACTTAGAGAAAGGAAACTTAAAAGTGGGTGTATTACAAAGAGGCACTGCTTGGCTTGATACTGGGACTTTCGCCTCATTAATGCAAGCAGGTCAATTTGTGCAAGTAATAGAAGAGCGGCAAGGCTGGAAAATAGGATGCATAGAAGAAATTGCGTTTAAAAATGGATGGATTTCAAAAGAAAAATTAGCCGAAGAAGCAAAAAAACTTGTTAAAAGCGGTTATGGTCAATATTTATTAAACCTAATAAAATAATTTAAATACACGTACAATGATTAACCCACAACACGAAGCACTTAAAAAATTTAGTTATCAAATTAACTACGCAATCATTAATTATATCCCGCATCAATTAAGAGTTGATGATTACAATAATATTGTTATTGGCGGATTAGGAGGCAGTGGAATTGGTGGGCGTATTGTAAAAAGTTTGTTTGCAAAAAAATTACCTATTCCGTTAGAGTGCATTGCAGACTATACTTTGCCTGCTTTTGTAAATGAAAAAACGCTGGTTATTTTAGCTTCTTACTCTGGTAATACTGAGGAAACATTAACCATGTATCAAGAGGCAAAAAAGCGAGGATCAAAAATATTAACACTCTCTACTGGAGGTAAATTAAAGGAACATGCGCTTGCAGATGGACATTATTTTTTGCAAATTGAAGGTGGGTTTCAACCACGAATGGCGTTAGGTTTTTCTTTATCTTTTTTGATTCAGATTATTGCCGAATTAATTGAACAAAATATTACACCAGAACTGCAAGAGTTGGTTTCAGAGTTCGCAGAAACTGGTCCTTTTGAAGCAAGAGCAAAAATGATTTTTGACAATATAAAATCAAAAGTGAATTCAAAATTTGTGGTGTTATCCGATGGGAATATGGAGCCTGTCGCTATTCGATTTGCACAGCAAGTGCAGGAAAATGCAAAGCATGAGTGTTTCCAAAATGTGCTTCCCGAAATGAATCACAATGTGATTGAATCGTATTATGGCACTTTAAATACAGTCTTTTTCTTTTTAGATTCTCAACAAAATGATAAAATAACTTCAAGATTCGATTTTTTAACAGGACTATTGGAAGTTGAAAATCATAAAATAGTACATCTGCCAATTGATGAATTTAATGTTAAATCCGTGTTTGAAATTATTTATACACTCGATTGGGTTTCTATGCTTATTGCCGATCATCTCCGTGTTGATTCTTTAAATGTGCCTAATATAACTTCACTTAAAGAGTTTTTAGACCACTCAAATTGATATGTCAATACTAAGTCGTTTATTCAGTAAAAAACCAAAGCTGGCAAACGATGGTTTTGTAAATCCCATTTTTACTGAGTTTCATTCTCATTTACTTCCAGGTATTGACGATGGCGTTCAAACGTTGGAAGAAAGTATTCTTGTGCTCAAAAAGTTTGAAGAGCTCGGCTATAAAAAAGTAATTACTACGCCACACATAATGGGCGATTTGTATAAAAACGATTCTCATAATATTATTCCGTTGTTAAATAAGGTAAAACAATCTTTGAAAGACGAAGGCATTGCAATTGAATTATGCGCAGCAGCCGAGTATATGGTTGATGATGGGTTTCAAGCCAAAATTGACAAGAAAGAGTTGTTGTATTTTGGAAATAAATATGTGCTTATTGAGATGCCATTTATGGAGCCAGCTCCCAACTTAAAGGAGGTTTTATTTGCGCTACGTGTAAATGGTTACAAGCCTGTATTGGCTCACCCGGAGCGTTATGTATATTATGGTTACAATAAAAAGCATTACGAAGAATTGTGGGATGCTGAAGTGCTGTTTCAGTTAAATATTAATTCATTGGTGGGATTTTATTCTCCGCAAGTACAAAAAGTTGCTGAATATTTAGTGGATCAAAAAATGGTGAGTTTGGTTGGGAGCGATACCCACGGCATGAGGTACTTGCCCGCTTTAGAAATAGCGTTACAAACTGAATACTACGAAAAGATTTGTCAATTAACCTTGCTAAACAATACGTTTTAATGAATTGTGTTTTGCAAAAAAAATCAAAGAAGTTTTACAACGAGTCTAGTAATTCTGCTAGCTGCTTATCTTTTTCTGTAACCGTATTACCAGCATCATGAGTTGTTAGTTTTACCGTCACTTTGTTGTAAATATTGCTCCATTCGGGATGGTGGTTCAACTTCTCTATAATAAATGAGGCATTCACCATCCACGAAATTGCTGCTGCAAAGTCTTTAAATACAAAAGTTTTGTGTAGTGCGTTGTTTTCTTCTTTCCAATTATTCATTGTTATAGTGGTTTAAATATTCTTTACTCAACTCAACATACGCCCTCGCATTTCGTTTCACTTTTTCAATATGTGCATCGCTCATTTGTTTTAAAACTTTTGCTGGCGAACCAATTACAATTGAATTTTCGGGTATTATCATTCCTTCAGTTACCAATGCATTTGCGCCAATAATGCAAAAATTTCCGATAATTGCACCATTCAGAATTGTTGCATGCATTCCAACCAACACATGATTGCCAAGCGTTGCTCCATGCACAATTGCGCAATGTCCAATAATACAATCGTTACCAATTTTTGTTGGAAAATGTGGGTCTACATGGACAACAGCATTTTCTTGAATATTGGTTCTATCACCAACCGTAATGCTATCTCCATCTCCGCGCAATACAGCTCCAAACCATACTGAACACTGGTCACCAAGTGTTACTTGGCCAAATACACGGGCTGTGTCAGCTATCCAAACCTCATTGCCTTTTACAATTGGTTTTTGTAAAATTTCCTTTAATGCACTCATAACAGCAATTTCAACTATTTCTAAATACAAACATACTCTAATTATTTTCTAAATTTGCTGTGTATGTCATCACACCATTTTGTAAAAGAAGGGCAAGAGCCAGCATTAATTATCGCTAATGGCGAAGCTTGTTCAAATGAATTATTAGGTCAGCTATTAGAGTGGAGTCCATTTATAGTAGTGTTGGATGGAGCCATGAATCGGGTTGCTGACTTGGGCATAAAGATTGATGTGCTATTAGGCGATTTTGATAGTCGCAGTGATGGTTTAGATTTTGTCTCCAACCACATGAATATTGAAATTGTGCACACGCCTGATCAAAATAAAACCGATTTGCAAAAAGGAATTGAGTTTTTAATAGAAAGGGGCTACTCTGCTGTAAATATTTTATGGGCTACTGGAAAACGTGCTGACCATAACTTAAGTAATATAACAGACATAGTTCGTTTTAAGCATTTAATCAATATTGTCATACATGATGACTACTCGAAGATTTATGTGATACCAACTACTTTCAAAAAATGGTATGCCAAAGATACTCCCATATCACTTATGCCTGTTGGCGAAGTGCTTGGAATAAGCACCAGTGGACTTTTGTATAATATGGAGAATGAAACCCTCATACTTGGTTATAAAACAAGTAGCAGTAACCAAGTAGCCCAAGATGGATTTATTCAAATACAACATAAAGAAGGCAACCTGCTTCTAATGGAATGTAAGGATATTGATTAATACTCAAAAAATATTTATTATTCTACCGTAACTGATTTTGCAAGGTTTCTAGGCTGGTCTACATTGCACTCTCTCATTACTGCAATGTGGTAAGATAATAATTGCAACGGAATTGTAGCCAATAGAGGGAGCATTGCTTCTTCGCATTGTGGAATATAAATTACATGATCAGCTTGTTCTTTAATATGTTCATCACCTTTGGTTGCAATAGCAATTACTTTTCCTTTTCTAGCTCTCACTTCTTGGATGTTGCTTATTACTTTTTCATAGTTGCTGTGTTGCGTTGCTATGACTACAACAGGCATTTCTGCATCAATTAAAGCAATAGGGCCATGCTTCATCTCTGCTGCGGGATATCCTTCAGCGTGTATGTAAGAAATTTCTTTCAATTTAAGAGCTCCTTCAAGGGCAATTGGAAATCCATAACCTCTACCTAAGTAAAGAGCATTACTACTATCTTTTATTTGTGCAGCAATTGTTTTAATGTAATCATTAGATAATAAAGTCTCCTCAACTTTTGCGGGTATGGTTTCTAGCTCTACTAGTAATTCTCTTAGCCGTTGGCCACTAATTGTACCTTTCTTTTGTGCAAGTGAAAGAGCTATCAATATAAGCGCTGTTACCTGAGCAGTAAATGCTTTTGTTGATGCAACGCCTATTTCTGGACCAGCATGGGTATAAGCACCAGCATCGGTCATTCTTGGTATTGATGAACCAACTACATTACAAATGCCAAAAATAGTTGCCCCTTTACTTTTTGCGAGTTCCAAAGCAGCAAGTGTGTCTGCAGTTTCACCACTTTGCGAAATAGCAATAACAAAATCGTTTTCGCTAATTACGGGATTTCTGTATCTAAATTCAGAAGCGTACTCTACTTCAACAGGAATGCGTGCAAAATCTTCTAATAAATATTCACCTACCAATCCAGCATGCCAACTAGTGCCACAACCAACAATAATTATTCTATTAATATTTTTCAGTTTATCATCAAATTTATCTAAACCGGCCATCGTGATAAGGGCTTCATTTATATGAATTCTGCCACGAAAAGAATCAAGAATTGAACGTGGTTGTTCAAAAATCTCCTTCATCATAAAATGGTCAAATCCACCTTTCTCAATGCTCTCCAAATTGATTTCCAACTCTTGAACGTATGGTGTTTTTATCGTATTGTCAATTGTCTTTACTGTTAACTTTTGATTGTCAATTATTGCAATTTCTCCATCATTTAAGTAAATTACATTTCTTGTGTATTCAACAATTGGAGTAGCATCACTGGCAATAAAATGCTCGCCTTGGCCAATACCTATAACCATAGGACTTCCTTTGCGCGCACCTATTAAATAGTTAGGTTCTTTGTTTGATAAAATAACAATAGCATATGCCCCTACAACTTGGGTGAGGGCCATTCTTACCGCCTCTTCAAAGCTAACTGGGTTATTCTTTCTTATTTCTTCAATTAAGTGGATCAATACTTCGGTATCTGTTTCACTTTTAAAAACATGCCCCCTAATGATTAATGCTTTTTTAAGTGAAGCATAATTTTCAATAATACCATTATGAATTATGGCAAACTCACCATCTTGCGAAAGGTGAGGGTGGGCGTTTAAATCATTTGGTGCTCCATGAGTTGCCCAGCGTGTGTGTCCCATTCCTGTGTGAGCATGCGTATCCTGTACTCCAACTTCATTTTCCAGTTCGGAAACCTTTCCAGTTTTTTTATAAACTAAAAACTTCTTGTCCTCATTCAACAAAGCTACGCCTGCGCTGTCATAGCCGCGGTATTCCAATCTCTTTAATCCCTTTACAACAATTGGGTATGCTTCTCTATAACCGATGTACGCGACAATTCCACACATGTTTTTTCTAAATTAATGTTTTAAGTTTCTTGGATTTGTTCAAAAGTACTACAATGTTTGTAGTTTCAAAATGGAAGCATCTAAATCTGAAGTTTTATGAAATGCATTAAGAAAGGTTGAAAGCCGTTTTAACAGGAGTTCAAACTGTTCAAATGATAAGGCTTGAGCACCATCAGACAATGCTTTTTTAGGTTCAGGGTGTATTTCAATAAGAAGTCCATTGCAACCTGCTGCTGCGCTTGCAATAGTCATTGCTTCTACTCTTAATGCTGCCCCTGTTCCATGGCTAGGATCAGCTATTATGGGTAGGTGGCTAAGTTCTTTTAGCAACGGAATTACACCAATATCCATCACATTTCTGCTTTCTGGGTCAAAGCTTCGTATTCCTCTTTCGCATAAAATGACTTTGTTATTTCCGCCACTCAAAATGTATTCTGCTGCCAAAAGCCATTCGGTAACTTTAGCATTCATTCCACGCTTTAATAAAATTGGCTTTTGTATTTTTCCAAGTTCGTTTAGCATATAAAAGTTTTGCATACTGCGGCTTCCTACTTGCAATATATCGGAGTATTCGCAAACTTCTTCTAACAAACTCAAATCCATAATTTCAGTAACTACCCTTAAATCATATTTTTTGGCGGCAGCTTGCAAGTATTGAAGTCCTTTTTTTCCAAGGCCCATAAAAGAATAGGGAGAAGTCCGTGGCTTGTATGCCCCACC
>Ga0105045_10002524_pt1 | contig 15484 bp, 7 predicted proteins | sample MAT02_FD_78089 | JGI IMG/M metagenome (GOLD analysis project Ga0105045, IMG submission 78089) | Freshwater microbial communities from Lake Fryxell liftoff mats and glacier meltwater in Antarctica - MAT-02 (megahit assembly) | ecosystem: Environmental > Aquatic > Freshwater > Ice > Liftoff...
GTACTCCAATGACACGATTTGCTGATTTTCGTGCAGCGGCATCAGTGCATTGAGAAAGCTAATGAGTATATTGGGATGTTCACCGAATACACGCTTAAAAATTAAGTCATTTTTTGGATCTAAGTATCTCATGATGCAAAGATAAGGAGGTTTAGATATAATTTTAGAAAAACTACTAATTTTAATTAACCAGAATGGACAGCTTTTTAAAACAACTTAATCAACATTATCAACGATAGTTGGGTTTTTACTTAGTAATAGATATTATAAATTGTAATAGGTTTTAATCTAAGTCAAAGGTGTTTATAAATTGCTTTTTAGTATTTGGTATTTAGTATTTTTTCAATTTAGGAATTTTACATAAAATGAGTTCTTTATTTTGTCAAAACAATTACCTTTGTACTTCGTTATTATGACTTAGAAAATCAAAATTTAATGTCCAATTACAACCTAACCAATTTTGCTAAAAGACACATAGGCGTCTCTGCTGATGAATGCATTGAAATGCTAGATGTCATAGGTGTCAAAAGCCTAGATCAATTAATAGATGAAACCGTACCTGAAAAGATACGTATTCACCAACCACTAAACCTTCCTGAAGCGCTGAGTGAGCACGATTATCTCACAATGCTCAAGGATGTAGCAGCCAAGAACAAAGTATTCCGCTCTTTCATAGGACAAGGTTACTATGGTACGATCACTCCATCAGTGATTTTGCGAAATGTTTTTGAGAATCCAGGCTGGTACACACAGTACACGCCATACCAAGCAGAAATTGCTCAAGGTAGATTAGAGGCTTTGCTCAATTTTCAGACGATGGTGGCTGACCTTACAGGATTGCCTATCGCTAGTGCCTCTCTCTTAGATGAGGCTACAGCTGCTGCTGAAGGTATGGCAATGTGTGAGGGAATCCGCAACAAAAAGAGAAAAAATAATCCCGCTACTAAGTTTTTTATAGATAGGTATGTCTATGCACAGACACTAGATGTCATCAAAACCAGAGCTAGTCCTCTTCATATAGAGGTAGTAATAGGTGATTGGGCGTCTTTTGATTTTTCTGATGATTACATAGGAGTTTTGATTCAGTATCCTGATAGTCATGGTGAAGTCAATGATTATAGACTTTTTACTGAACGATGTAATGAAAAAGAGATTCAAGTGATCGTAGCTGCTGATATCATGAGCTTAGTTGCTCTAACTCCTCCAGGCGAGTGGGGAGCTGATGTAGTGGTAGGCAATACCCAACGATTCGGTGTACCACAAGGATATGGTGGGCCTCACGCTGCATACTTCTCTACCAGAGAAGATTATAAAAGGTTGATACCAGGCAGGATCATAGGTTTGTCAATAGACACGCAAGGCGATCCAGCGCTTCGTATGGCTTTACAGACCAGAGAGCAACACATTAGGCGCGAAAAAGCAACTTCTAATATCTGTACAGCACAAGCATTGTTGGCTGTCATGGCAGGGATGTACGCAGTCTATCATGGACCAAAAGGGCTGAAGGAAATAGCTGCTAAGTTAAGAAATCATAGCCAAGTTTTGAAAGCTAACCTTGTAGCGTTGGGTGTAGATGTGATCACTAAAAACACCTTTGACACCATCACCATAACGATGAATACAGTGGAATCTGTACGATTAAAAGCAGAAAGCGAAGCTCATGGATATAATTTTTATTACCCCACTAACAGTGAAGTTACGATCTCTATGGATGAAACCGTTAATGAAGGGGATCTGAGAGCTATTGTAGATATATTTAATAAAGTATTTGAAAAAAATCACGAATTTTCTGCTGATTTTGACAAATATAGCTTTGCTATGGATAGGCATTCTTCTATATTGGTGCATCCAGTCTTTTCATCTTACCATACAGAAAGCAAGATGATGAGGTACCTCAAGTCCTTAGAGAATAAAGATCTTTCACTAGTTCATTCTATGATCGCCCTAGGTTCATGTACAATGAAGCTCAACGCTGCTAGCGAAATGATACCTGTTAGTTGGCCAGAGTTCGGCTCTCTTCATCCATTCGTACCATTAGATCAGGCACTAGGTTATTTGCAGATATTTAGAGAACTGGAGGGTTATCTTTGTGAAATCACAGGGTTTGATGCTTGCTCTTTGCAACCCAACTCTGGCGCTCAGGGCGAATACACTGGATTACTTACCATCAAAGCATATCATGAAGATAGGAACGAACCGCATAGAAACATCGTATTGATTCCTACCTCGGCGCATGGAACTAATCCTGCCTCTGCAGTGATGTGTGGCTATGAAGTAGTATTAGTTAATTGTGACGAAAGTGGTAACGTAGATCAGGGTGACCTCACGGTGAAAGCAGAAAAATACAAGGACAACTTAGCTGCTCTGATGGTTACTTATCCTAGTACACACGGAGTTTTTGAGCCAGGTATCAAGGATATGTGTCAAACGATTCATGATAATGGTGGAATGGTATATCTAGATGGTGCCAACATGAATGCTCAGGTAGGACTTACTAGTCCAGGAATCATAGGTGCTGATGTATGTCACCTAAATTTACATAAAACATTTGCGATTCCTCACGGAGGAGGTGGACCAGGTATGGGACCAATCTGTGTCAATAAAAAGCTCGCTCCATTCCTACCAGGACACTCGGTAGTCAATATAGGTGGTGACAAATCTATCCATGCAGTATCAGCTGCTCCTTGGGGTAGTGCGAGCATATTATTGATATCTTATGGATACATTAGGATGCTTGGAGCAAAAGGTGTGACTGACGCTACTAAATATGCTATACTTAATGCCAATTATATCAAAGCTAGATTAGAAGGTGCATACCCTATATTGTACTCAGGCGTCAAAGGTAGAGCAGCACATGAGATGATTGTGGACTTACGTCAATTTAAGCCTATCGGTATCAGTGCAGAGGATGTTGCTAAGCGATTAATTGATTATGGATTTCATGCTCCTACACTATCATTTCCGGTAGCAGGTACGATTATGATCGAGCCAACAGAGAGTGAAGACAAGGATGAAATCGATAGATTCTGCGATGCCTTGTTAGAGATCAGAAAGGAGATAGATGAGGTAGCAAATGGTGCGATGAATCCAACTTCAAATACCTTGACTAATGCACCTCATACCGTAAAAATGGTAGTCAATGACGAGTGGTCTTATGAATATAGCCGTGAGAAAGCAGCTTTCCCATTGCCATATCTCAGGATAAAAAATAAGTTTTGGCCTACCGTATCTAGGGTAGATAGTGCATTTGGAGATCGTAATCTGATCTGCACCTGTCCACCGATAGAGTCTTATGCTATGCAAGACGATAAATAGTCGCAGCGGTGTGATTATTATAATTTTAGTCCTCTTATCGATACAGAATTGGTAAGAGGATTTTTAATTTTAGGTGTGTTATTGAGGCTAAATACTTTATTCTTTAATAATAATTTGTTAAATATTATATTGGTAATCAATTAATAATGTATATTTGCAGCATAAAATATTGATTTAAAAGTAACAGTTTCCCTTCTTTTTACGTCCAAACCGTATTTTGGCCTACATTTTGATATATCATAGATTAGTATATACAGAACTGCATAGTAGTTTATTGTATATGATTGATGACAATATAAATGTTTATAGTCAAAAAATCAAATTTATATATTAATTTTGCATTTCCATTTCATTAAATAAAATACTCATTATGAGGAAAATATTATTCGTATTCCTACTGTTTACAGCGTTTTTTAGCCAAAAAGCAGCTGCACAATTAAATATTACTTTTTCAAAAGTAGAAGTAGAACAAGGCAATCCTGCTACTGTTGACGTGACAGTGTCGGGATTTACTGATGTATTGGCAGCACAGTTTTCTATAGATTTTGATTCACTTATATTAAGTTATGCTTCCGTTACTAATATAAATTTAGTAAATCTTTTTAATAGTAACTTTAACGGACCAGGAGGTTTGATCAAAAATGGAAAAATTATTTTTTCATGGAATTCAGATAATGGCATGGGTTTGACGATACCTAATGGTACGCGCATATTCTCATTGGTATTTAACACCATTGGCCCCAAGAACAGTGTTTCCGAAATAAATCTATCGAATGTACCCCGAATTATTCAAGTAGCCAACGGCTCATTAGGGTCTATTACTGTCACTACCATAAAAGGGGAAGTAAGAATAAAAGGTGATGGCGGTGGAGACCCTATCGATCCATGCCCCAACCCTGTATGTGCTAATCCAAGCAACCTGACTATTTCTGGACTTACAACTGATATAGTTAAAGGTGACTCTATATGGGTTCCAATTAGAGTAAGAAACTTTAATAGTATCCAATATGGTCAAGGAGGATTTAAGTGGAATTCATCCATCCTAAGGTTTAGAAGATTGCGATTTCCCACTACAGGCGCTCTTGCTGGATTTTCGGGATCTGTAAACTCGAGCAATGCTGCTAATGGTGATATCAGATATGTCTGGTTCAATAATAATGCGGGCACACCTGCTAGTTTGCCTGATAACTCTATTCTAGTAGAGATACTCCTAGAAGCAATAGGTCAGGTAGGTCAGACGGGTTGTGTTGTGACCAATGACGGTCCTATAGAACTATCTTGGGGTAACGACAGTGGGGAGATTAATATTTGCCACAGCTTCGCAAGACTTAAAATCGTAAATACAGCCACCAAAGTTGTAGGCTTGACGGCAAACAATGCTACTGGTGCCAAAGGTACAACCATTTGTATGGATGTAACTGTCAGGGATTTTTCAAATATCTTTGGTATAAGAACCTCATTCACTTGGAATCCAGCGCAACTTAGATTCGTAAGAACAGATAATTATAATCTAGACAATCTAAATATGTCTGCATTCTCAACACCTACGCAGGGTTCGCTTGCCTTCCTATGGACCAATGCAAATGCTGTAACTAGAGCTGATAATGCTAGGATTTTTCAAGTGTGCTTTGAGTTAATAGGTGACTGCGATGCCGTAGTTCCTGTGATGATGCTCAACCCATCAGATATCACAGGACAAGTTGGTGGAGCGCCAGCTAATGTGCCGAGTACTGTCACTAATGGCAACATCACGATCACATGTACGCCACCTCCTACAGTCACATGTACTACAGGTACAATCAGCAATGTAGATTGCAATGGAGGTAATAATGGAAGTATCATTATGGCAGTGACGGGTGCTGGTGCAGATTGTGCTTGTCAGTGGCTAAATGCAACTGGCGGAGTAGTCAAACCTTCAGGTCCAGTATCAGCAGGGTGTAACCTCACAGGCGTAGGTGCTGGTACTTATACCTTCCAAGTGATATGCTCGGGTGTAATAGGTTGTACCAAAACAGAGACCATCAATCAACCAAATGCTATAACACTACCTTCTACAGGTGTAGTAACCAATGTCGGTTGCGGCACTAAAGGCAGTATAAATATATCTACCACCACTGGTGGAACTCAACCATATACTTTTGTATGGACTCCAGTCCTCGGTAACGTATCTAATCCTACCAATCTTGATGCGGGCACATATACTGTAGTCGTTACTGACAGCAAACTATGCACTGCTACAGCTAGCTTTGTGGTAGGTGCTTCTGTAACACCGCTCATAGTCTCAGCTACTCCTACCGCCGTGAGGTGTAGAAGTGGCGCTTCTGGTAGCATATTATTAAATGTATCTGGTGGTTGTCCTACTTATAGTTATGCATGGTCAGGAGGATTGTCGTCTCCTAATCCAGTCAATGTGAGAGCTGGCACATACACTTGTACTGTGACCGATAGTTCGACACCTGCTAACACTAATACTGTCACTGTGACAGTCAATGAACCTGCAAGTGCATTATCTATAGGCACTCCAGTCATAACTAATACGACAGGAGGCATTAGCAACGGAAGCATATCTATCACCATCACGGGTGGTACACCTAACTACCAGACATCATGGACTGGACCTACCAATGTACCAGCAGGCAATACCTCTGGTACTATAGTTGCAGGAAATCTAAGTGCTGGACTATATAATGTAGTGGTTACAGATACAAACGGTTGTACAGCTAGCCTTAACGGTATAGATGTGAGGCCAGGTACACCTGTGCAAACTGCACCTGTATTCGGGACCAATGTAGTGACCAGTAATTTTAATGGAGCTTCAGTGCCTTGTTTTGGAGACAGAAGGGGCGCAATTAGAGTGGAGTTTGCTTCTGGCTCATTACCTATAATGGTTACATTGAGACTAGGAAATAATGTCATAGCCAATAGAGAAATCACGACCTTAACTGCTGTATTTGAGGATCTAGGCGCAGGTAGCTATGTGATAGAAGGTAGAAATGTAACTGGCACAATAACCTCTAACCTAGTGATCACAGAACCCCGTAGGTTAGCAGCTACAATCAATAGAACGTGTACTCAAGCAAATGCTGATAATGGTAAAATAGAGTTACTAATGAATGGTACAGGTACAGCACCTTATACATTTGAGTGGTTGGGTCTAGCAGAAACTGATAGTCTTGTAGAGAATCTTGCAAAAGACGCTTACAATGTAACGATTACTGATGCCAATCTATGTCAAGTAAGATTGACCAATATACAAGTAGAAGACTGTCCTTTGCCAGGCGAATGTTTTGAGGCTTCAACAATCATCACTCCTAACGGAGACAACTTTAATGAATTATTTGTCATAAAGTGTGTTGCCGATAATGCATCAGACCTTACTGTTTATGACAGATGGGGTAGAGTGGTTTACACCAAAATCAATTATGACAATACTTGGAATGGTGAGGATGACAAAGGAGTGAAGTTGATAGAAGGTGGATACATCTGGGTATTGACGGTTAACTTTGGTCAAGGGAGAAGAGAAGTTTATAAAGGTACTGTAACATTACTAAGAAGTAATTAAGATACCATATCATACATAGACAACTCTATATTTTAATAAAAGAAATAATATTCAAAATGAAAATACTTAACACGCTCAAAAGCTTATTTATCATTGCCGCCATATTGACATATGCACAAGGAGCTATAGCTCAATCGAGATACTTTGACGAGCGATACATTTACACACAAGCCCAGTTAAATCCACAGTTGATTAATCCAGGTGCTTTTGGACACTCAGGAGGACAGCAAGTCTTGCTCAATTACAGAAGTAAGTGGGCAGGTGTAGACGGTGCACCTAGAACAGTGAGTTTATCATATAATGGTGCAGTGGGCAATAGACTCGGTCTAGGTGTCAACTTAGTTAGCGATAGATTCGGTTCTTTAGAGACTACCAAAATCGGTTTCGGTATGAGTTATACCATCAAATCAGATGATAACCAGATTGGATTCGGTCTAACAGGCGAGTACATCAGACATGGATTGTCAGGTTTTGGCAATGCAGATCCCAATGATCCATTGATTGCACTAGGTACTACAAACGCAGAGTTTTTTGATGCTTCGTTCGGTATGTATGGAGTATATGACAAGAAATTTTCTTATGGTATATCGCTTCCTTCTATCGTGAGTTCGAGGATTAGTGAGTCTAATGTTGCAGATCCAGATAGAAGTCTTGGCTTGATTGTACAGCTAGCTTATAAACTAGATTTGCATCCAGATATCACCTTTACTCCTGGTGTTATATTCAAAAAACTGAACTTAGTACCTACTCACTTGGATGTCAATTTGAACTTTGGTTTCTTGGAAGACAAGTTAATAACCGGGATGAGTTACACGTTAGGTGCGGATAAGAGATTAGGTTTTCTGATCGGTACTAAATTAGAGAAATTTGTTTTTTATTATTCTTATAATACTACTTCTAGTTCGATACAGGACTATAACAATGGCTCAAATGAGTTGACATTAGGAGTGAACTTTTAAGACTAAATATTTTTTTAAATGTAGTCATTTAATAACGTATATTTTTAAATCACTTCAATTTATAAAAAGAGGCTCAGTATCGTATTGGGTCTTTTTTTTTGATTTAAACGCATCAATTATGCTTGATATTAACAGACCAATGCGCATCAATGGCCATGGACATTTACTGCCTTATGCCGACGAAATCCCTAAGTTTATGAAAGAAAGGAAGCTTTTTTGGATAGACGAGAAGGCAAATCTGATGTGTCAAGACAACTGGTCTCGACCTATCACGGATAAAAGTTTTTTTTTAAATGAGAAGCTAGAATGGATGGACAAAAACGAGATTGATAAAGAAGTACTTCTGAATCTCTCTCAGCTCTATTGCAACGGTTATAATCAGTCTGACACGCATGACGTCATCAGATTTCAGAATGACTTTAATGCGTCTGTTCAACAACGACATCCAGATAGATTCATAAGTGGTTTTGTTGTGCAACCCTTGTATGTAGAAGACGCACTCAAGGAAATATCACGCTGTTATCATCAGCTAAATATGAGGTTGCTATGCCTCCCAACACACTTTTTAAGTAAAAATAATGAATGGCTAAGTGTAGCGGATGAAAGTGTAGTACCGATCTTTGAGCTCGCAAATGAACTCAATCTAGCGGTAGAGATTCATCCTTACAATGCTGAGGCTATGGTAAGTCTAAAGGATAAATACTGGAGATTTCACTTGATATGGATGTGCGCGCAGACGGCTGATACGGCTCATCTATATACGCTGCTTGACTATCCGCTTCGTTTCCCTAACGTCAGAGTATGTTTTGCTCATGGCAATCAATATGGTCAAGTGGGATATGGCAGACGTATGCAAGGCTACAGAGGCAGACCAGATTTGTTTGTGGGTGGTACTGAACCAAAGGCATCGTATCCAAATTTGTTTTTTGATACTTTGGTACACGACGTACTTTCCTTTGAGCTGATGATCAAAAGACAAGGAGTAGCACAAATAGTAGCTGGATTAGACGATCCTTATCCATTAGGTGAGATGGAGTCTGTACCTGGCAGCTATCCTGGCAAAGTGATAGATGAAGCTGTAGCCCAAAGCATCATTTCCCCCACAGACCGCAATAGTATCTGGAATGATAATGTAATGAAGTGGTTATACGGCTAGTCTTTGATTATTTTATAGTTTTTGTAATTAAAATCTAATCCGAAAAGGTTAAAAAATATGTTTTTTAGTCTGTCCTTGAGCTTAATTTTATTTTTGGAAAGGTCGTGAGTAAATGACCAATTGACTTTATTGATCCTATCTTGGATGACTTTAGGATGTGAATCAGTGAATTTCTCTAACTGGTCGATGCCTGAATAATCAAATTCATCACCCTCTGAGATATACTTTTTGAGTTCATCATCTTTATGCCATAATTTCTGAAAGGATTTCTGCTTATCCTGCATTTTACCCGGTGGCTTTACCCAACCATAATGGTATATAAAAGCATCAATCTCTTTTACATGCATGATTCTGTCGTCGCCTATCCTGAAACCCTGTGCATCGCGAAAGGAGTAGATATTTTTATCGTTGCGGACGATGCGTATTTCTTTTTTGTACCAATGCGATGCTGTGGCTACATAGTCATAGCTGCCATAAAAGTGTTTATATTTAAACAGTAAGCCTTGTACGGTAGTATCATTCAGGTAGTTCTGCATACTGCCTTTGATGGTATGGAGATACTTTTCATGGACAACTTCATCTCCTTGTATATAGAAACACCAATCAGAATTACTACCAATTGCTTGGAAAGCTTTGTCAGTTTCTAATGCAAGTACACGCCCATCTTCACGTATGTCCTCAGCCCAGACGGTCTCTATAATTCTAATTTTGGGGCTGTCGATTGCGTAAATTAGCGCCATTGTATCATCCTCAGACTTACCTACGGCAACCACAAATTCGTCACAGATGGGCAGTATAGAGGTAATTGATTCTACTATCGGGTAATCAAACTTAACAGCATTTTTTATAAAAGTAAAACCGGTTACGTGCATCGTGTCTATTTAATTAGTCTGGCTACTGGGTATAGGTTATGGGTCGCTTCATAATAAGGAGAATTGTTGTATATAAAATCCAATTGCGCTTGTCCATTTTTGGCGAAAGCCTCATCATTTTTTTTCTTATCGTTAAACAAAGCTGCGAGTGCTTTGTCATTTTTTATGAGTTCTGCCGCAGTATCTTCAAACACATAAGCTGAGTAATGTTCCTTTTGCATCAGCACGCCATCAAAAAATCCCCAGGCAAACCAGCTATCGGGCGCTTGAGGTTCCATGACTTCTACGATGTACCTATTGGATATTTGGTCAAGGTGAATGATGTAATCTCCTTTATAAAACTGTTGAGTTTTGATAAATGCTTGGACTTCCACTTCGCTGTGATTATAATGTCCTTCGTAAGCTGATTTAGAGGTTTTGTATTTTTCTATTTTATACATTTCCACTTCAGCAGTAGTATCCATTTCTAGTCTAGTGGTGATGACGCCATTGTTGACCATTTTTTGGATGATATCGTCGTAAGCCTGAGGAATGATATAGGCTTTAGGTGCGATGACAGAATTAGCAGGTTTGTAAGTATTGTAAAAGTTGATATCTTTGGTATAAGGCTCACTTTTATCGTAGTACAGACGATCTATTCCACTGATTTGGCTAGGTTTGTATTTGGCTGTATATCCGCTGAACGTTAGCTTTTCGACTTTATCCTTATCTAGCTTATACTCTAGTACAAATTCAGACTGAGCCTTAGATTCTTGTGTCGCTAATTCTTTGGCCGCAAGGCATATTTTAGCGTTTTGGGCTAGATAATCTGCTATAGAAAGTATAAACTCTAACGTACTCCACACGCGATCCTTGTAGGGCTTGAGCATGTGCGTCTCAGGCATGAAGGATATAGTATGATGTATAGCAGCATAACCTGACGAATACCTACCCAAATCCAAAAAACCATATATTCCACCATCAGGCGTCTCTTCTGCATTGACGTAAGGGATCATTTTCCAGTCTTTTTTTTCCATATCTTTGTATAAGAAAGGCAGCAAATCTGTGGTCATCAATGCTGATAATGCAGGATGAAGTTTGTCTTTCTGGGTAGCTATCAAGGTCATGGTATAACTGTAGTCAGCTCCATTAGAGGTATGCGTATCTACCTGAAAAGTTGGTTTCCATTTGTGAAAAAGTCTTGTAAACGAAATTCCGTTTTTGCTATCGTTCTTTATAAAATCTCTGTTAAGATCTAGGTTTCTGGCATTGCCTCTGAACCCATAAGCATGTGGACCTAACTGGTTTGCCCTAGAGTGGCTGCTGCGATTGAGCATACCGCCTATATTGTACACGGGTACGATTACGATAGTGATGTGGTCGAGCCATTTTTGTAAGTTTTGGTCGGACATCATCTGCCTTACGAACAGCATAGAAGCGTCTATACCGTCGGGTTCGCCAGGGTGTATGCCATTATTGATAAATAGTATCGCTTTGCCAGCTTTGTTATTATCTTCGGGAGTGAAGTGACTACTAGACGCAATGATAACCTCCTGAAGAGGATTGCCACTATCTGTCATGCCGAAGTCGCTAACTTGTATCAAGGGACTCATGTCTGCTATATCTGTATAAAAAGCTACGACCTCAGCGTAACTGCTTGTGGTGTTTGAGTCTTTATCAAATGAGATTTGAGGTAGTGTTGTCATGGTTTTATTTTTAGGTGTTGTGTGTTGTGAAAACAAAAGATGAATAGATAAAATCAAAATACTAAACAGCGATATTATGGTTTTCATGGTTGATGGGTTGTTGTATACGAATAGGCATAAATGGTACGTGAAATCTAGTAATATGATATATAGTTACAAATGTAAGGATAAGAACTGTAAACCGATTATAAATCTAGTAATATTAACCATATTTTATATTCTCACTTGCTAAAACTCACGTTAAATGTAGCTAAATTGCTAGAGTGGTCTAATATTTTGGCCTTAAAATTTAAATGTTAAAAATATTGATTCCACCATACTAACTACTGTATAAGTATGTGTTGATTAGGTTACGTTTTGCTAAAAGTTTATTTTATTTTCAGCTCGACAAAAAATTATTTGATTAATACATATATTATTTACCTTTCCATAAGTTAAATAATACTATCATGAAATCATCAATTTCAAAGTAAAAGTAATGTCGTTTGGTTAAGACCCATTTATAAATCCTTCCTTTTGAAGAATGACTGAACGATGCGAAGCAAAATAGCGACAAAGATCACGATTTAATGAAAGAACCACGAACTACGGCTCGTGGCTATCTTGCTAGGATGGCTAATAATTAATAGAATTTTTTAACTAAACGACACTGAATTAAAACCCTTATATCTGAACGATGATTTACAACTGATTTTTGTCAATAATATGATTTCTAAAAAGAATTCAACATTATGAATAATAGTGTTTTATATTGAAATTTGCCAGTCTCATCCATCAGCGATTTCAGAGTGAGAAGGTATCAACGGGTCAAAATTCAAAAAAAAATTAAAATTATTAACATGAGAAATTTAATTCTTTTAGTCAGCATAACGCCAATAACGATTATTATTCTGAATTTTTCAACATCAAATGAAACAAAAAAACAAAATAATCTATAAATAAGTAATAAACATAAAGTAATTGATGATACTGACAACTTAAGTCAATATATAATACTATCCTGCAATGGACGTAAAAGCATAATCTCATAAATCACAGTTCATTCAGTGCTATTACCTGACTCACCTCTTAAAACTGACATTAAATAAGGATACATTGCCCGAGTGGTCAATAGCTTCTATTTTTAGTATATGGTTTCCTGGTTTGATTTCTGCTAGAGGGATGGTGAGCGTGTGGTTCATAGCTCTAAAGGGTGAGATCACAAAGATATCATCAATCCATACTTTATATTTAACTTCATCTACCTGATCACCACGTGTTGGATAATTGTCTTTGATGCTAAATGAAAATGCTTTTAGTTTGGTTGCTTTAGTACTGAAGCTTATGGGTTTGATACTAGGTGCTGTATTATCATATTCGATTCTGAAATCACCAAACTCATTTATTTTGGTAAACAAGTGATCCTCTACCCACTGTCCGCCAAAACTTATTTTGCTATTAACTTTGACTATGACAGCTTTAGGATTGCCGATATTGCTGGTCTTTTGAGGTTTGATTCCTATCGATATGGGCGACTTTATAGGTTCGAACGGTTGGTGAATGGTATAACTCAGTTCACCTTCTTTATTTGCTGTATTATTTTCTGTAAATCTAAAATTTATGTTTCTAAAAATACTATTTTGGGTAAAGAAAACGTTACAGTTGCCATTATTAAAAGCGGCATCCTCACCTGCGAGGACATAATGACTGGTGGAGTCTAAGGGAATCGTTTTGGGTGCTATAGCTATTTTATTGTTGGCGATATTATAGATGTTTTTGAGTGGGAATTGAAGCTTGGATTCATTACCTTCATAATCAGCGATGATGACCGTAATATTAAGAATAGAATCTCTGAATCCATCCAATAGTCCCGAGTCATTTTGTTTCAGGAAACCTAAGTCGTTATTCGGGTAACGGTAGCAGAGAATAGAAGTATTTTGAGCGCGTTTTTTCTTCTCAAAGTCATAAAAACCATTGATTCGTCTGTTTTCACTAAAGTCCAATGTGTCCATCTGATAACTATAATGGAGTGCTTCGTTGACGTACATATCTAGGCGATAGATGCCGTTTTTGTTGTGATTATTGTCTAACCTATCGTACCCACTTATAGCTATCGCAGGTCGTGCATAATCTATCGTGATCGGTGAAGGAAACGTGACGGTGCTGCCTTTTTTATTAGATATGGTGTAGTTTTGCTCTGCGATTTTGTGGTAATCTGCATCTAGGTTATGTATAGAAAATGTAGTCCACTGTGGAGGTGTATTGTCTTTTGCGGTAAGGCCAAAAATCAAAGGGTTCAATGGTTTTTCGGTAGCAGTCTCCCTGATCTCAAAGTGTAGGTGCCTGCCATACGAGTGTCCTGTATTGCCCATTTCACCTATAATCACACCCCTACTCATATTGTACTGATGTGGCTGCAAGGTATAATTCATCGTGAATGTTTCATTAGTCATTTGGTAGCTTCTGATGAAGTTTTGAAGTTCTGTACTGAAGCAATCTAGGTGCGCATAGACAGATGTAAGCCCTATCTCTGGGTGATCTATATAGACACAGTTGCCATAGCCGCCGGCCTTGATCACGATCCTAGAGATATAGCCATCTGCAACATTATATATATTGCAAAGTGGCTTAGTAGGCTTGATATCTATACCTGTATGAAAATGTGATGTCCGCAACTCACCAAAATTGCCTGCCAGGGTATAGTCATAATCTACGGGACTCCGGAAGTAATCCTTCATAAGATTAGCTGATTTTGCGGGTAGGTCTGTACTAGATTTGGAACTAAAATTATCATTATATTTGTCCTGAGCATGTAGTGCGCTCACTGAAATTAGTGCAAAAACAGTTATAAAAATGTATCTGATGAAGTTAGTACCCCATGATAGTTGGTAGGTATAAAACATATTAAATTTTGGATGTGGTAATAGTGTCTATCTGCTGCGATAGTAGCTTTAATGCTGCTGCGACGGTGGTATTTTTGGTGGTCAATTTTTGTTTCAGTTCATCGCGCAGGTTAGCAATGGCGGAGTGTGAACTGATTTTTTTGATGATCAATGCTATAAACTGATCTTCAAACCATGCTACTTCTTGTTCATTGCGTTTAGCCGCAAAAAGATCAGCAGACTTGAGCAATGAAATATAGGCATCGAGCGACTGGATGACCTTTTCAATACCTGTATTCTGGATGGATGACACCAACAATACAGGGCTGACCCACTGTGGTATTTTGTGATGAGAGAGATGTAAGGCATAGCTGTATGATATCCTAGTCTGGCGTGCTAGAGTTAATTGGTCTCCATCCGCTTTATTTATTACAAAGATGTCTGCGGACTCCACGATGCCTTTTTTGATACCTTGGATATCGTCTCCAGCGCCTGGTTGTAGGAGCAGGATATTGACATCGGTGATTTCACTTACTGCTACCTCGGACTGACCTACACCTACGGTTTCTATCAGGATTCGATCATATCCTGCCGCCTCACAGAGTACGATTGCTTCCTTGGTATGTGAGGCTGTACCTCCGAGTATCGTGCCCGATGGAGTGGGGCGTATATAGGCTGAGGGATGATTTGCTAGTCGCTCCATGCGTGTTTTGTCACCGAGTATGCTGCCTTTGGTGGATTTGCTACTAGGGTCTATGGCTAGACAAGCGACCTTGTGACCTAGCTCGATGAGCTGTGCACCCAGTACATCTATAAACGAGCTTTTGCCTACTCCTGGCGTGCCCGTGATACCGATTCTGATGCTGTTTTGACTGCCTATCGCCATGATAGCATCTAGGATTTCTTCACCTTTTGATCGCTTATCGGATTGCTGGCTTTCTAGTAGCGTGATGCACTCACTGAGTAAGAATCTATTACCGTCATATAGCCCTGTTAGATAGTAATCCAAGCTTTTTAGTTGCTTTGGGCTAATCTTGATATTAGGATTGATAAGTGCTGGTTTAAATTTTGCCA